>WNGG01002358.1_pt1 | contig 21384 bp, 16 predicted proteins | sample 5400661 | NCBI WGS metagenome assembly WNGG01 (sample SAMN13153372, study PRJNA577476) | soil metagenome | isolation source: 100 cm soil or saprolite under Garry oak tree replicate 1 | place: USA:California | collected 2016-06-15
CTGACGACGGACAGTTCATTAATGTCACGGCGCTCGAGGTTGAAGAAGAATGAAGCCTTCTTGCTAACGAGCGGGCCGCCGAGCTCGCCGCTAAATTGCCTGGAGTTGTATCCAGGTGGCTGAGTTCCAGCCGGGAGGATCTCGAAGGGATTGCGCGAATTGAACGCAGAAGTGTTGCCGGTCAGGAAGAGCTGGCCGTGAAGCTGATCCGTGCCTGGCTTGGTCAGGATTTCGATGCGGCCATAGCCCAACCTGTCGTACTCGGCAGAAAACGGATTCTGGTTAATGCGGATTTCTCGGATCGAGGCTTTGGGCGGGAGCGTGCCGCCTGTAAATCCATCGATATAGATCTGGCCGCCATTTGGACCGGCGGAGGGCCCGGCGAGAGCTTGCAGGTCGGATTGCAACTCATCGGGATCGTCTGAGAGAGCATCCAGGTCCTTGCCCTTCATGACCACCGTTCCGGCATTATTCGAAGGATCCACATCAACTTTGGTCGAGGAATCGGTGACTTCAACCTTTTGCTCTTCCATCTGAATGAGCAGGCCAATATTCAGATGTTGTGTCTGCCCTGCAACAATGCTGACATCTTCCTTTGTGTAGAGGCCAAAACCCTTCACCACAGCTTTCAGTACGTAGACGCCAGGAGCAAGTCCCTTGAATTCGTAGAAGCCGTCGCGGTCAGTGGTACTGTCCAGGGACGCACCGCCCGGCGCAGTCAGACGAACAACCGCCTTGGCGATCACACTACCAGAGGGATCGGTGACCACGCCGCTTAGTCCACCCGTGGGGGCCTGCGCATTTGAGTTTTCGCCATACGCAGAAATTAGCTGAAGAAATACCAAACTCAATACGACAATTCGAACGAGCCGAAAACTCATCAGTTCTCCTGAATAAAAAAGCGTTTGGATCGAGAATGTTGGTTTAAGACTTTGGAGCATCAAGGTGTGGCCGCCTCCCCGCCGACCGCACTGCCAAGGCTCCATGGTGAAAGGATGGATGAGGCGCTGCTCTTAGGAGAAGCTTCCAGAATGGGCTCGACCCCGCCGAGCAAGGTAATCACGGTGGACACTCCGTTGGAGCCGCCCTCGGTCGCCACGATCATGACGGCATCGCCCTTTTGTAAGTCGGCCAACGTGGCCGCAGGCATGCGGCTGATCGCCTGCTGGAGATCGGCCGCTCCCCCGCCTCCGGACCGGCCCATTCGGCCGGCCCCACCCTGTCCTGGGTCGCCAGCTGGCGGACCGTTGGGTCTCGCTGGCTGGGCCGCATTAGGATTCGCAGCGGAAGCAGAGGCTCCCGGAGCCGCGGCAGTCGCCTGAGCATCAGGTGAATTTCCCTTCAAGCGCATGGCGATCCGCTGCGCCATCGGTTGAGGCAGTTTGCGCAATTGCGATTCGGCAGTGACCTTCACGTTGATGGTCTTCTTGGAAGCCAAATCCTGCAGGGTGATGCTGCCTGCGGACGCGTCGATCGCGGAAATGGTGCCTGCGATATTCCGAAACGTACCGGAAACGATTTCATCGGCGGTAAGTTCCGCGCCATCGGCGCTGCGAGTACCACGAGCGCGAAGCTGGTCACCAGGCTTGATCTGATCGAGCGGAGCGGGCTTTGCTTCATCAAATTTCACGGAATCGGAAGCATATCTGCGCAAGACAGTGTCTTTGGAAAGATGAACGGCGACGGTCTTTTTTTCGCCAACGGCGGGCAGCGAAACGCTGATGGTGCCAGTGGCAGCATCGACTCTGTTCACCAGGCCTCCCAAACCATTTCTCTGCCACTCTTCGCGCTCGCGGGTTTGTTTTTCCGCGATGTCCGCTTTCTTCATGGCGATGAGCGACGCGGCAACAACGGATTTGCCATCGTCAGCAAGTTTGCCACGCACAAGAACGCGGTCGCCGGGCTGGACGTCAGCCAGTTGAATGGGAGTGGCGTCCTTCAAGTCTTTTTGCCCGGGAGTGATGCGAACGAGCTTCGTTGCGTCCTGGATCTGAACGGTTACGTCGGTTCCCGCATCGGTGGTCAATGTGATGGTATTTCCCGAAATCGACTTAATGGTTCCGACGGGCCGCGCCGCTGCTGGAGTTTGCGCGGCCGGTTGCTGCCCGGCCTGGGCGTTCGCGGCGCGAGAAACGACCGCGCTTCCCGCGTGAAGGCTAACGGACGCCGCTATAACCAAAAGGACAGGTTTGAGTTCCGGCTTGATCCACGACTCCATCTTGATTCCACTCCCTACTGGCTGAGTATTCCGGTCGGGCCGGATGCACCCTTCCCACGCAATTCGCAGGAAAGGCCCAGGTCAACGATTAGACGTATTCAGAAGGGAATATCGTTTCACTAGCCGAGATTTTTCACTCCAGAACCGACGGCGCTAGCAGCCAATGAAAAGGGAAGATCTTACTTGTAACGGCTTGGCGGAAGCGTGTGGGAGTCGAACCCACCATTCGACCCGCGAAGGACCGAATCACCGGCTTTGAAGGCCGGGAAAGTCACCGGACTCTTTTCGCCTCCGGGAACAGTATAGCGTGGGACGTAACTCGTAACTCGTGACTCATGAACCTCGAACCACTTAAGTTGTGGGGCGGTATCATCAGCCTGAAAAACGAGGAACCGCAAAGAGGAAGGGTCAGGAGCGCTGGGAGGCCATGACGGCGGCTTGCTGAGTGCGAATCAGCGCGGCGACGAGGTCGTAGAGCGCGGGGCTGGTGCAAACTTCGAAATAGGGATGTGTCGTGGCGCCGCCAATTTTGCCGTCAGGAAGCAACTGCCGCGCGAAACCTTTTCGCAGAACGAGTAGTTCCACGGACTCGCCGAGGGGAACTTCGCCGTAAAAGAGAGTGACGTTTTGCTTGCCCCAAGGCATTTCGAGCTTGGTTTCGACGGAGTCGAGCGAAATTTCCTCGGATAGTTTTTGAAAGCCTTCTTCGTTGAGCTCGATTCCATTGTGATTGTAGCGAACCAGGAATTCGTCCAATTCTTCCGCCGATGCGCCTTCCATGGTGTTGAGAAACTGGAAGACTGAAAAATGGCTTTTCTGCCTGGCGAGCATGCGCTTGGCCAACTTGGCGCAGCCGGAAAGACGGTCGGAGAGATTCAGCGCCTTGGAAATCATGATGCGCGAGTCGCCATCGGTCCAGTAGGTCGGCGCGGAGCCTTGAAAAGCAACGCCCAGGCCAAGTTCGAGAGCGGGCAGATCGCTGTCGGATGCGCGCTCGTTGTAAGAGTTGCAAACCGCGAGAATCTGGCGCGAAAGGATGCAGGCCTTGGCAACCGGGCGCGCCGAAGCTACGGTCGATTCCGTTTCGAAAATGGCGAGAATGATGGCGTCGCCTTCGATAAAAACTTTCTTCGCCGAATAGCGGTCCAGCAGCTTTTTGACCGGCTCGTGCAGATTCAGGCTGAAATGGGAAGCGGGGTTCAGTCCGCGCGAGAGCAAGTCCTGGGTCATGCGCGTGGAGCCGCGCACGTCGGACTTGATGATCACGTGCGAGACGACGTGGTCCTGCTCGGGCCGGGCTTCGTCCTGAAGCACGCATTCGTAAAGCCGGTTATTCAGGCGTGAGAGCTCACGCGCTTTTTCCGTGGTCACCAGGCTGACGCGCTCCATGCAGGTAGTCAGATGTTCCGCGTCCCGCAAATCCCTTCTTAGGCGAAGGAAGTCGCCGGCAAATTTCAGAACGAAGCCTTGCATCTCTTCGCGAGAATAGCGGCGTATTTTTCTCGACAGTTCCTCGATGGCCTTGAGAGATAATTTTTTCGCCGGGACGTGTTTGATGACCTGCTCGACTTGTTTCAGCTCTTCTTTTGAAACCAGGGCTTTGCGAAGCTGCTGCAAGTGCACAGGCGGACAGTAATCCGCGGCAATCGGGCGAATCTCATAGCTGGCCAGGATGTGATAGAGAATCTCCTGCTGTTCGAGGCGGTCGAGCATTTGCGCGAGCAATCGCGCGCGATTGGGCGCTTCTGACTCCGAAGCCGCGCTGGCATCAAACAGCCGCTTCGCGTTTTCCGGCTCGTTCAAATATTCTCCGAGCCTGCCAGCGTGATCCTTAACGAAAAAATCGAGCTTCTGCCGGGCGGCGTCAATTTGCGGTCCCACTTCCTCCAGCTTGCATTCCTGATGCTTGAGCCGGAGCTCGAGGTCATTCAGGGAGGCCTTCAGGTCAGCGGGATCACCCGAGCTTAGGAATTTGGTGAAGAAACCATCGCCCCTCTCCAGACGCTTGCGCGTGTTTTCGCGCTGTTCCTCGAGCATAGCGATGTCCGCCCGGATGGCCTGGACTGATTCCAGCAGCGCGGTGTGAGCCTGGATGGCTTCCGTATGCGCGGGGTCATGACTGAGGGTAACGCCGGCCTCGCGGAGAAACTCCTGAAAGAGTTTGTCGGTGGCCTCAAAGCGGTCGGGGTCACGGACATAGTTGCCCAAAAGGATGTAATTCTCGAGAAAGAAAACGTCGTCTTTTCCTCCGTCGAGGAAAATAAGCCGGTTTTTGCAAAGCTCGTAATAAGGAGCGAAATCTTCACCAAAAAGGGCGCGGCGTGCTTTGCCAATGACGTTGTCTTCCACGTCGATGACAATCTGCGCGATTTGCTGCCCCACTCGGCGAATGACGCCGCGCCGGGCAGACTGCAACTCCGATAAGCGTGCTTTGATGACGTGGGCTTGCTGGCTGCGCTCGAAATGCTCGCCCCGCTTGCGAATCCATTCCTTGCCTTCGAGGATCAGGTTCGCAAACTGATTGCCCATTTCGAAGGTCAGAAATTTCAGCAAACTCAGACGGAAGAGCAGGTCGATCTCTATATTCTTGTGATACTTAGCCTGAGTTAGAGAACTCTGCAACAGCTCGGAGAGAAGTCTGCGGAAGCTGCCGTGATCCGGTCCTCGTGAGGCGCGCAGCTCGATCCCCGGGAGATAGGTACTGCTGGTATGCTGGCGAATAAGGTCGAAAAGATAGTCGCGAGCCGCCTGCACAAACTTCGGGCTCAAGAATACGTCGTGGTGAATGTTATCCACGCCGATCGCCAGCGACCCCATGGGGATCGTGACGTTATAGCTCTTGAGCTCGGTCCGGGCTTCTCCCGTCAGGCTGAGCGTTAGAAGTTCGTTGGGCATCAAAATAGCCAAAGATGGCTATTTTTACGTTAGCAGCCGCAGGGGAGGTGGGCAAGGAATCCCACGGAAGCCGTAACCAGAGAGTTAGGGCAGAGTCGAAGCTAGTGCTCCCGATAGCTTAAAAAATGGTAATGCGGCGGGCATCGCCGCCTAGATGCTCCAGGCGTACCCGGATCTGCGGCCACGGAGACTGGAGGGGAAAGCGCTCGGACCACTCCAGGATGGCCACGGCAGGGGTTGCGAACATATCCTCCATGCCGAGCGTTTCAAAATCGTGGAAGCTCTCAATGCGGTATAAATCCGCGTGATAGACCTTCGCAGACTTGCCGTAAACATGGACGAGGGTAAAGGTCGGGCTGGTGACATCGTCTTCGCTGGCGGCGCCAAGTCCGGAAACGATGCCTTTGGTTAAGGTAGTCTTCCCCGTTCCAAGGTCGCCGGTGAGAAGGATCAGCGCTGGAGGCTTGAGGCCGCGAGAGAATTCCCTCCCCCAGTCTATGGTTTCCTCGGCGGAATGGGTGATGATTTCCTCAGGCACCGAAGCGAATCTCCCGGATGAGTCTCGCGCGCGCCGATGAAAGAGCTTTGGCAATTTCCTGTGCCATGACACCCGATAGATCTGCGGCCCGGCCAAGTATGTCCGCCGCACTCCCGTGAAGGTAAACGCCAAGCGCGAGGACGCGGAGCCAGTCCTCGGTGCCGAATTGCGCGGTCACCGCCGCAAGTACGCCCGTGAGTACGTCGCCAGAGCCGCCTTTGGCCAAACCAGCATTCCCTGTCGTGTTTACGAACACTTTTCCTGTGGGAGAGGCGAGAACGCTATGAAAGCCTTTTAGGACCACATAGGCGTTCCAGCGGCGAGCTGCGTCCACGGCGGTTCTAATCCTATCTTGCTGCACTGAGGCGGAAGAACTGCCGAGCAAACGCGCCATCTCTCCGGGATGGGGCGTTAAGCAAAGAAACTGGCTCTTCCTCTGGTGCAGGGCGTCCGGGCGTGAAGCGAATGCGTTCAAGCCGTCGGCATCGAGGAGAATGGGAAGCGAGCTGTGCTGGACGAGGTGTCGAATGAATTGTTGGGTTTCTGGATGTGTTCCAAGCCCAGGCCCCAAACTAAGAACGGTCTTCCCTTCCATATGATTGGAGAAAAGGTCCGCAGAAAGATTAGCTAGCGCTACTGTTCCAGCGGGTGTCGCGGCGAGCGGCTCGGTCATGTATTCAGGTTGTCCTGCAGCGACGACGGGCTGAGCCACGTCCGGCGTTGCGACGGTTACCAACCCCGCGCCAGCGCGAAGAGCAGCTTGGCCAGCAAGAATTGCGGCGCCGGATTTTCCGAGCGACCCACCAACGAGAAGTACGTGGCCGAATGAACCCTTGTGTGAATCCACTGCGCGGACGAGGGGCATTTCCTGGAATTCATCGGGGCCAGACCAGCGGAGCGTTCCCTGTCCTATTTCTTCGACCAGCGTTTTAGGTGAACCTATTGAGCGGACGAGGATTTGGCCGGTGCACGCAGCATCTCTAGAAACGAGTTGACCCACTTTGGGAGCTGTAAACGTGATTGTCAGATGCGCGCGCAGAACCGGTCCATCAGTTGCTTGCCCGTCGGAAGGCAAACCCGAAGGAGTATCTACAGCGAGAATTAGGGCCGGCCAGGCTCGCGTGGCGTTCCCGGAGAGCTGATTGAGCCTTTCAATGGTCCTCGAGACCAAACCGGTTGCCGCCCCTCGTAATCCTGTGCCTAATAAGGCGTCCACGATCACGTGGGACTTCGCCACCTCTGGCCAGACACGCTCCCAAGCGGAGGCATCCGTGATCTCGACGATTTCATTTGTCAGCTTTAGCCACCGTTCCAGATTCGCCGCTGCTTCTCCGTGGAGATCTTCGCGCTTCGCGAACAGGCAAACGCGAGGGTTTAAGCCGTCCTCTTTCAATAGACGCGCGGCGACAAGGCCGTCGCCGCCATTATTCCCTTTGCCACAGAGCACAGTAACGCGATGTGATAGTCTGGGAGAAAACTTGCGCAAAATCGCATCGGCAACATGCTTTCCTGCGGCTTCCATCAACTGGAGGATGGGAATGCCCAAGCGCTCGGTGGTGAGCCGGTCCACTTCGCGTATTTCGGCAGCAGTCAAGGCTTTCATGGAAAATTCACGGCGAGATCAAAGCATCCAGCCGCCGCTAACATTGACGACCTGTCCGGTGACGTACTCCGCCTCTTCGGAAGCGAAAAAGGCCACCGCCGCGCCGACATCCTCGACGGTGGGCGGTCGCCCGATGGGAAAGCGCGCGTCGCGAATTTTGCGGGCTTCTTCCAGGGTCAGCTCATTTTGATCGATGCTAGAGGGGTTCACAACGTTCACGGTGATCCCGTTCTTGGCTTCCTCGAGCGCCAAGGACCGGGATAGAGCCACGACGGCGGCTTTGGCTGCGGCGTAGGCTGAAATTTTCGCTTGGCCGAACGCACGCTCCGCGCCAACAGCGCCTAGATTGATGATCCGGCCCCAGCGCGCCTTGCGCATGAGTGGCAATACCGAGCGGCTCATATACAAAACCGTGTTCAGATTCGAAATGAAGATGCTCTGCCAATCCTGCAGCGTAGACTCCGCCAGCGTGCCCCAGCGAAAATCTCCCACATTGTTGACGACGATATCGAGCCGACCGAAGCGGTCCGCGACCGTTTTAATCAATTGATCGCAGCGCCCCGCGTCGGTGATGTCCGTCTCGACGGCCACGCAATCCGCTCCGCAGGCCTGCAACTGGCGAAGAGTCTGTTGCGCCGCGGCCTTGTTGGAACGGTAGGCAATGGCGATACGCGCGCCAACTTGCGCCAGCTTCATCGCGAGGCCGCGTCCAATGCCCCGGCTCCCGCCCGTCACCAACGCCACCCGGTCGCGAAGCGACATTCTTCTCCTCGTCAAAATAACTTGAAAAGAATTTCAGTATAGCCTAGCCACGGCAGGGGCACTACCGAAGCCGCGCCACAATCACCGTCATGTCGTCGGCCTGCACGGGGGTTCCGGCCCACTCCTCGGCCGCAGCCATCAAGGATTCGGCCACCATCAGGGGCGCGGCACCCTGCACGCGGACCGCGGCTTCTTCCAAGCGCCGAATCCCAAATTCTTCGCCGTAAACGTTCTCCGGCTCGATCAGGCCGTCACTATAGCCGATCAATAGCGAGTCTTGGCCCACGGTCAGCGACCCTTCCTCATATGCATAATCTTCCACGACACCGAGCACCATGCCGCCTTTATCCAATCTTTCCGACGTGCCATTACAGATCAGAAACGCCGGCAGGTGGCCGGCGTTCGTGTATCGCAACGTTCGCGCGGCACTGTCGTAAACGCCGATGAAGAAGGTCGCGAAACGGTCGTCGCCGGTGTTGCGCACCAGATGCTTGTTCAGCCGGGAGACCAATTCAACCATGCTCAAGCATTCGCTGCCTTCCACCAGCATCTGGCTGCGCAGAGCCGCCTGCAGACTGGCCATCAGGAGCGCGGCGGAGATTCCCTTCCCTGAAATATCCGCAATGGCAATGGCGATATGCGTTGGGCTGAGCTGGATGAAGTCATAGTAGTCGCCGCTGACGGAACGCGCCGCCTTGCAGATGGCTTCAATCTCGACTCCCGGCACCGATGGCAAGGTGCTCGGGAAGAGCTGGTTCTGAACTTCCCGGGCGATAGAAATCTCATTCTCAAGTCGCTGCCGCTTATTTTGCTCTTCGATCAACGTGCCGATGGAGTTGGTCATCTGGTTGAACGATTCACCGAGCTCGCCCAGTTGATCGCGCTGCTTCATCTGTATCCTGCGCGAAAAATCCCCTGCTTTTACAAACTGGGTGGCCTGATACAAGTCAGCAACAGCATTGGTGATACGGCGGGTCAACACAACACCTGGAATCAGCGCTACCATTCCTATGAGAACAAAAACAGCAAACAACCCGATTGCCATCAGCCGGTAAGTATCACGCAGCTCCCCAAATGAGGTGAACATTCGTGCGTTCAACTGTGATGGCCGGGCATTAAACACGGCCAGGACAGGCCGGAGCGGCTCGACTTTTCCATCCCGCCCCACAAATACTGAGTCCAGCCGCGATACTACCTCCACCGGCACGTCAATCCAGATCATCGCAGGCTGCAACGTCCGATTTTGCGCCACGATTCGGTCGGCCGTGATGTACTGACCGTTGGCCGTCGGATAAATAATTCCCTTGCGTGCTCCGGGCACATACTTCTCCGTCAAGCTAAGCTGAATCGCCCCGAGGTCCGGCGCAATTCCACTGAGGAACTCGGGCGTGACCGGCACGCGCAAGGTCACCACTCGAACGCGCTCCCGCTCTGGCATCGCCCGTATGCTCATTAAGGAAAGGCGGTCGCCTTCCTGCCGGTTGCCTTCTTGCACGATGCCAGAAAAGGACTGCGCCCCCGGCCCAGCCACTTTCCGCAGCAAGTTTGCATCATTGGAGAACGCGATGGTTAATCCCGGAAGCTCGCGGTCGTGCACTGAATGAGACTGCGATGCTAGTACGCGCTCGGACTCCTCCTCGCTTATTCCCTTTGGCAGTGTCGCATGTGCAGCGGCGATATGTTCCGATATATCTGCGATCATGGCGATACGCTGCTGCAAATCTTCATGTAAGAGGTAGGCGCCCAGCTGGGAATACAGAATTCGGCCCGCAAGAACAGCCAATGTCACTATCGACAAAATCGGAACGACAGCGATAAACAAATAAGCAACCATCAGTCGGTTTCGCAGGCTCCACAGCAGCCGGTCTCTCCACCACCCGATCAGCCGGAACAGAAGGTAAACTCCCGCAAGAACCGCCAAATACTTCAGGAAGCTGAAAAGGCCTCCGCTGAACCCGAAGATGACGGCCAGCAATCCTCCGGCTGCCGCTGCTGTGGAGACCAGATCGGGCCATGTGAGACGGCTCCAGACTTCTTTGAAGGTTGTGCGGAATGGTGTCATTGCGCCGTCAAGCGAAACAATACTCTACCTGAATTGGCGCAGCGAAAGCAGCGGAAGCATTGGATGGAGCAAGAAGGGCCGGGCGTTTCACACGCAGCCCCTGGAGAATTACTTCAGGCCATTACGAACTTTGCTGTGTTTCACGCTATAGGTGAAGTAGATGACCAGGCCAATGATAAGCCAAACAATAAGACGTAACCAGGTGACACCGTTTAGACCTGCCATTAGGCCCAATGAAACGATAATTCCCATGATCGGCACGAAAGGCACCCAAGGTGTCCGGAAAGGCCGCTGTAGGTCGGGGCGCCTAATGCGCAGCAGCCAAACCGCCGCGCACACGATCACAAACGCCAAGAGTGTACCAATGCTCACCATCTGGCCCAGGCTGCCTATCGGAACCAGAGAGCCCACAATAGCCACTGCAAGGCCAACAATGGCCGTCGATTTCCACGGCGTGCGAAAGCGCGGGTGAATATCGCCTGCCCACTTCCACAACAAACCGTCGTGGGCCATCGAATAAAACACGCGGGATTGCCCAAGCAACATCACCAGCATTACTGTACTTAGTCCCGCCAGCGCTCCCGCGTTGACTACATAACTGCCCCACTTCACTCCCGTCTCGCGGATTGCCAACGATACCGGTGCGCCTATGTTGAGCCGTGAGTAGTGCACAGTCGCGGTTAACAGCCCGGACACCACGATGTACAAGAACGTGCAGACGATGAGTGATCCAAGGATGCCGATGGGCATATCTTTTTGCGGCTTTCGTGCCTCCTGCGCGGCTGTCGAAACGGCATCGAAACCAATGTACGCGAAGAACACCACGCCCGCGCCCCGTAGCACTCCCGACCAACCATGAGATCCAAAAGTCCCGTCGTTCGGTGGCAGGAACACCTTCCAATTCTCATGAACGATCGCCTGATGCTTGAGGACAAATGGCAGTGCCACGGCAATGAACGTCAGAACTGCGGCTAACTTCACAAAAACAATGCCGGTGTTGAAATTTGCTGACTCCTTGATTCCCACGATCAAGATGGTGGTGACCGCGAGGATCGCCAGGAAGGCGATTAAGTTGAACCTCGCCGTGGCGTGCGGCAGCGATGCCAGTTGCTCCGCAGGCGAATTGAAGGTCGTCGCCGGTCCCCACCTGCCATCGACCATGACCCAAAGAGCTCCCGGCACGTCACAGATCTGCGGAGGCAAGTTGATGCCATAGTCTTGCAGGAATGCCACCAGCGTGCTACTCCAGCCGCTGGCGACGGTGGCAGCGCCAAACGCGTACTCCAAGATCAAATCCCAGCCGATGATCCAAGCAATTAGTTCGCCGAGCGTGGCATAGCCATACGTATAGGCTGAGCCAGCGATGGGGATCATCGAGGCGAATTCGGCATAGCAGAGACCAGCAAACACGCAACCGGTCCCCGCGAGTACATACGAGAGCATTATGGCTGGGCCGGCATAAAGCGACGCCGCCGAGCCGGTCAACACAAAGATGCCTGCGCCGATAATAGCCCCGATCCCCAAGGTGACCAGGTTTACCGGGCCCAGCGCGCGCTTCAAGCTGTGCTCTCCGGTGTCGCTCGCTTCCTTCATCAGCGTGTCGAGCGACTTGGTTGCAAACAAGGGGTTGCCCATGCAACTCCTCCTTTGGGGGATGTCCCCGGCTTCTCTGTTTCCTTAGGTACGTCCAATTTGGCTTTAAACATTGTAGGGGCGCGGCATGCTACGCCCCTACAAGATAATTTGCTTATTGTCCCGCGCCGGTTCTGCCGACTCGTCGCGACCACCAGGACCAGAGTAGATAGACTGGAACCCCAATCAAAACGATCTCCAGTCCCTTCCCCGAGGTTTGCGTCTGGTAGAGCAGAAGCACAAGCATGATCGCGACTGCCGCTATTACATAGAGAACGGGAACAAACGGATAACCAAAGGCCCGATACGGACGTTCTGCGTCTGGCTGCTTTGCTCGCAGCACAAAAATCCCTATTATCGTCAGCACGTAGAAGAGCAAAGCGGCAAACACAACATAATTCAGCAAGTCGCTGTAAAGATTTCCGTAGGTCACTGCTCCAACGGCATCCACACGCCGAGTGCGCAGTAGAATCAGGATCGTGATCCAAACGCCCTGATAGACCAACGCAGTTCCGGGCACACCTTTCTTGTTCAGCGTGCCAGTGGATTTGAAAAAAAGCCCATCTCTTGCCATCGCGTAAGAGACACGAGCACCAGCGAGGATCAGACCGTTATTGCAGCCAAACGTGGAAATAATGATAGCCACAGCCATGATCATCGCGCCGGTGGGGCCAAAGATGGCGTTCAAGGCCGCGCTGGCCACTCGATCATCCGGAGCGCTCTGAATCTGCACTAGCGGCAGGGTGCACAGATAAGCCAGATTCGCCAGGCAATACAACGTGATCACGATAATCGTGCCGAACGCCATTGAAAGCGCCACATCCCGCTTCGGATTCTTCACTTCAGCCGCTGTGAACCCAATATTGTTCCAGGCATCCGCAGAAAACAGCGAACCGACTTGCGCCACTCCGTAAGCCACCAACAGACCAAACGCTCCGCTCGCCGCGGTGATCGTCGGCACGAAGTTTTTCAGGAAATTCGCTCCGGGTTCGATGGGCTGCGCGTTGCGAATCTCCCAGAAATGTCCGAAATTCTCGGCAAGGGCTCCGGCATTTCTCCCCACAAAAATCCCCAGGAAAATCAATCCCAGGAGGGACAGCGTCTTCGCGCTGGTGAAAACATTCTGGATCACCTTCCCGAGCCGCACGCCAAGCGTGTTGATGAACGTCAGGAACACAATCATCAGCACGCCCACCAACTGTTGAACCGAAAGACTGATTGCGTATTTCGAACCCAGTGCGATGGGGTGAACGATCCATGTGTTTGGAGAAATGGAAGGCAGCAAGACACCCAGATAGCGCGCGAAACCCACGGCCACCGCCGCGATCGTCCCGGTCTGAATCACCAGGAATAGCGTCCAACCGTAAAGGAATCCCCACAGTGGCGAGTAAGCTTCGCGCAAATAAACGTATTGTCCACCTGCGTGCGGAAACAAAGCTGCCAACTCGCCATAGGAGAGCGCGGCTGAAATCGTCAACACCCCGGTGAGAATCCACGTCAGCAGCAGACCACCCGCTGAACCGGTTTGCCGCGAAATGTCGGCAGCCACAATAAAAATGCCCGACCCGATCATCGAGCCTACGACGATCATCGTGCCATCAAACAGCCCGATCGCGCGCACAAACCCCGGCTCGCTCTTGGCCATATCCGGTGAAGCGGGAAGAGTCGTATTAGCCATTTGCTCCGTGCCTCAGTTGGCCGCGGCCTGCTTCGCGGCGGAAAGTAGATCGATGTAACTACGCGCGCGCTTCCCCGGGCTGGGCGCGAGGAGAATGTCACTGACCACCGCGACGGAATCCGCGCCTGCTTGGATGACTTCACCGGCGCGCTCCAGCGTGATCCCGCCGATAGCCACAATCGGTTTGTCCGTCGACAGCCGAACCCGGCGAATCAGTTCGATTCCGACCACGGGATCCGGGTTGGCCTTCGTGGACGTCGCGAACACCGGCCCTACGGCGATATAGTCCGCCGAACTGGCCGCTGCTTGCTCGAATTGCTCCAAAGTATGAGTCGAAACACCGAGCAGTCTTCCAGCCCCCATAACCAAGCGCGCTGCTCCCGCTTCCAAATCCTCTTGCCCTACATGAACGCCGCTTGCTCCTGCCGCCCACGCGACATCCGCCCGGTCATTCACCACAAATGTCACGCCCTGTGAAGTTAGCAACGACGACAGCCGCTTCGCGCCTTCGAACAACTCCCGCGCGGAAGCCTTCTTGTTCCGGTATTGCAGCAAACGGACACCGGCATCGACGAGCTCTTGACCGCACTCTGATTCGGGAACGGTAAGCAATGCTGCGTCTAATATCACATACAGCCGCGGTAGGACAAGGCGCTTCAACTGTTATTTTCCGTTCGTTCCAAGCAATCTTTCGATGAAATGGGTATCGAAGTTTCCCGCTGCAAAGTCCGCATCGGCCAGAATCCGGCGGTGCAACGGGATCGAAGTCTTTATACCTTCGATGACGAACATCTCCAGCGCTCTCTTCATGCGCCCGATGGCTTCGGCGCGGTCGCGTCCCTTGACGATCAGCTTGGCGATCAGTGAATCGTAGTACGGTGGAATGACGGCATCGGCATGGGCGGCAGAATCCACGCGCACGCCCGTGCCACCGGGCGCCTGGAACGTCGTAATGCGTCCCGCGGACGGCACAAAAGTCACCGGATCTTCCGCATTGATGCGGCATTCAATGGCGTGCCCGGAATGGTGAATCTCCCCGGTGGCATCCTCCATCTTTTCCCCAGCGGCAATTCGGACCTGTGCCTTGATCAAATCCACTCCCGTGACCAGCTCCGTCACGGGATGCTCGACTTGAATGCGCGTATTCATCTCGATGAAGTACATCGCGCCGTGTTCATCCATCAGGAATTCAATAGTCCCCGCATTGGTATAGCCGATTTTCTCGAGCGCCTTCACCACGCGCGCGCCGAGTTCTCTCCGCCGCCTGGCGTCCAGCGCCGGCGATGGTGATTCCTCCACAAGTTTCTGGTGACGGCGCTGGACGCTGCATTCGCGTTCCCCCAAATGGATCACTTTGCCATGCTGGTCGCCCAACACCTGAAACTCGATGTGCCGGGGATGCTCGAGAAATTTCTCTGCGTACACATCCGGCGTGCCAAAAGCTTGCTGCGCCTCACTACGGGCTGTCTGGTAGGCGGTCAGCAGTTCATCCTGCTTGCGCACAACCCTCATGCCCCTGCCCCCGCCCCCCGCCGAAGCCTTGATAATCAACGGATACCCGACGTGTGCCGCTTCCTTCGCGAGCTGCTCTTCCCCTTCAATGACGCCGTCGCTCCCGGGAATGGTGGGCAGACCCGCCGTCTTTACTTCCCGGCGCGCGCGGTCCTTCTCTCCCATCATTTCGATGATTTCGGGCCTCGGGCCAATGAACGTGATTTCCGAGGCTTCGCATACTTTGGCGAAATTGGCGTTTTCAGAAAGGAACCCGTAGCCCGGATGGATGGCATCCACATTCGTGATTTCGGCCGCGCTGATCACCTGCGGAATGTTCAGATAACTTTCGCTGCTCCGCGCCGGCCCGATACAAACGGCCTCATCGGCAAACCGGACATGGAGCGAGTTTCGATCCGCTTCGGAATAAACCGCGACCGTCGATATCCCTAATTCCTTGCAGGCGCAAATAACCCGCAGGGCGATTTCCCCGCGATTGGCGACTAGGATTTTCTGGAACATGGGCTGGCGCGCCGGCTACTTCTTCCGGCTCGGTCGCATGCCAAAGAGGGGCTGCCCGTATTCGACCGGCTGTCCGTTTTCCACAAAGATGCGGATGATTTCTCCGGAGACTTCCGCTTCGATCTCGTTCATAAGCTTCATCGCTTCCACGACGCAGAGTACCTTGCCCGTCTCGACATGCGTTCCCACCTTCACAAAAGGCTCCGCGCCGGGGCTGGGAGCCTCATAAAACGTCCCCACAATCGGGGATTTGACCAGGTGCAGATCTTCGGAGGAACGCGCGTCCGCGGCTTGAGCGGTGTTAGGCTGCGCCTGAGGAGTCTCCGCCGAGCCAGAAACGATAATCTCGGGCGCGACCATGGCGCGCGGGCCGGCAATTACCAACCCAGCCGAGGGCTTGCGCAGCCGGATTCGCAGCTCCCCGTTCGAATACTCAAACTCCTCTAAATTGTGCTCGCTCATGAACTGCAAGAGCTGTTCGATATGCTGAATTTCCGGATTGGCGAACGACGGACTGGACTTTGTAGGCTTTTTGCGTTTCATGCCGGCTCTAGATCTCGATGAGATCCCGCGGTGCGCGGGTCAGTACTTCCGTTCGGTCGGCGTGCACTGCAACATCATCTTCAATACGAATTCCCCCGATACCCGCCGAGTACACACCCGGTTCGATGGTGATGACGTTCCCGGGCTCCAGGCGTTTTTTCTGCCCGCGCGCCACCCTGGGGTCTTCGTGCACTTCGAGCCCCAGCCCATGACCCGTGCTGTGAACAAAGAGATGGTCGAGGTGATACCGCGTCAGGACTTGCCTCGCCGCCCCATCTACGTCCCCGCAGGTTGCGCCGGACTTCGCAGCAGCAATCGCCGCCCTCTGGGCCTCCAAGACCGCCTGGTACCACATCCGGATGCGTTTAGGGGCCCGCCCCACGTACACGGTGCGGGTGATGTCGCTGCAATAGTGGCCGAGTATAACACCCAGGTCCAGCACGACCAACTCATTTTTCCTCAGCCGCTTGCCTGTGGGCCGCGCATGCGGAAGCGCGGCTCTTTCGCCAAAGGCTACAATGGTCTCGAAAGCCGGTCCTGACGCTCCCTTCCTTCTCATTTGGTATTCGATCTCAGCCCCCACTTCAAATTCTCGAATTCCGGGTTTCAACAGACCAATCGCCCACTGAACCACTTCGTCCGCCAGCAGGGCCGCTCGCCGCATTTGCGCGAGTTCTGCCGCGTCTTTGCGCATCCGGAGCGTCTCCGCCATGCCGACAGCCGCGACCCAGCACACCCGTCCGCCAGCTGCTTTTCGTAGGGTTTCTAGCTCCCGCACGGTAACCTGCGAAGGATCGAACCCCATCCGCTGGAATGGTGAGCCTTTCACGAATAGGCCGACAGATTCAAACAGAGAGCCTTTCTGAGGAACGAGACTAACCTCAGATGTCTCCACGCGCGCCTGAACCGTAAATCGTCCATCGATGATCAAGCTAGTGGCCTTCCTCGACACTACCAGCGCGCCGGACTCTCCGCTGAACCCAGCGAGGTAATACCAGTTAGCGGGGCTGGTTACAAGCAACGCGTCGATTTTTGCCTCGAGGAGATTCGCCTTCAGCGAGCGCCGGCGTTGGTGAAATGGAGTGTTCATAAATGAAACGAGGAGACCTTAGTCTCCTCATTTCGGCCCTCGTTTGAAAATGTCTTCCTGAATTACCCTGGGAGAATCCTCGGAGTCAGGAAGAAGAGCAGTTCCTGCGACGTCGTGCTGATGCTGGTACGCTTGAAGAGATGCCCGATCAGCGGCAAGCTGCCCACGAGAGGCACCTGCTGGATGTCTGTGCGTTGCGTGGATACGATGATGCCGCCGATTACCACCGTACCACCATCGGCTACCGTCACCTTGGTTTCCGCCGATTCCGTATCGAGAGCAGGAATTCCCTGCACTCGAGGAATACCGGCGTCGATCTGCGTGTTCTCCACCAGCACGTCCATGAACACCGTGCCTTCGGCGGTGATCTGCGGTGTCACCTCAAGCCTGAGCACTGCGTCGATATATTGCACTGAAATCGTGTTGTTGATGGTCGTCTGAATCGGGATCTTGGTTCCCTGCTTGATTGTAGACTTCTCGTTGTTCTGGGTGGTGATCTTCGGCTTGGACAACAATTTGCCGACGCCCTTGGCTTCTGCCGCGGTGATGAAGAGGTCGACCGCAAAGTTCGGCGAGCGGTGCCCGAGGAATATTCCGCTTGTCGGAGCCACGGCTGGGAAGTTGGTGTTCAGCGGAAGGCTACTGGTTCCCGCTGTCGTGACCAGCGGCGGTGGAGTGGTCGAGACACTGCTCGTGCCGACCGTCGAATCTCCACTCAACCAGGACCGCCCGCTCGAGGTTTGTCCTGCAAACGCTAGTTGCGTCCCGATATCCAGTGCAAAGGAACGCGACGCCGATACCACGCGCGCTTCGATTTCCACTTGCTGCGACTTGCGGTCCAGCTGGCGGATCAGGTTGTCAATCACCGGAAAGGTAGACGGAATGTCGCGAATGATGATCTGGTTGGAACGGTCATCAAACAAAATATCGCCGCGCGAACTGAGAAACTTTTTGAGGGTAGCGGACATCGTGGACGCTTTGGCGTAGCTGAGTACGCGGGTCGTCGTCACTGGAGGAGTCGCTTCGGCCTGCGCCTTTTCCAGGTCCCGCTGCGACTCGGCTTCGCCCTTCATTGTGGCGCGTGTCGCTATCCGCAAGACGTTGCCGTTCAATTGTTTGTCCAGGCTGTTGTTCTGCATCACGATGTCGAGCGCCTGATCCCAGGGCACTTCATCGAGAACGATCGTCAGGGTGCCCTTCACGGCGGGATCCAGCACCACGTTCAGTCCGCTGATTTCATGAATCAGCCGGAAGAAATCTTTCAGGTCCACATCTTTCAAGTTCACGGAGATAGGCTCACCGGTGTATTTTCCGGCCGGCGCTGCTGCCGCAGGGGTCTGCGATGCGGCTGTTGCCGCCATCGTCATGGCCGCCGTGTTTGCCTGCTGCACCGCTTGTTGAGCGGCCGCCTGCTGCGTCGTGGCATCCGGGCGCACGGGCTCCTTCTTTCCGCTGTACGATGCCAGAATGACTGAGGGCTGGGTCAGTTCGCCAGGCAATGCGAAGCGAGGAGCTGCAATCCGCAAATCCTTGGAAGAATGGCCCGCAACCGGGCGCGGGGCCGCTGCGCTGTAATGGAATTCTGGCCGAGTGTTCTCGTTCTGCTCGGAGGTCGCTGTCGTCATGCTCGACCCGGAATCAACCGGAGCCGCTACCGGGGCCTCGAACGAGATGACCACTGCCTCTCCCTCTCGTGATAGCTGGTAAGGCATCGCCGTTGTTAGATCGATCACCACGCGCGCAACATCCGGCCGGTATTGCCCGATGCGCACCACGCGCACGGGAGCGGATAGCCCCGGGATGACCGTCTTCTGCACGGCCAGCCGCGCGCCCGCGAAATCCAGTACCAGGCGATCCGGGTTTTGCATCCGGGCGGCGTGCACCTCGAGACGTCCCTCGCCTTCCACGCGCACCGCCGAGCGTCGCGGCGCTTGGGTAATGGCGACGCTGGATATAACCGCTGCGGTCGCCGTTGCGCCAGCGGGCTCCTGCGTCTGAGCGAGCGCTGGGCTCACCGCCAGCGCCAAGCTCGCAAGCATCAGGTAGCCATGCCGAAAGGCCGGCCAATTCGTCTTCATTGCTGTTCTCCTGGACTGGAGTAAATTCGCTTATTCACCTGGCGTTCCACCGGTTTTCCGAAGGCATCTTTGCCTTCTTCATGGAAGGAAACGCCCTCCATCGAAATCTTCTCCACACTTCCATCGTAAAGACGGTCGCCCTCGCGAAGAAAATACGTCCGCGCTTGCGGATTCGAAACCACCGCGATCATCCCATTCGGTGCACTTACAATCCCGTCTAGACGCAACGTGCTCACCTGCAAGCCCAATTTTCCTGGAGGCAGATTCAATTGAGTCTTATTGTTCCGGCCGATTAACGATTCAAAGGGATCCCTGCGCGCCTGTTTGACTTCGCTTTCGGCGGCCGCTGGTTTGCCGCCTGGAGTGCCGGGCTTCTCGACCGCCTTGACCGCAAGTTTTGCAGGCCGCTTACCCGCCTTCTTCCCCGTTGCTTTTCGCGCGGGCTTTGCCGCTGGCTTGGCGGTTTGTGGCGCAGGCTTAGGTGCTGCTGGCGAAGCTGGCTGCGCGGATTGTTGTGGGGCTGCACTCGCGCCGCCCAGCGCGGACTTCACCTTGTTGGGCGTCGAGGGGCTTACCTGTGCGCGCAAACCTGGCGCCGCCGCCGCCATCCAAATCCCTAGTCCGAGAGTTATCGCTGAACGCATAAGTTCGCTCATTCCCGCTCAGGGTTTCCCAGCCGCGCCGGCTGCTGGCTTGGCTCCAGTTGCAAGAGCCACACCCGCATCGGCAGGCTTGGTGAAGTATGTTGTTGCCGTGAAGATTCCAGAAACCGTTGTCCCCGGACGCACCACGTATTTCGCGCCTCTCGGCTTATCCGGATCGTCAAACGTCAGGTCGCCCACATTGATGATGCGTGACAATCGGCTCAATCTCCCGAAGAAATCCAGGACATTGAAGTACGGTCCATCCGCCTGCACCTCAAACGGCATTTCGTAATGATATTCCTTGGGCACGATGGCTTGCGAAGTCAACCGCCTGAGCTGCACGCCCGATGCGCTGGCCGCTCCCTGCAATAAGCGGATAAATTCGTCGGTTTCCTTCTCTTCGGGCACAATGGTCTTCAGTGTGTCCAGTTGCTTGGAAAGCGCGTCCATCTGCTGCTTCAATTCTCCATAGCGCTGTTTGTAAACCTGCAGTTGCGTGACTTCCTGGTTTAGCTTTGCCTTCGCCTGCACCGCGCTGTCCACTTCGTCCCGTTCCCGCGCAATCGGAGAACCCGGCAGGTAAACTCCCACCAGAACCAACACCACCGCAACCGCCGCAGCCACTAGGGCCTGCATGATCACGGACATATCTCTGAACGGATTGGCCATGGCGCCCCCTTACCCTTTCTTCGCCGGCGCCTTCGCGGCCGCAGCGGGAGCCGGCGCATTGGCCGGCCGTGTCTGCGCCCCGGGGGGCGGAGTGATTTCAGCGGATATCTGGAACAGGAAAGTTTGTACCGCGTTGTTCTTGTCGTCCTGCTTCGTTTCCTTGATTTCGACCTTCTGGAAATACCCGGAGCGCTTCAGGGCGGTGATGAAGTTCGCCACCGAATTGATCGACGCTGATGAGCCTTCCATCGACAGCGTGCTGCCTTTTCGGACCATATCGGTGAGCCAAAGATTTTCGGTGCGCGAAACGGTGTTAGCCACCATGTCCAGCAACTCCTGCCCTCCCGTCCGGTCGCGCTGCAACTGCTCAATCGTCGATACTCGCTGCTGCAAAACTATCTTTTGCTTCTCAAAAGCTTCCACTTGCCGCTTGGTCTCTTCCAGATCCGCTTTTTGCGCCGTCAGTTTCTTGATATCGGCATTTAGCGTGTTCAGCTGGGTCTGCCACGTGTAATAGAAGAATCCCAGAACCAGGGCGCCCAGAACCAGTCCTGCGCCAATGAAGACCGCCGGCATCGCCGCTCCCGTGTCCACTGGACGCCGCGCGGCTTTCGGTCGAATTTGTCCAAGCAGGTTTATGCGGATCATGGCTAGTCAAAGCTCCTCAGCGCCAGACCTACGGCAATGACCAACCGCGGCGCCATCTCGCGGATTTGGTCATCGCTGTGCCGGCCGGGATTGATCAGCACTTTACGGAACGGGTTCAATTCTTCCACCGGCATCGCAAACTCTTCCCGAAGCAGATCCACCAGCCCCGGAACACGCGCCGTTCCGCCCGCCACCACGATGCGCTGAATATTCTCGCCGCTGGCGGTCGCCCGGAAGAAGTCAAACGTCTTTTGTATTTCCAGCGTCAGAATGTCAGAAACACTCCGCAGAATCTGCTGTTTCTGTTCGTC
>WNGG01002359.1_pt1 | contig 21382 bp, 20 predicted proteins | sample 5400661 | NCBI WGS metagenome assembly WNGG01 (sample SAMN13153372, study PRJNA577476) | soil metagenome | isolation source: 100 cm soil or saprolite under Garry oak tree replicate 1 | place: USA:California | collected 2016-06-15
GCTGTCGAGTATCGCCGGGACGACGCGGAACAACCCGACACGACGCACGTCGAAAGGAGCGTGTGGCTGTTCCGCAACAGCTTCAAGTACCAGCTGACGCCGGACTGGCGCGTGGTCGGAAAGCTGAACCACTCGTTCAGCGACAGCACGCTCGGCGACTTCTACGGGGGCGGCTACACCGAGGCCGTGGTCGGCTACGCGTACCGGCCGGTGCGGAACGACCGGCTGAACGCCCTGGCCAAGTACACGTACTTCTACAACGTCCCGACCACGGGCCAGGTGGGAGCGGAGAACACCCCGAGCGGGTTCATTCAGAAGACCCAGATCGCGGCGCTCGATCTGACGTACGACCTGACGGCCTCCTGGTCAATCGGCGGGAAGTACGCCTACCGCCTGGGACAGGTGAGTCTCGATCGCGCGAATCCGGTGTTCTTCAACAACACCGCGCATCTCATGGTGTTGCGTGTGGACTGGCGGTTCCGCAAAGACTGGGAGGGCATGGTCGAGGGGCGAACGCTCGTTCTCCCGGATGTCAGTCAACGCCGGAGCGGCGCGCTGGCCGCGATCTATCGTTACCTCGGCAAGCACATGAAGGCCGGCGTCGGCTACAACTTCACCGCCTTCTCGGACGATCTGACCGACCTGAGCTACGACCACCAGGGCGCATTCTTCAATCTCGTCGGCAGCTTGTGACGCCGTCAGCGAACAGCTTTGCAACACCAACCGGAGCCCCCGTCGCCGGCTCATTGACGAGCACGATGCCCGCTCAAAAGCCCTTGCCCGGCGCGCGTGCGGTTCCTACATTCTCTATGTCGATCGGTCGCGGGACGCCCCCCACCACTGGCTTGCTCCCGCGCCCCGACGGAAGGGAGGATCCGATGCTGCTAGATTCCAGGAGGTCTTCACGACGCACCCACCGCCGCGCGCACGTCCGTGCCTTGGCCCTGCTCGCGGCCGGCGCCATCGCCATCGTCGGCGCAACCTCGACAGGTTGCGTCTCGACGGTCCGATACAATCAGGTGGAACAGGAGCGCGACGCCCTGGCGGCGCGCAACGAGGCGCTCAAGAGCGAAGTCGAGAACGCCAACCGCACCGGCGAGACGCTGACGCAGGAGAAGAGCGCGCTCGAGACCGAAAAGACCGCGCTCGAGACGAAGCTGGCGACGCAGCAGACGCAGGGGGAGGAGCTCGGCTCGAAGCTGCACGAGCGCGAGGAAGAGTCCCGCAAGCTGCAGGCGACCTACGACGGCCTCGTCAAGAGCCTCCAGAAGGAGCTCAAGGCGGGACAGATCGAGGTGACGCAGCTGCGCGACGGGCTGCGCGTGAACGTGTCCCAGGACATCCTGTTCGACTCCGGCTCCGCCGCGCTCGACAAGAGGGGCAAGGAGGTGCTGAGCAGGGTCGCGACAGAGCTCAAGAAATCGTCGCACCAGGTCCTGGTCATCGGGCACACGGACAACAAGCCGATCCGCCCGACGCTCTCCAAGCAGTACCCGTCGAATTGGGAGCTGGCCGGGGCCCGCGCGGCGAGCGTTGTCCGGCTCTTCGCCTCTTCGGGGCTCCAGAGCAAGCGCATGCGCGCCGTCTCGGTGGCCGACTCCCAGCCGATCGCGTCCAACAAGACCGAGGAAGGACGGGCCAAGAACCGCCGAATCGAGATCCGCCTGCGCCCGGTCGCGCCCGAGGAGCAGAGCTCGTAGACCGCCATCGACGGCGTCCGGGAGAGACAGGTCCTCTCCCCTGTCGACGGAAGGGAGGATGCGATCATGGTTGATCGTTCGATCTCTTCACGGGGGGCCCGGCGCGCGGCGGGCCTCCCCGTGACCCTCCCCGCACTGGCCCTTCTCGCGGCCGGAGCGCTCGCACCGGCCGGCTGCGTCTCCAAGGCCCGCTACACCCAGGTCGAACAGGAACGGGACCTCTGCACGACGCGCTACGAGCAGCTCCGGAACCAAGTCGAAAGCGCCAACCGCGCCGACGAGGCACTGGCGCAGGAGAAGACCGCGCTCGCGACCGAAAAGACCAACCTCGAGACGAAGGTGGCGACACTGCAGACGCAGAGGGAGGAGCTCGACTCGAAGCTGGGCGAGCGCGAGGAGGAGGCTCGCAAGCTTCAAGAGACGTACGACGGACTGGTCGCCAACCTCAAGAACGAGCTGAAGGCCGGACAGGTCGAGGTCAAGCAGCTCCGCGATGGGCTGCGCGTCAACGTCGCCCAGGACATCCTGTTCGACTCAGGCTCCGCCGTGCTGGACAAGAACGGCATCGAAGTCCTGCAGCGGGTCGCCGCTCAGCTCAAGAAGTCACCCCACCAGATCCTGGTGATTGGGCACACCGACAACAAGCCGATCGGCCCGGCGCTGGTCAAGCAGTACCCGACCAACTGGGAACTGGCCGGCGCCCGCGCAGCGAGCGTCGTCCGCCTCTTCGACAGCTCCGGCCTTCCGGCCAGGCGCCTGATCGCCGTCTCGATGGCCGACGTCCAGCCGGTCGCGTCCAACAAGACCGCGGAGGGGCGAGCCAGGAACCGCCGTATCGAGATCCGCCTGCGCCCCATCGCCGCCGAGGGGTAGGGTCTCGCCGGGGAGCCGCTGGCGCTCTCAGTGAAGCAGGTCCGCGCACGGAGCTCAGAGACTCTTGAGCGTCAGCGGCACCCTGGCGAATGCCTTCCGGTGCGCGTCGATGTCGGCCTCGGTCTGCCCTGAAGGGCCGGCGCGCCCGCCGCCTCGCCCCATCCGCCGTGCCTGACGCTGCTCCCGGTATGACGTCTGTGAGCACCGCGTTCGTTTTGCCGTGGCGCGTTCGGCTAGTACAATGGCGCGTTCTCCGAGTGCCCCGGCCCTCCCCATGGCCTAGACTTGACCCGAATCGGGAGGAGCATGGGAATGAGCGAGACGATGCAGACGACGTCGGCGTACGGTGCCCCACCGGCAGCGAAGGCGTACGAGGCCAAGGCCTACGCTGCCACGAGCGCGAGCTTGCCGCTCGCGCCGGCTACCATCCGGCGCCGCGCGCCGCGGCCGCAGGATTTGCAGTTGGAAGTGCTCTTCTGCGGGGTCTGCCACTCCGACCTGCACCAGGTGCGGAGCGAGTGGCAGAAGACCATGCCGACCGTCTATCCCTGCGTCCCGGGCCACGAGATCGTCGGCCGGGTCACGAAGGCGGGTAGCGCCGTCCGGAAGTTCAAGGAGGGCGATCTGGCGGCGGTCGGCTGCATGGTCGACTCGTGCCGCACCTGCCCCTCCTGCCGGGAAGGACTGGAGCAGTTCTGCGAGGGCCCGGCGATCTTCACGTACAACTCCCCGGACAAGCACCTCGGCGGCGTCACCTACGGCGGCTACACCGACAGTCTCGTCGTCGACGAGGCCTTCGTGCTTCGGGTTTCGGACCGGCTGGACCGGGCCGGGACGGCGCCGCTCCTGTGCGCCGGCATCACCACCTACTCGCCCCTGCGCCACTGGAACGTCCGCAAAGGACAGAAGGTCGGCGTCGTGGGCCTCGGCGGGCTGGGGCACATGGCCGTGAAGCTCGCCGGCGCGTTCGGCGCACGGGTCGTCGTGTTCACGACATCGCCCGGCAAAGCGGAGGACGCGATCCGGCTGGGCGCGCACGACGTGGTCGTCTCCAGGAACGCGGCGGAGATGCAGAAGCAGCTGGGAAGCTTCGACTTCGTCCTGGACACGGTCTCGGCCGTGCACGACGTGAGCGCCTATCTCGACCTCTTGAAGCGGGACGGCACGCTGACGCTGGTGGGAGCGCCGGAGACTCCGCTGCCGGTGGGGGTGTTCAGCCTCTTGTTCAGGCGGCGACAGCTCGCGGGCTCGCTCATCGGCGGTCTCCGGGAGACCCAGGAGATGCTGGACTTCTGCGCCGAGCACGGGATCACGGCCGACGTCGAGGTGATTCCGATCCAGAAGATCGACGAGGCCTACGATCGGCTGGCGAAGGGCGACGTGAAGTACCGGTTCGTCGTCGACATGGCCTCGCTGAAGTAGCCGGCGTTCATGGCGCGCGCGTCACGGCCGGTCGCTGAATGCGAGGAGCGGCGCGCCGGCGGTGTGATCCTCATCGGGGTGGAGGAATTCTGTGACCGAGCTGGCGACTCAACAACTGGCCCTGTGGCAGAGCTTCTACGTCATCGTCGGATCGTCCGGCGCCGCGCTGATCGGTGTCCAATTCGTGGTGATCGCGCTGATCGCCAACATGCGCAAGCTCGCCACGGCGGATACCATCCGCGCCTTTGGTACGCCGACCGTGGTGCATCTGGGCGAGGCCCTGGTCGTCTCCGCCCTCATGAGCGCACCCTGGCATTCGCTCTCGCGGGCGTCAATCGCGCTCGCAACGTGCGGTCTCGGCGGGCTCGCCTATGCCACTCTCGCGATCCACCGCGCTCGCCGCCAAACGACTTACAAGCCGGTGTGGGAAGACTGGATCTGGTACGCGGTATTGCCGTACAGCGCCTACGCAGCCCTCGCCGGGGCGGCGCTCCTTCTAACGACGACCACGCAGGCGGCACTGTTCGTCATCGGAGCAGCGGCGCTTGGCTTCCTGCTCATCGGAATCCACAACGCCTGGGATACGGTCACACACCTCGTTGTAACCGGCACCCACGGCGATGCGACGAAGAAGGAATAAAGAAAGGAAGCCGTATGGACATCCAGAGAAGCGGCACTCAGCCCTCCGGAAAGGGACCCGCCGAGTCCTTCACCGGCACGGTCCGCATCGACCCGCTGTTCCAATCACCCGTGCCGGCGCGGGCGCTCGGCGTCAGTGTCACCTTCGAGCCCGGCGCCCGGACGGCATGGCACACGCATCCGCTGGGGCAGACGCTGATCGTCACGGCCGGCTGCGGCCTGGTACAAGGCTGGGGAGGCCCGGTCGAAAAGATTCGCCCCGGTGACGTGGTCTGGTGCCCGCCGCGTGAGAAGCATTGGCACGGCGCCACGACAACCACGGCCATGACGCACATCGCCATCGTGGAACGGCTCGAAGGCAAGGCGATCGACTGGATGGAAAAGGTCACCGATGAGCAATACCAGGCCGGCTCGAGCGCCGAATAGGAGGACGAAATGCAGAAGAGAAAATTGGGGCGCAGCAACCTGGAAGTCTCTGCTGTCGGGCTCGGCTGCATGGGGATGAGCTTCGGCTACGGTCCGGCCGCCGACAAGCAGGGAATGATCTCGCTGCTTCGGGCGGCCGTCGACCGCGGCGTCACGTTCTTCGACACCGCCGAGGTCTACGGCCCGTTCACGAACGAAGAGCTCCTGGGCGAAGCCCTCTCCCCCTTCCGTGGGCAAGTGGTCATCGCCACCAAGTTCGGGTTCCGGCTCGATCCCAACGGGGGGCCGCAATGGGCGGGCCTGGACAGTCGGCCACAGCACATCAAGCAGGTCGCCGAGGCCTCGCTCAAGCGGCTGAGGGTCGATGCCATCGATCTCTTCTATCAACACCGCGTCGACCCGGACGTGCCGATCGAGGACGTGGCGGGAGCGGTGAGGGACCTCATCCGGGAAGGCAAGGTCAAGAACTTCGGCCTTTCCGAGGCAGGAGCGCAGACGATCCGTCGCGCCCACGCGGTCCAGCCCGTGACGGCACTCCAGAGCGAGTACTCGCTGTGGTGGAGAAGCCCTGAAACGGACGTGCTGCCGACGCTCGCGGAGCTCGGGATCGGCCTCGTCCCCTTCAGCCCTCTAGGCAAGGGCTTCCTCACGGGGAAGATCGACGAGAAGACGACGTTCGACAGCTCCGATTTCCGCAACATCGTCCCTCGCTTCACGCCGGAGGCTCGGAAAGGCAATCTGGCCCTGGTCGACCTGCTGGCGAGGATCGCGAAACGGAAGAAGGCGACACCGGCTCAGATCGCGCTCGCCTGGCTGCTCGCCCAGAAGCCGTGGATCGTTCCCATCCCGGGCACCCGGAAGCCGGAGCGGCTCGAGGAGAACATCGGGGCCGCCGCCGTCATCCTGACGGCGGACGACCTGCGCGAGATCGAAAGGGCCGCCTCGACGATCACCGTGCAGGGGGATCGGTACCCGGAGCACCTGGCGCGGATGACCGGGCTCTGAGCGTCATTGGCGAGCACCAAGGCCGCACGGAGTCGAGCTCAAAGGTGAGGAGCTGTTCTACGCTCACGTCCACCTCCACGGTGGCCCCGCCCCAGTGCGCCGCTTCCTGCCCGAGCTGATCGACCCGGTCTGGAAGCGGAAGATTAATCCCGGGAAGGTCTTCGACCTTACGCTGCCTCTCGATCAGGTGGCGGAGGCCTATCGCGCAATGGACGAGCGCAGCGCGATCAAGACGCTGCTGCGCCCGTGAGACGGTGTGCACGGACGACGTCAATAGACGTTGACAGCGGCAAGGGTCGATGGTATGTGTTCGTCAGGCTCCTCAACAAATCATTCGTCGGCCGTCATGGGCCCTTCACGCGCGACATGATCATCTGGATATTCAACCACTATGCGGAGACGCCGGAGGGATCGGCGACGCGCAGCTACGATTTCTGCCGGGCGCTGGTGCAACGAGGACACTCGGCGACCATCTTCGCCTGCAGCTTCAGCCACTATCGGCTCCGCGAAGAGCACCTCGCTTCCACCTGGCGTTTGTGGGGAGTGGAGATCCGGGACGGTGTCCGTTTCGTCTGGCTTCGCGGTATCCCCTACAGGTCCAACGATTGGCGTCGCGCCCTGAACATGCTCGGATATGGCGCGCTGGCCATGCTCCGCTCCCTCGCGACAAGACCCGGGCCGGACGTCGTCGTCGGATGCTCGGTGCATCCGTGCGCGGGCCTCGCGGGTCTGGCGGTGGCCCGTCTGTCGGGTTGCCCGTTCTTCGTCGAAGTCCACGATCTCTGGCCGCAGGTTCTCATCGAGTTCGGACGCATCCGGCCGCACGGCATGACGGCGATGGCGCTGCGCCGGATCGAATCGGTGCTGTTCTCGACCTCGGAGCGTGTCATCATGCTCTGGCGCAACACTCAGGAATACGTCACGAGTCGCGGCCTGGACGCCGGGAAGATCGTCTGGATTCCGCACGTCGTCGATCCGGACGGCTGGATATCCCCGGAGCGCGACGAGCCGACCGGCGCCCCATTCGTCGTCATGTACCTCGGGAGCTTCGTGCAGAGCATGGCCCTCGATGTCGTCCTGGACGCGGCCCGCATTCTGCTGGCAAAGGGACGGAATGACATCCGCCTCGTCCTCATCGGCGATGGCTCCGAGCGGCAGCGGCTGGTCTCGCGGGCGCGCCATCTGGGCCTCGCGAATCTGGAGATCCGGGCTCCCGTTCCCAAGTCCGCGGTGCCGGCCGTCCTCGCGGGCGCCGATTGCCTCCTCTGCTGCTTCAAGAATTCTCCCGTCTATCGCTACGGGCTCAGCATGAACAAGCTGTGCGACTACCTCATGTCGGATCGGCCGATCATCATGGCGGGGACCTCGGCGTACGACCCGGTGGCCGAGGCCGGGGCCGGCCTGACGATCCCCGGGGAGGACTCGGACGCGCTCGCGAGGGCGATCGAGACCATGGCCGATCTCCCTCAACGGAGGCGAGTGGAGATGGCACGGCGCGGGAAGGCCTGGGTCCGAAAATACCATAGCCTGCCGGCCCTGACCGACACACTCGAGCGGACCCTGATGGGTCGGCCGCTCGAGGGGGAGCGTATGGCGTGATCGTCGTCATCCCGACCTGCCGTGGAATCGATCTCGAGAATCTGGCTCCCCTCATCGACGCCGGCTGCCGCTTCATCGTCGTCGAGGACGGTCCGGGATCGATCCGGATCGATCACCCCGCCTTCCGCGTGTACGCCTGGCCCGACCGGCGCCGCCTGCTCGGCGACCGGGAGATCGCGATCCCGAAGGGGAGCGGCGCGTGCCGCGATCTCGGCTTCTACGTCGCGTGGAAGGAGTCGGAGGCGGACGAGATCGTCGTCGCTCTCGACGATGACTGCCGGGTCGAATCGGCGGAATTCGTCCCGGCGACGGCCGACAATCTGGATCGAAGGGTCCGGCCGTGCGTCGTCGGTCCGGGGAGGTATTTCAACATCTTCGATCTCTACGACGATCCGGCGATCCGACGACACTTCCCGCGCGGCTTTCCCTATGCGGCAAGGATCGGATATCGCCCCTGGGAGGTCGGCGGCGACGTCGACGCCGACGTGCCCGTCCATCTCGGGCTCTGGAAGGGCGTCCTGGACGTAAATGCCGTCGATCGACTGCCATCGCACGAAGTGGATTTCCCGACGGCGAGGCTGCGCACCGGGAGCGTCGTCGTTCCAAATGGGGCGTTGATTTCGGTCTGCTCCGGGTCGATGCAGTTCCGGCGCCCCGTCATCCCGGCGATCTATCAGCTGCCCATGGACGTCCCGATCCTGCCGGACTGGACGATCAATCGATTCGGCGACATCTGGGGCGGCTTCATCCTGAAGAAACTCATGGATGCGCGCGGAGACGCGCTCGGCGTCGGCGGGCCGCTGGTTCACCACCTCCATCTCGGACCGGCGGGGGTCAACGCCCGCAAAGAGCACCTGGGCCACCTGATCGAGGACGAATTCGTCGACCTGCTCGACCGGGCCTGCGCGGATCTCCGGCCGGAGGGCTATCTGGAGATGATGGCCCGGCTGCACGAGCGACTCGCGCCGCTCGTCTCCGGGGCGTCGCCCATCCTGAGGACATACCTCGAGGCGCTCCTGCCCCGTCTCGCGGCATGGATCGAGGCCCTGGCCGCCGCCGGATGACGACCGGCTCCGGTCCGCTTCACCGGTCGGGCGCGCCGGCCAGCCGGGCGTAGACCCCCTCCAGCCGCCCGAGATTCGTCCGGCGTTCGCCCCGCAGGCGGACCGAGGCGAGATTCCTCTCGGCCGCGCTCCGCCGCAGCGCCTCGTCCGCGCATGCCGCTTCCAGGCAGGCGGCGAGATCGTCCGGATCTCCCGGCCGAAACAGCAGTCCGTCCCCCTGCCCCGAGAGCCAGTCGCGATTTCCCGGGACATCGGAGACGACCGGGAAGACGCCCGAGGCCATCGCCTCGAGGAGCGAGATGCTGGCGCCGTCGGACCGCGCAGCGGAGATGTACACGTCCGCCTGCGCGAGGAGGGCGGGGAGAGCGTCCTGATTGTAGCCGCCGAGGAACGTCACCTGCCCGGAGAGTCCCCGGGCCAGGACCTCGCGCTCCAGGGAGCGCTCCTCGGGCCCCGTCGCCGCGAAGGTGAACCGGAACGGCACTTCGCGCTCCCGGAGGCGGGACAGGGTGGCCACGATCGTGGGGCTGTCATAGTGAGGCGCCAGCGACCGCGTGCAGACGATGCGAATCGGGCCCGCCGCGCGGCGGGATCGATCCGTCGTGAAGCGCTCCGTCTCGACGCCCTGGGTCAGCGTCAGGAGCCGCTCGGAGGGCGCGCCGAGCGAGCGGAGGAGCGGCTCGAAGCTCCCGGAGACCGGATTGATGAGGTCGGCGCGACCGAGGGCGTACTTCAGGAGAGCCCGGCGGGCCCGCCCGACGGCGCCGCCGAGGTCCGTGCCATGGACGCTGATGACCAGCGGGTGGACGCCGGCGAATGCGGCGAGAACTCCATTGCTGCTGGCGTAGTGCGCGTGGACGATGCACGGCTCCAACGACCGGACGATGGCGCGGACGCGGAGAAGGGCGCGCAGATAGATCAGCTTGCTGCGCACCGGATCGATCGGGCCCGGAAGAGGATGGTGATGGATGGCACCCGGCAGATCGGCCTCGAACAGGCTGACGAGGTGCACTTCGTGCCCCCGTCGAAGGAAGAAATCGACGTAGGGTTTCGTGAAGTGGGAATTTGAGTGGGAGACGTAACAGATGCGCACTAAGGACCCGCGTCCTGCTCGCGACGGGCCGCCGCGCCGTCGCCGGCCGATCCCCCCCAGATGATCCTCTTGAGCAGGTAATTGCCGGCGCGGAATTCGGGAAGGGCGGTCCTGGGATCGCCCGACAGCCGGAATCGCGACCAGGCCGCCAGCAGGCGCGACAGGCTTCTCGGACCGCCGTCGAGACCGCTCCCTGCCGAAAAGGCCAGATAGAACGCCAGCTGAAACGACTCGTAGAAGCGCCCATCCGCGATCCACGCCTTGTTGCGGGCGCTCTTCCAATCCGAGAAATGGCACCAGGTCTGGAGGTCATCCGTCGGGACGAGGTTTCGGCCATTCAGCTCCTCGTACAGCGGCGTGCCGATGACCGGAGAGATGATCTCGATCTGGGAGCGGCTCGAAGGGTGGAGCGTGGCGAGCACCGCCGCCATGCCGACGCGGTCGTGCAGATCGGCATAGGTCTCGTCCGGATAGCCGCAGGTGAATGAATAGGTCCCCTGGACGCCGTGTCGGGCGCAGACTTTCGCCGCCTCGATCGTGCTGGAGCTCTCCTCCTTCTTCTGGATGCGGGCGAGGAACTCGCTCGACACGCCCTCCACTCCGAAGAACACGCTCTCCAGGCCCAGGGCCGCGAGATGGGCGGTCGAGGGCGCGTCCTCGATTTCGTCGGATCGCGCGTCGATACGGAAGCGAAGATGCGGATGCTGCCGGTGGATCCTCTCCAGCAGCTCGATCCCCCGCTTGCGATTCGCGAGGAAGTCGTCGTCCATGAAGATCAAGGAGCGGGGGTCGTACCGCTCGACGAGGAAATTGACCTCCTCGAGGGAGGCGTCTATGCTGCGGGTGCGGTAACGATTGAAGCCGCGGTAGATGGCGGTGTTGTAGCAGAACGTGCAGGGATAGGGACAACCCCGCGCCGTGTTGATCGACACGAGACCCGATGGCCCCAGGTAGTGGGGCATGTGTCGGTCCAGAAGGTGCCAGGCGCCGATCGGCCGGCGATCGAGGTCGACCGGCGGCCGGGCGGCGGTTGCGTGGATCTCGCCGTCCCGGACGAACGCCAGGCCCTTGATGTTCTCGAACGTGGCGGAGTCGCCGCCGTCGCGCAGCGCCATCCCGAGCTCCGTGAGGGTTTCCTCGCCGTCGCCGCAAACCACGAAGTCCAGGCCGTCGGCCTGGAGGCAGAGTCGATAATGCAGGGTCGGAAAGGTGCCTCCCCAGACGACCCGCGTCCCGGGCGACAGGCGCTTGATCAGCCGCGTGAGACGCATCGTGTCCTGCAGCATGCTTCCGGGCATGACCGAGATGCCGGCGATCAGGATGCGCGATCGTTCGAGACATCGTCTCAGCGCGGACAGATCGTCGATGCGCAGGTCGAGGACGGTCACCTCGAACCCGGCGTCGATCAGGTAGGGACCGATGTAGACGAAGGGGAGAGGGGCCTCCATCTCGGGACGGCGGCTCTTGAGCCGCTGCAGCTTCTGGAGCGTCGATGGGGGCTGGATGAGCAGGATCTCGGCCATCGCGGCCTCACACGTGGCGCCGTGCGCGCGTTCCGACGACTGCCTTCCGGTTTGGAACGATGATAGACGACGAGGTCGGATCGGGTCAACCGAAGGGAGCGGTGCGCCGGGTCTGGAGCACGGCGATCTTCGCGTTCGCGGTGCTTGCCGCGATCCTCTTCCTGTCGGCTCTCCCGGAGGAGTTCGCGCGAAACGAGAGCGGGGACTACGCGAGATTCTACGAGCCCGTGGCGCGGCACCTCCTCGAGGGGCGCGGTTTCGTCGCGACGGACGGCCGACCGGCGGTCGAGTACCCCCCCGGATTTCCTTTGTGCCTCGCCGCGGTGTTCGGCGCGGCCCGCCTCGTGGGGGCGCCCGAGCAGGCCGCCTTGAGGCTCTTCATCGTGATCGCGACCGCGCTGACCTCCATGCTGGTCTTCGCGATCGCACGCAGCCTCTGGGACGACGGTCCGGCCCTGGCCGCCGCGGGACTCTGGGCGACCTATCCACCCCTTCTCTGGCTGTGCCGGCAGCCGAGCAGCGAAACGCCCTACATTCTCGTGCTGTACGCGGGACTCGCGCTGTTCTGGCGCCTCCTCCGGGCGGACGCCGTCAGCCCCCCCGGTTATCTGGGCGTCGGGGCATTACTCGGCGCGGCGACGCTCATCCGTCCCATGGCTGTCGGGATGCCGGTCGTCCTCGGTGGCTTTCTGTGGTGTGTCCGCCGCCCAGAACGAGCGGCGCGCACGCGGCTGGCCCTGGGAGTCCTGGTCGTGCTCGGAAGCCTGACCGTGATCCTGCCCTGGGGGCTCTGGGTCTACTTCAGCACCGGGCGGTTCCAGCCGCTCGGCACTCGCCAAACGATCGACGTGGTCGACGGCCTGACGTTCACCGTCAGTCCGCGCATCGATCGCCTTCCGATCCAATTGCCGGACGAGGTGACGAACGTCGAGCGGGCCGTCTTCGCGAGACGAGAGACCTTGCGCTCTCTCCCCGACACCGCGGCCGTGCTCTTCGAACAATTCGAGGAGAGGCCGGCCGCGGTCGCGGGACTCATCCTCGTCAAGATCCTGCGCTCCTGGTACGCGACAGACAGCCACCGCATGGAGGGCCTCGCCGCCGCGATTCAGTTCCCCTACCTGGGCCTGATCGGATGGACCGGATGGCGCGCCTGGAAGCGGGGCGGACGATCGAAATCGTTCGCGCTCCTCGCCCTTCTCGCGACCCTCTACTCCTGGACCGTCACCGTGGCGGCGCTCTCCATAGTGCGCTATATGGTGCCGACCTTCGGCCTGCTGTTCGCCATGACGCCGGCCGTGCTGCCCGCCGCCGGGGAGGCCGACGAAGAGTCGCGCCCCAATCGTTCCCAGGAACACATGAAGCTGATCGACCGCTGAACGGCGGAGAGGGAGCCTTATGCGAATTGGCATTCTGGGTTCAGGGTTGATGGGCGGCAAGCTCGGAACGCTCTTCGCGCGTGCGGGACATGAGGTGGTGTTCAGTTACGCGCGCGGCGAGCAGAAGCTCAAGAGGCTCGCACGGGAGGCGCAGGGGAACGCGCGGGCGGGCACGCCGGCTGAGGCCGCACGCGAAGCGGGCGCCCTTCTCCTGGCCGTGCACTGGTCCCGAGTCGACGACGTGTTGAAACAAGCAGGCGACGTGTCAGGCAAGGTGATCGTCAGCTGCTCGCTTCCCTTGAATGCTGACAACACCGACCTGGTAGTCGCCCACAACTCGTCAGGCGCGGAGGTGCTCGCGAAGAGAGTTCCGGGCGCTCGGGTCGTCGCCGCATTCAACACGATACCCAGCGAGGTGCTCTTCAGGGTGTTCAAAAGGCGGGGCGGGAGCAGATCCCCGGACACGCTTTACTATGGCGACGATCAGGCCGCCAGGGCGGTCGCGGCTCGACTGGCTCGCGACGTCGGCTTCAATCCCGTCGACGCCGGTTCGTTACGCACGGCTCGGTATGCCGAGCCGTTCGCGCTGCTGGTCGCCCACCTCGCCTACGAGGGGAAGCGGGGGCCGGAACTCGCCTACCGGTTCGAGTGGTTCGGCAAGTAGGCCTGCCGGTGGGCGGGGAACCGATTCGGGATGGATTCGGAATGCCCTCTCCTTTCATCTCCTTCACACGACCCAAAGGGGTCCCCCCAAGCGGCTTCCAGAAGCATCTACTGATCTCGCTCCTCGTCATCGCCGTGGTCGTCCTCGGCTCGGTCGTCGCCGGCTGGTTCGTTCCGCATGGGCCGCGTACCGCCTTGGAGGGCGCGCGAGCCAGCCTGGACTATTACGCCCTGGAAAGGGAATATGCCAGGCTCGTTGACGCGGACGTCTACAATCTCGACAATCATCGCGGTCTGCTGGACGCCCATCTGTCCATCCCCAAGGTGACTCACACGCGGCACAGCACGATCGAGCGCGACGACACGCAGATCCAGGACCGCTACGACCGTTATATCAAGTCCACCGACCCGAGGCTGCGCGACATCGGTCTTTACGGGATGGGATATTTCTTCGCCCGCGAGCAGCTGCCGGACCGCGGCTTGGAATACTTCGACAAGATCAGCAATCGGGATATGCCGTACTTGAACAACTCTATCGGCTACCTCTACAGGCACGACAAGAAACAGCCAGATCGCGCGCGTCCATACTTCGAGAGGGAGATCGCCCTCAAAGGGAACGTGGACGGCGCCGTTTCGAACCTTGCCGAACTGCTCTGGGAGCAACGGAAGCTCGGAGAGATGGACGCGCTGAGCCGGGACGCGGACTTGGGCGGGCATTTCCCGCTTCACGAGCTGAGGTACCTGGAATTGGCTGAGCGACGCTACGGCGCCTACCTGATGACCCTGCTCCGGTCCGAGGCGGACGCCGTGACCTGGATGAGTCTCGTGTCCAGCCTGTCGATCGCCCTGATGTTCCTGGCTTACATCTACTTCGTGGACGTGTTCGAGAAGGAGAGGATCTCCCTCCTGGCAGCCATCTTTGGAATGGGAGTTCTTTCCGGAGTGCTGGCCTCGATGTTCTACGACCTGGCCGGTTCATATTTTACGGGATTCTGGGCATCCTCTTGATGCAGTTTTCCATCCTGGCCGCTCAGTACGGCCTGAACCTCTCGTTGAGCAACCTGGGTCTGAACATCTTGAAGTTCTATGTCCTTTGCTTCCTATTGATCGTGGACTTCGGCAACCTCATGCTCGTGAAGCACAAGTGGCGCTCGATTCTTTCACGGGAACGGTAGCTTGCCCAGCCCGCGTGCGAGCACGTGACCGATGCCCCTCCAGCAGCTCGTTCGGACGTCGCTCCTCGTCGCGGAGACATCCTCGCGGCTGGCGAAGACCGAGCTCCGGGCCGCCCTCCTTCGGCAGGCGGCGCCGGAAGAGATCGAGATCGTGATCGCGTATCTGTCCGGAAGCGTGCACCAGGCGAAGCTCGGAGTGGGCTGGGCGACGCTCCAGGCAGCGCGGATCGCTCCTTCCGAGACGCCGAGTCTCCGGGTCCTGGACGTGGATGCGACGCTCGGCGGCGCGCAGGTCATCGATCTCATGGAGGCTTTGCGCGCGAGCCTGGAGAGGAAGGCTCCCGCCGAGGCGCAGCAGGCGCCCCAGGCTGAAGCACGCAAGCCGCCCAAGCGCGCCGAGGAGACCGAGAGCTCCGCGAGGAAGTCCGCGAAGAAGTAGGGAGGAGGCGGCCCGCCATGCAACAGTACAGCGCGCGCGCCGTCGAGAGGCTCGTTCACCTCCCCCGCAGCAGGATCCGCTCGCTCGTCGAGGCCGGGTTCGTGTCACCCGTGCGGGGGCCGCGCAACGCCTGGCTGTTCTCGTTCCAGGATCTGATCATCCTTCGCACCGCCCAGGAGCTCGCCGCGGCCAAAGTGCCGCTCAAGCGCATCACGCGTTCCGTCAAGGAGCTCCGGCGCCGTTTCCCCGATTCCATGCCCCTTTCCGGATTGAACATTGCGGCGGAGGCCGATCGCGTCGTGGTCAGGGAAGGGACGCGCCGCTGGCGGGCCGAATCGGGGCAGTACCTCCTACGCTTCGAGGGGGGCCCCGCCGAAGGCTCCCTGAGCGTCATCGAGCGACAGGGTGCGGAGCCGCCGGCGAGCGCCGAAGACTGGTTCCACCGCGCAGTCGCCCTCGAGGCGCAGGACCCGGAGGCCGCGCTCCAAGCGTACGATCGGTCCATTGCCGTGGACCCCGGGATCCTCAAGGTCCATATCAATCTGGGGTGTCTGCTCCACGAGACGGGGCGTCTCGACAGAGCCGAGGGCGTCTATCGCGATGCGATGCGGGTACACGGCAGCGACCCGGTGCTGCTCTACGACCTGGGCGTCCTTCTCGATGACATGGGCCGGAAGAAAGAAGCGATGGAAGCGTATCGTGCGGCGCTGCGCGAAGATCGCCTCTTCGCGGGCCGCCATTACAACCTCGCCCTGTTGTGTGAACGCCTCGGCAAACCCAAGGACGCCATCCAGCACATGGCGGCGTACTGCAGGCTCACCGCGACGACCAGGTCGGAGTGGGTCTTGCCGTGCAGACGGAACCGCTCAGCCGCATCAACGCCTTTCTCCCGAACCTGGTGGGTGTGACGGACGGCGACCCGCGCTGATCGTTCTCAATGCACACTCCGGCGATGGCCCGGCATCACGGAATCGTGCCGTCCAGGTGCAGCCCTAAGCTCCCCGTGCCGTAGGTCCCTGCGCCGCAGGAATTCCGGCCGCGGACCAGATACCAGTAGGCCGCGCCGGCGATCGGCGCGGCCCTCGCGTCGGAAAAGGTGCTGGGGCCGCCCGACTGAAGGCAGGCCGCCGACCCGAGATTCAACCCGGAGGTCGCCGTGATGTCCCCGGCCATCAAATCGTAGGATGTCCCCGGACCTGCTCCCGAGCCCTGGTCGGCCCACGTGATGGTGGTCGGTTCCCCTGCGGTGAGCGTCAGCTGCTGGACTTCCCGAGGAGCGGACCAGACCAGAGGATCGAGGTCGGAGCAGTCCGAAGCGTCGACAACATATCCGGCGGGAGGCGAGGCGTCACAGGAAGTGCCTGCGGTGCCGGCATCGCCGAAGGAGTCTCCGTCACGGTCTGCGTAGTAAGTATAAGTCGTGCCGCAGAGGCGGCAGTACTGTGCCCCGGCGTCGATAGCGACGCCGTCCTCAACGGTGCCTCCAATGATGATCACCTCCTGGCCGGTCCAGACGACAGTGGCGTTGGCACGGGGGAGGTGGACCGGTGAGGCGTCGCTGATGAGGCTCCAAGAATCGGTGGGAGGGTTGTACCGGGCCTGAGAGAGGGCAGTCGCCTGGACCACGTAGCCGCCGAAGACGATCATCTCGTGACCGGTCCAGACCGCCGAGTGGACTCGACGGGGCTCGATGGGCGCGGGGCTGGTGGAAGTCCACGAGTCCGTGAAAGGATCGTAGCGCGCCCCCGATCCAAGCGATGAAGTACCGTCCCAGCCCCCCCAGACGATCATCGCATCGCCAGTCCACACGGCGGTGTGAAAGACTCTTGGGCCGGGGACACCCTCAGCGAGGTTCGTGGGGATCCAGGTGTCGGTGGCGGGATCGTAGCGACCTCCAGTATTGAAATTGTCATCGTACGACGTGGAGCTGCTTCCTCCCCAGACAATCATCTCGGTCCCGGTCCACGCCGCAGTGTGCCCGGTTCGAGGTGCCGGAGTGTTCGTGTCGCTCACCGGAGTCCAGGTGTCGGCGACGGGAGCATAGCGAGCCCCACTGCCGACGGTGTCACCGGTGGCGTAGGAGACGCCCCCCCAGACGATCATCTCGCTCCCTGTCCAGACGGCGGTATGAAAGTAGCGACCGTCCGGTGTGCCACTCGCCGTGCTCGTCGGAATCCATTTGCCGCTCGTGGGATTGTAGCGTCCCCCAGTGTTGGCGGGCCAGGTGTAGCCGCCCCAAACGATCATCTCGGTTCCGGTCCAGACCGCGGAGTGCCGGGACCGGGCTGAAGGGACGTTCGACATTCCCACCGTCGTCCAGGATAAAGTGGCGGGCTCGAACTGGGCGCCCGTGTTCTTGGGCCCGGCGCCTAGGTTGTCATCCCCGCCCCAAACGATCAGTTCGGTGCCGGTCCAGATGGTGGAGTGTCCGAACCTGGACCCGGGCGAGGCCTGTGTGCTGGTGGGGAACCAGCTATCACTGACGGGATCATATCGCCCGCCCGTGAACAAGAATGGCGCAGCACCACCGCCTCCCCACACGATCATTTCGGTGCCGGTCCAGACCGCCGTGTGCAGCGCGCGCGGCTCGGGTGCCGCCGGTCCTGAGTTGGTCGCGGTCCACGAGTCCAAGGCGGGGTCGTAGCGTCCGCCTTGGTTGGTGGACCCGATTGCATCATTGACTCCTCCCCAGATGATCATCTCCGAGCCCGTCCAGACCGCGGTGTGGCCGGAACGACCAAATGGGACGTTGGTCGTGGACGTAGGGGTCCAGGTGTCCGTGGTGGGATCGTATCGGGCCCCGCTGTCCGAATAGCCTGCCTGCGCACCTCCTCCCCAGACGATCATCTCGGAACCGCTCCAGACCGCGGTATGAAAAGTGCGCCCCGCCGGCACACCAGGCCCCGTGCTCGTGGGAGTCCAGGAGTCGCTGGCGGGATCATAGCGGCCGCCGGTGTTCAGTCTGGAAACGCCCCCGATGTCGAACTCGCCTCCCCAGACAATCATCTCGGAGCCGGTCCAGACTGCAGTGTGTGCATAGCGAGGACTAGGCGCTCCAGGCCCCACGCTCGTCGGCGTCCAGGTTCGTGTGGACGGGTCGAATCGGGAGCCTGTGTTCACTGGCGTGCCGTAATTGGTCGTGCCCCCCCAAAGGATCATCTCGCTTCCAGTCCAGATTGCCGTCGAGCCGTCCGTTCCCGGCGGATCGATCGCGGTGGCACCCATGTTGAGATCCCAGTTGTCGGTTGCGGGGTCATAGAGTCCGCCGTTCCTCAGAGGTCCAGTACCCCCGGCACCGCGCCCACCCCAGACGATCATTCGAGTCCCGGTCCACACCGCTTGATGCCGCTCACGGCCCTCTGGTATGTGCGAAGGGTTTCGGTCATCAAAGGTGTCGGTCCAAAGGTCGAGCACGGGATCATAGCGGCCGCCACTGCTGGTCACGACGCCATTGCCGGTCCGGCCGCCCCACACGATCATCTCGGTGCCGGTCCAGACGGCCGAGTGATAGTAGCGAGCGGCAGGGCGCGAAGCGCCCGTCGGACGCCAGGTGTTGTCCACGCACGACGCCGACAGGACCTGCACCGGCGAGTAGATGTGATCCGGAGCCACCAACACCTCCGACAGGAATCCCCGGGTCTCGCTCCACCATGTGTCGAAGGGGACCTTGTCCCAGACAACCGTGGCGACGCGGATCGAGTCCCGATCCTGCTGGAGAATTGCAGTGACGCTGAAAGAATCGTCATCCTCCCGGAGCTGCCCCGTCCGGCCGAGGGAAAGACTCGGCGCAGGGCTGCCGTGACGGCTCGTCGAAGGATCGATACGCGTCGCCAGCTCCGAAAGGAGGGCCTGGTACCCCGCGGGGGAGAGGTAGCGCGCTTCGGAGGACGGTTCCGTCCGTTCCTCCGTACCAAGCCTCCAGGTGGTTTCCACGTACCGGCCTCCCGCGCTTCTCCATCCACTCGGTGTGGCAAACCCCGTTAGGTCGCGCCGGGCCTGCTCCCGAATTCCTTTGTGGAAGCGCCCGTCTCGAGCGTAGGCGGTGTGGAGAAGTCGATCCGAGAGGGCAGGCCGGGCAAGGCACTCGGCGATGAGGAAGGGATCGTCGTGAAGAGACGCGAACAGCTCGCGCAGGACTCCGGGTTGCCGAGTGTTCTTCGCTATCCGGGCCACCTCCGCCTGGAGCTGTTGCGCGGTGATGGGGCGATTCCATAACTTTTCCAGGGCGTTGGATTTCTTGAGGTAGTCGATGACCTTTTCACGGATCGAGGCGTCGGAGAGCACCTCGCCCAGAGGCGGTTTGGGTTCGGGGTTCTCCTGCGGCCAGATCCGGTGCCGCCAGAGGACCTCCTCGGCGGCCTTCTGCGCGGCGACTCGCTCCTCGAGGCTCAAAGAGCGTGCCCCCTGATCGGAGGAAGGGCGCCCAACGACAGGAGCGAGGCCGCCCGCGAATCCGAGTGCCAGCGCGCAACCCATGGTGGCGATCAGGAGCCAACGGAACTTGGACGCGAGGGGGAATCGAGAAGAGAGCGTCATGCGAGCCTCTTCCGCGGGACAGGAGACCCGAAAATCGCAGTGAGTCGCCGAGAGACGTGTCTAACACTACGCCGGTTCCGGCAGAGGCGTCAAGGCGTTCGAAGATCCCCATGCACTGCGCAGACCGCGGCCGAAGTACTGCTCGAGAACGACCTCGAGCGTCCGGATCGTCTCGGGATTGAGGTCGGCGGACGCCATCCAGCACATGGCGGCGTATCGCAGGCTCACCGCGACGACCAGGTCGGAGTAACCCGCTACACCGAGCCGTTCGCGCTGCTCATCGCCCAATTGGCATACGAGGGAAAAGAGGGCCCGGAACTGACGTACCGGTTCGAGAGGTTCGGCAAGTAGGCCCGGCGGGATACTTGGCCTCGCCACGAAAGCCGCACGGTTCGATGCCGCTCACACCAGGGGCGTCACGGCCTCGACGTCTTCCTCGCCGGTCCTGATGCGATAGACCTTCTGCACCGGGAGCACGAAGATCTTGCCGTCGCCGACCTCGCCGGTCCGGCCCGACCTCATGATGGCCTGCACCGTTCTCTCGACGAACGGCTCGGAGACGCCGATGTCCAGGCGGACCTTGTCGACCAAGTCCATCTTCACGGTCGTCCCCCGGTAGGTCTCGACGCTCTCGAGCTCGCCCCCGTGACCGCGGGCCAGCGTGATCGTCAGCCCCCGGACCTCCTCCTTGTACAGGGCCTCGAGAACGTCGTTCAGCTTCTCCGGGCGCACGATCGCTACGATCAGCTTCATGGCCGACCCTCCGGCAGGAGGGAGACCCCCGACGAGCCGGCCGCCGCGGCGGCGCTCAACGGGCCTCCCGGGTCCGCATGTCCATGGCCGGCGCGCGATCGGTCATGACCAGGATCGCGCCCTCGCCGCTCGTATAGGCCTCCTCCCCGTGCTGCGGCACGTCCATGCCCACACCTTCCTCCTTCCTTCCGGCGCGCATCGTCGCCATGAGGCCGACAAGCTTCAGGAGCGCGTACGTGCCGGCCGCGCTGTAGGTCGCCGTCGCGAGCACCGCCGCGGCCTGCCGCGCGAGCTGTGCGGGATGTCCCGACAGGAGCCCGTCCGTTCCACCCCACGCCCGCGCGGCGAAAATGCCCGTGAGCAGCGCCCCGATGGCGCCGCCCACGCCGTGGGCCGCGAGGACGTCGAGCGAATCGTCGAGCCGCGTCCTGGAGCGCCATTGGATGGCGTAGTAGCTCGGGAGCGCGGCGATGGCTCCGATCGCAACCGCGCTCATGGGGGAGACGAACCCCGCGCCCGGAGTGATCGCCACGAGACCGACCACGATGCCGGTCGCGACGCCCACCGCGGTCGCCTTGCCGGTCCGCGCCAGGTCGAGGAGCATCCAGACGACGAGCGTGGCCATGGGGGCGAGCAGCGTGTTCACGAAGGCGAGGGCGGCCGAGGCGTTCGCACCGAGCGCGCTCCCGCCGTTGAAGCCGAACCAGCCGAACCAGAGCAGGGACGATCCCAGCAGCACGAACGGCACGCTGTGCGGCAGGAGCGCCTGGCGCCCATAATCCTTGCGCGGTCCCAGAAGAACCGCCGCCACCAGCGCCCCCACGCCGGCGTTGACGTGCACGACGGTCCCGCCCGCGAAGTCGAGCGCTCCCAGCCGGGCCAGCCAGCCGCCTCCCCAGACCCAGTGAGCGACCGGCGCGTAGACGGTCAGGGCCCAGAGCGTGATGAACGCGAGATACGGGCCGAAGCGCATCCGCTCCACGATGGCGCCCGAGATCAGCGCCGCGGTGATGATCGCGAACGTTCCCTGGTAGGCCATGTGGAGGATGTGGGGGATCGACCCCTTCGCCTCGAGGCCCACGCCGTTCAGGAAGAG
>WNGG01002360.1_pt1 | contig 21374 bp, 15 predicted proteins | sample 5400661 | NCBI WGS metagenome assembly WNGG01 (sample SAMN13153372, study PRJNA577476) | soil metagenome | isolation source: 100 cm soil or saprolite under Garry oak tree replicate 1 | place: USA:California | collected 2016-06-15
GAATAGGGCGAGCTGCGCGGCTTCCAGGCGCCGCCGCGGAGCACGACTGCGCCCGCGTCCTTTACTTGCCGCGCAGCCTCGATGATCTGCCGCTCGGTTTCGACGGAGCAGGGGCCGGCGATCGCGACCACCTCCGTGCCGCCGAACGCGACTCCGCCCGCCAATCTGACGATGGTCGGATCGGCCTTCCACTCCCGGCTCACCTGCTTGTAGGGCTGCGAGACGTGAATGATCTCGTGCACGCCGGGCAGGCCTTCGAGCCGCGACGCGTCGACGCGCCCGTCATTGCCGACGAGGCCCACGGCGGTGCGCTGATTGCCGGGCATGGGCTGCGCCTGATAGCCCATCTCCTCGATGACGGAGATGACTTTCTGAACTTCATCGGGCGTGGCTCCATGCCGCATCACGATCAGCACGACTAGCGTCTCCCGTCTCCAATGGTGAAGCGATCCCCATCCTGTGCCGCGGATACCGGTCCGCTAAAACGGGTGCCGGCAAGTTTTGCCGGGTCCGAAGTCTCTACCGGAGGATAGAAGTGCGTCAAGACTAAGCGCTTGGTCGCCGCTTCTTTTGCCAGCTCGCCAGCTTGTTGCGGAGTCAGATGGATGTCCATCGCCATCGATTCGGGCAGCGAGCACTCCGCCAGCAGCAGGTCGCACCCGCTCGCCCAGCGTGCCAGCTCGCTGCTGGGTCCGGTATCGCCGGTGTAGACGAGACGGCCCTCCGGTGCGACGATCGAGACGGCCACGCTCTCGGTGGTATGCGGCACCGGGAAAGTCTCGAGACTCACATCGGCGTTCAGCGGAAACGGCTCACCGTCGCGCACGTCGAGAATGCCGATCGGGAATCCCGGATCGAGCAGCCAAGCGCCGTAACCTTCGGCCAGCGTGCGGAGCAGCTGCACGACCCCCGGCGGGCCGAGGATGACGAACGGTTCGCGGCGCGGCGGGTCGGTCGTGTACTTGAGCGCGTACACGAGCATCGGCAGCTCACCCCAATGGTCGGGGTGGAAGTGGGTCAGGATGACGTGCGAGACCTGATGCCAGGGCAGCCCGAACTCCGCGAGCCGGTGCAATGCGCCGGCCCCGCAGTCGAGCAGGATCCGGAGGTCGCCGCGCTGGACCCAGTGACAGGCTGCGGTGCGGCGGGCCGATGGTGCGACAGTTCCGGTGCCGACGGTAACGAGTTGCATACTCACCTTCCCCGGAAGACGATCCGCTTGAACACGAGCAATCCCGGCGCCTTGAGCTTGGCGAGATACACGCCCGCGGGCAACGGGTGCCCATCATCGGCACGGCCGTCCCACATCAGCCGTGGGTCACAGATCCCCCCCCCGCCGCCTCCGGAGCCGCGGCCATAACGGCCAGGGGCCAAAACGCCCGGGAAATCAGGGCCGGGAACGAAGCGGCGCACGCGATTCCCGCGCAGGTCCAGGATATCGAGCTGCACATTGCCGGCGAGAGCAAGGTCGAACCACAGGCACGTCGAGTCCCGCCCCGCGGCCGGGAACGGGTTCGGGAAATTCTGATAGAGCAGGGTGGACGTGGGCATACCCAGATCTACGACGAGAAACGATCCCTGGCTTCGAATGATGCTGGTATCGGATCCGGCATGCACGACGAGCAGCCAGCGATACGCGGTGTTGCGCTGGAGGGGCTGCGGCAGCTCGAAGGTCGTATCCGTCAGATTCGCGACGCTGAATTCGAGGACCCCTGTTGCGACCCGCAGGACCTCCAGGTCGAACGTCAGCGGCCCGGGCGGTGCGGATACCTGCGCGGGCTTCCACGTGAACGTCGGCTGCGCGGTGTCGATCACCATGCCCGCCGGGTTGCTCAACGAGGTGAGCGTAGCCCAGGTCGTTACGATGATCGGGCCGATCACGCCGCTCGTTGCCGTTTCGCCGCTCGCCGCCGTCGCATCAACCTGCCAGAACAGTCGCCCCGTCTTGAGCGCCTGCGGAGTGGCGAAGGTCTGTGCTGTCGTGAGGCGGTCGACGAACGGGGCGGCCAGTGTCGTGTCGCGACTGATGCGCAGGCGGTACGTCACCGGCGTCGCGAACGCGGGCACGGTTCCCACGGTCCATGAGAACGTCGGGGTGATCGTCGTCAACGGCCCGGCAGCCGGCAAAGGCGCGGTCGCCGTCACACCGCCCGGGAAAACGGCCGCTGCGGCGACGTCAGGACGACCCCAGCCGTAGCTCGAGTCGGGTGCTGCCCGTTTCGTGGCGGTGCTCCGAAACGCGGCGCGCAGATCCATCGGGAGCAGCGAAGGATGCATCTGCTTGACGAGCGCTACGCTCGCCGCGAGCAGTGGCGTGGCGAACGACGTGCCGTCCCCGCGCCCCACATGACCGCCTCCCGTGACTACGCAGACAGCGACCCCAGGTGCTGTGAAATCCGGTTTGATGCGCCCGTCCGCGGTGGGTCCACGCGACGAGAAAAATGCGATCGTCCCCAGCGAGTCCTCCGCGCCGATCGCGAGCACGGAATCGCCATCGGCAGGCGTCGAGAGCGATCGAAATGACGGTCCGTCGTTGCCGGCGGCGGTGACGACCAGAATGCCGCGCTGCGCGGCCATGTCGGCGGCGACGGTGGTGACGGCCACGTCCCCGTTCAGCTGCGACGGCGTGTAGCTGAAGCCGTTGTCGAAGCTCAGGTACCCGAGGCTGGACGAGACGATGTCGACGCCGATCGAATCCGACCACTCGAGCGCGGCGACGTAGTTGTCTTCTTCGACGCGTGTCTCGCTGCGGATGTCCTCGGTCTTTGCGAGCAGGAAGCCAGCCCCGCGCGCGATGCCATGCAGCCGGCCCGCGACGTCGCCGGCGAACAGGGACCAAGTGGACGTGCCATGGGACTGGGCGCCCAGGACATCCTTGCCGGGCTCGTCTCTCACGACGCTGTCATTGAAAACGAAATCGCGCTGGGCGGTGATCGTGATGCCGTTGAACGCGGGGTTTGCCGTGTCGAAGCCTGTGTCGAAGATCCCGCCGCGGACGCCCGTCCCGTCGATCCCCTGATCGGTGAGCGGCCGGAGGTGCAGTTGCCGGTAGGGCATCTCCGAGGGACCCAGTACCGGATCGTCGCCGGCCGTGAAGCCGCACGTGTCGCCCGGTCCTGCTCCTGGTGCGGCGATGATACGGGGAGCCGGGAGCGGGCGGCGGAGCTTGAACCGCCCCAGTGGCTGGACGCGCCTTAGGTCCGGGTCCTGGAGCAGTTGCCGGAGCGCGGCCGCGGGCACATCCGCGCTGACCGCATGCAGCCACCTGCTGCGGACGCGGACGCGTGCCCCGGCGGCTGCAGCGCGCTCGCTGATCGCGTCGAGCGAGGCCGTCGGCCGTGCGAACAGCCAGACCGAAATCGTGGTGTCTTGCACACGACCGAGCAGGCGCGGCAAGACCGGAGAAACGGTGGGCCGCTGCGCTGCCAACCCAGCGGGCAGGAATAGGAGCCAGATGAACCGCCGCACAGAAACCGCGGGTACTTCCTAGACCGGTTCCATCTGGCCGAGGCGCACGCCCACGATGGTCGAGACGCCCGGCTCCTGCATCGTGACGCCATAGACCGCGTCGGCGGCCTGCATCGTCCGCGGGTTGTGCGTGATCACGATGAACTGCGTCTGATCCTTGAACTCCGCCAGCAGGCGGACGTAACGGCCGACGTTCGCGTCGTCGAGCGGCGCATCGACCTCGTCCAGGAGGCAGAACGGGCTCGGCTTGGCGAGGAAGATCGCGAACAGCAGCGACACCGCGACCAACGTGCGCTCGCCCGAGGAGAGCAGGTGGATCCGCTGCGTGCGCTTGCCCCGCGGCGCGGCGTGGATCTCGATCTCACTCTCGAGCGGCTCGTCCTCGTTCGCCAGCCGGACGTCGCATTCGCCGCCGCCGAACAGCGTCTGGAACACGGATCGAAAGTGTTCTCGCACCTTGGAGAATGATTCAAGGAACAGCGTCTTGGCGGTCTGATCGATCTCCCGCGCCGCTTGCTGCAGCGAGTTGCGGGCGGACACCAGATCGTCACGCTGCGTCATCAGGAACTCGAGGCGTTTGTTCTCCTCGGCGTGCTCCTCCACCGCCAGCGCGTTCACAGGCCCGACGGCGTCAATCGCGCCACGCAGCCGGCCGTTTTCCTGCCGCAGCCACTCGAGGTCGCCGGCGACCTCCGGGGCCTCAGCGAGCAGCTTGTCGAGCGGCTTTCGCCACTCGGTTTCCACACGTTCGACGAGCCCGCGCTTCTTGCCTTCGATCTCGGTACGCTCGAGCTGCAGCCGGTGCTCCGCTTCGCCCAGGGCGGCAAGCGCCTTGCGCGCCTGATCGAGCGCGCCCTCGGCCTGGCCGAGGTCGGCGTCGGTCATACCCAGCTGCGTTTCGGCGTCCTTTGCGGCGGTGTCGAGCCCCGTCAACGCCAGACGGCGCTCCTGCACCGTGTCCTCCCACTGCGCGCGCTGTGTCATGAGGGTCGCCGTCTCTCGCTCGATACGCGCGATCTCCTCAGCCCTCGCCCCAGCCTGCGCCCGCGCCGCTTTGGCGTCGGCGTCGGCGCGTCCGGCTCGCTCTGACGCCGCGGCGAGCCGCGCCTCCACCTGGGCGGCCTCGACCTGCCAGCGCACGCGCTGCTCACGCGCAGCTTCCTGCTGCGCCTCGAGGTCGGCCAGGCCGGCGCGCTCGGCGCCGAGCTGTTCGGCGAAGCGCACGCGCTCTACCTCCCGTTCCTGCAGCTCGACGTGCAGCGCACCGAGCCGCGTTTCGACCTCTGCCAGCCGCTTGGTCAGGCGCTCGACGTGCGCGGCAGCCTCCTCGGCCTGGCGACGAGCGTGGATCAGACCGCGATCCGCTTCTCCCTTTTCGGCGCCGGCGTCGAGCTCGACGCGACGCGCCTGCTCGGCACCGTGTGCCGCGGCGGTCAACGCCGCATCCGCCGCCGCGAGCTCCTTCACCGTGGACTCTTCAGCCGCCCGCGCGCGATCGCGAGTCGATTCGGCATCCCGCACGTCCTTGTCCAGCGCCTCGAGCTCGGCACGCCGCTGCAGGGGGCCACCGGCAGCCGGTGCCCCGCTGTCGAGGAAAACCGCCCCGTTCGCGCGACGGAGCGCGCCCACGCCGATCACCTCGTGACCGGCGAGCAGCGCCCGGACCCAGGCGGCGGCGGGACCATCCACGCGCAGCTCGTCCTTGAGGGGATGGCCGTCGGCACCAAGTCGAGGCCCCGGTACGCAGGGCAGGAGCACCAGCGGTCCCGGTTGTGTCTCCCGATGCCATGTGCTGATGGCCTCGATGACGGACGCATCGCGAACCAGCACGGCATGGAGCCATTCACCCAGCAAACGCTCCGCCAGCTCGGCGTCGCGCTGGCTGGTCCGCACGAAATCCGCGAGCGGGCCAAGCACCATGCCTTCGCCGAAATGGCTGCGGACTTTCAGCAAGGCTTGCGCGGCGGGGGCCAGGCCGACGTGCTCGCGATCGAGCTCGTTGAGCGCGTCTCGCCGTGCCTCGAGCTGTGCCAGCGCGGCCTCGGCCTGGCGGCGCGCGGAGCGCGCACCCATCTCCTGTTCATGCAGCGTGCCGACCTGCCGACGTGCATGCTGTAATGCCTCCACAGCTCTAACAGCGGCTTGCGCGTCGCGGTGGACGCGTTGCGTGGCGGCTTCCGCATCGCGCGCGGCGTTGTGCGACGCGGCATCGCGCTCCTGGCGTTCGCCGGCCGCCAGCGCCAACTGCTCGCGCAGCTCGCTCCGCTCGCGGTCGAGCGCGCCGCCCTCGATTTCGAGCGCTCGTGCGGTCTCGGCACGGCGCTGCAGCGCTTCCTCGAGCTCACGCACCGCGACCCGCTCGGCCGTCAGCCGCCCTCGAACGTTGTCCTCTTCGCCGCTCCGTGCTCCCAGCGCGCAGTGCACGGCGGTGAGATCGCGCTCGGCCGCAGCGCGCTCCGAAGCGGCCGCTTCGTGTTCGCGTTCGGCCTGGGCCGCCCGCCGCTCAGCCTGGATGCGCTCATCGGCCGCGGTGTGGCGCCGCTGGCCGGCGTTGCTGAGCCGTTCCGCGGCGAGGGCGAGATCGCTCTCGAGCCGACCAACTTCGAGCTTGGCGTCGCCCAGCCGGCGCTCGACTTCGGTGCGCCGCGCTTCCACCGTGTGGCGGGCCTGGACCCGCGCTTCCCGTTGATGCTCGGCATCGTCGAGGCGCGCGCGTGCGGCGGGGAGCTGCTCGGCCAGCTCGCGCGCGCGGACACCGAGCGCTCCCAGCGACAGATCGAAGTCCTCGATCTCCCGACGTACCAGCGTCATCGCGATGCCAAAACGCTCGTCGATCATCTTGCCGTAGCGCTCGGCACGGCCGCGCTGGCGCGCGAGACTGCGGACCTGGGTCTGAACCTCGGCGATCAGGTCCTCGAGCCGGGCCAGATCGGCCGCCGTTTCCTCGAGCCGCCGCTCCGTGCTCTTTTTACGGTCGCGATACAGCCCGATTCCCGCCGCTTCCTCGAACAGCGCACGCCGCTCCTCGGCGTTCTCCGACAACAGGGCCTCGATCATCTTCGCTTCCATGACGACGGCGGCGTCCGCGCCCAGGCCGGTGCCGCGGAGCAGGTCCTGAATGTCCCGGAGCCGTACCGGCGAACGATTCAGCATGTATTCGCTCTGGCCCGAACGCGACAGGCGCCGCGTTACGACGACTTCCTGATATGCGATCGGGAGGCTGCCGTCCGAGTTATCGAAGACCAGCGAGACTTCCGCGACGTTCACGGGCCGGCGGCCGGTCGATCCCTGGAAGATGACGTCTTCCATTTTTCCGCCGCGCAGCAGGCGCGGCGACTGCTCGCCGAGTACCCAGCGTACCGCGTCAGAGATATTCGACTTGCCGCATCCGTTCGGTCCGACGATCGCGGTCACGCCTTGATCGAACGGCAGCTCCACCGATTCGGCGAACGACTTGAATCCAGAGAGCTCGAGCCTGCTCAGTCTCATGGTATTCCCATTCGAGGGAGTAGGTTCGCGCGCACGCCGGCGCGCTTGAGTGCGGCTTGCGTGTACGCCGCCTGTTCGGGTGCTTCGAACGCGCCCAACAGGATCACCCCGGTGGACCAGCGGACCGCGGGAAGACCCCGGCGCCGCAACGAGTCGAGCGACGCGCCCGCGGGGGCATGATACGAGTATGGAGCGAGCAGCAGATCGCCAACGCCTTCACCCGCCATGCCGCGGTGCCACAACGCCGCGCGGGCGGTCCCGGCCGCGGCCCGCGTCGCGTACGAGCCCGCGAGCACCCGATACCAGACGGGGCCATTGCCGCTCTGCGGCACCGGCGTCACGAGCGCCGGTACACCCGCGTCCGCCGCGAGCCGATCGGCGTGCGCCAGTGCCTTGTCGAGTGACGCGTACGCCGCGAGCTGGATCGTCCAGCCGAGCGTGTCGGCCTTGGGGATCGTCGCGTGTGTTGGAGCAGGGAGCGGGGAGCTGGGAGCAGGAGCAGGCGCGGAAGCAGGAGCTGGTGCGGCCGGCGGGACCAGGAATCCCGACTCGCGCGCTCGCGCGAGCAGTGCCCATCCTCCGACCGCTAGGGCCGCCACCACGAGCGCGGCAAGTGCGAGGCGCAGGCCGCGGCGCGGTCGGTCCCTCACAGGCACGGTCATCGACGGTGGTGACACCCGGGGACTCGATGGCAGCCACCGATCGCGGACGACGCCCAGCAACGGCACATCGCGCGGCAGCGCGAATTCGGGACCCACGCCCTCGGGCGCGAGCACCAGCGCGCCGTCAGGTGCCGCCGAAAGCTGAGCGAGTCCGGTGAGCGGCAGCAACGCCAGCAGCAGCGCGCCCTCCGACCGAAAGCCCGCCTGCAACTTCGGCCACCGCGCGTGCGCGTAGACCTCGGCCGGATGTGCGGTCTCCGAGCCGGCGGGAATGATGAACACGCCCGTCACTTCGTGCGCTGCTTTATTGAGCGAGACGCCGTATTCGAACGCGTCGACGATTCCTTCGGTTGCGTGCAGCCCGACCATCTCGTGCAGGGCAGGGTTCTCGAGGCACAAGTCCACGAGCGCCACACGGCGCCCGTCGCGCGCGGCGATGCGGGCGATGTCCCACGCCGCTTTTGCCGCCCAGGGCGGATCGTTCGTCATCGTGACGAGCGCGACCAACGCCGCGTCGTCCACGAGCGGCGGAACGAGGTGACCGAGCCGCGAAAGCGGCAACTGACGGACGCTGGTCATTGCCCGGGCTGGTAGATCCAGAAGGGGCGGCCCAGGCGTCGTCCCGTGGCTTCGGCCTGCGCGCGGGTCGCGTAGGGGCCGAGCACGACGCGATAGCCATCGTCGGGGTGCTGCGGCGGCAGGACGCGCGCCGCCAGTCCCGCGCGCGTGAGATCGTCCGCGAGATGTCCCGACCACTCCGGGTTCTGGGACGTCGAGACCTGCACGTACAACGGCCCTTCCGCGCCGGTGCCCGAGCTGTCGGAGGTTGTGGAGCTCACCGTGCTCGACGGAACACCACGCGGCAGCCATGTGGTCAGCACCCAGATATCGGCGGCGCCGTTCGGCACTTTGCCGACGTCGGTCAGCGAATCGGGCCGCGCCGACACCACGTCCTTGCCGCTCCGGTAGATCAGCATCCCGTCCGGCGAGATGGCCGGCAGATCAGATTTCCATTCCGTCGGGACGATGCCGGTGTGGCGCTTAATCGGCAAATCGACAATCCATGCCGAGTCGCCGACCGCGGGGCGGCCCAGCAGCCAGCGGCCGAGCGGGTCGAGGCGGAGCGCGGCGACCGGACCGGGTAACGCGACGCCGTCGAGCTCCTTCCGCTCATAGCGATCGACGACGGCGAGTCCCGGCACGTTGCGCCGCGCGACATAAATCCGATGGCCCGATGGCGAGAACGCGAGCGCCCGCGGTGCGTCCGTCAGCTTCACGAACGCCGGATCATGCCGTCCGAGCGGATCGTAGAACGTCACGCCCGAATCGCTGGCGACCGCGACGAGGTCGCCCCAGCGTGTCGCGACGACGTCGCCACCGGCGGCGATGGGCCGCACGGTCGGCGGCTGATCGGCGGCGGCGACGAGCAGTCGATCCTGCGGGATCACACCGACGAGATGCTGATCGGCCGCCCCGAACAGATCGCGCGGGAGCGCGGTCAATGGCTGGGGCCAGGCAAATCGCGTTCTGCGCGAGAGCGAGATCACGCGCCGCAACGAATCCACAGCGTAGAGCGTGCCATCGGGGCCTAGAGCGGCCTGTTTGATGTTTGTCCCGACGGTGTCCACGCGACCGCTGCCGAGATCGAGCGCGAGCAGGTCGTGTTTGGCGGTCGTGACAAAGAGGAATTCAGATTCGGGGTCGAGGCCGATGACCCGCTGGATGGGGGGCAGTTTTCCCTTCAGGACCCCCTCGACGAGCGTGAGCCGCGGCAGCCGGTACAGCTGCGGCGTGCCCCCTTTGGCGGGGAGCCGGATCGCCACACCTGGCGAGCGCGCGAGGATCTGGAGCTTGCTAACCAGTTGCGGCGACTGTTGTTGTGACGACCCAGCCGCCGGCGCTCGGGGGCCACAGCCCCAAAGCGTGACAAACGCAAATAGAAGGAAGCGGGAGATAGGCAATTGGCCTCGCCGGACAAAATAGACAACCGGCAAGGCCATTGCAACTGTTTTATTGAAGCGGAGTTAGAACGTCGGTCCTAAACTGACGGTCCAATACGCGTGCCTGAGCGCCCGGTCCAACGGCTTGGTGTAGTCGAGACGCATAATCAGCAGACCGAAGACGTTCGCCCGAATCGAGCCACCCCAGCTCCGCAGCGGTGTCCGAACCAGCACCGGGTCGTCGCCAGCCTTGCGGCTCCATTTGACGGTGCTCGCGTCATCCCACGCCATGCCGATGTCGTAGAACACCGCGCCTTCGATCGGTGGGAAGCCCACCGGCAGAAAACCGAGGACCAGGCTGCGCGTCAGCGGGAAACGCAGCTCCACGTTGCCGACCGCGATCTTCGATCCGATCAGCTGGTCGAGCTCGGCGCATCCGGTTTGCGAACTCGACTGCGCGGTGATGCTGCACTCGTGGTTGCGGATCGAACCGGAGGTGTACCCACGAATTAATTCGGTGCTGCCGACGAAAACCGGAAAACGATCGGCATCGCGCCCGAAGCGTCCGAACATCAGCCCGCGGACGGCGATCGTGAACGGCCGGAAGAAGAGATAGCGCCGGTAATCGACCAGCCCTGCCGTAAACTGCCAGCTGCCGAATGCCGGTGCGATGGAAAACCGCGAGCGCGCCCCCGCGAACGGCCCGACGTACCCGAACAGCGTGTTGTCATGCACGTGGGCGATGGAGGGCTGCACGAACGTCGCGGACGGACCGCCACCCTGGACGAGCTGCTGGTCGTTGAAGTCGCCCGTGCTCGCATGGTAGGAGGTCTGCAGCGCCAGTGTGGCCTCCGAGATGTTGACCGCGTGCACGCCCAGCTCGATCCGGTTGAACCGGCTGAACGGATACGACGATTCGGTAAACAGGTCGCGAATGACGAAGCGCCGAATGCGCGTCGAGTAGACATCGAGGCTGTCGCCGGGGCGGTTCGGATCCGCGATCCGCGTCTGGTCGCTGCCGCCGTAGAAGTAGAGCGGATCCTGCGAGAAGCCGCCCGCCCAGTTCAGGCGATGCGACTGGTTGACGTACAGACCGAGGAACTGGGCCTCGCTGATGCGTCCGTTGATCGACCCCGCGAGCACCACCGAGTGATTGCCCAGGATGTCCGAGAGCGCGATTGCCGTCCCCCCGAACACCCCGCGTCCGAAGTTGTCCCGCTGGTACCCGACGGTCGGTCGCACGACGTAGTCGGCTGTAAAGCGCACCTTATACGGCCGGAACGTGAATTCGTTCGTGTCCGGGAGCGAGAGCGTCGCGGAGTCGAGCAGTGCACGGACGGTGACCGACGGACGCGCAGCCGAGGATTCGGCGGGCTGGGGCAGCGCGGATGGCCGGAATCCGGTTGCCGAGCGATAGATCGAGACACCAGTGGAAAACGTCGGCAGGTTCGACGCCGAACCGGTGCCGCCGAGCGCCACCATCGGTGGCCGGAGCGGGGGCGCCTGCAGGATGGTATCGCGCGCTTCCGCCTGCATCAAACTCACGATCGGCTGCGCACCGGGGCCGTGATAGGGCGCGCGGCGCAGCGACCGCGGATTCTCCAGCGAATACACGCTGTACTGGCCGTCCTCGTAATAGACGAAGGCCATACGGTCGGCTTGCGGCGCCCACGTGAGCACGGGCGACAGCGGCGTGATCCCCTGGACCCCCGTGAACATGTTCGTGAGCTGATAAATCTGCCCGTCGGCCATGTCGTACAGGAAGACGTTCGCAATGCCGGTGCGATCAGAGACGAACGCGAGCGACCGACCGTCTGGGGCCCACACGGGATTGATGTTCTTCCCGACGTCCATGTTCCCGAGCATATCGATCGCGCCGGTGTCGAGGTGCAGCAGCGCGATGCGCAGATTCCCGAAGCGGAGCAGATCGAAATCCGTTGCGCCGCCCCGGTCCGTCACGAACGCGATCGTCTTGCCGTCGGGCGACCAGGAGGGGTGGAGGTCAGCAAACTTGTCGTTGGTGAGCCGGCGCAGGCCGGTGCCGTCCCGATTGATAATGAAGAGATCGGTGAAGCCATTGCTGAAGCCGGTGAAGACGAGCTGCTTCCCGTCGGGCGACCACTGCGGCGTCTGCAGTCCGTTCAGGCCGACATGGATGCGACGATCTTCCCCGCCGCGCTTCACGTCGAGAATCACCAGATCGTCGCGGTCCTTGCGCTTGGCCGCGATCGCGAAATAGCGGCCGTCCGGGGAGAACGCCCCCGCCGAGTTGATGAAGCGCAGGCTCTCGTAGTTGTTGTTCTGCGTCGATTTCACCAGCCGGCGCTTGACGCGTCCCGTCTCGCCATCGGCCAGCCAGAGATCGATGAAGAAGCCGCCTTGATCTCCGAAGTACGCGATGTCCTTGCCGTCCGGCGTCAGCGCCGGCGCGAGGAAGATGCGCCCACGCGAGCGGCGCTGGGTCAGCGTCGGCTGCGCGATGCGGCGTGCGCGATAGTGGTCGCCCAGCTGCGGCAGGAACGTCGTCTGGATCGCGTCGCGCCAGTCATTCGACAGATCCTCGAGCGAGCGGCCCAGCGCGCGCTTGAACGCGGCGTCGAGTCCCGACGTCGCGGAGCTCTGTAAGATTTCGCCGATCACTTCATCGCCCCACTTCTCGCCGATATAGGCCCAGAGCGCGTGCCCGTAGCGGTAGGGGAAGATGTACGGATCGTTCGTCATCTCCTCGATCGAGGGAAGGTGTCCCTCGAGGGCGGCATCGCGGAGCCACATCGCCGTCTCGGGATTGATCGGTCCGAGCGACAGATACTCGGCCATCCCTTCCATGAACCAGAGCGGCGGATTGACGGCCATGAGCGTCTGCACACCGGCGCCGGCGCGGCCGCGGCTATACACGTCGTACTGGAACTGGTGCACCATCTCGTGCTGCAGCACATGCTCGAACTCGGCGTACGAGCCGGTGAAGGGCAGCACGGCGCGGTGCTTGAAAAACTCCGTGACGCCGCCGAGTCCTTCGCCCGACGCGTCGACGACGTTCGTCTGCTGGAAGTCGGACTGCGAGGCGTACAGGATGATCGGTTTGCGGCTCGAGAACTGATGGTGGAGGATGCGCGACAGGCGGGCATAGGCACGTTCGGCCATGCGCGCGGCGTCGAGCGCGCCGCCCCGCTCATCCGGGTAGTAGTAGATGTCGAAGTGTTCGGTCTGAATCGATTGGAAATTGAAGCTGCGGTACTGGACCTTGTTCTGACCGAAGTACTGCGCGGCCGTCGGCGTTGCCAGAATACCGAGTCCCAGCACGATCATCAGACGAGTCACGGTGCGTCGCATGCCTGCCTAGCCTTTCGGGCCGCCCCCGGTTCCGCCGGCATCGCCGGCGGCGACAACGGGAGCGTCGCCCCACAGCCGTTCGAGCTGGTAGAAGTCACGCAGCTCGGGATGAAATACGTGGACCACGAAGTCCACATAGTCGAGCAGTACCCAACGGCCCTGTGCCAGCCCTTCCACATGATGGGGTTCGAGCCCCGCCGGCGCGAGTGCCGTTACAAGATGCTCCGCCATTCCCCGCACATGGGCGACTGACGTTCCGGAAACGATCACGAAGTAATCGGTGGCGGCCGTCAGCCCCCGTAGATCCAATACTACCGGATCGACCGCCTTACGGTCTACCAGCGCGTCCACAACTTGTGAGAGTTCAGTCTTCATTCTGATAGAACACGCCCCACGCACCAATTCCGGCGTGCGCGGCGATCACCGGCGTGATGGCCGTCACCATGTGCCGCGATCGTTACTCCTTCACCACCGTGACGCGCACCTCGGGCCGCACTTCGGGATGGATCTTGATCCCGACCTTGTATTCACCCAGCTCGCGAATGGGCTCCGCCAGGTCGATCTTCCGCTTGTCGACCTTGATGCCCAGCTCCTCGAGCTTGCGTTGGATGTCGCCCGCGGTGACGGAGCCGTACAGCTTCTCCTCTTCGCCGACTTTCACCTCGAAGCTGAGCTGGACGTCGGCCAGCCGCGTCGCTTCCGTCTCCGCCGCCGATTTCTCGGCAGCGTGTTGCTTCGCCAGGCGTTCGCCTTCGTAGGCGATCTTTTTCTTGTTGGCGTCCGTCGCCGGATAGGCGAGCCCGTGGGGCAGGAGGTAGTTGCGGGCGTAGCCGTCCTTCACCTTCACGACTTCGCCGATCTTGCCCAGATGCTGCACGTCCGCCCGGAGAATGATTTCCATCGCTTGAGCCCTCACGGTGTATTGGACCGCTGCCGCTCGCGCGCTTCCGCGAGGCGGCGCCGGTATTGGTACCAGGTATCGGTGATGCCGAGCGTGCACAGCCCGGGGAGCACGAACACCAGCGGCACGGCCAGTGCCGCCGCCGCGGCCGCGACGATCACGAGCGTCAGCGCCGAGATGCCGAACGCTTCGGCAAATGTCGCGACGATCGCCGCACCGCGCAGCACGTACAGTGTGCTCGCGACGAGTCCGAGGTTCGTGCCCGCGACCTGCAGGACGCTCGAGACGGGCAGAATCAGCACGCCCAGCCAGGCGACGATGCCCCACACCCACCCGTCGCCCATGTAAAAGTCCCTGAAGCGCACCGGGGCGGGCGCCACGCTTTCACCAGCGGCGCGTGCGCCGATGCGCCGATACAGCTGCCACGCCAGCGCCAGACCGGCGAGCGTCTGCAAGGCGAGCATCCCCGGCCACGTGAGACTGACGAAGCGCACCATCGGCTCGTAGATCGGGAACGCGTCGGGCGCCACCTCGACGATCGACCGCATCGTGATGCTTGCCTGCCGGGTCGCTTCCCATCCAAGCGCGCCCCACGCGCTGGATCCCCAGATCGCTTGAATCAGCAGCGCCGCCGCGAGTCCGGCCGCGACGATCGAGCGAAACGCCTGACGCAGGATCGGGGCGGGCTTGAGCAGCACCAACGAGACGAATGCCGCGGTCACGAGCACGATGTACGCGCTCGTCGCGGCCGCGAGCCGGCTGCCGCTCCCGCCGCTCAGGACGAGCAGCGCCAGACTCACCGCCCCGATCATCCCGGCGATTGGCTGCGACCATCCAGATCCCCGTTCCCCCCCGGGTCCGGGCGCGATGATCAAGAGCGCCGCGCACGGCAGACCCACCAGACTGGGGGGGGCCCACAGCACGAAGGCGGTCAGCGCCAGGAGCAGGCGCCACCACGACTCTTTGGTGGCTATGCGGTGTGACCCTTGATGTAGGGAATCAGCGCCAGTTGGCGCGCGCGTTTGATCGCGGTCGCGAGCTGTCGCTGATGACGCGCGCACATCCCCGACAACCGGCTCGGCAGAATCTTGCCACGTTCGGTGAGAAAGCGGCTCAACGTCCGGTCATCCTTGTAGTCAAGCACGCGCGCGCCGGATTCGCACACGGGACAGGTCTTGGCGGGACGTCTCACGCTTCCTCCTCTTCCAACTCTTCTTCTTCAGGGACGACGGCGGCAGCAACCACCGGCTTCGGCTGCTCTTTCGCGGCTTCGACGCACATATACCGCAGCACACTCTCATCGAGTTTCACCGCGCGCTCGTACTCGGGCAGCAGATCGCCCGCCGCCTGAAACTCGGCGACGACGTAGTAGCCCGTGTCTTTCTTCTTGATCTTGTACGCCATCGTGCGCTTGCCCCAGTGCGACACGTTCGACAGCGTGCCTTTCCCGTCCTTGGTCAGCAGGGCGTGAAAGCGGTTCAGTTTTTCGGTGATTGCCGGCTCGTCCAGGGCACTATCAAAAATGTAGACCGTCTCGTACCGACGACTCATGCCACCTCCCTTTGGTCATAGGTGACCCGGTGCGGTGGAAGGCACCGAGTAGGGGATATGTAAGGCGGGAAACATAAGTTCGTGGGGCATGTTATTGTAGACCCATGCGTCGGCTTATCGGGCTTGTGCTCTTGCCGGCCGCCCTCCATGCCCAGGCCCCCACGGTCACGGGCGCCAGGCGCTTCCTCGCTCGGGCGGAGTCCACGCTGTACGACCTGAACGTGAAGGCGTCCCGCGCCGACTGGGTGGCCAACACCTACATCACGTTCGACACCGAAGAATTGACGGCCGAGGCCCAGGAAGCCTACGCCGTCGCCACGCGCGACCTCGCCACGGAGGCGCGCCGCTACGAGCGACTCCGGCTGCCGGCCGACCTGCGGCGCAAGCTCCTGCTGCTCAAGTTGTCCCTCGCCGCGCCGCCGCCCCCCAATCCTCGCGAAGCGTCCGAGCTCACCAAGATCACGAGCAGCATGCAGGCCGACTACGGGCGCGGCACGTACTGCAAGACCGCCAACAATTGCCTCCAGATCACGGACATCGAGCACATCCTCGCGACGAGCCGCGATCCGGCCGAGCTGCTCGATGCGTGGCAGGGATGGCACCGCGTTTCGGTCGGCATGCGCGACCGCTACGCGCGGTTCGTCACACTCGCCAACGCGGGCGCCAAGGGCTTCGGCTTTTCCGACGTCGGCGCGATGTGGCGCTCGGGGTACGACATGCCGGCCGACTCGTTCGTGAAAGAAGTCGACCGCTTGTGGGAGCAGCTCAAACCGCTCTATCTCCAGCTGCACGCGTACGTGCGCGCGCGCCTTGCCGAGCGGTATCCGGATCTGGTGAACCGCAGCGGCATGATCCCCGCCCACCTGCTCGGCAACGTCTGGGCGCAGGAGTGGGGCAACATCTACGACGTGGTGGCGCCGCCCACGACGCCGCCCGCCGTGGACGTCAGCGCGTTGTTGCGCGCGCACGGCGTCGACGAGCGGGGGATGGTGCGCTCCGGCGAGCGCTTCTACACCTCGCTCGGCTTCGATTCGCTGCCTGGGACCTTCTGGGAACGCTCGCAGTTCACCAAGCCGCGCGATCGCGACGTGGTCTGCCACGGGAGCGCGTGGGACCTGGACTCGAAGAACGACGTCCGGATCAAGATGTGCATCCAGGTGACGGGCGAGGATTTCGTCACGATCCATCATGAGCTGGGCCACAACTTCTATCAGCGCGCGTACCAGACGCAGCCGTATCTCTTGCAGGGAGGCGCGAACGACGGCTTCCACGAAGCCATCGGCGACGCGATCGCGCTCTCGGTGACCCCGGAATACCTGCGCCGCATCGGCCTGCTCGACAGCCTGCCGAGCGCGGCGAGCGACACCGCGATGCTGCTGCGCATCGCGCTCGACAAGATCGCGTTCCTGCCGTTTGCGCTGGCGCTCGACCGCTGGCGCTGGGGAGTGTTTTCGGGAGAGATCACACCGGCGCACTACAATGCAGCATGGTGGGATCTCAAGCACCGGTACCAAGGGGTGAGCGAACCGGTTGCACGCTCCGAGCGTGATTTTGATCCCGGCGCCAAGTACCACGTCGCCGCGAACGTTCCCTACATGCGCTATTTCCTCGCGCGCGTCTTGCAATTCCAGTTCCATCGGTCCTGGTGCCGTGCTGCCGGATGGACTGGACCGCTGTACCGCTGCTCGGTCTATGGCAACCGGGCCGCGGGGCAGCAGCTGGCCCGCATGCTGGCGGCGGGACAGAGCAAAGCGTGGCAGGAGATACTCGCTGACGCGACCGGCGAACGGCAGATGGACGCGACGGCCATCGTAGATTATTTCCAGCCGCTCGTTGCCTGGCTCGAGCGGCAGAATCATGGCAAGCCGGTGGGTTGGTGAAAGAGACTCGAACATGATCGCCTTACCAGCTGTCGCCGCTGCCATACTCGTCTCGTCAGTGCAGGCGCAGGTGCTTCCCGACAGCAGCGCGCGCATCCGCGGCGCGGCTATTTCCGATTTCAACGGTCGTCCCATTGCGGGTGTGATGATTGCGGCGCCCGAAGTCAAGCAGTTCGTGGTGACCGACTCGGACGGGCAGTTTGCGCTCACCTTGCCGGCAGGCAAACGGGCCATCCGCGTTTCCTACGAAGGGCGGGAGACGCAGGATTATGTGTTCACCCTGCAGGGCCAGCAGACGAAACAGATTGCCGTGGTGCTCGACGTCGATGCCGAGGATCTCAATCCGCTCGTGGTGGAAGCGCGGCAAGCGAACATCTGGCGCGACCTGGCCGGATTCTACGAGCGCCGCCGGGCCTATGGCGCCTTCGCGCACTTCTTCACGCGCGAGGAGATCACGCGGATGCGGCCCGCGCGGCTGAGCGGGCTCCTCATGCTCGAGGGCATCGTGACGCGCTGTTATCAGGACTGTCGCCCCACGCGATTCACCCGCGGCAAGCTGTGCGGGGTCGCGGTGAGCGTCGATGGCGTGACGTTCCACGAGATGGACTACGATCAGATCGCGGTGTCCGATGTCGCCGGCGTCGAGGTCTATCGGGGGGTGCCGCCGACTGATCTGAGTCATTCCGTGGTGCCGAGCGTCAGCTCGTCTATTTGGCAGGGCACCGGGCTCTCCGCCGCCGGCCAGTGCGGCCTCGTGGAGATCTGGACGCGCTAGACGTTGAAGCGGAATAGCAGGATGTCGCCGTCCTTCACGACGTAGTCACGGCCTTCACTGCGCACCAATCCCTGTTCGCGGGCAGCCTTGTAGCTGCCCGCTTTCACAAACTCCGCAAACCCGACCGTTTCGGCGCGGATGAATCCGCGCTGAAAGTCGGAATGGATCTCACCAGCGGCGTCGTAGGCCGTATCGCCGCGATGCATCGTCCACGCGCGCACTTCGTTTTCGCCGACGGTGAAAAACGTCTGCAGGCCGAGCAGCCGGTGGCCCGCGTGAATCAGCCGGTCGAGTCCCGGCTCGGCGACGCCGGCGCTCGTGAGATATTCACGGCGCTCGTCACCGGCCAGCTCGCCGAGCTCGGCTTCGAACTTGGCGGAGAAGGGCACGATTTCGGCCTCTTCGTGGTGCGTCTGCACCGCCGCGCGCAGTTTCGCGATCCATTTCCCGCCGCCCGTGGCGAGATCGTCTTCATTGACGTTGGCGGCGTAGAGGATCGGCTTGGCAGTGAGCAGGCCGAGGGTGCGCAGAAATTTGATCGCATCGGCAGTTTCGCCCGCCTCGCGCGCGCCGCGTCCCGCGTTCAGCTCTTGCATCACCCGCTCGAGCAGGACGAGTTCGAGCTGGGCCTCCTTGTCGCCCGCGCGCGCTGACTTGCGCGTCTTGTCGAGCCGCCGTTCCACCACGGCGAGATCGGCGAGCGCCAGCTCGCTCGTAATGACGTCGTGATCGCGCACCGGATCGACGGGCCCCATGACGTGCACCACGTCGGGGTCTTCGAAGGCGCGAATCACGTGCACCACCGCGTCCACTTCGCGGATGTGCGAGAGAAACTGGTTGCCGAGGCCCTCGCCTTGCGACGCGCCCTGCACCAGGCCGGCGATATCCACGAACTCGACGACCGCCGGAATTTTCTTTTTGGGCTTGACGACCTGGTTGAGCGTCTCGAGCCGGGGGTCAGGCACCTCGACGACGCCGACGTTGGGCTCGACGGTGCAGAACGGATAGTTCTCCGCCGCCGCGGCTTTCGAGGACGTCAGCGCGTTGAAGAGAGTCGACTTTCCGACGTTGGGCAGTCCGACGATGCCGAGACGCAGCATCAGGTGTTAAGCCACTTGTCGACCGCGTCGATCATTTGCGGGACCAACGACTCGACCTGTTCCAGCTCCGCGGGTTCGAACGCATTGAGCACGTAGTCCGCCCAGTCGCCCGTCCCTTCGGGCAGCGGACCCACGCCGATGCGGAGCCGGGCGTACTGCTGCGATTGCAGCGCGCCCTCGATGCTCTTGAGACCGTTGTGCCCGCCCGCTGAGCCGTCTGGACGCATCCGAAATGTGCCGAGGGGAATCTGGAAATCGTCGACGAGAATGAGGAGATCGCGAGCCGGCGCGAACGCCGGGTCGGCGCGCAGCGACGCCAGCGCTGCGCCGCTGCGGTTCATGAAGGTCGTGGGCTTGAGGATGCGCACGGGAACACCGGCCACCGTGCCTTCCGTCGCACGCGCGCGCTCGGCGCGACGGAAGGGAGGAAGATTCCAATGCCGGGCGACGGCGTCGGCCAGGAGAAAGCCGGCATTGTGGCGCGTCGCCGCGTATTCCGGGCCCGGATTCCCCAGGCCGACGACGGCGCGCAAAAACTACGGCTTCTCTGGGGCCTTCGGAGACTTCTTCTCTTTCTCCTCGGGCGCAGGGGCCGCAGCCTCGCCCTCCTCGCCTTCCTCGCCCTCGCGGACCTTGCGGATGAGCTCGGGCTCGGCGACTTCGGTCGTGGCTTCGGGTGTCGGCGCGGCGACTTCTTCGGCGCGCGGCGGCACCACGGTCGCGATCGTCAGGTCGGCGCCCGTCAGGATGACGGCATTGGCGATCGTCAGGTCGCGGGTGTGCAGCGAGTCACCGATCTTGAGGGCGGACACGTCCAGCTCGACGCGATCGGGGATGTGCTCCGGCAGCACTTCGATTTCGACTTCGCGGGTCACCTGATCGAGCACGCCGCCCGCGTTGCGCACACCGTCGGGTGTCCCGACGAGGTGCACGGGGACCTTGAGCGTGATCTTCTCGTCCGCCTTGATCTCATAGAAATCGACGTGGATGATGTCGGGACGGAGCGGATGGCGCTGGATCTCGCGGATCAGCGTCCGGCTGGTCTTGCCGTCGACGCTGAGCTCGATGAGCGTGCTCTCCGGCTCGATGCCGGTGAGCGCTTTTTCCAGCGCGAGTGCATCCACCATCAGCGTCTGCGTGGGGCGGCCGTGGCCGTAGATCACGGCCGGAACCTTCTTCTGGAAGCGCGCCTGTCGCGCGGCGCCCTTGCCCGTTTCCTCCCGCACCGTCGCGGAGAGACTCACCGTCTGTGCCATTGCTCAGCCCTCAGCCATCTGCCGTCAGTCGAATAACGAGCTGACCGATTGGTTCGAGTGTTCGTACCCTATGGCTTTTGCCATCAAACTTGCGATCGACAACACTTTCAGCTTCTCGAACTGCCGATCCTCGGGAATCCGGATCGTATTCGTCACACACACTTCCTCGACCGGTGCGGCGCGCAGCCGCTCCACCGCCGGGCCCGACAGCAGCGCGTGCGTCGCGAACGCGAAGATCCGGCGCGCCCCCAACCGCCGCAACGCTGCCGCCGCCTCGGCGATCGTGCCCGCCGTGTCGATCATGTCGTCGGGGATCAGGACGTCCTTCCCCTCGACTTCGCCGACGACGTTCACGACTTCCGCGATGTTCGCGGACGGGCGCCGCTTGTCGATGATCGCGAGCGACGCGTCGAGCCGCTTCGCGAACCCGCGGGCCATCTTCGCCGAGCCGACGTCCGGCGCGACGACGACCGGATCGTGCAACTGCTTGGTCCGGTAGTGGCTCACGAACACCGGCGCCGCGTACAGATGGTCCACCGGGATATCGAAGAATCCCTGGACCTGGTGGGAATGAAAATCCATTCCCAGGACGCGGTCCGCTCCGGCGTGGGTGATCAGGTTCGCCACCAGCTTGGCGCTGATCGCCACGCGCGGTTGATCTTTCCGGTCCTGCCGCGCGTAGCCGAAGTACGGGAGCACCGCGGTGATCCGCGCGGCGCTCGCCCGGCGCGCCGCGTCGATCAGCAGCAACAGCTCCATGTAATTTTCCGCCGGCGGGTTCGTGGGCTGGATAATGAAGACATCCCGCCCGCGCACGTTCTCGTCGATCTTGACGAAGAGCTCGCCGTCGGCAAACCGCCGCAACGTCACTGCGCACAGCGGCTGTCCCAAATGCTGGGCCATCTCCTCGGCGAGGGGCCGGTTGGCCGTGCCGGCGAGGAGCAGGAGCTGGCTGCGTGACAACGACAGGTCCCGCATTGGGCACAGGAAAGTAGTCGGCAAGCCGCGTGTCGCCAAGGCCT
>WNGG01003612.1_pt2 | contig 21369 bp, 18 predicted proteins | sample 5400661 | NCBI WGS metagenome assembly WNGG01 (sample SAMN13153372, study PRJNA577476) | soil metagenome | isolation source: 100 cm soil or saprolite under Garry oak tree replicate 1 | place: USA:California | collected 2016-06-15
CGACCAGCAAGGGCACCACCTCGGGCGGATGCTCGAAATCGCAATCCATCAGCACCACGGCCTTCCCCTGGGCATGGCGCAGGCCGGCGCGCAGCGCCGCCTGATGGCCGAAATTGCGGGTGAACGAGACGTAGCGCACAGCGTCGCTCTGCGCCGCCAGCGCCTTGATCTCGGCGAGCGTGCCGTCGGTCGAGCCGTCGTCCACGAACACGATCTCGTGGCTGCCGAGCGGCGCCGCGATTTTCGCCAGCGCGGCCGCCATGGCGGCCACGTTCTGCGCCTCGTTATGCGCGGGCAGCACGAATGACAGGTCGGGTCGCGGGTCCATGAGCGCCTGCTTGGCCACCGTCCGGTATAGCCGCAAGCCGGCGCCAAGACGAGCGCCTTGCCCCGGTCGGCCGCGGTGGTAAATCTCGGGTCGGGCCGGGCATCGGGATTCGCGCCATGTGCCGCTGGATCGCCTATCGGGGAGAGACCATCGCGCTCGAGCAGCACGTGACTGCGCCGGCCCATTCGCTGATCGAGCAGAGCATGCGCGCGGTCGAGTCGCTGTCCGGCATCAACGGCGACGGGTTCGGGCTCGGCTGGTATGCCGATCATGCGGAGCCGGGGCTCTACCGCGAGGTGCGCCCGGCCTGGTCGGACGAGAACCTGCGGCACCTGTGCCGGCACATCCGCTCGCACCTGTTCTTCGCCCACGTGCGCGCCTCGACCGGCACCGCCACCACGCGGCCGAACTGCCATCCCTTCGCGTACGGCCGCTGGATGTTCATGCACAACGGCCAGATCGGCGACTGGTCGCTGATCCGCCGCCAGGTCGAAGCACTGATCCCCGATGCATTCTATCGCGCGCGCATCGGCACCACCGATTCCGAGGCGGTGTTCCTGGCGATCCTCGGCGCCGGCGTCGAGGACGATCCCGTCGACGCGACCGTGCGCACGCTCGGGACCATCACGGACATGGTGCGCGCGAGCGCCACCGCCGAGCCGGTGCGATTCACCGCCGCGCTCTCCGACGGGAAAAACCTCTACGCCTTCCGCTACGCCTCGAACGACACGGCGAACACGCTCTATTACCGCCAGGCCGGCGCCGACGTGGTGGTCGTCTCCGAGCCGCTCGACAAGGACCGCACAGGGTGGAAGCCGGTGCCGCCCGGCCATCTGATCGTCGCGAGGGACGGCGAGGCTGTCGTCCCGCAGCCGTTTCCGCACGACCGGCGGCTGGCCGCGGAGTGATTTCTTCTCCCTCGCCCCGCGAAGCGGGGAGAGGGTCGGGGTGAGGGGGCTCTCTCCGCGAACTCGAATTACTGAGAGACCCCCTCACCCGGATTCCGCGCAAGCGCGCGGAATCCGACCTCTCCCCGCACGCGGGGAGAGGTAAAGAGGCCTCTGCTTGCCGCACTGCGGCACGGGTGCTAAGCCGCGCGCATGACGGCGGTTCCCATCGAAAACGTGCGCAATTTCGCGATCGTCGCGCATATCGACCACGGCAAATCCACCTTGGCCGACCGGCTGATCCAGCTCACCGGCGGGCTGACCGAGCGCGAGATGGTCGATCAGGTGCTCGATTCGATGGACCTCGAGCGCGAGCGCGGCATCACCATCAAGGCGCAGACCGTGCGGCTCTATTACCGGGCGCGCGACGGCAAGGACTACGTGCTCAACCTGATCGACACGCCGGGCCACGTCGACTTCGCCTACGAGGTCAACCGATCGCTTGCCGCCTGCGAGGGCTCGCTGCTGGTGGTCGACGCCAGCCAGGGCGTCGAGGCGCAGACGCTCGCCAACGTCTACCAGGCGATCGACAGCGGGCACGAGATTGTGCCGGTGCTCAACAAGGTCGACCTGCCGGCGGCCGAGCCCGGCAAGGTCAAGCAGCAGATCGAGGACGTGATCGGGCTCGACGCCTCGAACGCCATCGAGATCTCGGCCAAGACCGGGTTCAACGTCCCGGAGGTGCTGGAAGCGATCGTCACCCGGCTGCCGCCGCCCAAGGGCGACCGCGCGGCGCCGCTCAAGGCGCTGCTGGTCGATAGCTGGTACGACGCCTACCTGGGCGTCGTGGTGCTGGTGCGCATCGTCGACGGCACGCTCAAGAAACATCAGCAAATCCACATGATCGGCACCGGCGCTTCCTACGAGGTGGACCGGGTCGGCGTGTTCACGCCGAAAATGCTGGACGCCGAGGAGCTGGGCCCGGGCGAGATCGGCTTCCTCACCGCCTCGATCAAGGAGGTGGGCGACACCCGCGTCGGCGACACCATCACCGACGAGCGCAAGCCGACCGCGACGCCGCTGCCCGGCTTTCGCCCGGCGCAGCCGGTGGTGTTCTGCGGGCTGTTTCCGGTCGATGCCGCCGACTTCGAGGCGTTGCGCGCGGCAATCGCCAGGCTGCGCCTCAACGACGCCAGCTTCACCTACGAGATGGAGACGAGCGCGGCGCTCGGCTTCGGCTTCCGCTGCGGCTTCCTCGGCCTGCTCCACCTCGAGATCATCCAGGAGCGGCTCACGCGCGAGTTCGACCTCGACCTGATCGCGACCGCGCCTTCCGTCATCTACAGGATCACGCTGACCGACGGCGGCGAGATCGAGATCCACAATCCGGTGGACATGCCGGACCCGGTGAAGGTCCGCGAGATCAGGGAGCCGTGGATCGAAGCGACGATCCTCTCGCCCGACGAATATCTCGGCGCGATCCTCAAGCTGTGCCAGGACCGGCGCGGCGCCCAGGTCGACCTGACCTACGTCGGCAGCCGCGCGCTGGTGAAGTACGACCTGCCGCTCAACGAGGTGGTGTTCGATTTCTACGACCGTCTGAAATCGGTGTCGCGCGGCTATGCCTCGTTCGACTATCACCTCACCGACTACAAGCCGGCCGACCTGGTGAAGATGCAGATCCTGGTCAACGCCGAGCCGGTCGACGCGCTCGCCATGCTGGTGCACCGCGCGCGCGCCGAGAGCCGCGGCCGCGCCATGGTCGAGAAGCTCAAGGAGCTGATCCCCCCGCACATGTTCCAGGTGCCGATCCAGGCCGCGATCGGCGGCAAGATCATCGCGCGCGAGACCGTGCGCGCCTTCCGCAAGGACGTCACCGCGAAATGCTACGGCGGCGACGTGACGCGCAAGCGCAAGCTGCTGGAGAAGCAGAAGGAAGGCAAGAAGCGCATGCGCCAGTTCGGCAAGGTCGACATCCCGCAGGAGGCGTTCATCGCCGCGCTGAAGGTGGATGTCTGACGTCTGAGCTTATGTCGATCGACCTTGACCAATCGATGTCGGCGCCCTGGCCCCTTCCGCCGGGCGTGAAGACGCTTCCCGTCAACGGCTACCCGATGGCCTATGTGGAGCAGGGCGCGGGCGTGCCGCTCGTCCTGGTGCACGGCACCAACGGGGACTACCGCTCGTTCGCGGCGCAGATGGAGCCGCTCGGCGCCCGCTACCGCGCGATATCCGTGAGCCTGCGGCACTATTATCCCGAGCCGTGGGACGGCGAGGGCGAGTTCTCCGCGCGCCAGCACGTCGACGACGTGATCGCCTTCATCGCCGCGCTGGGCGAGCGCGCGCACCTTGTCGGGCACTCGCGCGGCGGGCACGTGGCGATGCACGTCGCGCTGCGCCGGCCCGATCTCTTGCGCAGCCTGGTGCTGGCCGAGCCGGGGTTGCCGCCGGCGGCGCTATTGCCGGGATCGCCCGACGGCGAGCGCTTCGCGGCGACGCGCATCGAGCGCACGCGCAGGATGGAGGAGCTGATCCGCGCCGGGAAGGTCGACGAGGCGGTCGAGCACTTCGTCGACGCCATATCGGGGCCGGGCACCTACCGGGCGCGCACGGCCGCCGCCAACCAGATGACGCGCGACAACATCCGCACCGCGTTCGGCGAGGCGCGCGACATGCGCGAGCCGGTGACGCCGGAGCAGGCCGCCACGCTCAAGGTGCCGGCGCTGCTGATCGGCGGCGCCAAGAGTCCGCCGCGCTTCGCCCCTGTGCTCGACGCGCTCGAACGCGCGATTCCCAACGTCAAGCGCGTGATCATTCCGGATGTCGGGCACACCGTGATCATTCCGGATGTCGGGCACACCATGTACCGGAGCACGCCGGAGGCGTTCAACGAAGCGGTGCTGGCGTTCGTGAGGTCGAATTGACGGCATAGTGTCATAGGATGGGTTGAGCAGAGCGAACCCCATCACTTACGGCGTTTCCTGGGGTGCGATGGGGTTCCCGCTTTCGCGAGGGTTAACCTCATCCTACGCGAAGACTACTCGGCCGCGTCTCCGGTCGATCGCAGCTCGCCAGCTTGTTTCATCTCGTCGTGCAGCGCAATAGGATCAAGGTCAAAGCCGTTGGGCCACGTGAGAACACCATCTTCCACAAACACGCGGGCGAAATAAACAGGGTCTCGTAGCGGTTCGACCATCGGACCCGATTCCCGCGCGAGAAATGTGAAATCGCGTTCGCCGACCGTGTCGTCGGAGAATTCGACCCTCAGGCGGTAATTTCCGAGATGTCGGGCTTCACGTACTTCGATGATCATCCTCGTCTGGTCCTGCTATGCGGTCGAGCGGCTCATGCCGCTTGAGCCTTTTCCAGTTGAGCAATAACGGCTCACGTCTTTGGACGATCCACCTCCGCATGATGAGGGTCGCCGTCGGAGGAAACCTACCACGGATGATCCGGGCATCTTCGATGGCGAATAGCGCCTTGTAACCCTGATAATAGACATGGACATGCGGCGGATCGTGGTCGCGATAATACATCGCAACGGCCATCCCAAGGAAGTAGGCCACTGTCGGCATTGCGAACTACCCCTCACCCGGCTCCGCCGGACCAAGTCCGCGGTCGCCACCCTCTCCCACCAGGGGGCCCCAAAGGGGAGAGGGTAACAGCGCCTCACCTTGCTGAGCAGGGCTTGGCGACCGAGCAATTGTCGCCGATGACGGCGATGCCCTGGATCTCGATCAGCATGCCGGGGCGCGCGAAATTGGACACCGTGATCAGCGCGCTGCCGGGATAGTTGCCGTCCTTGAACGTGTCGCGGCGTATCTCGACGAAGCGATCGCCGTTGCGCGGGTCGTTGATGAAGACCGTCATGGTCACCAGGTTGGCGAGGCTGCCGCCGGCCTTCTTCAGGGTCTTGTCCATCAGGCTGAAGACGGTGCGCGCCTGCGCTTCGAAATTGCCGGAAATGTCGTTGCCGGCCTCGTCGCGCGTGGCGGTCTGCCCGGCCATCCACACGATCCGCCCGCCCTCGGTGATCACGCCGGGCGAGAACGCGCGCGATTTCTGGAAGTCGGTCTTCTCCATGTATTCGGCGCCCAGGGCCGCCGTGGCCGCCGCGGCAAAGGTGAGCGCGGCCGCTATCGCGCTTCTGGTAAAGCTCATCGTCGTCCTCCCTTGACCGCCGGCGCCCGGGCCGGCCTCCGGGAGCATGTTAGCCCAGGCGCGAGGCGGCCCGCGACCAATGTACGCGGCGTCCGGCGCGGCAGATCGAGTAGACATGCTCCATGACCGCGCCCGCCGCCTTCGATCTCTTCACCATCGGCCACTCGAATCATTCGATCGAGCGCTTCCTTGCGCTGCTGCGCGCGGCCGGCGTCACCGCGGTCGCCGACGTGCGCTCCAATCCCTCCTCGCGGCGCTATCCCTGGTTCTCCGGCGCGCGGCTCGGCGACCGGCTCGCGGCCGAGGGCATCGCCTATGTGCCGCTCGGTGACGCGCTCGGCGGCCGGCCGCGCGACCCGCGGCTCTACCGCGACGGTGTCGCCGACTACGCCGCGATGGCGCGCACGGACGATTTTCGCGCCGGCCTCGACCGGGTGAGCGAGGGCACGCGCCAATTCCGCATCTGCCTGATGTGCGCGGAACGCGAGCCGCTCGATTGCCACCGCTGCCTGCTGGTGGCGCCGGCGCTCGCCGCGCGCGGTTTTCGCATCGGCCACATCCTGGCCGACGGGACGATCGAGCCGCACGAAACCACGGAGGAGCGTCTGCTCGCGTTCGCCGGCGATAAGGCCGATCTGTTCGAGGACAGGGATCTGCGGGTCGCCGCCGCCTATCGCCGGCGCGCCGGGACTGCGGCGTTTCGGCGGACTTGACCGTCGCGCGGGAGTCACCGCTTCATTCCAGCGTCGGCGAATCGAGGCCGCGTCGGCAAAGGAGGCATGTGTGATCCGATCGATCATCGCCGCTTCGATGGTGCTGGCGCTTGCGACGATCGACACCCGCGCCCAGGACAAGGGTGCGGTCAATCCGGAGCCGCTGCCGCCGCTCGCCAATCCCGGCGATCCGGCGACGCCGGCCAAGGAGCTGTTCGCCCGCAAGCCGAACCCCGCCCCGCTCGGCGCGCATTCGATCGGCACCTATATCCGCGGATGCCTCGCCGGCGCGGTGGCGCTGCCGATCAACGGCAAGACCTGGCAGGTGATGCGCCTGTCGCGCAACCGCAACTGGGGCCATCCCGACCTCATCCGCTTCCTCGAGCGGCTGGCCGACAAGGTGCCAAAGGTGGCGGGCTGGCCCGGCCTGCTGGTGGGCGACATCGCGCAGCCGCGCGGCGGCCCGATGCTGACCGGGCACACCAGCCATCAGATCGGCCTCGATGCCGACATCTGGCTCACGCCCATGCCGGCGCACGAGCTCAGCCGCGAGGAGCGCGAGGACATGTCGGCGACCATGGCGGTGGCGGCCGACCGCAAGGACGTCGATCCCGCCGTCTGGACGCGCGGGCACACGGCGGTGATCAAGGCGGCCGCCCAGGATGCGGCGGTCGAGCGCATTTTCGTCAACGCGGCGATCAAGAAGGCGCTGTGCCGCGACGCCGGAACGGACCGCGAGTGGCTGCACAAGGTGCGGCCGTGGTGGGGCCACGACTATCATTTCCACGTGCGCATGCGCTGCCCGGCGGAGAATCCGGATTGCCACGGCCAGCCGCCGCCCGGCGAGGGCGAAGGCTGCGGCGCCGATCTTGCCTGGTGGTTCAGCGACGCGGTGCTTCACCCCAAGCCATCGCCGCCCGGCCCGAAAAAGCCGCCGGTGAAGCTCGCCGACCTGCCGCCCGCGTGCCGCAAGGTGTTGGCGGCGCCGTAGGGTGGGTTAGATTAGTAGGGCCGAAGAGCCTGCCCCCGCGAAGGCGGGGGCCCGTAACCCACCAATTTCTTTCAAACAAAACGGCGGGTTACGCCGGCGCATTCCATTGAGCCCAATGCACCGCCGTCACATGAACATCCGAACCCCGACGATCGCGGTGGCGATGGCGCCGAGGATGACGAATACGATGATGGCGCAGACGACCACGGCCACCGTATAGATGACCGACTTCTCCTCGGGCGAGCGCATCAGCGGCGAGAGCCCGGTCCACAGCAGGTAGAAACTGTAAAGCCCGAGGATGGTGAGGAACCTCAAACCCGGGATCAGCAGGAAGATGCCGGCGAGCCAGAGCGGCGTCGGCGAATAGGAGGCAATCTTCAGCGCATTGGCGGCATTCCGCTGCCCGCCGAAGGTCGGCCCCAGAATATCGATGATCAACGACACCACATAGACTCCGACGAACGTCAGCACATAGCGGAGGATCGCCAGGATGAGGCCGGTCCCGATCGGCAATCCGAGCAGGATCCAGCCGATGAACCCGCACACCGCCGGAATGGCGGCGAGGATCGCGACGTAGTTGGCGAACAGATAGCCCATGTCGCCCGGCTCGCCGGCGATCACCGGCCATTCCGTCTTCGGCGTCAGCACGATCGCCTTCACCCGCTCGACCAAGTTCATGTCCAGCCTCCGGTCCGTGTCCCTTGCCCGATTCCCTGACGGCCGATTGTTCCGCCCGGCGGCGCCGATGTCACGCGATATTCGCATGATCATGCCCCGGCCCGGCGATCCTCCCGCAGCATGGCGGCGCCCTTCTCGGCGATCATCATGGTCGGCGCATTGGTGTTGCCCGAGGTGATGGTCGGCATCACCGAGGCGTCGATCACCCGCAGCCCGGCAAGCCCCATGACGCGCAGGCGCTCGTCGACGACGGCGAGCGGGTCGCTGGCGCGGCCCATCTTGGCGGTGCCGACCGGGTGGAAGATGGTGGTGCCGATGTCGCCCGCCGCCTTGACGAGCGCCGGCTCGTCGTCGTCCGCGAACCCGGGCCCGGGCAGGCGCTCGACCGGCCGGAAGCGCGCCAGGGCCGGCGCCTGGGCGATGCGCCGGGCGACGCGGATCGACTGCGCCGCCACGCGGCAGTCCTCCTCGGTCGAGAGATAATTCGGCTGGATGATCGGCTTGTCGGCCGGATCGGCGGAGCGCAGGCGCACCATGCCGCGGCTCGTCGGCTGCAGGTTGCAGACGCTCGCCGTAAAGGCCGGAAACGGATGCAGCGGGTCGCCGAACTTGTCGAGCGAGAGCGGCTGGATGTGGAACTGGATGTTGGCCCGCTCGCGCGCCGGATCGGAGCGGGTGAACAGGCCGAGCTGGGACGGCGCCATGGTCAGCGGCCCGCGCCGGAACAGGGCGTAGTTGAGGCCCATGCCCACGCGGCCGAACAGCGAATGGGACAGCTCGTTGAGGGTCCGCAGCCCGGTGACCTGATAGATCAAGCGCAGCTGCAGATGGTCCTGCAGGTTCGCCCCGACGCCGGGCCGGTCGAGCACGAGCGGAATGCCGAGGTCGTTGAGCGCGGCGGCCGGGCCGACGCCGGAGAGCAGCAATAGCTGCACCGAGCCGATCGATCCGGCGGCCAGCACCACCTCGCCGCGGCAGCGCGCCGCCTCGGCCACGCCGTTGCGGCGCCAGCGCACGCCGGCTGCGCGACGTCCGTCGAACGTCACGCCCTCGACCAGGCAGTCGGTGATGAGCCGCAGGTTCGGCCGGTCGAGCACCGGCTTGAGCAAGCCGCGCGCCGCCGACCAGCGGCGCCCGCGCTTCTGGTTGACGTGGAAATAGCAGGAGCCCTCGTTGTCGCCGCAGTTGAAATCGTCGACCGGCGCAATGCCGACCTCGGCCGCCGCCGCGCGCACGGCGTCGGTGAGGTCCCAGCGCACGCGCGCCGCCTCGATGCGGCATTCGCCGCCCGCCGCGTGATGCGGGCCGTCGCCGAGGAAGTGGTCCTCGTGCCGCTTGAAGAAGGGCAGCACGTCGTCCCAGCCCCAGCCGGCGAGGCCGAGCTGGCGCCAATGGTCGTAATCGGCCGCCTGCCCGCGCATGTAGATCATGGCGTTGATGGACGAGGAGCCGCCGATCACCCTGCCGCGCGGATAGGCGAGGCTGCGGCCGTTGAGGCCGGGCTCCGGCTCGGTGCGAAAGCACCAGTCGGCGCGCGGGTTGCCGATCGCGAACAGATAGCCGACCGGGATGTGGAACCAGATCCAGTTGTCGCGGCCGCCCGCCTCGAGCAAGAGGACGCGCGTTCCCGGATCGGCCGAGAGCCGGTTGGCAAGCACGCAGCCGGCCGAACCGGCCCCGACCACGATGTAGTCGTACTCGCCCTCGATCGGTCGCGGCGCGGCCATGGGTCCCCCGGCGGTCAGAAGGTTCAGTTTGCGGCCACGCCGCAGCCGTGACAACCGGCGCCGGCGCTTTGCCTGCAACCATGCGGCTTGCTACTGTGCTGCGCGCGGCCTGCGGCGCGCCGTGCGCGCGCCGTCAACGCCCGGAACGACGGTCCTGGAGCGGTCGCCTTTCGACACCCGCTGCATCGGGTGCAGCTCTTGCTGCTGCTCGGAGGCCGTCATGCCCGTCCGTGTGCTCGCGATCGTTTGTCTCGTCCTCGGCATCGCCGCTGCGCCGCTCGCGGCAGCCGAAACCCTCACCGTGTTCGCCGCCGTGTCGCTCAAGAACGCGCTCGACGACGTCGACGCGGCGTTCGCCGGCGCGGGCGGCGGCAAGGTCGTCGCCAGCTATGCCGCCAGCTCGACCTTGGTGCGGCAGATCGAGCAGGGCGCGCCGGCCGACGTGTTCATCTCGGCCGACGCCGACTGGATGGACTACGCGCGCGACAAGCGGCTGATCAGGGACGACACGCGGGTCGACCTGCTCGGCAATCGGCTTGTGCTGATCGCCCCCAAGAACTCGCCGCTCGCCGAGGCGACGATCGGCCCCGGATTCGACCTCGCGGCGCTCGCGGGAGACGACCGCATCGTCACCGGCGACATGCGCGCGGTGCCGGTCGGCCGTTACGCCAGGGCGGCGCTGGAGAAGCTCGGCGCCTGGCGGACGGCGGAGCCGAAGATGGCCATGGCCGAGAACGTGCGCGCGGCGTTGGCCCTCGTCGCGCGCGGAGAGGCGCCATTGGGCATCGTCTACGAGACCGACGCCCGGGTCGAACCGAACGTGAAGATCATCGGCCGGTTCCCCGAGGACTCGCATCCGCCGATCGTGTATCCGGTGGCGGCGACCGTCACGGCGAAGCCGGATGTCGGGCGCTACCTCGCCTTCCTGCGCTCGGCTGAAGCGAAGGCCGCGTTCGAGCGCCACGGCTTCACCTTCCTGATCAAGCCCGCCCCGTGACCAACCGATGACGCTCCTCGATCTCACGCCCGACGAATGGGTCGCGGTCAGGCTGTCGCTGCGCATCGCCGCGTGGGCGACGATCGTGTCGCTGCCGTTCGGGATCGCCATCGCCTACGTGCTCGCGCGCAAGGCGTTCTGGGGCAAGGCGCTGCTCGACGGGCTCGTGCACCTGCCGCTGGTGCTGCCGCCGGTGGTCACCGGTTATCTGCTGCTGATCTCGTTCGGCCGCCGCGGGCCGATCGGCGCATTCCTGGCCGATCAGCTCGGCATCGTGTTCTCGTTTCGCTGGACCGGCGCGGCGCTCGCCTGCGGAGTCATGGCGTTCCCGCTGCTGGTGCGCGCCGTGCGGCTGTCGATCGAGGCGATCGACCGGCGGCTCGAGGACGCGGCGGCGACGCTCGGCGCCAATCGCGGGCTCACGTTCCTCACCGTCACCCTGCCGCTGGCGCTGCCCGGTGTGATCGCCGGTATGGTGCTTGCCTTCGCCAAGGCGCTCGGCGAGTTCGGCGCCACCATCACGTTCGTGTCGAATATTCCGGGCGAGACGCAGACGATCTCGGCGGCGATCTACACCTACACGCAGGTGCCGGGCGGCGACGCGCCGGCCCTGCGCCTCGTCATCGTGGCGGTCGCGATCGCGCTCGCCGCCCTGGTGGTCTCCGAATGGTTCGCGCGCCGCGCCGGCACGCGCCTGCACGGAGGCTGACGATGCTCATCGTCGATGTCGAGAAGCGGCTCGGCGAGTTCGCGGTCGCGACCAAGTTCGAGAGCGAAAGCGGCGTGACCGCGCTGTTCGGGCCGTCGGGCTCGGGCAAGACCAGCCTGGTCAACATGATCGCCGGCCTGATCGCGCCCGATCGCGGGCGCATCATGTATCGCGGCAAGGTGCTGTTCGATGCCGCCGGCAAGGTGAACGTTCCGCCGCACCGCCGGCGGTTCGGCTACGTGTTTCAGGACGGGCGGCTGTTCCCGCATCTCACCGTGCAGCGCAATCTCGAATACGGCCGGCGCCGGTACGGGCTCAGGCGCGACCGCGCCGAGATGAACCGCGTCGTCGGCATGCTCGACGTCGGGCACCTCGCCAGCCGCCGGCCGGGCACGCTGTCGGGCGGCGAGCGCCAGCGCGTCGCCATCGGCCGCGCGCTGCTGATGCAGCCGCAGCTCCTGCTGCTCGACGAGCCGCTGGCGTCGCTCGATGCCTCGCGCAAGGCGGAGATCATGCCTTATCTCGAGCGGCTGCGCGACGAGACCGGGGTGCCGATGATCTATGTCAGCCATCACGCCGCCGAAGTGCGGCGGCTCGCCACTGCGGTGGTGCGCATGGAAAGCGGACGCGTGGCCGCGGTCGGCGGCCTGGAGCTGCTCGACGGTGCGCCCGCCGATCTATCGGCGTGATGTTTTTCGTTTGGTCGCATTTTTCTGCGGAAAACCGGTACCCGCCCCGGATCAAGTCCGGGCAGGCTTTCTCCGGAAAATGCTGCGGAGGCGGCGAAGGGCGATGCGCAGCCGGCGCAGCGGTCCGCGCGGGCGCGGCGCCGGCGGCTCGGGCTCAGCCAGCTGCAGGCCGACCGTGGCGACGCGGCCATCGGCGACCGCGTGGGCGATCAGCGCAACGGCGCCGAGCGAGAGGCGGTCGCCTGCGTGGACGGGCCCCGAAAGATTCGCAGCGAAATGGTCCGCCAGCGAGGTCGCGGCGTCCGCCGCGTCGACCGGCAGGCCGTAGATTTCCGCCAGCGCGCCGAGCGTCACGTCGGCGGGCACGAAGAAATCGCCGAGCAGCCGCGGATCGGGCGTCGCGGGCGGCGGCATGTCGACGAAGAAGCGGTCGAGCGCCTGCGCCTTCTCGGGCGGCGCGAGCAGATAGAGGTAGTCGCCGTGGTGGATGGCGCCGGCTTCCGCCGCGGTCAGCACCTCTTCGTTGCGGATCACCAGCGTCGGCTTTGCCCAGGACGGGACGATGCCACGGCGCAGGTACGGGCTGTTGGTCTCGACCGCATAGCCGACCAGCTCCTGGGTCAATTGCCCCGGCAGGTCGAGCTCGACGCGGTGCGCGGCCGGATCGGTGCGCGGGAGCGCGACGTGCAGGCGCCGCGCGGCGGTCGCGACGGTCCAGCCCTGCACGAGGAGAGACGCCAGCACCACGACGAACGCTACGTCGAAATAGAGCTGGGCGTCCTTCATGCCGACGAGCAGCGGAATCGAGGCGAGGAAGATGCCGACCGCACCGCGCAATCCGACCCAGGAGATGAACAGCTTTTCCCGCCACGAGAAGCGGAACGGGGCGAGGCAGACGATCACCGCGGCCGGGCGGGCGACGAGCATCAGCGTCGCGGCGATGAGCAAGGCCGGACCGGCGCTCATCGGCAGCCGGCCCGGCCATACCAGCAGGCCGAGCAGCACGAACATCACGATCTGCGCCAGCCAGGTGACGGCGTCGAGAAAGACCACGACCGTGTTGTGGGCGCGGGTGCGGCGGTTGCCGACGATGAGGCCGGCCAGATACGCGGCGAGGAAGCCGGAGCCGTGCACCGCCGCCGCGAGCCCGAAGACGACGAGCGCCGCGGTGGCGACGAACGGCGCGTGCAGCCCCTGCGGCAGGTCGAGCCGGTTGAGCACCCAGGCCATGGCGCGGCCGCCGACGACGCCGATCGCCGCGCCGAGCAGGGCGTGCTCGGCCAGCGCCGCGGCGATGGCCGACCACGGCCGGTCGCCGACGGTGAGAATCTCGATCAGCACCAGGGCGAGGAACACGGCGAACGGATCGTTGGTGCCGGATTCGACCTCGAGCGTCGCGCCGACGCGCGGGCGCAGCCGCAGGCCGCGCGCATGGATCAAAAAGAACACCGCCGCCGCGTCGGTCGAGCCGACCACCGCGCCGACCAGAAAGGCCTCGAGCCAGCTGATGCCGAGCACGTATTTGGCCACCGGCGCGGTGATGCCCGCGGTCAGCAGCACGCCGATGGTCGCGAGCACGCCGGCCGGCGCCAGCACGCTGCGAAACGTGTGGAACCGCGTGCGCAGCCCCCCGTCGAACAGGATGAGCGCCAGCGCGATCGAGCCGACCGTATAGGTGCTGCGCACGTCGTCGAAGCGGATGCCGCCCGGGCCGGCCTCGCCCGCCAGCATGCCGATGACGAGAAACACGAGGAGCAGCGGCGCGCCGAAGCGCAGCGCGACCACGCTCGACATGATGCCGGCGAGCACCATCACGGCGCCGAGCAGAATGGTGATGCTGACCGCGTCGAGCGAGGCCATGGGGCAAATCCTCGTGGTTCCCCGGGCGCAGCGCAACACGGAGTGTTGCGCTGCAGACCCGGGGTCCACAATCTTCGCGCAAGCTGGACCCCGGATCAGCGGCTCACCGTTGCGCTTCGCTTCACGCTGCGCCGCATCCGGGGAAGGCTACGCCGGCTGCGCCTGCTTGTGCGCGCGCAGCGCCGCGAGGCGTTGGTCGCGCCAGCGGGTGCGCGCGGCGAGGCGGTCCGGGTCCGGGGCTTCGCCCCATTGGTTGAGGATGCGCGCCACGTTGTCGTTGGCATAGACCTCGGGTCCGGCCGGATGGGCCTGCAGCCGGCGATAGAAGCCGGTATAGCGGGCGCAGTAATCGGCGATGCCGCCGGGCGCGTTGAGCTCGATCGTCTCGAACGGACCCATGAACGACCAGCGCAGCCCGAGCCCGTCCTTGAGCGTCTTGTCGAGATCCTGGGGCGAGACGACGCCGTCGCCGACCAGCCGGAACGCCTCCGCCAGCAGGGCGCCCTGCAGGCGGTTGAGGACGAAGCCGTCGATCTCCCGGCGCACCACGACCGGCACCTGACCGATCGCCTCGTACACCGCCTTCGCCTTGGCGACCGTTTCGGGCGCCGTCCACGGGCTGCCGCACAACTCGACCAGCGGCACCAGATGCGGCGGGTTGACCGGATGGGCGACCAGGCAACGATGCCGCCCAGCGAGATTTTCGGTGAACGCACTCGCCACGATGGCCGAGGTCGAGGAGGCAAGGATCGCCTCGGGCGCTGCGAGCCGGTCAAGCTCGGCGAAGATCGCGCGCTTCGCTTCGGCCGTCTCGGGGACATTTTCCTGGACGAAGCTCGCGCCGGCGAGCGCATCGGCGAGATCGGCCGCGGCGCGCACGCGCGCGGCCGCCGCGCTCGGATCGGCGGCGAGACCATGCTCCGCCAAACCGCGCAGGCCGTCGGCGATCGGACCGACGCCCGATTGCGCAACGCCCGGGATCGCATCGTAGAGCGCCACGTCCCAGCCGGCGCGCGCGAACACCATCGCCCAGGCTCGGCCGATGAGACCGGCGCCGATCACCGCCACGCGCGACATCGCGCTCTCCTTATCCTTGGAGCATGATCTTTTCCGAAAACCGGTATCCACCCCGGATCACGTCCGGGGCAGGCTTTTTCGGGAGCATGCTCACATCCACAGCACCTTGCGCCGCAGCGCAAAATCGTCCCGCAGGTGACTCGACGCGCCGGTCCAGGTCACAGCGCCGCGCTCGAGCACCACGGTGCGATCGGACAGCGCCAGCGCGAGATCGAGGTGATGGTCGACGATGACGATCGCGATTTCGTGGCGCAGCCGGTCGAACGCCTCGAACAGTTCCTCGATGACGGAGGGCGACAGGCCTTCGAACGGCTCGTCGAGCAGCAGCACCCGCACGTCGCCGGCGAGCGCGCGGGCCACCGCGACCATCTGCTGCTCGCCGCCGGAGAGATAGTCGGCGGCGCTGCGCCACCGCGCCTTGAGCTGCGGGAACACCGTCATGATGCGCTCGTCGTCCCAGCGGGCGCCGAGGCCGGTCATCCGCTTGAGCCGCCCGAGCGCGAGATTGTCGGCGACGGTCATGCCGGCGAACAGCGCCCGCCCCTGCGGCACGTAGCCGATGCCGCGCCGCGCGATGTGGGCGGACGCCAGGCCGCCGATGTCCTCGCCGCCGAGCCTGATCGCGCCCGACCGGGGCGGGGCGATGCCGACCAGCGTCTTGAGCAGGGTCGACTTGCCGGCGCCGTTGCGGCCGAGCAGCGCCACAATCTCGTGCGCGCGCACCTCGAGCGACACCTCATTGAGGATGTGGCTCTTGCCGTAGAACGTGTCGACCTTGTCCATCGTCAGCAGCGCGGTCGCTGCCGCCGCCGACGGCCTCGGCTTCGCCGCCACCGCGGCGGCGCCCGAGCCGATGTAGATCGCGTGCACCTTCTCGTTGGTGCGCGCCGCCTCGACGTCGCCGTCGAGGAGCACCTCGCCCTCGTTCATCACCGTGACCCGATCGGCGATCTGAAAAACCCGGTCGATATCGTGCTCGACCAGCAGGATCGGAATATGCGCGGAAATGTCCTTGACCAGCGCGGCGATGCGATGGCGCTCGGCGGCGGCAAGCCCGGCGAGCGGCTCGTCGAGCAGCAGGACGCGCGGGCAGGCCGCGAGCGCGAGCCCCATGTCGAGCACCCGCTGGCCGCCGTAGGAGAGCGAGGCCGCCTCCGCGCGCTCGATGCCGGACAGGCCGAGATAGGCGAGGCACTCGGCGGTCTCGGAATTGACGTCGGCGAGCGCGGCGGCGCCGGTCCACACGGCAAAGCGCTTGCGGTGGCGGGCCTGCACGGCGAGCCGCACGTTCTCCTCGACCGACAGCCCGCCGAACAGGTTCGTGATCTGGAACGAGCGGCCGATGCCGGCGCGGGTGATGTCCTCGGGCTTGAGGCCGGCGATCGATCGGCCGTCGAGCAGGATCGAGCCCTCGTCCGGCGGATAGAGGCCGGACAGGAGGTTGAAGGCGGTGGTCTTGCCGGCGCCGTTCGGACCGATCAGCGCGTGCAGCGTCCGCTCGCGCACATCGAGGTCGATGCCGTGCACGGCGCGGATGCCGCCGAAGCTCTTGAACAGCCCGCGGGCGACCAGCACCGGGCCGGTGCCGCCGGATTCGCGCAACAGCGTCGTCGGCAGCGGCAGGCCGGCGGCGATCTCGCGCGCCGCCATGGCGGCCGCCTCGATCACCCGCGCGCGCCACGGCGCGATGAGCCGTTCGGCCACGCCGACCAGGCCGGTCGGCGAGAACACGATGAAGCCCATGAACAGCAGACCGAACAGCAGCAGCCAGTGCGGCGTCCAGATCGACAGGAACTCGCGGAACAGGATGAAGAACAGCGCGCCGAGCGCCGGGCCGAGGAAGCTGCGCATGCCGCCGATCACCACCATCGCCAGCAGCTCGCCGGAAAACTGCACCGACAGCGGGTCGGCCGAGGCGAAGCGGTGATTGAACACCGAGAGCGTGCCGGCAATCGCCGTGACGGTAGCCGACGCGGAGAACGCGAGCAGCTTGTAGCGGTCGGTCGCATAACCGATGAACCGGGCGCGTTGCTCGTTCTCGCGCACGGCGATCAGCACGCTGCCGACCGGCGAACGGTGGAATCGCCACAGCAGACAGATGACGCCGAAGCCGATGGCCGCGACGGTCCAATAGTAGGTCCACGGTCCGGACAGATCGATCGAGAGCAGCAGAGGCCGCACCACGCCGCCGAGGCCGCTCTCGCCGCCGGTGAACGCGGTCCAGCGGAACGCGATGGCGTAGAGCATCGCCGTCAGCGCCAAGGTGAGCAGGGAAAAATAGACGCCGCGCCGCCGCAGGATGAGGAAGCCGGCGACGGTCGCGACGATCGCCACGAACGCGACGGAGAACAGGGCCGGCAGCACGATCTCGCCGGGAAACCAGTGCCGCTGCGACAGCGCCGCCGCATAGGCGCCGAGGCCGAAGAAGGCGCCGTGGCCGAACGACACGAGGCCGGTGTTGCCGACCAGGATGTTGAGGCCCATGCAGGCGACGGCGAAGATCACCAGGTCGGTCGCGGTGGTCAGCGTCAGTCCGGCGGCGCCGAGCGCAAACGGCAAAATGAGAAACGCGCCGGCGGCAACGAGGAGAGACGCGGGCCCGTGCTTCATCGGTCTACTCGAATTTCTGGATGCGCTCGCCCAGGAGGCCGCGCGGACGGAACAGCAGGACCAGCACCATCAGCAGGTACATCGAGGCCTCGCCGGCCGGCGGGTAGAAATAGATGGTGAGCCCGCGCACGACCCCGACCAGCAGCGCCGCGGCGACGACCCCCCAGAACGAGCCGAGCCCGCCGATCACCACCACCACGAAGGCGGCGGTGAGGATTTCCGCCCCCATGGCCGGATGCACGGCCACGATCGGCGCGAGCAGCACGCCGGCAAGCCCGGCAAGGCCGACGCCCAGCGCGGCGATCGCCATCATGTAGGGCTCGAGCGAAATGCCGAGCGCGCCGACCATCTCCGGATTCTGCACCCCGGCGCGCACGACGCGGCCGAACGGCGTGCGATGGATCAGGAACCAGGTCGACGCGACCGCGGCGGCGGCGACACAGAGCATCATCAGCCGGTATTTCGAGTAGATGAACTCGCCGACGATGATCTGGCCGCGCAGCGCCGGCGGCAGCGCATAGGCCACGGGCGGCGCGCCGAAGATCATCCGCAGCAACTGCTCGGCGACCATCGCCAGCCCGAAGGTGAGCAGCAGGGAGAGGATCGGGTCGGAGCGGTAGAAGCGGCGGAACAGCAGGCGCTCGATGACGATGCCGATTGTGCCGACGAGGGCCGGCGCCAGGACGAAGCTGCCGCCGAACCCGACGTAGTCGGTGAGCACGACGGTGAGATAGGCGCCGGTGGCGTAGAACGCCCCGTGCGCGAGGTTGACGATGCCGCCCAGGCTGAAGATCAGCGACAGCCCGAGCGCGATCAGCAGATAATAGACGCCGACGAGAACGCCGTTGAGCACCTGCTCGATGATGAAGACGAGTTCCATGGATGGTTTCGGTTAACGGCGAGCGGCGAATGGCGAATAGCGAGTAGCAAATTGAACGAAAACCTCATCCTGAGGAGCGCGCCGCAGGCGCGCGTCTCGAAGGATGGATGAAGGGCGCGTATGCTTCCATCCTTCGAGACGGCCCGCTACGCGGGCCTCCTCAGGATGAGGGTGGCGCTATTCGCTACTAGCTATTCGCCACTCGTTCTTCGCTCATCACGCCGCCATGCTGCAGGCGTTCTCCTCCTTGGTGGGCGCGATGATCTCGAGGTTCTCGCTCAGCTCCGGGACCGCGCCGAGGTCGTGGTAGATGTCCCACTGATCCTTCATCTCGTTCGGCTCCTTGGCGCGGACCGCGTACATTTCCATCATCATCTGATGGTCCCAGTCGCGGAAATAGGCGGGCCGCCGCTTCATCACGTCGAACTTGGCACCCTTCTCGAAATGCTCGACGAGCTTGGCCGAGTCGGTCGACTTCAGCTCGGTCATCGACTGGGCAACCAGCTTGAGCGCGTTGTAGTCGCCCCAGGCCTGGTTCTCCGGCGGCTTGCCGAATTTTTTGGTGAAATCCGCGACGAAAGCCTTGGAGGCCGGCGTGTCGACCAGGTGGTGCCAGACCAGCGGCCAGATGCCCTTGAAGTTGCCCTTGCCGGCGCCCCAGGCGACCGCCGTGTCGAAGGCGAAGCCGACGACCGGATACTGCAGGCCGTATTCGGTATACTGCTTGAGGAAGTTGGTGATCTGATTGCCGGCGAGATTGGAGACCACGAGGTCGGGCCGCACCTGACGGATCTTCAGCAGGAACGGGGAGAAATCGCTGAGATCGGTCGGGATCAGCTCGTCGGCGGCGAATTGCCCGCCGTTGCCTTCCATGAATCGCTTGGCGACCTTCAACAAGTCGTGGCCGAAGGCGTAATCGGCCGTCAGCGAGTACCAGCGCTTGCCTCTGACCATGTTGTCGCGCAGGAGCGAGCGGCCGACCGCCTTCACGTACATCGAGTTCGCGCCTTCGATGTGGAACATGAACTTGTTGCAGTCGGAACCGCGCAGCGCGTCCGAATTGCAGCCGGTGTTGATGAAGACGGTGCGCGTGCGCTTGGCCACCTGCGCGATGGCGAGACCGGAGGCCGACGAAATCTCGCCGATGAGCATCGCGACCTTGTCGCGCTCGATCAGGCGCTCGGCCTTGGCGGAGGCGGTCTGCGGGTTGACCGAATCCTCCATCACGAGCTCGATCTTGCGGCCCATCACGCCACCGCCGTCGTTGATCTCGTCGGCGTCCGGCCTTGCCATTGGTCAAGTCGCAAACCGCTTGAAGACCGTGTACATCAACACCGGCTGCAATTCCGATGCGCTACGCGGCGCGAGTTGCAATCCCTACATGTTCCACATCGAGGGCGCGAACTCGATGTACGTGATGGCGGTCGGCCAGTACTTGCTGCGCGAGAACCTCGTGCGCGGCAAGAAGTGGTATTCGCTGACGGCAGACTACGCCTTTGGCCACGACCTTCTGCGCGTTGCCAAAAAATTCATGGAGGCGAACGGCGGTCAATTCGCGGCCGACGAGCTGGTGCCGACCGACGCCACCGACTTTTCTCCCTATCTGCTGAAAGTCCGTCAGGCCCGACCCGATCTCGTCGTGTCCAATCTCGCCGGCAACCAGATCACCAGCTTCCTCAAGCAATATTCCGAATACGGCCTGCCGTTCCCCGTAGCCGGCTTCGGCTTCGACACCGTCGTCGCTTGGGGCGCCGGCAAGGGCAATTTCTCCGGCATCTGGCCGCTGGTGTGGCACCACCTCGTCGATACGCCGAGCTCGAAGAAGTACGTCGAGGTGTTCCAGAAGAAATACGGCAAACTCCCCGACAACCAGTCGTGGGGCGACTACAACTCGCTCAAGATCGTGGCGCAGTCGATGAGCGAGACCAAGTCTGCCGACCCGCAGAAACTTGCGGAGCATCTGCGCAAGGGCGCGAAATTCGACGTGATGAAGGCGCGCGAAGCGTACTTTCGTCCCTACGACAACCAGATGGTCATGGAGATGTACGCGGTGCGCGCCAAGGAGCCGGCCAAGATGAAGGACCAGTGGGACATCTACGATGCGCTCGGCGCCGTCCCGGGTCCGAATGAGGACATGGAGATCATCGCCCCGCCGAAGGACGGCACCTGCAAAATCGGCTGAGCAAATCGGCGCCAACTGGGCATATCTTCCGCTTGTCGTCCCCGCGAGGGGCACCCCGCGACGCCCGCGTCGCGGGGACCCCGTTGCGGGGACGACATAGTATGAGCTGATCAACCGGCTCGTATTCACCCGCCAAGAGATGGCCGCGTGCAGCTCGTCTTCATACTCGAGCAGGTTCTCAACGGCCTCCTGGTCGGCGCTTATTACCTTTTGATCGCGCTCGGCCTGTCGCTGATCTTCGCCCTCGGCGGCATCGTCAATCTCGCGCACGGCGGCTTCTACGCCATTGGCGCCTATCTCGCGGTCGTGCTGGCGGACCGCATCGGGTTCGCGGGCGCGCTCGTCGTGTCGCCGCTCGCCGTCGGTCTCATCGGCGTCGCGATCGAGCGGCTGTTGTTTCGCCGCTTCTACCGCTCCGATCCGATCTTGAGCCTGCTGTTGACCTTCGGACTCGCGATGGTGATCGAGCAAGGCCTGCGCATCGTGTTCGGCGCGGCCCCGCTGCCGTTCTCGATCCCGCCGGAGCTGCGCGGGCAGATCTTCGTCGGCGACTTCATCTACTCGCGATACCGTCTCATCATTTTGGCCGTCGCGGTCGCCGCCGTGACGGCCACCTGGTTCATCGTCTATCGCACCCCGTTCGGCCGCGTGGTGCGCGCGGGCGTGCAGAACCCCGACGTGGTCGGCGCGCTCGGCATCTCGCTCGCGCCCTACATGACGGCGATCGCCGCGCTCGGGGTCGGGCTCGCCGGGCTTGCCGGCGTGCTGCTCGCCCCAATCGCGGGCGTGCACCCGGCGATGGGCGCGGAAATTCTCACCGCGGCGTTCGTCGTCGTCGTGATCGGGGGCCTGGGCTCGTTTTGGGGCGTGATCGCCGCCG
>WNGG01007722.1_pt2 | contig 21359 bp, 17 predicted proteins | sample 5400661 | NCBI WGS metagenome assembly WNGG01 (sample SAMN13153372, study PRJNA577476) | soil metagenome | isolation source: 100 cm soil or saprolite under Garry oak tree replicate 1 | place: USA:California | collected 2016-06-15
ACCGCGACCAGGCGGGTCCGCGCAGACAGCAGATGATCATATTGGGCGGCGGGCAGTTCGCCGGTATCGGTGTCTACCTCGGCCCAGCGCACGGTCGCGCCAGCCCGCCGCGCCACCTGGATCCAGGGCCGAACGTTGGCATCGTGGTCCAGCCGGGAGACGATCACGTCGTCAGCAGGACCCCAGTCACGTGCGAGGGTGTACGCAAGCCGGTAGGTCAGCGTGGTCATGTTCGGGCCAAGGATCACACCTTCTGCCGCTCCTCCGGTTAGGTCGGCTATGGCCCGGCGGCATTGCGCGAGTATCTCGTCGGCGCGATGGCTGGCCGGGAATGCGCCACCGGCATTGCCTACCCCCGCGCGGTAGGCCTGCGCGATGGCGTCGATCACCACCTCGGGCACCTGGGTCCCCGCCGCTCCGTCGAGGTAGGCGTACCCGTCGGCGAGCGCCGGGTAGGAGGCGCGGATCATGCTTACATCGAAAGTCATGCCCAGCGGAATCCTTCCTTGCGGCCGTGTGTCATCAGTGTCCCCACCCGGGTGCGGCTCGAGGCACCCAGCGGAGCCCGTTGTACCAAGGCGCTGGCCGGTACAAGTATGTCCACATGACGACGACCCAAGGCCCGGCGGCTGCCGCGTTCCGTGCAGCCCGCGACCTGTTGCTCCGCCACCGCACCGACTACGCGGCGGCGCGGCGTGAGTTTAGCTGGCCGGAGCTGAGCGAATTCAACTGGGCGCTCGACTGGTTCGACGTGCTGGCCGCCGAGCATCCGGACCGGCTGGCGCTGTGGATCGTCGCAGAAGACGGCCCCGACGTGCGGCTGTCGTATGCGGAGCTGCGCGCCCGGTCCGATCAGGTCGCGAACTGGCTGCACAGCCTTGGCGTGCGCCGCGGCGACCACATGCTGCTCATGCTCGGCAACCAGGCACCCCTGTGGGAGGTCATTCTCGCGGCGATGAAGCTCGGCACGCTGATCATCCCGGCAACCACGCTGCTGCAGCCTGATGACCTGGCTGACCGGATCACCCGCGGCGCTGTCCGGCATGTTGTCACCGAATCCGGCCAGACGGCTAAGTTCGCGAGACCGCCCGGCTCCGTCCGTGGCGCCGGCGCGACCGCAGCCGGAGACTGGACTCCGATCGCCGTCGGCCCGCCGGTGCCGGGCTGGCACCCATACATCCTTTCGCACGACGCGCCGGAGGGATTCGCGCCGGACGGTGTGACGGCGGCGGCCGATCCGCTGCTGCTCTACTTCACCTCGGGCACCACCGCCAGGCCCAAACTCGTTGAGCACACCCACGCCTCATATCCGGCCGGGCATCTGTCCACCATGTACTGGCTCGGCCTTCAGCCCGGCGACGTGCACCTGAACATTTCCTCGCCCGGCTGGGCCAAGCACGCGTGGAGCAACGTCTTCGCGCCATGGAACGCAGGTGCGACCGCATTGGTAACCAACTTCCCGCGGTTTTCCGCACCGCCCTTGCTCGATACCATCAGGCGCTGCGGTGTGACCACGTTCTGCGCCCCGCCCACGGTCTGGCGGATGCTCATCCAGGAAGACCTCAGCGCCGCGGTGCCGCTGCGCGAGTGCGTGGCAGCGGGTGAGCCGCTGAACCCGGAGGTCATCGACAAGGTCAGGCAGGGGTGGGGAATCACGGTCAGGGACGGCTACGGGCAGACCGAGACCACCGCGCAGATCGGAAACTCACCCGGGCAGCCGGTAAAACCCGGCTCGATGGGCCGCCCGCTGCCCGGCTACGCCGTAGCCCTCATCGACCCGGTGACGGGCAGGCCGTCGGTAGACGGTGAGATCTGCCTAGACCTGGCTCACCGGCCGCTCGGCCTGATGACCGGCTACCAAGACGACCCCGCACAAACGGCGGCGGTTACCAAGGGTGGTTATTACCACACCGGCGATGTGGCCAGCCGTGATGAGGACGGTTACATCACCTACGTGGGCCGCACCGATGACGTGTTCAAGGCCTCCGACTACCGCATCTCACCGTTCGAGCTGGAGAGCGTTCTGATAGAGCACGAGGCGGTCGCCGAGGCCGCGGTGGTGCCGTCACCTGATCCCATCCGGCTCGCAGTACCCAAGGCCTACATCACGCTGGCGGCCGGGTGGCCCGCAACGGCCGAGACCGCGTTTTCGATCCTGAAATACGCGCGTGGCCGACTTGCTCCCTACCTGCGGGTCCGGCGGATCGAATTCACCGAGCTGCCGAAAACGATCTCCGGTAAGATCCGCCGAGTCCAGCTGCGCCAAGAGGAGGAAACCCGCCACGCCGGCCGGACCGAGGCTGGCAGCGGGCCCGGCGAGTTCTCCGAAGAAGACTTCCCTGACCTCAAGGGGTAGCGATATCCGTGCTGGTCTCACCGGCGCCACTCGGGCGACCTGCCGGAAGCGATGAGCAACGCCTCCCAGTGGTCACCCGGCGGCAGCGCGAGGTAGGGCAGTCCCGCGTGCCAGCCAGACACCAGGACCTCGGGTGCGGCCGGCCGGTAGTCCTTCCGCATGGCACGCGCCAGATCCCAAGCGTGCACATGCCACTCGACGCACACTCCGCCCGCCATTTCGCCGACGGTCACCTCGGCACCCCGGTACCGGTGGTGCGGCAGGCTCCAGCGAGACGGCAGCCGCAGCGCGTACGAGCGTGCGGACGCGGCGAACGCGTCGATATGCTCCCATCCCGCCGCGTCAGGCAAACTGGCAAGCTCTGCGGCGTTCTGCCTGGCGAGCTTGCGGGCCAGCGTCGCCGGCGGCGCGCCGGTGGCCATTAGCCTCGACAGGCGGCTCGCTGGAGCGTCGTCGAGATACTCGTGGTAGTCGTCGGCGATGCAGCGCAAATGGGCCGCGAGTTCGATGGCACGCCATTCGGTGCACGGCGTGGGCGCGTCCCAGCCTTCCGTGGTGACCTGACTGGCAAGCTCACAGATCACGGTGATCCCGTCGTGGAAAACGGCGAGCGCGCGCTCACGGGTCCACGCAATCAGGGGCTGACCTCCGCCGTCCGCCACAGCCAGGTCCCCACCCCCCTTGGACTGATCCACGGGTCCCCTCTCCGCCGATGCCTTTTTGATGGGCGCCGACACGCAAAGCGGGGTCAGCCCAGAGTGCCAGAGGTTGCGACTTGCCGCCAGCCAAGGCGGCACATCGCGACCGCGCCGCGACCTGATCGCGGATGACCGCACCAGATGGCGGCAGGGATGGCGTGCCAGGACCCGGGTGTTGCTTATTGCCACGGGAGTTGGCCGGGAAAGATCGTAAGCTGGAAGCAACATGGCGATTGAACGCGACCCCAACTGGGCTCAGCATCCGGTTCGGACCTCCATCGTGGGCGCTGTCGTCGCCGGTTACTCGTGGCTGGCTGGCGGGATCGCCTCTTTCACCGCTGCGGCCACCGTTGCAGTGGCGATACCGTGGGCGGTCCTCACTGCCGTCGCGGTGCTCCGGCCGCCCCGGCGTATCCCGCCACCGGAAGGTCTGGACGTGACAGGTGCGTCCTACTGGGCGGTCGTGGCCATCTTGTTCTTCGAGTGGGAAGCCGCCGCATTCAGAGATGGGTCGCAATGGTGGCATCCGACACTCAGCATTGCGACGGGCCCTCTGCTCCATCATCACGGGGTGAAGAGCGCGGCCTTCGCGGTCTGGCTGCTTGCCGGATGGGGGCTGATCCGGCGGTGAGAGGCCAGTGACCACTCATGCCATCACGGTCGCCGGATTCGCGGCCATCGCGATCGCGTTGATCACGCTTGAGCTGGTCGCGCGGCGGCCCGCGTCTCGGGTTCCCACGGCTGGGCAGGTGCTCGGGTTCCTGATGCAGACCCGTGCCACCCGGGTACTCATCCTGGTGACCTGGGGATGGCTCGGCTGGCATTTCTTCGCCCGGTGACCAGGTGCACTCACAACGGACCGCTCAGGAAGAGGTTGGGGATGATCACACGGCATCGGGTGAGCAGCGCGGCGCTGCAAAGGTATGCCGCCGACATCGAACTCGCCGGGCGGCTGAATGAGCTTCTGGCTGCCGCCAGGCAGGCAGAGGATGTGCTGCGCCAGGCGGAGGCCGCCGGCGCACCGCTGGCGGAGCTGCGGGAGCTCGCGGTGGCCTTTGACCGCGCACTCACCGACGCGATGCGGGCCGCCTACGCGGCGGAACGGGTTCAGATCGGCAGGCGCGGATATGACGACTGGATCTACCGCCGCAAGGCCAAGGCCAAGCCCACCGTGCGGATCTGGACGGCCGAAGCCGAGCGGTTGCTGACACTACGTGAAGCGCACCGGCTGACCGGGATCCCCCGGCTGCCACCCATCACGGAGCGGAGCGGTTCAGCCGCTTGAGCTCGCCGACCTGGCGCCGTACTGGTGCCCTACTGGTGCCCTACTGGTGCCCTACGGGGTGCCGAGTTGGTGCCCGCCGCCCGTTCGGCCACGTTCGACGGGGCGACGTTGTGCGTTCGGGAATGTATCGCGTGTCGGTCTTGGTCTCTCTGTACAAATAGAGAGCATGCTTAATAAGGAAGACGACCAAGGTCAGGAGGCACCCCGATGTGCCTGCACTCGCCACCGTGTCCGGATGCGCGATCGCCGGACCGTGAGGCGGCCCGTACGCTCGCGTCGCACCCCGAGCAAGGCTGGAGCTTGCTGTGCAACGGCATCGTGCTGTTTGACGACACGGGTGAACTGCTTCCGGATGGTTGCGTGATCGCGCCGCACCGGCCCACCGACATCCCTCTGGGCCAGCCCCCGCGCCTCGCTAATCAGTCATCTGCTGCGTAAGCAGACCGTGACAGCCACTGGCCGAGCCAGTGCGACACAGCCGTACCGACCGCTGCGGGTCTTTTCGCCAACGTGTGCCCCTGTCCGGCGAGTACCACCAAGTGCGCGACATCCGCTGAATCGGGGATTCCGAATGGGTCGCTTCCGCCGCTTACCGCGAGGACCGGCACGCCGGCAGCGAGCAGCTCACTGCGCCGCGAGCGTTCTGGACGGCCCGGCGGATGCAGTGGGAAAGCGAGTGCGATCACCGCGTCGGCGCCAACGTAACGTGCGGTACGGCAGGCTAGCCGGGCGCCATTGCTCCGCCCACCCTGGAGAAATGGAATGCCCGGCCCCCCGCATTGCTCTCTGAGCGCCGCGATGACATCGACCCACGCTTCGTCCTGGCGGACAGCCGAGCCCGGGGCCCGGGCGCCGCGGAGCAGGTAGGGCTGGGCGACGCGGGCGACGGCGCCGCCAAGCGCGACGGCCACATCTCGCACCGCTAGCAGGTCCGGCGCATCTACCCCGCCACCCGCGCCGTGGGTGAGCGCGAGCAAGAAGGCCGGTCTCGGCGCATGGCCGGCCAGCACCACCTGGCCCGTGACAGCGCGCTCGGTGTCCTGCTCAACCACGACGCTGGCGTCACCGTGGCGGCTCGCAACGGTTAGAGCAAGCGTCTTTACCGCGATCGCGCCGCTGGCGGCATTCGGCTGGGCGCCGCTCGGCTGGGCGGCGCTCGGCTGGGCGGCGCTCGGCTGGGCGGCGCTCGGCTGGGCGGCGCTCGACTGGGCGGCACGCCCGCCCGCACTACGTGTCAACCGTTAAGGACCTTCGCGAGGAACTGGCCTGTGTAGCTCTCGTCCATCCGCGCGACCTGCTCGGGCGTCCCGGTGGCGACGATCATGCCGCCGCGCGAGCCTCCCTCTGGCCCCATGTCGATGATCCAGTCGGCCGTCTTTATCACGTCCAGGTTGTGCTCGATGACGATCACGGAATTTCCCGCGTCCACGAGACGGCCGAGCACGCCGAGCAGCTTGCCGATGTCCTCGAAGTGCAGGCCGGTGGTCGGCTCATCCAGCACATATATGGTGCGGCCAGTCGAGCGGCGCTGCAACTCCGATGCCAGCTTGACCCGTTGCGCCTCGCCACCGGACAGGGTGGGCGCGGGCTGGCCCAGCCGCACGTAACCGAGCCCCACGTCGACAAGGGTCTGCATGTGCCGCCGGATCGGCGGCACCGCCTCGAAGAAGCTCGCCGCTTCCTCGATCGGCATGTCCAGAACCTCGGAGATCGTCTTTCCCTTGAAATGAACCTCGAGCGTCTCCCGGTTGTACCGGGCGCCGTGGCAGACCTCGCAGGGCACATACACATCGGGGAGAAACTGCATCTCGATCTTGATCGTGCCGTCACCCGAACATGCCTCGCATCGGCCGCCCTTGACATTGAAGGAGAACCTGCCCGGCTGGTACCCGCGGATCTTCGCCTCGGTGGTCTGCGCGAACAGCCGCCGGACGTGGTCGAACACGCCCGTATAGGTCGCCGGGTTGGAGCGTGGAGTCCGGCCGATGGGGCTCTGGTCCACGTGCACGACCTTGTCCAGGTTCTGCATTCCGGTGATCCGGGTGTGCTTGCCCGGTTGGGTCCGCGCACCATGCAGCTCCCTGGCAAGTGCGAGGTAGAGGATGTCGTTGACCAGCGTCGACTTTCCTGACCCCGAGACACCGGTGACCGCGACGAAACAGCCAAGCGGGAAGACCACGTCGATGTCGGCCAAATTGTGCTCGCGGGCACCCTTGACGACGAGCTGGCGGCTCCTTGCCACGCTGCGCCGATGCTGCGGGAGTGGGATGGTCTTGCGGCGTGCAAGGTAAGCACCGGTCAGCGACTGCTCATTGGCTATCAGCTCACCGACCGGACCGGACACGACGATGCTGCCGCCGTGCTCCCCTGCTCCCGGGCCGATGTCGACCACCCAGTCGGCGGTCCGGATCGTGTCTTCGTCGTGTTCCACCACTATCAGGGTGTTGCCGAGGTCACGGAGCCTGATCAGGGTCTCGAGCAGGCGGTGATTGTCGCGCTGGTGCAGGCCGATGGACGGCTCGTCGAGCACGTAGAGCACGCCGACGAGCCCGGATCCGATCTGGGTGGCCAGCCGGATCCGCTGCGCTTCACCCCCGGCGAGAGTGGCGGATGCACGGTCCAGTGTGAGGTAGTCGAGGCCGACGTCGAGCAAGAAGCCAAGGCGGGCGTTGACCTCCTTCAGCACGCGTTCGGAGATATGGCGGTCACGCTCGGACAGGTCGAGAGCGAGCAGGAACTTCGCGAGTTCGCCTATTGGCATGGCGCAGATGTCGGCGATCGACCTGCCACCCACGGAAACGGCCAGTGCGACCGGCTTGAGCCGCGCCCCCCTGCAGGACGGGCACGGGACTTCGCGCATGAAGCTCGCGAAACGCTCCCTGCTCGAGTCGCTCTCCGCGTCGGAGTGGCGGCGCTCGATGTAGGGGATCGCGCCCTCGAATGTGGTGTAGTACGAACGCTCGCGCCCATAGCGGTTCCTGTAACGGACATGCACCTGGTGCTCGTAGCCGCGCAGCAGCGCGTTGCGTGCCTTGGCAGGCAGCTGCTGCCAAGGCGTGTTGATGCTGAAGCCGAGCTCGGCACCGAGCGCATCGATGAGCCGGATGAAGTAGTCGGAGATGTGCCCGGCGCTCCACGGCGCGATAGCGCCGTCGCCGAGGGTCCTGGCCGGATCAGGGACCACAAGCTCCGGGTCCACCTCCATCCGGGTTCCAAGGCCGGTGCAGTCCGGGCAGGCACCCCACGGTGAGTTGAACGAGAAGGAGCGCGGCTCCAGCTCCTCGAACGACAGCTCGTCGTAGAGGCAGGCGAGGTGCTCTGAGTACATCCGCTCGCGGTGTGGGTCATCCGCCGGCAGGTCGACCAGGTCGAGGACGACCAGACCGCCAGAAAGCGACAGCGCGGTCTCCACTGAGTCGGTGAGCCGCCGCCGTGCCGTATCCTTCACCGCCAGCCGGTCGACGACCACCTCGATGTCGTGTTTCTCGTATCTTTTCAGCGCGGGCACTTGACCCGCGGGCCCGCTGGTGGCGTCGTCCAAGCGGATGATCTGGCGGTCTACACGGGCACGGGAGTACCCCTTGGTCTGCAGCTCGCGGAACAGCTCGGTGTACTCACCCTTCCGGCCGCGCACCACCGGCGCGAGCACCTGGAACCTGGTGCCCTCCGCAAGCTCGAGCATCCGGTCCACGATCTGCTGCGGTGTCTGCCTCGCGATCGGCCGCCCGCATACCGGGCAATGCGGCTTGCCGATGCGGGCGTACAGCAGGCGCAGGTAGTCATACACCTCGGTGATCGTGCCGACGGTGGACCTAGGGTTTCGGCTCGTGCTCTTCTGATCGATCGACACGGCGGGCGAGAGGCCCTCGATGAAGTCCACATCGGGCTTGTCCATCTGGCCAAGAAACTGCCGTGCGTACGCAGAAAGCGACTCCACGTAGCGGCGCTGGCCCTCAGCGAAGATCGTGTCAAACGCGAGGCTCGACTTCCCAGAACCGGACAGGCCGGTGAAAACGATCAGCGCGTCCCTGGGCAGGTCGAGCGAAACATCCTTCAGGTTGTGCTCGCGTGCCCCACGGACGATGAGACGGTCAGCCACAGCGATCCCGGTTTCCCTTGGCCACGTAGGTCCCGCTTCCCTCACAACACATCGATGCCTCGTCATGTTATCCGCGGGCTGTGACAAAACTGTGAGGTTCGCCAACGCGGAGCGCGCAAGCGAAGCCGCGGGTCCGGCGGACCGCTGGCCGTCCGCAGACGGCGATACACCCATATCCAGAACGGCTGCCGCATGGCGCGTCTTTACGGCGCCGTGCGAGGCGTAAAGGGGCGCGGCAAAAATGTCAGACCCGCGGACCATCATGGCCACCATGACCTGCCTCGAGCAAACCAACTCAGGCTCACCAGCCGCCGCAGGTCGGTCACGCGCCGCCCGGCGATTCGTGTGCAGCCGGTTCGGCGGCCTGCCGAGGCCTTTCTGGGTGCTGTGGGGAGGGACTCTCGCCAACCGGATCGGCTACCTGGTGGAGCCGTTTCTGGCGTTGTACCTGAGCAGCGCTCGTGGGCTCTCGCTCGCGGCCACGGGCGTCGTCCTCGCCGCGAACGGCGCCGGGTCCATATTTTCACAGCTCGCCGGGGGGACGCTCGCAGACTTGATCGGGCGCCGCGCGACCCTCACCTTCGGCATGCTCGCCAATGCGGCCGCCCTGCTCATGCTGGGTTACGCCCACGGCTTCTCGGCACTGCTTGCCGCCACGTTCGTGCTCGGGCTCACCATTGACATATACAGGCCGGCCTCATCGGCGCTTGTAGCGGATCTGGTGCCGGCCACGCAGCGGCCACGCGCCTACGGGCTGCTGTTTTGGGCGGTCAACCTCGGCTTCGCCATCGCGATGGTGCTCGGCGGGATGCTCGCACGGGCCGGCTTTGCCTGGCTGTTCTGGTGTGATGCTGCCACGTGTGCGCTGTTCGGCTTGCTGGTTTGGCGGGCCGTACCCGAGACACGGGCGAGGCAATCGGGCACAGCCCGCCAACGCGGTAGCTTCGCCGATGTCCTTCGTGATCCGCTCATGGTGGCGTTCGTGCTGCTCACGTTCGCGGTGACATTCGTCTACATGCAGGCGTACACGACGCTTCCGCTCACAATGAAGATCACCGGCCTGCCAGCTCCGGCCTATCATCGCCATCCAGCCACTGGCCGGAGCCTGGCTCGGCCGCCAGGACCACTCCACCGTTCTCGCCTGCGGCATGATCTTCACCGGAGCGGGCTTCGGGCTCACCGCACTGGCCACTGCGACCTGGTCTTACGCTGTCACGGTTTTCATCTGGACGCTCGGCGAGATCCTTGCCGCAAGTGTCGCGCTCGCCGTCGTCGCGAACCTTTCCCCGGCTCATCTGCGCGGCCGATATAGCGGCGCATACGGCCTCGCCTATTCGGCGGGGTACCTGCTGGCGCCGCTTGGCGGCACCCGCTTGCTGGCGCAGGGCCGCGCCGTACTGTGGCTGGCATGCGCCGGACTGTGCGCGGCAGCCGCACTCGGCCAGCTGGCGCTCCGCCCGGCGATCCGCCGTCGCGAGGAACTCATCCTCACCGGCAGGCAAGGGGTACCGGCCAGGTAACAGGCCACGGGTGGCCGACCCGTCGGCATCGGCGGCGGGCCCGTGCGACAGGATGGTCACAAGCACGGCGGGCAAGCCGCAAACGGCAAACAAGCCGCCCAGGCCAAGCGACAAGCACAGCCGAAGACCACAGCCGGAGGTTCAGGGTGAGTTACACCGGAGACGTCAGCGTCGGCGGCCCGCCGGACGTGCGGGAACTTCCCGGACTGAAGGTCACCAAGGTTGCCGTCGGTCCCTACGACAACAACGCCTATCTGCTGCAGTGCGCGACGACGGGGGAACTGCTGCTGATCGACGCGGCCAATGAGGCCCGCAGGCTGCTCGAGCTCATCGGCGGCCAAAACCTCGCCACGATCGTGACTACTCACCGTCATCAAGATCACTGGCAGGCACTGCGCGAAGTGCAGCGGGCCACCGGGGCGCCCGTGGCCGCTCACCCGGATGATGCGGAAGCGCTCCCTGTCGAGGTAGCCGAACCGCTGAACGGCGGTGACACGGTACGCGTTGGCGACGCGACGCTTGGCATAATTCACCTGCGGGGCCACACGCCCGGCGGCATCGCCCTCTGCTACGACGCGGCTGGAGAACTCGCGCAGACGCCGCACCTGTTCACCGGAGACAGTCTCTTCCCGGGCGGTCCGGGCAACACATTCGGTGACGCACGGATGTTCACCCAGCTCATGGATGACTTGGAGGAACGAGTGTTCAGCCCGCTGCCGGACGGCACGTGGGTCTACCCGGGTCACGGCAAGGACACCACGCTCGGCACGGAGCGGCCACACCTGCGCGAGTGGCGCGATCGCGGCTGGTGACCGTGGACGACCGGGTTTCTACCGCGATCTCGGTATGGGCGCCCAGGTTCACCACCAACGGGGTCACCGCTTGGGACTTTCAGCGGATCACCGCAGGCCTTGAGCGTTGGGCGGGATGGTGCGCCGCGTGGAGCGCGGTAGCGCGCGAGCACGAGGAACTCGGCCGGGATGCCCTCGGCGCCGGTCAACAGCTCTCGGCAGGCGCCCATCTCGCGCGCGCGGCGGTCTACTACCACTTCGCCAAGTTCATGTTCGTCGATGATCTCGCGCAGATGCGCGCCGCGCACATGGCCGCCGTCCGCTGCCTGAACGACGCACTGCCGTTTCTCGTGCCGCCTGGCGCGCGTGTTGAGATCCCCTTCGACGGGGCCAGGCTCGTCGGGGTGCTGCGTACGCCGCCCGGCGCAGGACCCCATCCGGTCGTGGTGATGATCCCTGGCCTGGATTCGGCCAAGGAGGAGTTCCGCACGACCGAGCGGCTCTTCCTCGAGCGAGGGCTCGCAACGCTCAGCGTCGATGGCCCAGGTCAGGGCGAAGCGGAATACGATCTGGCGATCCGGGCGGATTGGGAGGCGCCGGGCGCCGCCATCCTTGACTGGGTCTGTGCGCAGCCATCCCTCGACGCCAACCGGATCGCCGTCTGGGGGGTGAGCCTTGGCGGCTACTACGCCCCGCGGATGGCGAGCGGCGATGAGCGCGTCAGCGCATGCGTCGCGCTAGCCGGCCCTTACGACTTTGGCGCGTGCTGGGATCTGCTTCCCGACCTCAGCAGAGCCGCGTTCCGAGTCCGGTCCAAAACGGCGGACGACACCGCCGCGCGCCGCGCCGCGCACGAACTCAGCCTGGCGGGCCGCACCGAGGCGATCCGCTGCCCGCTGCTTGCCGTCATGGGCCGACTCGACCGGCTCTTCCCGTGGCAGCACGCGGTGCGGCTGGTCGAGGAGGCGGCCGGGTCGGCCGAACTGCTGCTGCTCGAAGACGGCAACCATGGCTGCGCCAACGTGGCGCCGTTCCACCGCTACAAGACCGCCGACTGGGTGACCGAACAGCTGCGCGGCTAACGCCCGCGTTGTCCGTTCATTTCCTTATACCCGATCTTCCGGGACTTTAGCCCCATTTACTGTTCAGCCGTCGCCGCTGACGCTGAAAGTACCAAATGTCACGGTCCTGCGACGTTAGGGAAGTCGCCGGGCGTTTAGCGGCTGGCATTGGCATGCGCGGACCTGGGGGTAGAGATGACAAACATTTCTCGTCGGCGGTTTCTTGGCTACGGCGCCGGCGTCGGAGCAGGGCTGGCAGTGTCGTGGGCGGCGGGCGCCCGGATGGCGTCCGCCGCAATGGGCGGCACTTTGGGCAAGTTCCTCGAGCCTGTGCCGCTGCCCGGCCAGGGCATCGTGGTGGCGACCCCGAGCGGAACGAACACCTACTCATTCACCCAACGGCAGATCACCCGGCAGTTGCATCCGCACCTGCCGCCGACCCAGCTGTGGGCATATGACGATGGCTCCGGGCTGGCTGGCCAGGCCGGCTCGCTCGGCATGGCGGTAGTCGCGCAGAGCGGCACGCCGCTCCAGATGAGCTATACGCACGCTCTGCCCAGCACCTACCCGGATTGGATCCCGGTCGACACGCGGTTGACTCCGCTCGGCAATCAGGTGCGGCTGATGACTCACCTGCACGGCGGTTTCGTGGCGGCCGACAGCGACGGCAATCCGGCGGTTACTCCGGACGGGTTCGGCCCAGGCGAGACGCAAACCTGTTTCTACACCAACCAGAAGCCCCAGATGCCTGCCTCGCTGCTATGGTTCCACGATCACGGGCTTGGTACCACGCGGCTGAACGTGTTCGCCGGGCTTGCCGCCGCATACATCCTCAGGGACGAGTTTGACACCGGCACCGAGCCCAACCCCATCGGCATCCCGGGCGGGCAGTACGAAGTGCCGCTCGTCATACAGGACCGCCAGTTCAACCGGGACGGCACGTTCTTGTACCCGGTTAGCGACATTGAGGGTGCCACCTGGATCGGCGAGTACTTCGGCGACGTCATGCTCGTCAACGGCAAGGTCTGGCCCTTCCTTGACGTGGAGCCGCGGATGTACAGGTTCCGGATCCTGAACGGCTGTAACGCGCGGATCATGAGCCTCAGGCTCGGCGGGGTGCCGATGTGGCAGATTGGCGCCGAAGGTGGCATGTGGGACAAGCCTGTGCCGGTGACGCAACTGGTGCTGGCGCCGGCCGAGCGGGCCGATGTGCTCGTCGACTTCGGTGGCTCACGCGGCCAGAAGCTGGTCCTGCAGAACGCCACCCCCCAGCCGCCGGTATCGACTCCCGCGCCTCCGCTGAAACCGGTGATGCAGATCCGCGTCGGCGCGAAGGTCAGCAAGCAGGGCCCGACGTCGGTCCCGGCAACCTTGCCCGGCGGCCGGGCCGCCATCCTGCCCACCGGGGACGTGACGCGCTACATAACCCTCAACGAGATCGATCCTGACGAGGCGACCTGGTTCTTGAACCTCAACGGCGTGCACTTCGGCGACCATCCGACGACCGAGACACCGAAGGTCGGCACGGTGGAGGACTGGGTATACATCAACCTCACCGGGGACACCCACCCGATGCACACTCACCTGGTTACCTTCCAGGTGGTCGGGCGGACACCGTTTAACGCCGAGGCGTACCAGGAAACCTACGAGGGCCCGAATGGTGTCCCCGGTGGAATCGATCCAACCCCGTTCGCGACCGGCCCCATGCAGCCCCCCGACCTCACCGAGCGGGGCTTCAAGGACACGGTCAAGGCGAATCCCGGCTTCTTCACCACCATCCGGGCAAGGTTCGAGCTTCCGTCGGGCGTCAGCGCACCGCAGGACTACGTCCACCACTGCCACATCGTTGAGCATGAGGACAACGACATGATGCGGCCGTTCATCGTGGAGGCCTGATCATTTAGAGCCGGTTCGGGAACTCGGTTTCGACATCTGGGTTCCCGAACAGTTCGTGATTTCGCCCGCCACGGGCGATGCATCGGGCGGGCATATGACCTCTCTTTAGAACGAGCGCCCGTAGCGAGGGCTGGGCGCCGCAAGCCAAGGAGGGGGAACGCGATGGCAATCGCACACGACGGTAACGCCAGCAAGCGGGTATTTGCTGCGTCGTCTGGGCTGGCGGCCACACAACACGGCATAGCCACCATGCAGAGCGCACCGGCGCGGCGGGTTCTGGAGCACCCGGACGCTGCGATAGCGCATGTGCCGCAGCAGGCGGCGGCGGGCGCCGTGGAAGCGCCGCAGGTGGGGTTCGACTACCCGGCCACCAAACGCGGATCCACGGCCCATTTCGTCGTGTACTACGATCCCAGCCTCGGGGCGGACGGAATCACAATCGCTGATGCGGTGCTCGCCACGTGCGAGCCGGATTACGACCGGATCTCGGCCTACTTCGGTGGGCTCACGCCAAGCACGATGAACGTGATCATCGCACCTGGAATCGGCGGTGCCTACCACTACGGGTGTGACGGCAAGGACATCTACTGCGACGCGCAGACCAGCCCGCTCGACGTCGACCACACCCGCATGCTGGGTGTGGCAGAGGTGGTCGAGGTCTTCTCTGCCGAACAGGGCAAGGGATGGAACTGCGGCGCAAGCAACGGTGAGGGCCTGTCCCGAGTGCTTGCCACCGAGCTGTATCCGGCCGAGCTGAACGGATTCAACTCCGCATCGTCTTGGCTGGACGCACCGGGCCGTCCCAACTTCGTCGACCAGACCGATCCCACCGACCGCAGCTACATCTCGATCGGCTGCTCGGTGCTGTTCCTTAACTGGCTGCGTTACGAACTCAAGTACGGCTGGGCGCAGATCGTCGCCGCGGCCGCCTCGACGCTGGCGCAGACGTACACCAACCTCACAGGCAACACCGACGGATGGGCACGCTTCTCGACTCAGCTCGCCGCCGGCTATCCGATCGGCACGTCAAGCGGCCTTGGCACCGACAACCCGTATCCGCTTGACCGCCACTCCGGTTACCTGGTGCAGGGCCTGTTCGGCGGCATCGGCAACTTCGAGCTTGTGACGCCGAGGCAGAGCGGTGGGCTGGCGCACTACTGGCGCAACAACGACGACCCGGCGCTGCCTTGGAACGGGCCGTACCCGTTCGGGGGCCCGGGCGTGTACGACTCGGTCACGCTGATCCAGAGCAACTACGGCGACCCGGGCAACCTGGAGGCGATGGCAAGGACAGGCGACCAGCTTCACTTCTACTGGCGCGACTCCGGGCCGGTTTTCAGCTGGAACGGTCCGTACCCCATCGGGTCAGGCGCGGCAGGCAATCCCGCGCTGATCCAGTCTCGCTTCGGCGCCCGCGGAAACTTCGAGATGGTCGTGCCCCTGCAGGACGGCGGCCTGGCGCACTACTGGCGCAACAACGACGACCCGGCGCTGCCATGGAACGGGCCCTACCCGTTTGGCGGGTCGGTCGGCGACGTCGATGACGTAGCTCTCGTGGAGAGCAACTTCGGCAACCCCGGCAACCTCGAACTGGTGGTCAGGGCCGGTGACCAGTTGCTGTTCTTCTGGCGTGACTCCGGGCCCGCGTTCACCTGGAACGGGCCGTACCCAATCACAGGCGGCGTACAGGGGCGCCCGGCGCTCATCCAGGGCAGGTTTGGAGCCAAGGGCAACTTCGAGCTGGTCACGCCGCTGGTAGGCAGCGGCCTCGCGCACCTATGGCGCAACAACGACGATCCGGCGCTGCCGTGGAGCGGGCCAATCCCGTTTGGTGCGGGAACCGGCTACTACAGCGCGGTCACCATGATCGAGAGCAACTTCGGTGACCCGGGAAACCTGGAGGTCGTCGCGCAGACCGCGAACCTGCTCGCGTTCTTCTGGCGCGACTCGGGCCCATCGTTCGCCTGGAACGGGCCGTACGTCTTCGAGTCGGGTATCTGATCGAGCGTTGCCGCAAGGCGATGCTGGCGCCGGGTGAATCGCGCACCTGGAGCCGGCATCGCCGGCGGAGCGCCACTCCTGCTAACCGCGCGACGCGTTTGGCCGGCCACTGCGGCGCACCGACATGTGAATCTTCCCGGCGAGGTTTCTGGCCAGGCCGACCAGGAACGAGCCGTCGAACCGCTCCCACCGCATGTGGGCGACGTCGAGGATCGCCCAGTTCCCGTAGAGCGTCCCATCGCGCGCGAAACCGGTCACTTCAACCGGGCCCCATCCCATGTCGACATGGCGCTGGTAGGCACGGTGCAGGTGACCGTGGAGCAGCCAGCGCGGTTGAACGGCATCGGCGACTTCCTGCAACCGCTGGCGGTGCGCGGCGTTTCGCGCGAGGTCGGCGCGCGACCACGAAGCAGGCGGCGCCGGGAAGGTGTGCCTGACTCCAGCCGGGCAGTCGTGGGACACAAGGACATCCGCATGCCCGGCCGCGGCGATGGCGGCCGCCTGCGCCGTGGTGATCTCCTCGTCCGGCCACCAGTCCCTGCCGCGCGTGCGCTCGGCCGCGTCGACGCTGACCGCACCGCCGAGCGCCAGCCACTGCCTGCCGTGCCAAGTCCATCGATGCCCACGCGGAACGTGCCAGATCCGGTCCGTGACGCGGCGCAGGCCGTCCCTGCCAGGCCTCAGCCGGGAGAGCATCGAATAATCCTCATGGTTGCCGTCGAGGAACCATAGCTGCATGCCCAAGGCCGCGAGCGCTGCCTCAACCGCGGACAGGTAGGCCCGGCCACCGGGGTCCGGCCAGATGCCGAAGTCGCCGAGGTGCAAGATAAGGCCGGGCTCACGCGCCGGAAGCTGGGCCGAGATCCGCCTGATCGCGTGGGTCGCCCATGCCGCGTTCCCGTGCCAGTCGCCCGCGACGCCCACAAGCCGCGGCTGCGAAGCCACCATCGCTGCAGATCCCCTTCCCGCTACGAATGGGATTGCCGGGCGAGCGCGGCCTGATAGGCGGCAAGCACAGCTTCGACGGCGGCGGTCTCACCCGGCAGTGACCGCGCCCGCTTGGCCGCGGCCGCTGCGAGCCGCTTCGCCAGGGCCGGCTCGGCGAGCACGCGCGCCACCGCATTCGCCAGCCGCTGCGGATCTCCAGCGGGCACAAGCAGGGCGGCGTCATCTCCGGTGAGGTCGGGGATACCGCCGGTTCGTGATGCGACAATTGGCAGGCCCGCCCGCAGCGCCTCCTGGAGAATGAGCGGCTGTCCCTCCCACATGCTCGGCAGCACGAACACGTCAGCAGCTGCCAGCAGAGCCGGGACATCCTCGCGATGGCCAAGGAGGTTCAGCGGCAGCCGTTCTGAATTAATCTGGGCGGCCAGTTGCGGACGCTGCGGGCCATCACCGGCGAGCACCACCAGCGGCCGTGGGTCGTGATCGCGCAGATAGGCAGTGGCAGCGAGCAGCGTACCGAACCCCTTCTGCGGCGCGAGTCTGCCGACGGCGAGCACCAGGGGCCTGCCTGTGCCGCCAAGCCCGGCACGGGCGGCGCGCGCCGTTTGCGCGGAAACGGCTGGCGCGGCAGGGGCCGCAACGACCGCACGACCGACGCAGCGCGCGCCGTGGCGGCGCATCAGGGTGGTGAGATCGCCCGACACGCACAGCACACGGTCCGCGCGGCGGGCCACGATCCGCGCCAAGATGCTGTAGATCACCCCCGCCACCCGGCCTGAGGCCGGCGGCGCGTTGTGCAGGGTGACGACAAAGACGGGCCCGCCGCGGCGGGCAGGGCGTAGCGCGCCACGCAGCGCCAGGGCGGCGAGCCCGCCTGCCCGCAGCCCGTGCGCGTGTACCACGCTGAACGATCGGGCGGCCGACCCGTATGCTGGCCGGCGCAGCAGCCGCCGCAGGCGCACCAGGGCGGCTAGGTCGTGCAGCGGCCGGGGCCGGTCGGCGATCTCGACCGGCGTGAACCTTGCGCCAGCACCGGTGACGGCGGGCAGAGGCTGCGTTGCTGCGGGTCCGAACACGGCGACGTCGCAGCCGCGTTCGGTCAGGCCTGCGGCAAGTGAGCGCACATGCATGCCGGTGCCACCCGTCGTGGTGCCGAGCACGAACGCTACGCTCAGCGGCGCATGTGCTGCCCCGCTCATGCGGTCCGCCGCCTGAGCACGCGTGTGGTCGCCGCACGCACGTCAGCGGAGTCGGTCAGCAACGCCACCGCGAGGAATACCGTGACCGCAACCACGCACGCCACGATCGCGAGCCCGGCCGCAGGCAGCGCAGCCGTCAGGGCGAACGTGCGGCTCGCGGCCGCGGCCAGGACTGCACCGGCTGCCCCGCCCGCGACGGCGGCAGCCAGCCCGGCGAGTGCCGCGCGAGGCAGGCCGGCCAGGCACGCCATGCCGCGTGCCCTAATGACCGCGCCGAGCAGTGCGGCGCCTGCGACAGTCATGCCGACGGTGTTGCCGAGCCCGAGCGCGGGCACGACCCACCGCCGCGGCACGAACGGCACTATCGCGAGATCGGCCGCCAAGACCGCCATCCAGCCGGCGACGGTGGTCGTCGCGGCGGCGCGGCTTCGACCTCCGGCGAGCAGCACACGGCTGAGGTTGGCTACTAGGCCGTAGCCGACGAGGCCGGGCGCGAAGGCCACGAATGCGAACGTGAGCTCGCGGGCGCTGGCCGCCTGATGGGTGACAAACACCCGCGCCGCCGGCGCCGCGGCCCCGACCAGCGCCGCAGCGCCCAGAAAGGACACAAGCACCGCGGCCCGTGTCGACGCGGCGGCTACCGCGTCGAAGGGCTGGCTCGCTGGTCCAGTGCTCGCTGGTCCCGTGCTCGCTGGTCCCGTGTTCGCTGGTCCCGTGTTCGCTGGGCTCACCCGCGGGGTCCCGTCCGCCTCGGCGGACACTACCTCACCTGCGCCACTGGGCGCGGCGTGAGCTGAAAGCAGCGGGAACGCGGTTGTCGCCACCGGCACCGCGAGCACCGCATAGGGCAGGAAGAACATCTGCCAGCCGTAGTTGTAAAGCACGAGCGCGCCGGTCCCGCCGCGGGCGTTAGCGAGGACGATGACGGCCACAAGGGCCGCGTCCTGCGCCGCCAGCGTGGCGATCCCAGCCGCGGCGAGCCCGCGTACCCGCGCCGCGACCCCACGCGGGAAACGCAGCGCTGGCCGCAGCCGCAGGCCGAGCCGCCAAGCCGGAACCGCCACCGTGACAACAAGCGCCGCGACCCCGGCGGTCGTGCCCACGGAGAGGGTAAGCTCCGCCGCACGGGGCAGGCCGGACAGCCGGTTCTGGTAGCCGTTGCCGAGCTGTAGGAATGCCAGGTAAGCAGCACTGACCACGAGGCTGGAAAGCAGCGGCGCAAACGCGGGCGCGCTGAACCTGTGGTGCGCCTGCAGAATGCCATACAGCACCACGGCCAGCCCGTACAGCACGATCTGCGGTGCGAACACCACGAGCATCCGGGCAGCCACCGCGGCGACTGTGGCGTGCGCCGAGCCGTGCGGCCCGAGCAACGCCGTCACCACGGGCCTGGCAAGAAGCGCCAGCAGCACCGACAGCGGCACGAGCACCAGCACCGTCCAGGTAAGCAGCGCCGACGCCGTGCGGCGTGCATCGGTGGCCGCGGCGGGATCGTCGCGGGCCCGCTGCACCGGCCCGGCAAGCACGGGCACCACGATGGCGGTCAGCGCCCCGCCCGCCACGATGTCGAAGATGATGTTCGGCACCTGGTTGGCGGTCGCATACGCGGTCCCGAGGCTGTGGTTGCCGACCGTGTGCGCGAAAACCAGCGTGCGCCCGAACCCGGCGAGGCGGGCGAGCACGGTGATCGCACCGATCAGTACCGCCGCGCGGCCGAGCCCTCGCCTCACGTCGTGGTTGGCGGCTGCGGCGTGCCCCGCGGGGCGCGAAGATGCCCCCCGCGAGGCGCTGCACCCGCCGCGGTGGCGCCCTCCCCGTTGAGTCCACCGGGTGTACTGCTGTCGACTCCGCTGGGTGTACGGCTGCCTGCCGCGCCGTCAGGTTCCGCGGAGCCGAGCGGGTCCGCAGGTGGCTCCGGCGCGGGCGCTGGCACCCGGGCGGGCCGCCTGCGGCCCAGCATGTCGAGCCAGCGCAGCGGCGCTGTCCGCTCGATCACCTTGGTGAAGCTGATCACCTCGCTGGCTGCGGTCAGGCCGGTGATGCCGGCCAGCAGCACTAGCCTCGGCCCTCGGGGCAGGCTCGCCGCAGCAACGCCGAGCACCGCGCCAACGGCGTTGGCGCCGGAGTCACCGAGCATTGCCCGCTCGCCGAGATCCTCCGGCAGCAACGCGACCGCGCTGCCCGCTACTGCTGCGCTGCCGTGTGCAGCACCGGGGCGGACCGCAGCGCCAAGCGCCGCAGCCGCGGCCAGTGCCACCTTGATCGCACGGCCCGGTCGCAAGTCGAACAGGTTGATCAGGTTCGCACCTCCAGCGATGAGGCCGGCGTTAATCGCCACGTCAACGCCACGCCCGCCAAGAGCGGCGGCGCAGGCGAGCCCTGTGGCGCCGATTCCGCCGAGCTTGCATGCACCAGTCGTAAGCTCTCCCCCGCGCAAGGCAGCGAGGTGCCCACGGAAGCCGCGCCTGTCCCCGGACCCGGCAAGGTCGTCGTAGCCCCCGAAAGCGGCGGCGCCGACGCCGGCCAGGGCAGCCGCCGCACCAGACCTGGATGGCGCACCGCTGGCGACTGTAACCGCGATGATGGCTCCGGCCGCTACCGCGGGGCCCTCGAGCAGCGTGACCGGCTCGCCCCGGTGATTTGTCCTGGTCCACATCTGTACGCCGCCAGGCGGGTGCGCGACCAGCAGCGCATAGGCGGCGCGAGCCGTTCCCGCCGCGAAAAGCCCGGTGAACAGCGCCTGGCGAGCGCTCGTCCTGGTCGCACTCATGCCCGCCTCCGCGCGCTCACGTGCCTAGGCTGCGACGGTGTGACGGACCCGCTGGGGGTCGCGGATGCCGTCGGCATCGGGCTCGGCGCAACCTGGTTCGCGCCGGGTCCTTCGCCATAGTTGCCGACGGCGCGCGTCCTAATCTGCGCTGCAAGCACCTGCGCGACGACGATTTGGCCAAACGGCCCGTCGGCGTCATCCACGCTGGATACCTGCTTCGCGTCGGAGCTGCTGCGAAGCGCCGCGATGGCGCCGCCCTGCTGCGCCGAGCTGGCCGGGCCGGCCATGACCGTGGCGACGCTGGCCGAATTCATCGCGCTGGCCACAGCGGTCAGCGCCTGGTTCGCCTGGTCGCTGTCCGGGCCAGTGAGCGGATCTGCTGGCGTTATCACGACCGCGAGTGTGGCACGCGTGGCCAGTTTCCCGCTGGCAGTCAGGAAACCTCCGCCCGCGAAGCCGGACAGGATTGCCTGGCCAGCGCTGCCGACGCTGCCGTCGCTGCCGGCGCTGCCGTCGATCCCAGGCTGCGCCTTGGTGACGACCGCGCTCGCTAGAACCTGCGCGGCGCGCTGCTGCGCTGTGCCGCCGGTGAGTGTCAGGTCCGCAGGCTTAATGCCCTGTGCGAGCTGATCCAGGTAGCTGAGCGTGGTAGCGCTCGAGTCGAAGAACTTGTCCTGCAGCTGGATCTGCCCGGTGATGGTGGCGCCTGCCTCCTGAAGGGTGGTGGCCACGCCTTTT
>WNGG01002363.1_pt1 | contig 21338 bp, 20 predicted proteins | sample 5400661 | NCBI WGS metagenome assembly WNGG01 (sample SAMN13153372, study PRJNA577476) | soil metagenome | isolation source: 100 cm soil or saprolite under Garry oak tree replicate 1 | place: USA:California | collected 2016-06-15
TCTCCCGGGAGCGGAGCTCACGATCGACTCGGACCAGATCCTGGAGCTGAAGGAGGTCCCCCGGCGGCTCGCCGTGATCGGCGGCGGCGTCGTCGGCATGGAGTTTGCGGCGATGTTCGCGGCGCTTGGCAGCAAGGTGACCGTGCTCGAGATGCTGCCGCAGGTCCTCGCCATGGTCGACAGCGACCTGGTCGCCGTCTACACCAAGCACCTGTCCGGCCTGGGCGGCGAGATCCACACCAACAGCAAGGTCTCCAGGGTCGTCAAGCAGAACGGCGGCCTGCAGGTGCAGTTCTCGACGGGGGGCGAAGGTGGCGCCGTGGACGCCGACCAGGTCCTGCTGGCCGTCGGACGCGTGCCATTCACTCAGGGCCTGGACGCAGACAAAGCCGGCGTGAAGCTGGATCGCGGGCGCGTGGTCGTGGACGAGCACCTGCACACCGACGCCGACGGGATCTGGGCCATCGGTGACGTGATCGGGGGCATCATGCTCGCCCACGTCGCGTCGTACGAAGGCGTGTGCGCGGTGGAGAACATTGCCGGCCACGGCAATCGGGTGCCCGACTATCACGCGGCGCCGAACTGCATCTACACCGACCCCGAGATCGCGCACGTCGGGCTGGGCGAGAAGGAAGCCAAGGAAAAGGGCATCGCGGTCAAGGTGGGTCGCTTCCCCTTCGCGGCGTCCGGCCGCGCCCTGACCCTCGGCCAGTCGGAGGGCTACGCGAAAGTCCTGGCTGACCCAGAAACCGGGAAGCTGCTCGGCGCTCACATCATCGGCCCGCGCGCGACGGACCTCATCGCCGAGGCGACGCTCGCGGTGCAGAACGGGTTGACGCTGGAGCAGCTCGACCTGACGATCCACGCGCACCCAACGCTGCCGGAATCGTTGATGGAGGCTGCGCTCGCGGCGCAGGGACGAGCCATTCACATCGCGAATCGGCGATCCGATACCACCCGGGCCGCAAGTGGCCCGACCTCCCCCCAGGGTGGGGAGGCGAACATGCAAAATCGGGAGAAGGACATGGCAGCCACGATCAAACCCTCCACCCCACCTTCGATGCCCAGCGCGATCACACCGAAGTTGCTCGAGCTGAAGAAGGACAATCGCGACTTTCTGCTTGGCCTTCACCGACAGATGCAGCTCATCCGTCGGTTCGAAGAGCGCGCGCAGGAGCAGTACACGAAGGCAAAGATCGGCGGCTACTGCCACCTGAACATCGGCGAGGAGGCAACGGTGGTCGGCGGCGTGCTCGCGCTGAAGAAGAACGACTACATCTTCACCAGCTACCGCGAGCACGGCCACGCGATCGCTCGCGGCATCGACCCCAAGGCCGTGATGGCCGAGCTCTTCGGCAAGGAAACCGGCACCTCGCACGGTAGGGGCGGCTCGATGCACATGTTCGACGCCAACCTGCGGTTCATGGGCGGCTACGGCATCGTCGGCGGTCACCTGCCGCTCGCGGTGGGCGGGGGCTGGGCGGTGAAGTATCACAAGCAAAAGGACGTGGTCTTCTGCATGTTCGGCGACGGTGCGACGAACATCGGCGCCTTCCACGAGTCGCTGAACATGGCGAAGGTTTTCCACCTCCCTGTGGTGTGGTTCTGCATCAACAACCGGTATGGGATGGGCACTCCGGTGGAGGCCGCCTCGGCTGTCGCCGACATCTACAAGAAGGCCTGCGCGTACGACATGGAGTCGATCCAGATCGATGGGATGGACCTGCGCGAGGTGATGCTGCGCACGAGCGAGATCGTGGAGAAGACAAGACACGACTCGGAGCCGCGCTTCATCGAGGCGCTGTGCTACCGCTTCAAGGGCCACTCAGTGGTCGATCCGGACAAGTACCGTTCCGCCGAGGACAAGGAGAAGTTCCGCAAGGCGGACCCGATCGTCGCGTTCGAGCACGAGCTCGAGAAGAGCGGGCTGGCTGACGAGGAATATTTCAAGAACCTGCGCCAGGAGATCGACGCCGAGGTCCGGGAGATCATCCAGTACGCCGACGAGGGCCCCGATCCGAAGGTCGACGACCTGTACAAGTACGTATACGCAGACCAGTGGGAAAACCGGCCTGAGCTGAAGTCGGAGCCGGTGTGATGGCGACCGCAGCGCCGGCCAAGACCCAGGCTCCCTCCGCCGAAGAGAAGCTGTATCGCGTCGCGCTACGCGAAGCGCTCACCGAAGAGATGGAGCGAGACGATTCCGTCTACCTGATCGGCGAGGACATCGGCAAGTTCGGCGGCGCCTACCGCGTGACCGAGGGTTTGCTCGACAAGTTCGGACCCCAGCGCGTCGTCGACGCGCCGATCGCCGAGGAGGTCATCGTTGGCACGGCGATTGGTTCGGCCATGCTCGGTTTGCGCCCGGTCGTCGAGATGATGACCATCAACTTCTCACTCGTCGCCTACGACCAGATCGTGAACAACGCGGCGAAGATCCGATACATGTTCGGCGGCGAGGCCAAGGTGCCGATGGTGATTCGCATGCCGGGTGGCGCGGGCCACCAGCTTTCGGCGCAACACTCGCACAGCCTCGAGGTCCTCTATGGGTTGATCCCTGGGCTGCTCGTCGTCGCACCGACGACACCCGAAGACGCCAAGGGCATGCTCAAGTCCGCGATCCGGGCCGACAACCCGGTGATGTTCCTCGAGTCGATGAGTCTCTACAACGTGCGCGGCATGGTGCCTCCGGGCGACTACACCGTGCCATTGGGCAAGGCGGCGGTGCGCCGAAGCGGATCGGACGTCACGATCGTCGGCGTGTCGAGGATGGCGGTGCTCGCCAACGAGGCGGCCAAGCAGCTCGAAGAGGAGGACATCGACGCCGAGGTAATCGACCTCCGTTCGATCCGGCCCATCGACTGGGAGCCGATCGTCGATTCGGTGCGCAAGACGAGCCGGTGCGTGGTGGTCGAAGAAGGTTGGTCGACGTACGGCGTCTCGGCCGAGATCACGGCCGGCGTACAGGAGCGGTGCTTTGACTACCTCGACGCGCCAATCCGGCGCCTGGGTGGCGCCCAGGTCCCGATGCCGTACAGCCTGCCGCTGGAGAAGGCCTCGATCCCGACCAGTGAGGACATCAAGCGCCTCGTGCGCAGCGCCCTCGGGAAACGTCCCAATGCCTGACGTAAAGGCTTATGAGAGGAAACCCAAATGGTTTCCTCTCACGCTCCCCGAAGGGGGCCCCAGCAGGTTGCCGACCCCGCGGCAAGCCGCGGGGCAAGCGCCGCTGCTCTCCTTCCGGAGGAACGTAGATCTATGCCAGATGTAAACATGCCGAAGCTCTCCGACACGATGGAGGAGGGCACGATCGTCGAGTGGAAGAAGAAGAGCGGCGACGAGGTCAAGACCGGCGAGGTCCTGGCCGAGGTCGAATCCGACAAGGCAACCTTCGACCTCGAGGCTGAATCGGACGGCGTGCTGCAGATCCTGGTGGAGCAGGGCGTGCCGGCCAAGATCGGAGCCCCGATCGCGAAGATCGGCGAAGGCGGCGGTCAGGCTCAGGAGGCGGCACCAACCAAGCAGGCGCCGCCCAGGAAGCAAGAGTCCGCTGAGGCCCAAACCGAGGAGCCGGAGGCTTCCCCAACGATCGCCGAGGAACGAGAGCCGGCGCAGAAGTCCGCTCCGCCGCGCGAAGCCCCTCCGGCAGCTTCGCCGCCACCTCCCCGTGAACGGGGAGGAGTTGAACCCAGCCGGGATGGGCAGAGCGACGACGGCGGCATCAAGGCCTCGCCGCTTGCCAGGCGCCTGGCCGCGGAGATGGGAGTCGACCTTGCCTCGCTGAAAGGCAGCGGACCCGATGGCCGGATCGTCAAAGAGGACGTGATGGCGGCCGGCACACCGCGACCTACGTCCGAGCGGCGCCGCCAGCAGCCCCCCGCTCCGCGCCCCGCCGGCCCGGACGTCGAGGTGATCGAGCCCTCGCGCATGCAGGCCACGATCGCGCGCCGCATGGCGGAAGCCAAGTCGACCGTGCCCGAGTTTCAGGTCACGGTCGAAGCGCGCGTCGACCTCGCGGTCAGCCTGCGCCAGCAGATGAAGGACTCAGTCCCGGGCGCGGAGAAGGTGACGATGACCGACTTTCTCGTCCGCGCCTGCGCCCTCGCACTGCGAAAGTTCCCAGAGGTCAACAGCTCATGGGCCGACAACAGGTTTCAGCGCAAGCGCTCGATCAACATCGGACTCGCCGTCGCGCCGAGTCAAGGGATGGGTCTGCTGGTGCCGGTCGTCCATGACGCCGACATCAAGGACCTGGTCCAGATCTCGATCGAGTCTCGCCAGGTCATCGAGCGCGCGCGGTCAGGGCGACCGGCCGAGGGCGATCTGAGCGGCGCGACGTTCTCGATCTCGAACCTCGGCATGTTTGGCGTCGACGAGTTCACCGCGATCATCAATCCGCCCGAGGCGGCGATCCTCGCCGTGGGTGCGATCAAGGACGTGCCTGTGGTCGAGGACGGACGGATCGTGCCGGGCAAGGTCATGCGGATGACGCTGTCGGTCGACCACCGCGTCTTCTACGGGGCGACCGCCGCGCAGTTCATGGCCGAGGTCAAGCGGCTGATCGAGAACCCGGTGACCTTGCTCATGCCGCCGGCGTGACCCCGAGCGAGGTCGCCGGCACACTCGACGCGTCTGGGGACGCGGTGACGCGGTTGCTGACCTCGCTCCCGCCGGCCATCGCGCGTTGGAAGCCCGCGCCTCGCGAGTGGTGCGTCAACGAATGCGTGGGCCACCTGATCGAAGCCGAGCGGCGCGCCTTTGCCGGACGGATCCGGATCATCCTCGACAACCACGAACCGCCGCTGGAGGCATGGGACGCGGCCGAGGTTGCGATGGCGCGCGATGACTGCGCGAGAAACCCGGCGGACCTGCGCGACGAATTCACCCGGCTCCGCGAGGAAAGCGTCGTCCTGGTTCGCTCGCTGAAGCCGGAACAGCTCCAGCGCGGCGGCATCCATCCTCATGTCTCACGTTTGACGGTCGGCGAGCCGATCCATGAGTGGGTCCACCACGACGCCAACCATCTGCGCCAGGCCTACGCCAACATCGATGCCTACGTGTGGCCGCAGATGGGAAACACGCGGAACTTCTCGAGCGGTTAGCGACTGCGCCTGGAAGGCGGCCGCTGACGCGAAACTTACTTGGTGACTCGGACTGTCGTGAACCCCGTGCTTGTGAAGGAGCACGTGACAAAGTCGGGCGTGCAGTCGTTTAACCCGGCGATGACGACCGCTGGTCCGGTGCGGAATGGCGGCCCTGGGTAGATGGCGAGGACCTGAATGACACCGGTTTGGCTTGATCCGGTGCAAACCGTCGGCTGCGAAGTAAAGCCTGATCCTGCCGCCTGCTGCGACTTACTGACCGCTTGCTGGATGGAAGCGGACAGTCCGCCCCCGAAAGCCGAGCCGATCGCATTTCCAGCGGGACAGGTGAACGACACTGTGACGTCGACTTCAACCCCCCTGGCCACAAGTTTCGCCGACACAATGTGAATTGAACTGTCGTCCGCAAGGACGTTGAGCGGCGTCATCAACGCCGCGGCGATTCCCACCCCGAGCGCCAGCCGAAGGATACGAACGATCGCTCTTGACATGGTTGCCTCCAGGGCATGGCAGCCTGCTCCAGGCGCAGTAGCAGCACCCTAACCGTTGCCGACCGGTTGTCAAGCGATCTTTCGGACGCGGCTGGTAGGAGTGACGACTAGGCGACGGCAGCAGCGGGAGGGGCCACCTTTCGCTCCGTTTCGCGTGTGGCGGGTAGCTGAAGGTGGACCCTCAGGTTGCCCCCGTCGTCGAAGTCGGCCCACAACCGACCCTTCATGGCCGCGGCCAGCTCGCGCGAGATCGCAAGTCCCAGCCCCACGCCGCCCGCGGCGGCCGACCGGGACGGGTCGGCGCGGTAGAACCGGTCAAACATGCGATCGGGATCCGGGCGGTGCGGGCCGACGGGATTGGAGATCACCGTTTCGACCGCCGAGCCGCTCAGCCTTGCGATCGCGTCCACGGTCGCGTCGTCGGGCGCGTACTTGACGGCGTTGTCGAGAAGGTTGTCGAGGATCTGATGCAGGCGCTCGGGATCTGCGGCAACCGGCGGGATATCGTCGGGAACACTCATCTTCAGCGCGAGTCCTCGCGCGGTCGCACGCGGACGCAGCATCTCGAGCTCCTGCTCGAGCTGACCGCCGAGGTCCACCGCGGCGATGTGCATCGAGATCGAGCCCGCCTCGACCCGCGCCAGGTCCAGCAATTCCTGGGCCATCCGGAGGACACGCTCCGACTCTTCATGGACGATCGCGGCGGCGCGACTCCGCTCGGATTCGCTCAGCAGGCTTCCGTCGACGAGCGCCTGGCTGAAACCGATGAGGCTCGTCAGCGGGGTCTTCAGCTCGTGCGACACATTGGCCAGGAAATCGCGCTGCACCTTGCGCGCTCGTTCGACCGCCTCGGCCATGCGATTGAAGGCCGAGCCGAGCATCCCTATCTCGTCCTGACCCTTGATGCTCACGCGTCGTGAGTAGTTACCGGCGGCGATGTCCTCGGCAGCCTGTGCAAGCTGCGTGACAGGGCTCGTAACGGACTGACTCACCAGCAGGATCAGGAGCATCGCCACGACAAGCGCCACGCCGCCGGCCTCGAGGAGCCGCGTTGCAAGGTCGCCCGCGGCGGCTGTGGCGGCAAGCGATTGCGGCTGCGCCACGACGACGAAACCGGCCCCGAGTGGATCACGTGCGGGCGCCAGCGCGGCCGCCGCCGCAAAGTAGGGCTGTCCGTCGAACGATGTGCGTGCCTCCCCGATGTTGGCCACTCGCTTCGACGCCGTGACCGAGATCTGGGTGCCGTAGGTGTCCTGGCTCTCGCTGTCGAACACGATCCGGTGCTGCCGGTCAAGTAAGAGGACGCGGTTGCCGCTGACGCTGGGGGCCACCACGCGTAGGCGCTCCTCAAAAGCCGGGCGATCGACCAGCCTGCAGCCCGCCGGCCCGGGGCTTGTCGCCACGCCAATCGGAAACAGACACTCCTGGTGCCGGACCAACGCTTGCGCCGAGATCGCTTCGCGGTCGAGCTGGTCCTGGACGCTCTGGAACTCGAGGTCGCGGACGAAGACCCATGTCAAGGCGCCGGCCAGGAGAAGGCTGATGGCGACGATGCCGGCCGCCGCCGCGAGGAGCCGGAACCGCAGGTTCAGCTTTCTGCCAGCTCCAACCGGTAGCCGACGCCCCAGACCGTCTGGATGCTGGGATCGGTGACCTTCGCCGACGTCAGCTTCTCGCGCACCTGCTGGACGTGGACGTCGACCGTCCGCGTGTATCCGGGGAAGTCGTAGCCCCACACCAGGTCGAGCAGCTCGCTCCGCTGGAAAACACGGCCGGGATGCCTCGCCAGCAACGCGATCAGGTCGAACTCCTTCGGACGAAACTGCAGCCGTTCGTTCTCGAATCGCACCTCATGGCGCTCGATGTCGATCTCCAGCTTGCCGGCGCGCACGAGCTTCGGCTGGTCGGGTTCCGTCCTGGCGCGCCGCAGCAAAGCCTTGGCGCGGGCGACGAGCTCCTGGGGATGGAACGGCTTGGTCAGGTAGTCGTCGGCGCCCACCTCGAGGCCGACGACCTTGTCCGTCACCTCGTCGCGAGCAGTCAGCATGATGATCGGCACCTGGCTCAGCTTGCGAATCTCCTTGCAGATGGTCAGACCGTCGGTTCCGGGCAACATGATGTCGAGGATCACAAGGTCCGGCTTGACCTGGGTGAACCTCGCCACGGCCTGCGCGCCGTCCCCCACCCCCTCCACCTCATAGCCCTCGCGGGTCAGGTACAGGCGTGCGAGCTCGACGATGTGCTTCTCATCGTCGACCACGAGGACCTTGGGGTTCATCGTGCCGCCCATCGCATAAATTGATCATGGCGGCGTCAGGCACCTGTTTTACAGGTGTGATCGAAATGTAAACGGCGTCTTCGCCGCCTACGGGGAAGTCGGCCCGGCGAGTTTGCGGCCGCTGCGCGGGTCCCGGCCGGAGGGGGCCTTGGCGGTTCTTGCCCGCGCTCGACGTCCTTCTTCGGCTCGCAGCACCAGCTTGAGCGGGTTGCCCACGAGCCCAAAGCGATCCCGGATCTTCTTCTCCAGGTACCGGCGGTACGAGAAGTGGAGCAGGCCCGTGTCGTTCACGAACAGGACCACGGTGGGCGCCTCGTCCGCCGCTTGGGTGGCGTACGTAAGCCTCAATCGGCGCCCCTTGTAGCTCGGCGCCGGGTGCTCGACGAACGCTTCGCGCAGCACGCGGTTGAGCTCGTTCGGCGGCATCTTGATCCGTCTCTGTCCGATCACCTCGAGCGCGGTCGGAATGAGCGATCCGACCCCCTCCTTGGTCTTGGCCGACACCGCGGCCACCGGAGCAAACGTGGCGAACTTGAAATGGCTCGCCAGCGCCTTGCGCCAGAAGGCGGGCTTGCGCATCGCCGGCTCGACCAGGTCGATCTTGTTCACAACGATGACAAGACCCTTCCCCGCTTCGAGGGCGTAGCCCGCGACGTGCTGGTCCTGGGCGAGGACGCCCGCCGAGGCATCGATCACGAGCAGGACGGCGTCGGCCCGCTCCATCGCGTGGATGCCGCGCAGCAGGCTGTAGCGCTCGAGCCGGTCCCGACTCGAGGACTTGCGGCGAATCCCGGCGGTGTCGATGAGCACCACCGGCACGCCGTCGAACACGAGCTCGGTATCGATGGGATCACGCGTTGTGCCCGGGGTGGCGCTGACCAGGGCGCGTTCGTCGCCCAGCAGCGCGTTCAGCACGGAGGATTTGCCAACGTTGGGGCGCCCCATGATGGCGAGGCGGTCCGCCTCAGCGTCGGTCGCGCCGGCCGCCTCGGGAGCCGGCAGCGCGTCGGTCACGCGGTCGAGCAGCTCACCCACCCCCAGGCCGTGCTGTGCCGAGATCACAGACAGCTCATCGAAGCCGAGCTCCAAGACCTCGTGCGCGAGGTGCTGCTCGCTCGGCGAGTCGGCCTTGTTCCCCGCCACGATGACGTCGCGTCGCGATTTCCTGAGCAGCTGGGCGATGTCGCGGTCGATGGGCGTGAGGCCTTGCCGCACGTCGAGCAGCAGGATGATGACGTCCGCCTGCTCGATGGCGATCCGGGTCTGGGCTTCGATCGCCGCGCGGGATGAGTCTTTCGATGTGTCGAGATCGAGGCCCGCGGTGTCCACCACGCTGAACTCACGGCCTCGCCACTCGGCGATGCCGTAGAGCCGGTCGCGCGTCAACCCTGACTGGGCATCGACGATCGCCTTCTTCCACCCGATCAGGCGGTTGAACAGCGTCGACTTGCCGACGTTGGGACGGCCGACGATCGCCACGATTGGTCGCGCCACGCGTCCATTAGACGGGTTTTGGTTGCCTCACCCACAGCACGGCGCCCGCGCTTGCGCAGAGAATCGCTCCCAGGCCGAGCGCTGCCGCTGGACCCACGAACGTCCACAGCACCCCCGCGACCACGCTCGAGGTAAGATCGGCCGCGCCATTGATCCCGTTGAGCACTCCGAACGCGGTACCCAGCCGCCGCTCCTCGACGAGGGAGCTGGTCAGCGAGCCCTCCACCGAGCTGACGACTGGATTCTGGGCGCCCACGAGGAGCGCCATGAGTCCGAGCGCGAGCCAGCCGTGCCCGACGATGCCGACTACGCATGCCGCCGCAAAGACCAGGTAGGCGACCGCGAGGACAGGCGCCTTGCCGAGTTGATCCGCGAGCCAGCCGGCCGGAAACGAGACCAGCGCGCCAACCGCGTTGTGCGCGAGGTAAAAGCCGACAGCGGCGGACAGGGCTGCTGCCTGGCTCAGGTCGGGTTGCATGATCTGTGCGGCGCGAAGCGTGAAGAACGCCGTGGCGAAGTTCCCGACGCCAAAGATCCCCACCGGCAGCATCAGCCGCCAGAACCCGGCCGGCAGCGGAACTCTGAGGGAGACGGGCTCGGTCCGCTCTCGACGTGGATCTCGTGTGACGACCGCGAAAAGGACCACGCAGAGCAGGCCGGGGACAAGCGCGATCCAGAAGACGGTGCGAAAGTCGTGGCCGGTGGACAGGAGCAGAAACGCCGCGGCCGGGCCGATCAGGGCGCCGGCCGTATCAAGCGCTTCGTGAAATCCGAAAGCCTTGCCCAGGTCCTTCTTGCCGACCGATCCAGCGAGCATCGCCGACCGGATCGGCTGGCGCAGGCCGCGGCCCATCCAGGCCAGGGACCGCGCGACGATGACCTGTGGCCACGCGGTGACGGCCACCAACAGTCCAAGGCCGAACACCGTGGTGCCGTAGCCGCTGACAGCCAGGCGCTTTCGCCAGGAGATACGGTCGCTGTACCAGCCACTCCAGAGCTTGACGACCGCGGACGAACCGTCTCCCACGCCCTCGATCAAGCCGACCGCAAGCGCGGGGGCGCCAAGGCCAGCGGTGATGAAAAGAGGCAGGACGGCGAACACCATCTCGTAGTTCGCATCCGCCGCCAGATCCGCGATACCGATTCCGAGGACGTTGCGGTTCAACCACCGCACCGGCACCGGAACGGTGGTCGGTCCGGTCAGATGATCTCCAGCGGCTCGGAGTGAAACGGTCCGCCGTCCTTCTCGGCGACGAACGCGTTCGCGTCGACCGGCTTGCCCTTGTGCACCGCAACGATCAGGTACGCGTAACCCGACCAGGCGCGCTCCGTGTCGAATCGCGATGCCTGCGCCGGATGGTCTGGATGGCTGTGGTAGTAGCCGACGATGTCCATGTTCGCGCCGTCCGCCTCGCGCTGGATGCGGATGTGATCGCGTGGATCGATCTCATAGCGGTCTCGTGCGCGCTCGACGACGATGTTGCGAGCTCGCTTGGCCTCGGTCACAAGGCGGTCGCCACGCGGCCCGACCATGACCCCGCATATCTCGTGCGGGTAGCCCTCCGCGCCGTGGGCGCGGATCGCATCCATGGCATCGCGCGCGATCTTCACGTCTAAAGCGTAAGGAAGGACGTGCTTGCGCTAGGCCGGCCTCGCGGCTTCGAACTGGTAGACGCGAGCCGCCATGCCGGAGATGACGTTCCAGCCTGCGGCGCCTCCTGGCCCGTTCGTGCAGATCGTCAGGATGTATGCACCTTTGGGTCCGTTCAACACGAGCGCGGCGTCGTTGAGGCTGCGGCCGTTGTAGCCGACCTTGTGGACGACTGTCGCCTTCGGAGTCCCGGCCGGGATACCCGCCTCCCAGTAGGTCTTCGTGATCAGTGGAAAGAGCCAGCCCTGGGCCGCCTGACCACCCGCCGCTCCGACCGCTTCGTACCACCACAACCGAGCCAGGTCGCCGGTCGTGGTGGTGTTGGGCACCCAGAACTTGGATTGGACGGCGCCCATCGACCTGGCGAAGGCATTCAGCGCGGTGGACCCGCCGAGATAGCGGACCAGGATGTGGGCGGCCGTGTTGTCAGAGTAGTGACCGACTCGCTGAGCGAGCGTATTGCGCGCGTAGCACTTGCCCGGGATGTAGTCGCTGAACCAACCCACCTCGTAGTCCGACGACTTGTAGCAGAGCTTGTCGGTGGCTTTGAACTTTCCGGATGCAATTCCCTGCGCCTCAGCGATCAGCAGAGGCAGCTTGTAGGTGCTGTCGGCGGGCCACGAGCTGTCGCCTTTGATGGACCACATCGCCACGGGAGCAGTCCCCCCGAGCTCCATCAACGAAACACTGGCCTTCGCTCCACCCGCCGTGGCGATCTTGTTCAGATCCCTGGTCAGCGTCGCGAAGGCCGCGGTCCGATCGACCGGCTTTGGGCTCGGCGACGAGGATAGGGTCGGCGACGGTGATGGGCTCGGGCTTGGCGTCACGATCGCGACGGGGCTGGGGGACGGCGTTCCGCGGCTGCCCACGAGGACCAGCGGAACCGCGCCGGGAAACACCACGACGACGAAAAGCACCGAGAGCAAAAGGAGCACCAAAACGGTAAGCCCCCCTCCGGCGAGCTTCAGCACGAGAACTTGACGTCGTGCAGTGATGAAAAGTTACGCAATACCGTGTAAAGCCCGGCCCGCCAAAGAGCGGCCGCATCAGGCCGGCGCCATCATAGCCGCACGAAAATCGCGCTGATCTACACGGGTCTTAACTTCTCTTTGGAGCCGGACGGCTATCTGGAGCCGTACAGCCCGGTCGAGATGTAGCGGTCCCCCGAGTCCGGGAACACAGTGACGACGACGCCTTCCTGGATCGTGCCGGCCAGCCTTCGCACCGCCCAGAGAGCCGCGCCGCTCGAGTGTCCGACCAGCAAACCCTCCGAGCGTGCCACGGCGCGAGCGAGGTCGTAGGCGGGCTCAGTGGGGCATCCCCAGACCTCGTCGGCAAGCGACGGATCCCAGATCTGCGGCACGATCGCGGTCGGCAGGTGCTTGAGGCCCTCGAGGCCGTGGAAGGAATCTTCGGGCTCGACGGCGATGGTCTTGATCGAAGCCGCGTGCTCTTTGAGCCGGCGTGACGTGCCCACGAACGTCCCCGTCGTGCCGACACCCGCCACGAAGTGAGTGATCCGGCCCGACGTCTGCTCGAGGATCTCCACCGCGGTGCCTTCGTAGTGCGCCCGTGGGTTCGCGGGGTTGGAGTACTGATCGGGATAGAAATATCGCTGAGGGTCGGACGCGACGATGTCGCGGACCATGCGGATCGCACCGTCTGATCCCTCTCCCGCATCGCTGTACACGATCTGGGCGCCATACGCGGTGACCAGGGACTTGCGTTCGGCGCTGACGTTGCCCGGCATCACGAGCTGCACGCGGTACCCCTTGGCCGATCCGATCAAGGCGTAGGCGATGCCCGTGTTGCCGGAGGTCGAGTCGATGATCGTTTTGTCGTGAGTGAGAGCTCCGCGCTTCTCGCCGTCCTCGATCATCGCCAATGCGGCGCGATCCTTCACCGACCCTCCGGGGTTGAACCACTCTGCCTTCGCGTAAACCTCGACGCGCGGAAAATCTCGATCGAAGAGCCGCACGCGAAGGAGCGGCGTGTTGCCGACGAGCCGCGTGATGTCAGACGCGGTGGACCGTTGCGTCATTTCCTCAAGAGGAAGAAGTGGTGGTACTGCGTCTCGAACGGGAGGAAGTCTTTCTCGATCGCAAACATTCCGCGCAGGACGGACCGGATCCTCCCCACTGAATAACCGCGTTTCCCGATCTCCCAGTAGTGCTGCCCATGGAAGGTGTGGGCTCGTGGGAACGGGAGCTTGGCCGCAAGCCTGAGCTCCCTCATCCCCGGGACCTTGAGGGCGACCTTCGGGCGGGGACCGAAGTGAGGAAGGCTGATGAAGACGTGGCTCCTCGTAACCCTTCGCATCTCGCGAAGGGCCGGCTCGAAACCCTCGAAGGGCAAGTGCTCGAGTACCTCGAACGCGACCACGACGTCGACGGCCGCGTCGTGCAGCGGAATGGCCTCCACACTGCCGACAATCTCAGGCTCGAGATCGGACGCGATGTCGAGGCTGTGGTACGCGATCCCGGTCGCCGACTTGACGAAACGGCCGAGAAACCCGTCGCCAGTGCCCACCTCCAACATCGACGCCGGCTGCAAGGCAAGGATCTCTCGGATCTGGAAGTAGTAGCTCGCCCATCTATCGAAGTCGGTGTACGACTCGAATCGATAGTGTTCCTTCGGAACCTGGGTCATCGCATCTCGGCTAGCGGAAGTGCAGCAGCACCAATCCCGCGAGGACGACGGCGCCTCCGAGCGCGTAACCGATCACGGAGCGCCTGTACACCGTGCCACCTTCGACGGCAAGGATGTTGAGCACCGCTTTGGCGATGAGGTAGCCCGCGCCCAACAGAGTCACCGGCACGGCATCAGCGCGCACTCCGTAGAGAACCAGCCCGATCGCGATCAGCACCTCGACCAGCTGAACCGCCGTGTAGGCACTCAACAGGATCGCGAAAGCGCTTGGGTGAAGTCGGCGACGATGTCGTCCGGGTCCTCGATCCCGACCGAGACCCGAACCGTCCCCGGGCCCACCCCGAGCGAGGCCCGCTCCTCCGCCGTCATCGATCGGTGCGAGGTGATCTCCGGGTAGCTCACCGTGGTCTCCACCCCACCGAGGCTGGCCGCGAACCGGACCAGCTGGAAGCGCTCGATCATCCGCTGCACCGCATGCCGACCTCCGTCCAGGTCGAAGGCCATCATCCCGCCGGCTCCGTGTCTTAACAGGCGCCGGGCCACCGGGAACGATGGCGACGTATCCAGCAAGGGGTGGTGGACGCGAACGACCCCGTCGACCGGCAGCAGTGCACGGGCCAGCGCGAGGGAATTCTCGCTGTGCCGTCGCATGCGAACGTCGAGGGTGCGCAGGCCGCGCAGCGCGAGCCACGCGTCGAAGGGTCCCAGCGGCGTCCCCACGCGGGCCGATCGTGCGCTGACCGTGCCCATGAGCTTGGCATCGCCTACCACCACGCCCGCGACTAGGTCTGAGTGCCCGCCCAGGTATTTGGTGGCGCTGTGCATCACAACCGCCGCGCCCAGCTCGAGCGGCCGGCAGAGGAGTGGCGTCGCGAACGTGTTGTCCACCAGGAGAGGTACCCCTCGCTGCTGCCCCATCGACGCGATGGCCTCGATGTCGGGCACACCGCACAGCGGGTTGGTGATTGTCTCCGCGATCACAAGCCCCGCGGTGTTCACCGCATGACCGAACGCGTCAAGATCGGTGAGGTCGACGAACGCGATCTCGTACCCGGCGGGCTCGAGGTCCATTCGCAGCAACGCCGCGGTCCCGCCGTACAGCTCACGCGTCGCCACGATCGTCGTCGGTCGTGGGGCCAGGGCGAGGATAGATGCGTGGAGAGCCGCCATGCCCGACGCCATCGCGACACCCGCCTCGGCTCCTTCGAGCTCGGCGACGGCCCGCTCCAGGAATTCGCGATTGCTGTTGGAGTTGCGGCCGTAGTAGTGGCCGTGGCGCTCGCCGCGCACCACCGCCTCGTAGTCGTCGAGGTCGGTGAACACGTGCACGGCGGCCGGGCTCAGCTCAGGTGCGAGGGGGCTTCGGGCCTCCAGTTTGCGGCCCGCGTGAACGGCAAGCGAGGCCGCCTTCACCGCAGCTTGGTGCGCCCCGCGTAGACGGCCGCTTCGCCGAGCTCGGCCTCGATCTCCAGCAGGCGGTTGTACTTCGCGACGCGCTCCGACCTGGCGGGCGCACCGGTCTTGATCATCCCCGCGCCCGTAGCCACGGCCAGGTCCGCGATCGTCGTGTCCTCGGTCTCGCCCGAGCGATGCGAGATGACCGCGCTGTACCCCGCATCGCGGGCGAGCTCGATCGCCTCGAGCGTCTCGGTCAGGGTGCCGATCTGGTTGACCTTGATCAGGATCGAGTTGGCGATCCCGCGCTCGATCCCTTGCTTCAAGCGCGCCACGTTGGTGACGAAGAGATCGTCGCCCACGAGCTGGACCTTCGCGCCCAGGGCGGCGGTCAGTTGTTTCCACCCATCCCAGTCGTCCTCCGCCATGCCGTCCTCGATGGAGACGATCGGATAGCGGCCGCACCAATCCTCGTAGAGGTTGGCCAGGGCCGGTGCATCGAGAGCACGCCCTTCGCCTTGGAGGTCGTAGTTGCCGGCCTTGTAGAACTCGCTTGACGCAGGGTCGAGCGCGATCGCGACATCGCGGCCGGGGTCATAGCCCGCCTTCTTGATCGCCTCGACGATCAGCTTCAGCGCGTCCTCGTTGGAGGCCAGCTGTGGCGCGAAGCCTCCCTCATCCCCCACTCCGGTCGCCAGGCCCTGCGCCTTCAGCACGCCCTTGAGGGCGTGGTAGACCTCCGATGTCGCGCGCATCGCCTCGGCAAAGCTCCTCGCGCCAACCGCGCACACCATGAATTCCTGCAGGTCGACTGAGGTGTCGGCGTGCGCGCCACCATTGAGGATGTTTGCCATCGGGAGCGGCAGGAGAGACGCATCGTCTCCACCCAGGTGCCTGAACAGCGGGACCCGTTTTGCGTTTGCCGCCGCGTGGGATGCCGCAAGCGACACACCAAGGATCGCGTTGGCGCCCAGGCGCGACTTGTTGGCGGTGCCATCGAGCTCGATCATTGCTTCGTCGAGGCCCTTTTGGTCCTCGACGTCGAATCCCTGGAGCCGCCTGGCGATCTCTCCCTCCACGTTGGCGACGGCTTTGGTCACGCCCTTACCGCCGTAGCGTTTCGGATCCGCATCACGGAGCTCGACCGCCTCATGCACCCCGGTCGACGCCCCCGAGGGCACGATGGCCCTACCGTCGCCCTCGTCCGTGTGCGCGGTGACCGCGATGGTGGGGTTGCCGCGCGAGTCAAGCACCTCGAGCGCGGTCAGGCCCGTCAGCCGTGGCACGCCCGAAGTGTATCTAGTGCGGGACGGAGGCCCAGGGACCGAAGGCGCGGGTCGGATGCACGCTGAACCCGTAGTTGAGCAGCGCCGTCGCGTCCTCCGCCGAATGGAGCGTCGCGTTCATCACGACCGCGATGAGGTGGCGCCCAGCCCGAGTCGCGGTCGCGACCATGCAGCCCCCGGCGTTGTCGGTGAGCCCGGTCTTCAAACCCGTCGCGCCCGGATAGCTCCACAACAAAGTGTTGAGGTTGTGCGGCTGGAACGCCTTGTGGGTCGCGCTCGCCGAGATCGTGATTTCCTTGGTGGCCGCGATGGAAGCGAGCTGCGGATAGTACGTGTCGAGGTAGGCCGCGGTGTGCGCGAGGTCGTGCGCCGACATGCCATGGCCCGCCGCGTCCAGCCCGCTCGGGTTGACGAAGTGGCTGGCGGCCAGCCCGATGCTTTTCGCCTTCTGGTTCATCTGACGGAGGAAGCGTTCGCGGGGCACGATGTCGCTGGCGAGGGCCTCGGCGGCGTCGTTGCCGGAGTCGAGAAACAAGCCATACATCAGGTCACGCACGGTAAGGCTCTCGCCGGCCGTAAGTCCCATGACGCTCGGGATGACCTGGGTCGCATCCTTCGTCACGTGCACGATGTGATCGAGGGAGCCGGCGTCATCCACGGCGACCATCGCCGTGACCATCTTGGTCAGGCTCGCGGGCGGCCGCTCGGTCTCCGCGTCGCGCTGCCACAGGACCTGGCGCGCGTCGAGGTCGACCAGAAATGCCGCCTGCCCGTGGATCGTCAGGTTCGCCTGGCCGTGCGTCGCGAGCCAGTAGTACGAGAAATCGAAGTGATCGAAGGATTTCGCGGCCGGTGCGGAAGCGGCCTGGAGGCTGAACTGAAACGGGATCGCTCGCGTCCGCGCGACGTAAACCGTCGTTGCCACCGCCGCAACGATCACAGCGACGGAGACGAAAAACGTCAAGCGCTCGCGGCGCTGCCGTTGCCGCGCACGCACGCGTTTGGGTCCGATTTCTGAGACGTAGGCTGGGACGGTGGGAACCCCCTGCTTAGGTTGCCGGAGAGTTTACTAAGTAGGCGCGTGCTCCGGGGCGGTTGCGGGCGGAGGGGGCATCGGAGGCACGGGCGAAGTGGTAGGTTCCTGCAGCCGAGCCGCGAGCTGGTCGCTGGCGGCTTCCATCGTCTGCAGCACGGTCCGCGAGTCTTTGTCGTTCATGAACACGGCCTGCCCGTAGTCATAGATCCGGATCGCCTTCCACGAAGCCGAAACCAGCTGGGTGCCATAGAAGGTGTACGTCCCGATGATGCCCTCGCGCGTCTCCTCCGACCACATCTGGTCGAAGACAAAGTTTCCGTGCGAGTAGGTGATGAGCTTTCCGTGATAGACCTCCACGCCCTGGTACCAGTGCGGGTGGTTGCCGATCACGATGTCGGCGCCCCAGTCGATGGATTCATGCCCGATCACGACCGGGTCATCGGGAGTCGGCACGTTGCGGTCGGCCATCGGCTGGCGTTCGTACTCCTTGCCCCAATGAAATTGAACGACCACGATGTCGGCAAGCTGGCGGGCTCTCTGGATGCCCGCCTTCAGCGCCGTCTGGTCGATCGCATGACCGACTCCGTTGAAGCCGATGAACCCGAACTTGATCCCCCGCACATCGACGACCGCCACTGGCCCAAGGCCCGTGCTCAGGATCCCGTTTTGCTGCAGCAGCTGGTCCGTCAGGCGAATCCCCTGCGCGCCGTAGTTGGACGTGTGGTTGTTGGCGAGGTTGGCGACATCGGCTCCCATCAACTTCAAGCCGCCCATGAACCGAGGGTCGCCGCAGAATGTGAAACTGCTCGCCGCGCTCACTGGGCAACCGGTGAACAGCGGCGCCTCGAGGTCGATAAAGGTGATGTCCGCGTTCTTGACGAAGTCGGCGGTCGGCCGGAATGGCCAGAGGAAGTCATGGCGCTGGGTCGCGTAGAAGTTGACGCCACGCGAAGGGATCACATCGCCCGTGACGAGCAGCGTGCGGATCTTGCTGGGGTCGTTGGGCGCGACGTAACTGGCATGAAACAGTCCCTGAAGGCTCAGCACCGGCAGGCGGTTGGTGCGCGCGGAGAAGGAGGGCTGGTCGACGTAGTCGGGAGCAGCCACGAGCTGACGGGCCCCCGATACGACGCCACCCGGTGCGAGGGCCGTCGTGCCCTGGTTGCACGCGGTCAAAACCAGCACCGCTGCGAGCAGTACAAAACTCTTCCCCGCTCGCGGGGAAGTACCCGGCGAAGCCGGGGGATGGGGCCGCCGGAGGGGCTGATTCATTTGACCGGCAATTGTGCCAGCAGGTCCTCGATCGCGATCAGCCGCGCGACATAGGACCGGACCGGCTCTCCCAGCTCCCCCGCGGCCCGAAAGACGCGCTCATTGCCCTCGGCGCGCCGCGTCTCCAGCATCGTGGACAGGTTGCGGTCGAGCGCTCCTCGGCGTAAAGCCACCTCGACCACGCTGCCGATCCAGGACGCGTATAGCGCCACCTCCTGCTCGCGCGGGTCGGCGCCTCCGATCGCGGCCACCGAGTGAATGTGCTGGTCCCAGAGCCGGCGCAGGCGAAGAAGGTCTTCTGAGGCTCCTTTCAAACTGCCGCTTTGAGCTGGGCGATCACGGCATCCGCGACCTGGCTCGTGCCGACTGCGGTCGGGTCGTCGCGCTTCTCCTTCAGGTCGTAGGTGACGTTTTCGCCCAGCGCGATGACGTTGGCGATCGCCTTCTCGAGCGCGTCCGCCGCGGCGGTCTCCTCCAGGTACCTCAGCATCAGCACGCCCGAAAGCATCACCGCCATCGGGTTCACCTTGTTCTGCCCGGCGTATTTCGGAGCTGAACCATGCGTGGCCTCGAAGACGGCACCGTTGGTGCCGATGTTGGCGCCCGGAGCCAGCCCCAAACCGCCGATCATGCCGGCGCCGAGGTCCGAGATGATGTCGCCGTAAAGGTTCGGGCAGCACAGCACGTCGTATTCCTTGGGCCGCAGCACGAGCTGCATGCACATGTTGTCGACGATGCGGTCCTCGAACTCGATGTCGGAGTTGCGCTCCGCGACCTTGCGTGCGACCGCGAGGAACAGTCCATCGGTGTGTTTCATGATGTTCGCCTTGTGCACCGCGGTCACCTTGCGCCGGTTGTTCTTTCGCGCGTAGTCGAAGGCGTACTGGACGATTCTTTCCGAGCCGCTGATCGAGATCGGCTTGATCGACAGCCCGCTGTCCGGGCGGATCTTTTTCTTAAGCAAACCTGAAATCTCCTCGATCAGGTGCTGCGCATCAGCGCCGCCCTGCTCGAACTCGAGGCCCGCGTAGATGTCCTCGGTGTTCTCGCGCACGATGATGAAATCGAGGTCGTCGCGCAGGTTGCGCGCTCCCTTGTAAGCCTTCACAGGGCGCACGAGCGCGTAGAGGTCGAGGGCCTGCCTCAGCGCCACGTTGACGCTGCGAAAGCCGCTGCCTACGGGCGTGGTAATCGGTCCCTTCAACGCCACCTTGTTCTTGCGGATCGATTCCAACACCGGCTCCGGGAGCGGTGTACCGAACTTCCCGATCGCCGCCTCGCCTGCCTGCTGCACGTCCCACTCGAACTCGACGCCGGTCGCCTCGAGGACGCGCACCGAGGCGTTGCAGATCTCGGGGCCGACGCCGTCGCCGGGGACGAGCGTTACGGCGTGCTTAGTCAATCCGTTGAAGCGAGCGTGAAGCCCGGATTACCGGTTTTTGAAGTAGTCGGCGTTGATCTGGATGAAGTTGCGCCACTGCTCTGGCACTTCATCCTCGGGAAAGATGGCGTCGACCGGGCATGGATCCACGCACGCTCCGCAGTCGATGCACTCGTCAGGGTCGATGTAGTACATGTTCGCGGCGTCGTCTGTATGGATGCAGTCGACCGGGCAGACCTCCACGCATGAGGCGTCTTTGACGTCTATGCAGGGCTGGACGATGACGTATGCCACGTGCAGCAAGGGTACCATGCACCGTTAAATGCCCGAATCAGAGCCGAAACCCCGGCTGATCGAACTTGTGGCGCCTGGTGCGGGCCAGGGTTGGAAGGCCGTCCTCAAGAGCGGCAAGCCGGCCGTGGTCCACGAGATTCCGGTGCCGCCGGCCGAAGCGACTGCGTCCGTACCGCGAATGCAGCGCCTGTTTGAGCATCGCCATCCGGCCCTCTCCCCCGTCCTCGGCTGGGGTATCGACAACAACGGGCTCTGGGTCGCGGTCGAACCCAACGAGGGCACGCCGCTCGGCTCGATCCTGACGCGAGGACCGCTGACGCCGCCAGCCGCGGCCGCCCTGGGGGCCGCCGTACTTTCCGGAGTCGCCGCCCTTCACGAGGCCGGCATCGCCATGGGTGGCTTCGGCGCCACGGCCGTGCGGGTCACCTCGAATGGAGACGTCAGGATCGCGGGTCACCCCGCCGCCGCCGTCCGCGGCGCGCCGTCCCAGAGCGACCTGCGCGCGGACGTCCGCTCGTCCGGGATGGCTGTCTGCGCCGCCTTTGGCGTCGATCCCGCAGGCGCGCCCGCGCCGGCCAACATCCCACCAGGACTTGTCGTAACGATGCGGTCGATGGCCAGTGGCGCCATGGGCCCCTCCGCTGACCGGGCGCAAGGAGCGCTGCGCGAGATGGCGGCGGCGCTGCTCGCCCCCGACCGGCAGATGGCAGCCCAGTCCGAGCTCGCAACCCGCGCCGGCGGCCGCGAAGTGCCCGCGATCACACCGTTCCTACCGGCGGGTACTGTGCCGCCGCAACCGGCTTCGGGTCCGACCCCAGGTGTGACGGCGCCGGAGGCGCCGGCCCCGACACCGGCACCGTCTCCATTCATCTCACCACCGCGACCCGAAGAGACCCCGGTGCGGGTGCCGGTTTCCTACGACGCGCCTGATCGGCCGCTGCAGACCTACCCCTCCATGCCGGCCATCACGTTTCCACCGGCCGCGGCAGCCCCGCCGGCACCCACCGCA
>WNGG01002365.1_pt1 | contig 21330 bp, 39 predicted proteins | sample 5400661 | NCBI WGS metagenome assembly WNGG01 (sample SAMN13153372, study PRJNA577476) | soil metagenome | isolation source: 100 cm soil or saprolite under Garry oak tree replicate 1 | place: USA:California | collected 2016-06-15
TAATTCGATAATAACTTTTTGAGGTTTATGAAGGTTAATTCCTTCAATAACTTCGAATTCGGCTCCTTCAACATCTATTTTTATGAGGTCAGCATCGAGGCCCAGGCTATCCCATGTTTGTATCTTGACTGGACTTGATGAAATTTTCAGAGGAAAATAATTCATCACGAAAAGTTCTTCTTTCCAGTTTCTGTTTCCGAGAGCGACTTGAATGTCTGCTTTGTATTTTGGATCTGGATCGATTGTTACGACTTTCTTGAATTTTTTTCTGGCCATTTCTGCGAAAATGCCTTCGTTGCTTCCGATGTCAACGAAGAGTTTGCCAGAAAGTCCAGCGATGAGAAGCCTGATCTGTGGTTCATGCTCTTTCCATTTAAGATTCTTGTATCTTTTCCGGAAGATAACTTTGTTTTTGAGTATCCAAAAAACATCAGGCATGAAAGAGTCTCCCTGCTAAGACTCGTAACCTTTTTCGATAGTGGAGATCTGTCGGGGTCGGATGGAAGAAAGGAGTCGTCATACAGAGTCTTACATCGAAGCCATTACATAGCTGGTTATATTCTGAGCCTTTCGGGAAAAAGAGTGACCCGAATCCGTTTTTCTGGAAAGCTTGTATTGGATAAATGCAGACTCCGCCTACCGCTTCAACGTGAGGAGTCCTCATTCCGTCATTCATGCTCCAGTTTGTCGCTTCGGGAGTAGTCCATGTATCCCAGAAATGATATTTCTGATAGTGGTTCTTGTACGGGAGAACTCGGAAGATGTCGCGGTAACTTATCCATGTTGCGCCTCCTAGGATCAAGTCGGGATTATTCATCTGTCGATAGATTTGAGCTAGTTTTCTAAGAGATTGATCCTGCTCCGTGTAATAGCTGTCAACGTCAAAGAAGTGTGTTATGTCTGGGAAACATTCTAGTGCTTCTTTATGCGCTTCGTTTCTTCTTTTCGAGAGATAGTCAATTCGTTCTGCCGTTTTTCCTGTCGGATGGGAAAGTTCCCTATAGTTGTCTGTCACGAAGATATGCGGGATTTCTGGGATCAGCCATTTTCCAGGCTCTTTACAGATCGTTATTCCGACTGTGAAAGAATGCATGGTAAGAATTTCTTACTGCTATTCCTATTAATCACTTCCCTTCTACCCTTTTCGAAGAATTGATCAGGCTGATCATCCTCATCGATTCGCCTCTTCTCATAGCCTTAGCAGGAGTAGCTCTACTCACGACGCTTCCAACCGCGATCATCTGGTTCGTTTCTGTCGTTGTGATAATTTTTTCTGCTGGAATAATTCTGGAGAAACATCGACAGCCGATAGCCTATGATGATCATCTTGCATACAATTCTGATGTAGTGGAAAAATACGTTCAAGAGGTGAAGAAGAAACGAAGCTAAGATACTGGATCGGATTGGTTGCGGTCACTGCCACATTGTTCGCTTTGCCATTAGCCGTTCATGTCGCAGTGGCCTGCGGCGGCGGATCCGGAGAGATGACAGGAGCGGCCAGATTCATGAAATGCTGATCTGGCCGATCCGCTTTTTTTACAGCGAATTCAGGAGAGTTACCGCCTGATCTCTTAAACTTTTGACAAGAGCTACCATGTTGGACTTTTGAGTTTGCGTCAACTGAACTAGCTGGCCAGTAGTCTTATCCAGATATTGGCCTGATCTCAGCGTGTCGATTATCGTGTTCATCTGCTGGATGATGTTGTAGGCCTGCTCCCAGATCTGGACTTGACTCATCTAGACAACTCCGTTCACTGAAAGGCGGTTGATGAATATGGTCGTGTTAGCGTCGGCCGCAGGAGCTGATCCGGTTACTGCTATCGTGGCCGCTCCTGCCTGGGCCGCCTGGGTTTCAAAGGCGAACGGATGGAATGATGCTATGGCTGTCGGAGCCTGGAACTTCATGGTGTTTCCTATTTGCGTGGCTCCATATTTAATCTTGAGCGAAACTGTTTGAAGAGTTGATGTTACGGCCACTTGAATGTATCCGTCAACAGAGGTCTTGACTTTCGAGAAAGTATTGGCTCCTAGAGCGAAAGTCTTGATGTTCGTGTCAGCGTTTGGAACTGTGATCGATGCCTGAGTTTCGTCGTCGTTAATCTGAAGGTTCGTTCCAGATGGCATATTGGCCTGAGTGAATACATCGTCTGAGAAAGCATACTGTTTCACGGTTGGAACCGTGTCAATTACGACCTTCCTCTTTTTCAGATCAGATCTGAGCCATTCCCTTCCAAGATTCAGGCCCGCTCCAGTTGGATCCGAAGTCAGGGCTTCTAGAGTGAACAGCGTGAATGGAACTTGATCAGTGTCTTCTATCTTGTTCGCCGAGCGAAGATTATGCTGGGCCGCAGGATCACCGAATGTTACTAAGCCTGAACTGTAGAGTATTCCCCTTAGAGTCTGGGCCAGGTTCCAGAATTCGTTTGATTGTAGATGACCTCCGCCTGGAGTGTCTATTATCCAGTCAGTTACTACTTTGATTGATTTGTGAAGCTGTGCAGGGTCGCCAACTCGGAATTGTCCGATTGAATCTACCCAGAGAAACGTAAGGATGCTGGAAAGGCTGTCATCCTGAATGATAAGTCTCTTGCTTGTTGTAGTCGTGGGGTTTCTCAGAACGAGATTTCCGTCTTTGTCGAAATACCATGCTTCTGCCTGAGTTGGCGAATTTGAATCGAAGAAACGAGCTACCTTCGAGGTTCCGCCAGGAAAGCCTTTGAATGTCAAAGGAACATTGTCTGTCAGGGGAATGATCGTCTGATCCAGTCCCGAGGGATTGTCAATTATGTCATCGAGATCTGTTCCTGTTCCGCTTGTGGGGCCGCCGTTGGCTATGGCTGTTACTAGGGCGACAGTCCCTATTCCGCCTGATCCCAATGCTATGAGACGGGCTATCGCGTCTCTTCTAGTAAACTGCTTTTTCGAATTCGTTTTTTATATCCGCCCTTCCTCTTTCCAGGAGACAGACTTCTTATCCACTGTTCTTCAGTCCATTTAAGACGGCCCATGAGCTTGATCGCGTGGAATCGCCTTCAGCGACTCGGCTTAATATTGTCTTCGAATCCAGTTCTGAAGTGGCTTTCTAACCGTTTTTTCTGGATGACATTTTTCGCTTTCCAGTCTGCGAAGCTTTTCATGATCCTGACCTGCGTTTGTTTGGATCCCAGTCAACCCTTCAACAGTTGGTTCTTCGTTTTCGCTTCGCATATGCCCTATACTTTTTGGTACGTCTATCACGGCTACTCTTTTCTGGCCACTCCATATTCAGGACTGTGGTACACCTTCTACCAGTTAACGCGGTTCGGATACTATCCTTACTATCTGACCACTTACGCGATGGATTGGCTGTTTCTGATCGTCGTTCTCAAGAATCATTCTCGAATTTACACGCTCTATTACTTGGAGCTTTCAGCTTACTTCCTGATCGTCGATCCTGTTGATCTATTGATCTTTTGGTTCATCGTCTTGGGTCGTATCAAGCCCTTCTTTCTGATTCTGGCCATAGCGACCAAGTTCCCTCTGATCCCGCCAGTCCTGGATCCTGGAGTCTGGAACTTCATCTTCTTCTCTCAAAATTCTATTCAGGATCCCAATAACTGGAATAGGTACGCGGTTCTTGGGTTCGCTTTCTCCCTCTCTATAGCTTTATATCTGCATGACAAACGGAAAAGGATCAAGTCGAGCGGAGATCGAAAGAATACAGACAATTACCAAGACACGAACGAACCTTCTCAGCATCCAGAATTCTCTTCGATCAACTCTTCCCGATACTTTAGATGCTTCCCTTCTACTGACAAGAATCAAGAACGCAATGGGAGTCAGAGACATCATCGGAACAGGACTCGGATTCCTGTTCGCAGGGCTGTTCTTCATCTTCATTCTGGCGGTCTATGGCCAGTTCGGAACACTAGCGTCTCTTTGGCCTGCCAGCAACGTCACCAAAATCACGACTAACATAGCCAACTCAGTAGTCACCGCTTCCGCGTTTCTAACGCTGATCCTTCTGATCGAAGCCATCGGTTTCATAGCTCTTATATTAGGACTCGTTGAGGCCCTAGTGAGCTAGATGAGGCCAACCGAGCGGAGCGAGGTTTCGTAACCCCGTTGCCGTTAGTCGATGAACCGCCTGAGAAGAAACGCCCAGTTTCTGGGCTGGCGACGGCCCAGAAGCGAAACTTTTTTTCAAGATTCCCGAAGATCAAAGTGATAAGAAAGAAATCCACAGGATCCCCTTTCGTCCGAATGTTGGGGAGAGAAGCGAAGAACGCCATGAAAGACATTTGGAAGGGAACTCCAACTAGGAAAAAGAAACGATGAGCTTCAAACCGATCACGAAATCGAAGAACGGCAAGTGGAAGGGATCCGGTTCAGGATCCAAGTACGCGAAGTTTCACGGCAAAGGCGGATGGGGTCAGAGGAAGAACGTCTCTCTTCGAAAGGCTGTTCCTGCCGTTGTCATGCTATTCCTGTTCCTGATATTGAGCATCGGGAATTACGGCGGCCCGATCGGGTTCGTCATGGGAGATTACAATACATCTTTCAGCCACACAAGAACCAATATCTTCACGGACACTCAGTTCTTGGGGCCGACTTCTTCAGGCGGGCCGATAACATTCAACACTAAAGTCAACGGAAGCGGATCAGGAACGTCTCTGGTTCTTCCGGCTATAGGTGTTTCAAGTGGAGATACCATTGTCATAGACATATTGGGAATCGGGGCTTTTGCAGGATTTACTACCACTGATTCTCAGGGGAATACTTACACTCAGAGAGTTCTTTCTCTGACTGGAAGCGGATCTGGAGCTACCACTATAATTTACACGGCCCCGACTTTAACGACTGGAGCCGATACAATCACGACCACGACAGGCGGATTTGGCAGGGTTTGGGATGAAGTGGCCCTAGATTATTCTGGAGTGACAGGATTCGGTAACACAGCGACTCAGCAGAACGATAACTGTTGTGATGGAACCGGATCGAGTTCTTCCAGCGTGACGCTGACGGTTTCGGCCACGACTTCATCCATTCAGGAAGCCATGTTTGCCGAAGGATTCGGGATCAGCGTGATAACGATGTCTCCTAGCTCAGGTCAGACTGTGAGGAATGACGCTGGATTCGGCAGTCCAAGTCGTCATATGTCAACTGATAGAACTGGATTGACTGGAAGTCAAACCTATACCTTTACATGGACTGCTTCTCCATCAGTCAACTGCACAGGCGGATCGGGGCCGTGCTTCTTCTCACATTCTGCCTTAGAATTGATAGGCGGATCTCCTTTGGTCAGCAATTTCTCAAAGGTCAGATGGAACTTCAATTCTACCTGTGTTACGCTGAACGGAAACGTCACCTTCGATTATGCTTTGGGAGTTTCTGGAAAAGGCGGAAATAACTGTAATTCGGCCGACATCCTGATCTCAAAGGCATCAGTCAATCTTCAGGCCGCTTCAGCTAAGATGCTCGAAATGGTTTCCGGTCTTCAGACTAGCGCAAACTGTGGAACTCGATGCAGTAGATTGGACATCGTTCTAAGGGCAACGAACGGAACTCTTCCTTCCTTCACGACCAACTATGAGCCTTTCAATGACACCAACGCTCGTTTCATATGGACAGTCTGCTTCCATGTCAACGATCCTATCTGTACCTTCCTTAATCCTTCAGCTTTCAGGCAGGGAATATTCATAGCTCATGATGAAACGAAGACGATCACACAGGAAACCTTTGGGAATGATTTGGTCATATCTTCCAGTTCTTCCCAGTGTGGAGCAAGTGTCAGTTGTGAAACCCAGGCCGTTCTCAATTTCACTGGGCCTAACAATTATCTCAATGCCCAGAATGTTCAGTTATCTTTTAACAACGTCTCTCAGAATCTGGCTTCTCAGTTCCAGTTCGGGGAAAGCTACTATATTTTGGTGAAGGCTTCTTTTGCTACTACTATCGCTCCTGGACAATCTAGTAATGTAGTGTGGAACAGCAATCAGATCGGAAGCATCCCCAGAGCTTTCGGAATATTCTCCGTTCCGGCTTCGTGTTCTGATCCAGTGAACAAAGCGGCCTGTTCCACTCCCACAGCGCAACCAACTTTTGACATTAATCCTCTTGATCCCAGAACGTGGGGAAACGCTATCATCAAAGGGCTGGTCTGGGTCTTTTTGACGGCCATTCCTGGCGGACTAACTATCATGGTTTCAGGGTTCCTCTCAGTTCTACAGTCTTCGCTGAACTTCATCGGAAATCAGGTAGGATGGGGAAACGTAGGAGACAATACTTTCGCTTTCTTCAACAACGTAGGATCCTTCATTCTCACATCGACTCCTCTAGGATGGATTGCCACTCTGATCACTGAATCAATTCAGGAAGTAACCGCCTTTGGATCATGGTTTGGAACATGGACTGGCGGATTGGCTGTGGCCATCAAAGACCTAATCTTCGCAGTTCCCCTAATCGGGAACATCGTCGTGAAGATCTTCGTCTTCCTTCCGACATCGTACATTCTAATGGATCTTCTCTTCTGGTTCTACTACTGCGCTGAAGGCGGACTGTCTGGAATGGCCCACTGGTTCGAATGGAACAAGTGGATGGCCTTCTCTACCTATGGAATACTTGAGAAGTTCGTCAACGCCTTCCTGTCACTGATCTCCTGGTTGATATCGAAGATACCGACTCTTGATGGAACCAGCCTTCCCCATCTTCCATCCATAGAAGGCGGATCGGTTCCATCGGTCAGGATCGATCTTGGAATTCCCGCGATCAGAAAGGGAGATCCCTTTGCGGTTCTGGGATTCATCATCGGATCCGTGTTCAGTTGGCTTTGGATCACTTCGGCTTCTGGGCCAGCCGGATCATCCCTCTATCTTGGATCTGTGACGAAGTTCTCGGCATTGAACCCGCTACTTTTTATCTTCGTGTCATTCGCTGGCCTGATGATGATTCCGCTCCTGCCTGCCTACATCGTGAAGATAACCACTGGGACTATGGAAACCCAGACTGGAAAGGGAGCCATCTTTTGAAAAAAGAGACATGGATCACATGGATTGCGACAGCAATCTTTCTAGCTGATTTTATAGTTATCATGGTGTTCATTAAATGAAGCAGGCAATAATGATCACGATGGACTCGGCTTCTAACCCGAATCTGAAGGAAGCTTTCGATGATGCGATGAAAGCGATCAGTCTCTTCCAGAAAGGATCCAATCATGGAGTCTCGATCCGTGTCAGTTGCTTCAATCCGACTTTCTCAGAAGATCTGAACGGCCATCTGGGAAAATTCGTCAACTGGTTCATGAGAGAACTGAATGAAGTGACTTCCAACTGGAAGCCGAACTACGATCTCCCCAGACAGACAGGGGATGATCAGGATCAAAAGTGGGACTGGAAGAAGGATCTGAAGAGCGGTTGGTCTGAAATCTGGCATGGAGACAAGAAGAAGAATGGCCAATAAGTTCAAGCTGAAACGCGAACTGAAGAAGTTCCAGAGAGAATTATTCGGCCCTTCAAAGCAGAACTTCAAGAATCCATGGTGGCCAGTCAGGCAGAAGTACGTCTCTCAGGTAAGAAGATGGATAACCGTAACCGCGTTTGAAGTGATCTGGTTCTGGTTGAACGTCGTCGTCTTCACTCTGATGCCTGATCTCCAGTTCGTGGATCTCTACTTCTATTCAAAGGGCTGTAACTCTCTCTGCTACATGAGCTTCTTCCTTCCAGTCGGTTTCCTATTCATCTTCATCATCGGTATGTTCTGGGCCATGGGATGGATCGACAAGTGGGCCAAGATGATCAATGGATGAAGGCAAGATGGATTATTCTGACCGTTGGAATAGTCCTTCTGTTGGACTATCTTCAGGATGGCATGATAGACGGGACTCTCTGGGACCATCATTATCCGATGTTCGCGGCCCTGATCCACACGAAGATCGAGATCGCCTTCTTGGGAACTGCCAGACCAAAGAACCGTTTGATCCGTATCAAGCCGAACGGAGATATAGAAGTGGAACTGGATCTGAAAGCAACGATGAAGCAAATAAGAAGGAAGGAGCATCACCACAAGCATGAGTCATAAGAAGTTAGTCAAAGACATCAAAACGATCGCTTCGGCCACTGGAAAGAAGTTGACGAAGGAAAAACCGAAGAATCCAAAGCGTTATAAATCGAAGGAGAAGAAGCTTTCCCGAATCCGAACGGAGCTAAAGAATCTCAGAGACTCGATCTGAATGGCCAATAAATTATCTCTTTCGAAACTTGTCCGTGAACTGAGATCTCAAAGAGAACGCGACAGAAAAGCCTTCCAGAAAATGCGGAATCAGGACAGAAAAGACTTCCAGAAATTCAAGAAGGATCTCAAAAGAGATCTGCTAAGGACTTTCAAACGCAAATGAGCGATCTGGAAAAGCTTCTCGGAACGTCGAAATCAAAGCTGAAGGATCTTGTCATCCACAAATCTCCTAGAGTCATGTCTCAGCAGGAGAGACGGCTAAACTTCATTCTGGCGATCACGCTGAATCCTGATCTCTCTAGGGAAGACAAAGCCAAGAGGATCAAAGGAGTGGCCCAGTATTCTCAGCTTTTGAAGAAGCTAGGCGTTGACTGATGAAAGAGAAAGTAAAACTCCGGCCCGGAGAATTGGCCACTCTCAGATCTATTCATCGGGAAGAGCTTAGAACTGGAGAAAAATATCTAACGAAAAAAGGACTCAGGGCTATTCGGAAGAAACCGAAGAAGTAACATGGCCAAAGCTCAACTGGCCGGAAAGCTGTTCAAACCTTCGAAGAAGCATCACAGGAGCGTTCGTCATGTTCATCCGTCGAAGATATCTACTTCCGCGAAGAATTTCATCAGCAAGAAGATTAGGAAGCTTCGTCATGAAGGAGTGAGGGAGAACCAAGCTGTCGCTATTTCATTCTCCATAGCTCGGAAACGTGGTTTCAAAATTCCGCCGAAGAGCAAGAGCCACTAAGTGAGAGTTGGCCACTGGGCCGATCAAGAGAAGAAGCCATTCGCATCAACAGGCCCTAGGAAGACGAAGGATCAAATCAGTCCTTAAGAAGATCACTGAAGACATCAACAAGCGAAACAAAGAAGTGGCCGTGGTAGCCTATTTGCTAGGAGACTTCTTTCAGGATGGGGCGATCGACGGCTCCGTTCTCACGACTCTAGGGCTTCTCTGATAGCCTTAAGTAGCGTCATTATTCTTTTGAGAATAGGTCTTTGGAGTGGTCATCAGGTCATCTGAAGAGGATCAGGAGATTGATCATATTTCATGGCCATAGTCTTTCTGGCCGGATACCCGATCCCCCTGGAATGGCTCCCCTTCCTGTTTGGGATCCCGTTAGCACTCTCCGTTTTGATCGTCTGGCTCGTATTCTTCCGGAAGAAAGAAGAGTCTCCAGTCAAACGTCAGATAGTAGGCTATCAACCGATCGATGATGCGGGAACCCTTCAGCCTGGAAAGCTGTTATCATCAGTCAAGCTAGACGCAGACACTCTCTACTTTCAGGATCCAGAGAAGCAGGATGAGAATGGTGATCCGCTTACTGGAGAAGCTTCCTATGCTGGAAAGGTTCCTGGAGTCTTCAGGGAATCTAAAGGGCCTGCCTGGATCGTCGTGGCTGGAGAAGTAGTCAAAGGATTCTTCCTTCCCACTGAGGGAAAGGTTCCAGGGTCGTTCAGAGATGAAGAAGGGACTCTGACCGAGTTCTGGATCGTCACCGACAAAGGCGGAGATCTGGAAGTAGTGTCCTTCTCGATCATAGCCCATGGAACTCCTACGAGACATGATACTTTGATGGCTCCACCACAGCAGATAGGCCGATTCTTCGCAGGATGGGGATGGATGAAAGGCGGTGTTGAATCGCTCGTACAATCGAAGGCAGGACTGGCCATAATCTTCTTTAGCTTCGTGTTCGGAGCCTTCTTTACTCTAGGACTTGAAAGGTTACACGGATAAACATGAATAACACTCTGAGAATCCTGATCATTGGGGCCATATTCCTAGCTCTTCCGGAACTGCATCTGATCAAAGTGATCTGGAACTTCTATCCTGGGAAGAAATCGAAGAAAGGATCCCCAGGAATAGAGAGGGCTTTGAAAGGAAACAAGAAGATGACCGCGATCATCCTTCTGGGTTGCATAGTGGTTTTTCTGTTCTTCGTCTGGGCCATTCAGAATGAATTTGCCAGAGCCAACTCAACAGCCTGCACTTACTATCCAAATGGAACCGAGATCGAATGTCATAAAGTAGGATTCCATTGAGCGAATCAGCCTGTGGCAACTGCGGCCATGAATCATCGATGCACACTTACAGAAGGCTCCATGGAACTAACCCGATGGTGATTTGCAGGGCCATGACTCCAAAAGGAAGGTGTCCCTGTATGAACTTTCGGAATAAAGACGGCGGAGACAAAACGAAGAAGAATTTCTCTTGAAAGATCAGGATCAGACTCAGATCATTTCTGACAAGTACGCTCAGATTCTTGCCAAAGCAGTCGATAGAGGAATGTTGAGCCGTGACTTTGTCACCACTATGCGATTCTCCAACCTAGAAGGCGGAGAAGAGGAATTTTACAATACTATGGCCTATGCTAGCTGGCACGCCTACCTAGAGACAGGAATCCATCAGATCAAGTTCCTGACGACGAAGCTGGAACGGGAGCAGAGGGAGCAGGTAGAACTGAAGGAAGGAGATCCGGCAAAGTGGGATCCCAATTACGTCGAAGAGGTAACAGAACTGGTCACGAAGTTCAAACAGTATGACAACGAGAAGCCGATCGATGATGACAAGAACATCAAGATAATCCGGAACTATCTGAAGCACTACAACAGGAATTTGATGTGGGGAATAACATTCCTAGACATTCACACGGCCCTTTTGAACGGAAGGATGGCCAAAGGCGGAAACCACATCAACAAACTGATCGATCTCTCAAAGACCGCAGTTCAACGAGATTATGACATTCAGACGGCCCAGAGCAAAGACGATCGGAATGTGATCATGAAGCTCCTTCGACTTGGTAAGAATCAGTGACTTTTCGAGAAATTGCCAATGTAGTAGCGGAGATCTTCGTTTATCTCTTCATTTGGTTAGGATACTGTCTCGTGATCGAAGCTCCGATCTGGCTTCAGCTTCTGAAAAAATAGGAAAGGATTCCTATATAGGAAAGGAATCCTACTTGGCGTTCATCTGGAAGGACATCAGATCCCATTCCGCTTTCTGGCCGTGTTCGTCGCAGAAATTGAACTGCTTCAGTGTGTACCGCGTTAGAACTCCAAGAGTCTTTGATCCTTTGAAGAGCTTCACCTTCACGTTCGCCTCTTTCTGGCAGTCTTTGACTTCGCAGTTCAATGATGTGGCTATTCTTTGACTTCGATCTCGAAGTCCTTCGCCTTTCCGCGTTTCACCTTTACGAGTCCTTTGTAGGTGATCCTGACTTCCTTCCCTTTGTCTTCTTCCCGAATCTTTCGTTGAAGGATAGCTGATCCCCAGACCCTGACCTCTCCCTTTGGAGTGTTCAGTATGATGTCTCTCAAAGGATTCTCTGCGGTAGCGTTGGCGTTCTCTTCGAAGTTGACGATCATTCCCTCGATCGACGCTCCTGATTTGACATCCTTAGGGGGCCAAGTTCCGCCGGACTCTCTCTTCTTCCATTTTCCTGGCATAGCTGTTTCACCTCTCTGTATAGTGGTGACTGAACTGTTCAGTCCAGACGGATATAAGGATAACTGTGGTTCTCTTCGAGTGAAAGGGATCCTGTTCTGCTCTATGGAATAGTAGCTCAGTCCTTTGCAGACTTTAGAATGAAGAACAAGATCAGACGGATGGATCTGAACATGGCACTTGATACACCTGGCATCTTCCCAGAGATCAGCGTCTTCTTCGCCAGTAGGATTCTTCTTTTCCGAGACGATAGTCTTTCCTGCTTCCTTCCTGTATGAGTCTCTGGATCCCAAGATAATACATCTGTCCGAAGTCCGGTTCATTCCTGGCTTTTGTTCTCCAAGCGCAGTTCAAAGGCGTTCCGGTCTTGTGAAGATGGATTCTGATACTGCACGTTGGATTTTGCACTCCATCGTAATAATGAGTGGACTGACATTCTCTTTGATGTTCTTCACACTTCTCATGACAAATCAGCGTTTCGAGATCGCCTTCTTGAATCTGGCGGACTTCGGGGATCCGGCCCCGTCTGAAGGGGTTGAGAATTTATGGCCGAAATCTTCCCAGAGCTTCTTTTCCAGTCTCCAGACCATTCCGCTCTTCGTCATTCGATAGACGTAGATCCCTTCCATCACTAAAGCCTTCGATCTTAATTTATCATAGAGTTCGTCGATCTTGTCAGCTAAATTAGCGTTCATTAATTGAAGATCTTCCAACTTGCAAATTTCGATGTTAGTATCAAAATGACGGGGCCGCCAGTAGATCCCGTCTTTGAAACCGCAGTTAGGACAGGTATTCCTCATGTTTTGAATTTATACCTGACCCATTTCCCATTCTCATCTTTCAGATAGAATTTTATTCCAAATTGATCCTGAAGAAGGAGATTCCATCTGAACTCAGTCCAAGCTCTCTTTCTGAACCAAGATTTTCTTATGTTCAGGATCTGAAGAACGACTAAGATCTGAACTAAGAGATAGAATATATCCAGATGAATCTGACCGTGAAATTGATTGACGAAGATCAAGAAGCTACGGCCACTTGCTGAATGTATCTGGATCTGTAGCTCTCCCCATTATGTTCTTTGAGATGACAGGATCTACAAAGGGCTTTGTAGCTCTGAGGATTCTTGATGATGTCATAATATCTAGCGTTCCTTCCCCTTCCTTTTCCTTCTAGTTGTGTCGGCTGAACGTGATGAAACTCTATCTGGGAATGACTTCCGCAGATCGAACATCTCGTAGTAGTCCGGAGTTCCTTCATCCTTTTCTGAACTGATCTGTTTATTGATTTCAATTCTTTCTTTGATCTTCGGCCAGGTGTTTCTGAACCAGATCTTCGTTCTGTTGGTAGTGTTCCTGTTTCCGATGCACTTTCCAGAAAGATGAATCACCTGCGGACTCAGGAATCTTCCTTCGTTCTTTTTGACGAATCTCAACCATGCTATCCGGTATGCCTTCCATATTGGATCGACTCTCCATGACTCCACTCTGTAAGAGAATGGGCTTCTTCTTCCATTCCCTCTCAGCGACGTAGAAGCCCAACGTGATGCCAAATCCAGTTCCCAGAAGGAACGATTCTATGATTTCCCAGAACATTCATTTTCCCCGAAAGCTCTGAGTATCATCCTGAGAGCTATCACCAAAACCAAAGCTCCTAGACAGATCTCGACAGTTCCCATTCCAAGAGAGGCAAGATTAGCGTAAGGCTCAGGCGAACTGACAGGAATCAGAGGAACGACTGTCATGGATGAAGATGCGTTCCTATCACAGTCGCAGACTGAATCAAACTGATGACGACTAGAATAACAAAAAATCCCGCGAAGAACGCCAACCCGATCGTGAAAATGTCTCCTAATCCATATCCACTTTTCCATCCAGAATAGAATTTCCCGATCTTCTGAATGTTCTTGACATACTCAAGTTGTCTCGCAGATTCAGTTCTGACATAATCCCAATTTGCCACAGATGCCTGAAGCAGATTTGAAGCGATCCCAAGATAATCGCCTTTCTCAGATTCTTGTTCGCCTGTGAGATACATCCCGCAGTATTCGCATTTTCCAGTCTCAGGCCTCACTGGAGCGAAGCAGTTAGGACACTTGGATTCACTAATCATTTACTCGGCCCCTTTGAATAATGCCCTTTTTCGTCTCTCCAGACTCTCCTTCCAGATGATTCTTCCCATCGAGTGAAGCCTTCTCGTTCCTGTATGAAGTCGGACTTTCCGGCTCTTAACCCTGCCTCTCTTCGGATGTCTTCCGGTATCTGTTGTAACTCCTTCTTCGTCGGTTCCTTCGTCGTCGTCAATCCCTTCCTCATCGACAGGTAAGATTTTACGAATCCGGTCTTCGCCTCCAGTTCCATCTTCCTGACCCGTTCCTCTCCCAAGTTCCTGATCAGGGCCTTCCTTCCACGGATCTTCAGAGACTGCAATCGCTTCACTATCTGGCCGATCTTCTCCTTCCCAGTGATCCCGGGAACCAGTCTGGTTCCGCCTGCCAGATGCGCTTTCAGTTCTGTCTGGATCCTCTTGGCCTGAGCGTCTTTCTGCTTCGGAGAAACTGCCCTCTGACATTCCACCAAGTGGTAGAGATGGCCTTCCTTCCAGACGAAGGAAGGCGGATCAAGATCGAAGATCATGTTCCCTAGGATTCTCCCTTCCATGAAGGATGATGTCTCCAGTCTCCCCTAATCGAAGAGAACATGACTTTCCGCATCTGATAATCCAACGATCTCTAGGCTTCCTTCTTCTTCATTTCTTCGGCCATCTTCCAGCTATCAGGTTCCTTCTTTTTGAATTCCGCGATCGTCATCGGTTCCATATTGACTTCAGCATAGGGTATCTTCATCGGATGAGGCCCTTTCTCCTTCAGTCTGATCTTGTCTCCCATGATCATAGTGTCCCCAAGATTCCCGATGAACTCTTCCCCGTCACTGGGCCAAAGAGTTCTCGATCTCTTAGCTGGAATTTTTCCGCTTTTTTTCTTCATTGTCAGCCATCTTCATCGCGTTCAACCACATCATCAAAGTTCTTTCTACAATATTTGGCCCGAAATCAGAATACCATTCTTTGATCACTGATAGCATGATCTTTTCAGCCTTCGGAACCTGCGGGTCATTTAATAGATCATCAATCGTCTCATGTCTCATTTCTTTTCATCAAATCCCAAGTCCACTAGGAACCTAATCGCCATTGTGGCCAGTTGAAGGGCCTCTCCGTTGACTCTGGATCCGTCTTTCTTGTCGTGGACTTTGATCTCTTCCCACAACTCATCAAGTTCCTCTTTGACGATCGCGTATCCTTCATGTTTCGATCGAAAGACTGGAAACTTGTTGATGGCAAAGAGGTATTCGGCCCAGATCTGGGCCACTACCTGATCGAACTTCTCTCTGGCATTCGCTTCTATCGCTTTCATTTTTCTTCCTTCAACGGAATACAGTAACAGTTTTCGATCTCTTCTCCGCATCCTTTACAGACATAGACAATAGCTTCGACTATGTTACGGCCACAGTCACATTCACTCATTCTTCTGGCTTCCTTCCGTTGTCTTTGGATTCCAGTTGAGTTCTCAGAACGTGTCTTACCGCTCCCATCTGCGCTCTTCCCCAGTTCATGTTTCTCTTCATCATGTAGAAGTTGAGGAAGTCGGTGAGTCCCTGATCGATCGGGATCACTTCTTTGTTCCTGACGGCCCACTTCTGGATCGTCTCCGACTCTCTTTCGGGGTTGAACTTGGGGAATTTTGGCGAGATGATCTCTTTAGTATCAAAGTAAGGCCACCATTCCTTCGCCAAAAACTTGTGTGGCCCTTTTCGTGTAAATTCGTCTCGAATGAGATAGTGATCGATAGACGGCCAGACGTAATATTCAATGAGTCCAATCTCTGGTTCGTAAGTCGGAAGGAATACTTGGTTAACATTCGTTCTAACTCTCGTATGAAGTCCCTTCGGCCACTGGTCTGAATATGCAAGTTCGACATCCTGCTTAGTGAGGTTGTTTGCAAGATCTATCATCATCTTCAGAACGTCGCCAGTAGTGTACCCTGTAAGGGAGTTGATGTATTTGGAGAATTCATCCATGGCAAGAAGGACAGGGGTTCGAGTCCCTTTGAGTTTCTTGATAGATTCGAACTTCTTGAGTGGACTCCATCTAGGATCCAGAATCGGCTTCGGAAGCATCGTCTTGGGATCGATCTGCTTCTCATCGACTTCCCCAGAATACATCCTGAAGTTACCGATGACCCTTCCCTCTTTGTAAGTGTCGAGCCAGACCCTGACAAATCTGGCCAACATAGTAGTCTTTCCCGATTCCGTCGGCCCAAGAATCGCGTATCTCCATCCCGCCCTTCCTTCGTGTCGGCCCTGAAAGGCGATCTTTGGCTTCGATGACAAAGGAGTCTCACGGTTCTTCTCATGCCTTCTTAACGGTTTCCGCTCGTTGAAATTTTGTAGCCTTCACTCTAATTTCTCTTCCTCTTTCTGGCCGAGAAGTTGCGCTAAGAGACTACGTTGTTTTTCCACACTAAGCCAGATCTCTTCTTTGATCTCGAAATAGACAAGCTCAAGAAAGAGATCATGTTTCAGGATAGGATCAGTTGGCGTTTTGATTTTGATGTCAAGAGGCGATTTGTGAACTGTTCTCATCGAGTCTTCCCCGCTTTAATCTCATATTCTTCTCTCTGCTTCTGGGAACGACTGACCAACTCAAGCTTGACGTACTCAGAACAGACAAAGCAGATCAGAACCAATCCAGTCCAGAACCCCGCATTGACGATCTGCTTCGGATGCTGGCAATCAAACCCTTCTCGTTCTCTGAGCCTGATCATTTTTCGAAAAACTCCACGAAGATAGCTTTCGGATGTTTGATCCACTTTTGAAGAAAATCAGTTGCATCGTCAGAGAACTCCAGAAGCAAAGAACAGCGATTGGTCTTTTTCGAATATCGATAGCTTCTAAGAAAGACCCTTTCAACTCTCATTTCTGTTTCGCCTTAGCCTGAAGCTCTTTCACGAGATCATCAGCGACTTTGCGATCATGTTGAACCGTCGGAAGCTGAAGGAAGGCCCGAACCAGATTCTCCCTTTTGTCTCCCTCAAGATAAACAGGATAAGGAATGGTAGTCTCTGTCTCCTCATCCGTTTCTTCTTCCAATCTCATGACTGCCCAGTGTTTGGCCGGAAGCTCTTCTGAAAGGAACGACATCAGAAGCTGATAGTGTTCATATCTGTGTTTGATGTCTTCATTCATTTTTTTCTTGCATCCAACCAATCATCGATCCGCTTTCCTTCCTTTTTGTTGATCTCAGGAACTTCCATCTTCAAACCTTCCTAGCTCAAGTCCCTGTCGAAGGCGGAACGTCAGGATCCTTCTTTTGTAGATCATGTCCAGGCTCCATCCTCTTCCCGTTTCCTTTCCCTGTTCTTCGAACTGGTTCCTCAGAATTGAGCCAAGTCTCTCTTCTTTGATCAAACAAGAACCACTCAGGGATCACTACGGCTCGAATGACTTCCTGAACGATCAGGCCCTTCTTCTTCCCGATCCGCTTCAGGCTTCGGTAGATCTTCGGATCCAAGGTCTGCATGAACTTGTAGTTTCCCTTCGACGTTTCCAGAATCTTCAGCTTGTTCTTCAAGTTGCTGTCTCCTGTCAACGTAAATTAATCTGAGAGCGTTGAGAGCGTCAGAGTTCTCAGGCTTAGTAGCGTCAAGATATCCCCTGAGATAGTGATAGGCCTCATCGACTATCTTTCGATTCAACTTTGATTCCCTTTCGAACAAGCTCTTCGACCTCTGAAGCCTTTTTGTTGATCAGCCAAGTATAGCTATAGAATTGTCGATCTTGAATTCGAATGATCGCCCATCGAAGTCTATTCATCGATTTGTTCTCCTGACGACTTCGCAGTTCAGATCCATATGACCGATTTGGGGATCGTAGAAGGCTCCGCATCTATTACAACGTCTCATCCGATGGCCCAGAAACTTCTGTCCACGATTGAAGATCTCGAAGAAGCGATTCATTTCTCCAGTTCCCTTCGTGATTTGATTCCATCGATGTGCTTATCCATGGTTTCAAGATCGCTTTGAGTCATCCTTCCAGACATATACCCATGAACGAAACAGAGCCATGCTTCAAATTCTGGATCGGTTAACTCACTCTGCGCTCTTTGGAAGTTTTCATTAGAAGTCAATTTTTTCATGGAACTATCGCCTTTGCGATCAGGGTTGAAAGCTCTCTCTGGGCCAAGAAGTATTTCTTCCCGAACCAGACGTATCCCCGTCGGTATATGGATCTCAGGATCAGGAACTTGGCCATTCTAATGTAGTTTGTCATTCAATCCACTTCACGTTCTTCTTCTTGAGATCTTCGAGAAAGGCGACGGCCTGAGCCTTCTTCGGACAGCCTTCTATGAACTGAGTCCGTTCGTAAACGTAGCCTGAGATCCTCTGGATGTAGCTGAGCAGTCCTTCGACGCTGATCTTGGTCTTCTGAGATTCACTCAATTTTCTTTTCCTCTACTGGAAAGAGTCTATTCATGATCGCGTGAATCTTCCTACTCGTTCTTCGTGGAATGATGAAGTATAATGGAGTGCAAACAAATACTAGTAAAAGTCCGATGGAATTCTCGGCGATTCTTCTGAGCCTACTCAATTTCCAGAACCTTCTGATGGAAGGGTCTGAAGGATCCTTTCATCTTTTCGTAAGTGCAGAGGCCGCAGGCGATCCGGTGTCGCTCCTGCGCTTCCCACTGATCGACTGTGATCTGGCCGAGACTGGCGAAAAATTGTCTCGGAGTGACCACTTTCCTGTTAGCTACGAGCCTAAGCTCCATGATTCCTCAGGAAAGAGAAGGACTATCCCCGTATATAAGGGGATTGTCTCTCAATCTTCCTCTTCAGCCATCTGTAATGAAGGAAGGCTCCAAAGAACATAATCGTGACAAGAATAGAAGCCCAGAAAACAGCGTCTTGAATTTTCCCAGAGATTTCTGAAGCATGAGTCGGCGGCCAAACTCCAGTAGGAGCAAACCAACCAAAGACGACTAGAATTCCCAAGATCGAATATGTGAAGATTGCCGTAAAGATCAATCCAGTCCTTAATCGGGTCAGATTCTCTTCAGGAGTTATTTGCTTCTTGCTTTCTTCCATTCTTGCAGAACCGCTTTATCTTGATCGTCTAGTCGAACATGAAGAACGTCTCTCCCGTAAAGCTCTATCAGCTTCACCATGACATCGTTGAGCTTCCGGTTCCCGTAGAGTCTGACTACCTTCTCGGAGAACTTCTTCCAGATCTCGGGCGGAACGTCGATCGTCGTCTTCAAGACTTGATCCTTTCCTTCCGTTCTCTCTCTTCTCTTTCAAGTCGCTCCTTCTCCTTCTGCTTCTGTTCCTTCGCGTAGATCTCATAGTCTCTAGTGAACTCTCCGCCAGCTATGATCAAAGAGATCATACAGACAACGAATTCAAGAACAGCCCACAAAAATAATTTGAAAGGAAGATCTAAGGGAGCAACAGCAACAGCTAGAACTAGAAGAAGCCATGTGAAGGCCCCAGTTATGATCGTAAAAGCATCAGCTTGTCTCATGGATGGATCCCCAACAGCTTCAGAAGGTAAGGCGAAACAGCGACTCCAAGAACGAATCCCTCAAACAAAAGAACGATCGGGAAGATCCTTCCAGAGATCTTCTGCCTGACCGTCAAAGGCTTCCTGTCTAGAGCTTCCTGGCCCCACTCGTCGGCGATCTTCTCCATCTTGTCAACCTGGTTCAGAAGCTCCCTCACGTTCTCCCCTTCAATATCCCAGGAGAGTTCAGTGTTGGAGTCGACGTAGAGAGTGAATTGGGCCTTCATTTCTCTACTCCGAAAGGCCCTAAGTTAGGCCCTCTGATGTCCTTTTCACCAAAGATCCAAGAATCTGTTCCACACTTAGCGCAGAACCTTTCTGATCCGATCTCGCTCTGACAAGATCTACAGAATCTCTTCGGCAAACTTACAACTAGCTCCGCCTGAACTCTTCCTAACTGGCCAGGCTGTAATTTTTCCTGCTCGGTGACATTTCTGAATCTCTTACCATGACAAATAGGACATTGTCTGAAATAACCTAGCAAAGCAAGAATACTCACGATCTGAAATGGCGGGATGATAAAACCCACGATGATATTTCCCCATCCCAAAGGCTTGCCAAATATGCGTCTCTCAGGCAAAATTCTACCCTGATGATTCAGACACCATGCTTCCTTCAATGCTTCGGTTCCTCTAGCTCTTTGATGTGCTTCTGGATCCTTCTGAGATAGTGCGTGACTCTGGCAAAGTCCTTCTGGGTCAGAAGGCTGGAAAGGATGGCCCTGACTTCCTTAGCATCATCCTTCCAAGTCCACGGTTTAGACTTCTTCATTTCTTCATCGACTCCGTGACTTCTTTGAACTGCTGAAGATTTTCCAAGTAGTGCTTCCAGCAAAGATCAAAGCGATCTCCTGGAACTGCTCCAAGAAACCCAGTATTTCTCAAAGTAAGTTTCTTGACTCCATTCTGATCGCATCCAACGACATCACAAACGGATTCTCCGAACTTCCAAACCATTATTCAACGCTCCTGAAGTTAACCTTACTTAAGGGAAGGAGTGGTTTATCAAAGTTTAGGTATTCGTACTTTCCAGCCTTCCAATTGACGGGATTCTGGCCAAGTCGCTTCCGTCTTTCATTCTCTAAAACAATGGCCTCTTGAGTTACAACTGAAGGCGGAATGAGTTCATATTGGTTCCCCTTCCTGAAGATGTCAGCCCTGACGTTCAGTTTCTGAAGCTTTTCAGCAATCCCTTTGGACACATCGAAAGCGTGACCGTTTCGATTCATGGCTTTGAACCATAGATGGATCCCTCTAGGACTTTTTACTGAGAAAGTCTCTTTCACATAAGGAAGCCAGAACTTCGTCGCCTGGGTCAGCTTAGAATAATGCTTCCGATCGAATGGATTAATGTCTCGATATTCCCCGTCTATCAGATGAGGTTCAGGATCAACGTCAACGACAAAGATCCCAGATCTCTTAGAGACGACCGCGACGTTTCCATGCTTCACTCTGATCCACTTCAGAATATCCGTTAAGTTAACGGATTTCTTCTTCCAGGTAGTTCCATAAAGCGGAGTCTTTGATCCGACAGCGATTCTTACAAACTTGCATCCCATATCAGAAAGATGGCTCAGTTGAAATTCCGTGACGCTGAACAGTCTGGCTTCTTTGAATTCAGAAAAAGAAGGGAAAGGCCAATCCCCTTTTCTGGAGTATCTAGCTTTGTAGTTATCGAACCAGGAAGAAATAGGAGCAGGAGATCCGGCCAGCTTCTCCTTCGAAGTCCAGAGTTCCTGACTCAATCTTTCAAAAGCTCTTTGATTTCTTTTTCGGATTTCTCTTTGAATTTTTTCTCCTGATCAGAATCAGGAGCATTTTCTTCTTCGACAGTGATCACATTACCCGAAACAGTCCATCGTCCCTCGTGAAAAACTATCTTCAGTCGATCATAGATATAATCACATCCCGAATCAGGACATACATCATGAGGTTCAATGATCCAGAATTCTTCTGGATCAACTTGGTGAATCTCTTCTCCCTTTCTAACGATTCGCATAAGCTCTGACGATCATCCCCGTCTATCATATTAACCCGTCGTTATTCCAACAGTAATATTTTTCCAGTCCATT
>WNGG01005313.1_pt1 | contig 21321 bp, 26 predicted proteins | sample 5400661 | NCBI WGS metagenome assembly WNGG01 (sample SAMN13153372, study PRJNA577476) | soil metagenome | isolation source: 100 cm soil or saprolite under Garry oak tree replicate 1 | place: USA:California | collected 2016-06-15
CTTCGGCGGCGACAGCTCCGCGCGGCGGCCGAGCGTACAGGTCGGTGACCCGTTCACCGAGAAGCTGCTCATCGAGGCGTGCATGGAGATCTACGCGGCCGATCTGGTCGTCGGGATCCAGGACCTCGGCGGCGCCGGGCTGACCTGCGCGCTGTCCGAGACGGCCGCCGCCGCCGGCACCGGCATGAAGGTGACCCTCGACGAGGTACCGCTGCGCGAGCCGTCGATGGCGCCACAGGAGATCCTGGTCAGCGAGTCCCAGGAGCGGATGCTGCTGATCGTCAACCCGGCCAAGGTCGGGCTCGTGCTGTCCATCGCCGAACGGTGGGGCCTGCTCGCGACCGTGATCGGCGAGGTTAGCGATTCGGGCCGGCTGGTGGTGAGCTGGCGCGGCCAGGCGGTCGTCGACGTGCCACCGGCCTCGCTGGCCGACGAAGGCCCGGTGTACGCCCGCCCGATGCGCGAACCGGCCGACCTACCGCTGCTGCACGCCGACAAGGCCGAGACGCTGCCCCGCCCGTCGTCGGGCGAGGAGCTGCGGGAGACCCTGCTGCGGCTGGCCGCGAGCCCGAACCTGTGCGACAAGACCTGGGTCACCGAGCAGTACGACCGGTACGTGCTGGGCAACACCGTGCTCGCCCAGCCCGACGACGCCGGGGTACTGCGGCTGGACGAGTCGACCGGCCTGGGCATCGCGCTGTCGGTCGACGGCAACGGCCGGTACACCCGGCTCGACCCGTACCGCGGCGCGCAGCTCGCGCTGGCCGAGGCGTACCGCAACGTAGCCGTGACCGGGGCGACCCCGGTCGCCGTGACCAACTGCCTCAATTTCGGCTCGCCGGAGGACCCGCAGGTGATGTGGCAGTTCGCCGAGGCGGTACGCGGCCTGGCCGACGGCTGCCTCGCCCTGGGCGTCCCGGTGACCGGTGGAAACGTGAGCTTCTACAACCAGACCGGGGCGGTCGCCATCAACCCGACCCCGATCGTCGGCGTCCTCGGTGTCGTCGACGACGTCGCCGAGCGGGTACCGCTGGGTCTGCGCCACGAGACCGATCTGCTGTTCGTCCTCGGTGAGACGCGCGCCGAGCTGTCCGGGTCGGAGTGGGCGCACGTGGTCCACCACCATCTCGGCGGCCATCCGCCGGAGGTGGACTTCGCGCGGGAGAAGCAGCTCGCCGAGGTTATCGCCGCGGCGGCGAAGGTCGGGCACCTGTCCGCCGCGCACGACCTGTCCGACGGCGGCCTCGCACAGGCGCTGGTCGAGTCCACCCTGCGGCATGGGGTCGGCGCAGTGGTCGCGTTCGGCGACCACGTGGACCCGTTCGTCGCGCTGTTCTCCGAGTCGGCCGGTCGGGCGCTGGTCACGGTACCGCTCGGGCAGGAGAAGGCGTTCCTCGCGATGGTCGAGGAGCACGGCCTGCCGTACACGCCGCTCGGCGTCGTCGGCGGTACCGCCCTGGAGGTGCGCGACCAGTTCACCATCCTGCTCGACGAGCTGCGGGACGCGTGGACCGGCACGCTGCCGGCGCTGTTCGGCTCGATGACTCCGGCGCCGGCCGCGACCGTGGAGCTGGACATCGAGGTGCCGGCGGCCGAGGAGCAGGTCGAGGAACCGGCCGAGGAACCGGCCGCCGAAGGCGGTTAGTCGTCGAGCCAGTCCAGCTGGCGACGGGAGTCCGGCGACGGGTTGCCCCGGCGGGGCTGGCCGCCCCGGGGCTCGTACCCGCCCCGGTCGTCGTACCCGCCGCCCCGGTCGTCGTATCCGCCGCGGTCGTCGTAGCCGTGTGCGGGGGGTTCGGGCTGGCCGTAGGTCGAGCCGCCGTACCCGCCGCCGCGGGGTTCGTATCCGCCCCGGTCGTCGTAGCCGTGTGCGGGGGGTTCGGGCTGGCCGTAGGTGGTGCCGCCGTACCCGCCCCGGTCGTCGCCGTAGGGGTCCCGGTACTCGTCGACGGGTGGCCGGCTGTGTATCATCGTCGGTGCGTCCGCCATCCCGCCGACCATCGTCGGATCGCCGTAGCCGCCGCTGCGCACGACCGCTGTCGGATCCGGAGCGCTGTGGTAGGCGCCGCGGCTGGCCGGTACCGGGGTGGGTCCGCGGCGCGGCGCGCCCTCGTCGGCCTCGTCGGGCTCCTCGCCGTCGTCCTTGCGGCGGCGGATCAGGATGAACACGATCGCCCCGATGCCGAGCAGGACCAGCAGCGCGCCCAACACAATGAGCAGCGTCGAGAATCCGCTGCTGCTGCCGCTCTTCGCCGCATCCGTCGCGCCGGCTCCCGCCGCGGGGGCGCTGTCGTTCCCGGTGGGCAGGCCGGAGTCGGCCACCGCCGGGGCTGACGTCGACGGCGACGCGGTCGAGGTCAGGGTGATCGAGGTGAAGGTGTACGACTGTCCCGCCTGGACATTGGCGTTCTTGGTGGACGACTTGTACCCGTCCTTGACCGCGTCGACCGCGATGATGCCGGGGACGATCGGACTGGCGGCGCTGCCCCTGAACGAGTACCGGCCCTGGCTGTCGGTCTGCGTGCTGTAGTTGTGCGGAGGACTGGCGGAGTCCTGCAGCCCGACGACCGCGCCCACCACCGGCGCGCTGGTGTCGATGTCCTTGACGGTACCGCTGACCTGGGCGACCGTGGACGGTCCCTGGCTCGCGGCGGCCCCCTGCAGGGTGATGGTGAACGACTTCGCGGCGCCGGTGTCGAGGGTGATCTGTCCCGTGCCGGTCTTGGCGTCGCCGGCATTGATGTTGGCCTGGGCCGGCGGCTTGAGCTGGATCACCTTGGTCCAGGTGTCGCCGGAGTTGAGCGTGGCGATGGTGCAGTCCACCTCGTTGGCGCCGTTCAGCGTGCAGCCCGAGGGCGCCGCGGGCACCCCGACCTGGAATTCGCTCAGCGGGATGATGATCTGGACCTGGACGTCATTATCTGTCTTCGCGATGTCATTGTTCGTGACGGAGGCGGTGACGGTCTTGATCCCGCCGCCCACCTGGAGCGTGGCGTTGTCGACCTTGGGGCTGAGCATCTGCGCCGCCAGGGCGGGTGTGACAGCGCCGATCACGGCCCCGGCTGCCACTATCGCCACCACTCCTGCGCGCAGCATCCAGGATCGCCGGTGCGAAGTCACGTCCACCGCCCTTCCGGTCTCGATCACCCTTTGCGGATGCACCGTGGGCAACTATGCCTTGTCCGCCCGGTGCACGGAAGGCAGGGTCAGCTCAGGGTGACCGGAATCCGCATCGTATCGTCCCGTCATGTCCCCTGCGCACCCTAATTCCGCGGCGGTCGTCGCCGCACTCCGCGCACTCGACGAGGGTGTCGAACCGGCGCCCGATGTGGTGCGCGACGCGGTACGTGGGCTGCTGGCGGTACTGGCACAGCGCGCGCCGGGCCGCTCGGTGGAGGTACGGGTGCCGCCGTACGGGGCCGTCCAGTGCATGGCCGGTCCCCGCCACACCCGCGGTACCCCGCCGAACGTCGTGGAGACCGATCCGCTGACCTGGATCCGGCTCGCGACCGGACGGCTGTCCTGGACAGAGGCGCGCCGGACCGGCAAGGTCACCGCGAGCGGCATTCGTACCGACATCTCCGACCTGTTGCCCTTGGCCGGTGAAATGGATCGCGGTTGACGTTGTGCAGCTAGGACATGGCCGTCCGCTAGGACTGTCCCCTCGCGTACACTGTCCCGGACAGCCGATCCGGCGACACGACGGCAAAGGAGCGGCAGGTGCCCCGAGGCGACGGCCGGTTGAGCCAGGACCTCGACCCCCAACGGCCCGGCCCGCAGGACGCGTGCGGTGTCTTCGGCGTCTGGGCTCCTGGGGAAGAGGTCGCGAAACTCACCTACTTCGGGCTGTACGCCCTCCAGCACCGGGGTCAGGAGGCCGCCGGCATCGCGGTCGGCGACGGTACCGGTGTGGTCGTCTACAAGGATCTCGGCCTGGTGGCCCAGGTCTTCGACGAGCCGACCCTGGCCAGCCTGCGCGGCCACCTCGCGATCGGGCACACGCGTTACTCCACCACCGGCGGCTCGACGTGGGAGAACGCCCAGCCGACCATCCAGGCCAGCGACAGCGGCACCACGATCGCCCTGGCACACAACGGAAACCTGGTCAACACCGCCGAGTTGGCCGCGCGGGTCAGCAGCAGGGACGGCTCGACCAGCGACACGGCGCTGGTGACCGCGTTGCTCGCCGGCTATCCCGACCTGTCGGTCGAGGAAGCCGCGATGCAGGTACTCCCCATGCTGCGCGGCGCGTTCAGCTTCGTCTTCATGGACGAGGACACGCTCTACGCCGCGCGCGACGCCAACGGGGTGCGCCCGTTGGTGCTGGGCCGGCTGGACCGCGGCTGGGTGGTGGCCAGCGAGACGGCGGCGCTGGACATCGTCGGCGCGAGCGTGGTGCGGGAGATCGAGCCGGGTGAGCTGATCGCGGTCGACGAGGACGGGCTGCGCTCGCAGCGCTTCGCCGTCCCCGACCCCAAGGGCTGCCTCTTCGAGTACGTCTACCTGGCCCGGCCGGACACGACCATCAGCGGCCGCAACGTCTACGCGACCCGGGTGCAGATCGGGCGCCGGCTGGCCCGCGAGCACCCCGCCGAGGCCGACCTGGTGATCCCGGTACCGGAGTCCGGCACGCCGGCCGCCATCGGGTACGCGCAGGAGTCCGGCATCCCGTACGGCTTCGGCCTGGTCAAGAACGGCTATGTGGGGCGTACCTTCATCCAGCCCTCGCAGACCATCCGCCAGCTCGGCATCCGGCTCAAGCTGAACCCCTTGCGGGACAACGTCCGCGGCAAGCGGATCGTGGTCGTCGACGACACGATCGTGCGCGGCAACACCCAGCGGGCCATCGTCCGGATGCTGCGCGAGTCCGGCGCCCTGGAGGTGCATGTCCGCATCTCCTCGCCGCCGGTCAAGTGGCCGTGCTTCTACGGCATCGACTTCGCCACCCGGGCCGAGCTGGTGGCCAACGGGCTGGACACCGAGGGGATCCGCCGCTCGATCGGCGCGGACAGCCTCGGTTACGTCTCGCTGTCCGGGCTGGTCAGCGCGACCGAACAGCCGAGGACCCGGTTGTGCCGGGCCTGCTTCGATGGGGAGTATCCCATCGAGCTGCCCAGTGACAACCTCATCGGCAAGCACGTACTGGAGAGCGTCGGCCGGCGGGTCGATGCCGACACCGAGCCGCTGAGCCAGACCCCTGGCCTGGCCGGCTCCACCGCAGGAGTCCGCGGACACGCGGGTCCCGGCGGCGCGGACGCCCTGCTGCGCCCGTAACTGATGGCAGGTGAGTCGGCCGCACAGCCGGCTGGCGAGGCGGATACGTCTGACCGGGGCGGAACCGTCGCAGGAAGGGAAGAGCAGTGACCCACGTGACCGAGCGCGCCGGATCCGAACACCAGCCGTGGAGCGCGGGCAGCGGTCGTCCCACCCGCAGGCGGACCGTGACGTACGCCGACGCCGGGGTCTCGATCCACGCCGGCGAGCAGGCGGTGGAGCTGCTGAAGGCGAAGGTACAGCGCACCTCCCGGCCGGAGGTCATCGGTGACATCGGCGGCTTCGCCGGGCTGTTCCGCCTCGATCTGAGCAGGTACAAGAACCCGGTTCTGGCGTCTTCGACCGACGGCGTCGGCACCAAGCTCTACGTCGCCCAGCAGCTGGACATCCACGACACGGTCGGCATAGACCTGGTCGCCATGGTGGTCGACGACCTGGTCGCCTCGGGCGCCGAGCCGCTGTTCCTGCTGGACTACATCGCCTGCGGCGAGGTGGTACCGGAGAAGGTCGCGGAGATCGCGGCCGGGATCGCCGACGGCTGCCGGGCGGCGGGGTGCGCGCTGCTGGGCGGGGAGACCGCCGAGCACCCCGGCATGATGGGCGCGCACGAGTACGACATCGCCGGTACCGGGGTGGGCATCGTCGACGCCGACCAGATCCTCAGTCGCGACCGGGTCGAGGTCGGCGACGTGGTGATCGCGATGCGGTCCTCCGGGCTGCATTCGAACGGGTACTCGCTGATCCGGCACGTCCTGCTCGGGGGTACCGCCCGGATGCGCCTGGACTCCGTCCTCGACGAGCTGGGCCGGCAGCGCACGCTCGGCGAGGAGCTGCTCACCCCGACCCGGATCTACGCCAAGGACTGCCTCGCGCTGATCCGGGAGAGCGAGGTACGGGCGTTCGCGCACGTCACCGGCGGGGGCATCCCGGGCAACCTGTCCCGGATCCTGCCCGAGGACGCCGACGCGGTCGTCGACCGGTCCACCTGGCGGCCGCAGCCGATCTTCGATCTGGTGCAGACCAAGGGGCGGATCGAGGGGCCGGAGATGGAGAGCACGTTCAACATGGGCGTCGGCATGTTCGCCGTGGTCGCTCCGCAGGACGCCGACCGGGCCCTGGCCTTCTTCGCCGCGCGCACGGTCGACGCCTGGCAGGCCGGGGAGATCATCGAGGGTACGGGCATGGTGCGGATGCTGGGTTCGTACACCCGCGGGTGACATGGCCGGATTCTGGACGGGGATGCGCGGGATCGCCACTGTCCCGTCGTACGTCATCATGCAGCCGACCACCCTGTGCAACCTCGACTGCGCGTACTGTTACCTGCCGTTCCGGGCGCACGACCGGCGGATGCCGGTGGAGGTGGCGAGCGCCGTGGCCGCTGCGGTCAACGAGTGGGCGCGGCTGGTACCCCGCTTCTCCGTCGTCTGGCACGGCGGCGAACCGCTGGCCGCCGGATCGACGACGAGTGGTGCACGTTTCTCGCCGAGCGCGAGGTGCGCGTCGGGCTCTCGATCGACGGGCCGGCCGACCTGACCGCCCAGCGGGTCAACCGGGGCGGCCGCCCCGCGTACTCCCAGATCCTGCGCGGTGCCGCGGCGCTGCGCCGGCACGGCATCCCGTTCGCCGCGCTCTGTGTGGTGTCCGACCCGCGTCCGGGCCAGGCCGCCCGGCTCTACGAGTTCTTCCTGGAGTTCGGCTGCTACGCGCTGGGCATCAACGTGGAGGAGCGGGAAGGCGTCAACCGGCACGACACCGGGTACCGCGACGACGCCGTCCGGGCGTTCTGGGCCGAACTGACCGCGGCCTGGCGGGCCGACCCGCGCATCGAGCTGCGCGAGATCGAGTGGGCGCTGCGGTACGCCGGCGCGGCGCTCGCCGGTACCGACGACCAACTGCTGCCCCGCCACCTGGACCCGATCCCGCTGGTCACCGAGGACGGCCGGGTCGTGCTGCTCTCCCCGGAGCTGGCCGGCTTCACCGACCCGCATTACGGCGACTTCGCCTCCGGCCGGGTGACCGACACCCCGCTGCACGAGATCGTGGCGGCTGTCGCGGCGCGGCCGGACGGCTGGATCGCCGAGTACCTCTCCGGGGTGGAGGCGTGCCGCGCGCAGTGCCCGTACTTCGGCTTCTGTGGCGGCGCGCATGCGGCGAACCGATACTTCGAGCACGGGCGCTTCGACGGCACCCAGACCGATCACTGCCGGAACAGCAAGATCAGTCTTCTGGAGGGAGTGCTGGACCATGCCCGACAAGCCTGACGCCCAGGTGCCGGAGGGCCACCCGGTCGTTACCCCCAGTCCGGGGCTGGTCGAGCTCCTGGCCGAGGCCCAGGAGACCTGGGTGGCCCGTACCCGCGGCGCTGACGAGCGCCATCTTGCTGAGCCAGCCCAGGTGCTGGCTCACGAGGCCGCGGCGCCGGGCTGGCGGGCGTTCGAGGACGCCTTCCCGACCTTCTACCAGTTCACCAACCGGCCGCGATGAGCGCCCCGGCCGAGGGCAGCGGGATCTTCCCCGGCTTCGGCCGGGCCTGCCACCTCCGCTCGGCGCGCGCCGGCGGGCCGCCATCGGTATCAGCGACGCCGACCTGGCCACCGTCCGGGAGCGTGCCCAGCAGGACGGCCTGTGCGTGCTCGGCCTACGCTTCACCGCTGACGGAGCTGGTCGACGAGCCCGGACACCCGACCCGGGACGCCCTGAACCGCGTGCTGGCGTTCTACCGGGAGCGGCTCCACACGTAGCAGGCGGGAACTCCGCATGCTGGTGGGCGCCTTCCTACCTGCGTTGCGGCGTCCAGCCGCCGTCGTCCGACTCGTCCTCGTCGGAGTCGTCGTCGGCGTACCCGGCGTCGTCGTCGAACTCTTCGTTCGACTTGCCGTTGCCGGCAAGCTCGCGCTGTAGCGCAGCGAGGTCGGTGTTCGGGGAATGGTACTTCAGCTCCCGGGCCACCTTTGTCTGCTTGGCCTTCGCTCGGCCGCGCCCCATGGCTCGACCCCCTCGCACAGAATTACGGGGCAGCCCAATAGGAGCCCCGATGACGGCAGGCATCTCTCGTGGCTCATACGGTACATGTCGCGACCCAACTTCGGCACCTCGGCCCTCCGGCGTTCGGTCCTTACCGGGCCACCGGAGGGCCACGTTCGCTACAGGCGAATCGTCTGGAGCCGCCCGACCTCCGCCATGCGGCGCTCGGCCAGCCGGTCGGCCGCCAGCGCAGGCGGGATGCCCTCGGTCGCGGCGAGCTGGAGGATCTGCCGGGTGCTGTCGTAGATGCCGGTCGCCCGCTGCTTGGCGCGGGCGAAGTCGAATCCGTGGATCTCATCTGCGACCTGGATCACACCACCGGCGTTGACCACGTAGTCCGGCACGTACAGGATGCCGCGCTCCTCCAGGAGCTTCTCGATGCCCGGTTGGGCGAGCTGGTTGTTCGCCGCGCCTGCCACGATCCGGGCGTGCAGGACGGGTACCGTCTCGTCGTCCAGCGCCCCGCCCAGCGCGCAGGGGGCGTACACCTCGATGTCCGACCGGATCAGCGCGGCGTCCGCCACCAGCTCGACCTGCGGGTACCGGTCGCGTACCCAGGCCAGCGCCGGCTCGGCCACGTCGGTGGCGACCACCTCGGCCCGGTCCTCGACGAGGTGCTCGACCAGGTGCTTGCCGACCTTGCCGAGCCCGGCGATGCCGACCCGCCGGCCGGCCAGGCTCGGCTCGCCCCAGACGTGCTCGGCGGCTGCGCGCATGCCCTGGAAGACCCCCCAGGCGGTCAGCACCGAGGAGTCCCCGGCACCGCCGTTGGCCTCGCTGCGCCCGGTCACATAGGGACATTCGCGGGCCACGACGTCCATGTCTCGCACATAGGTACCGACGTCACATGCGGTGTAGTAACGACCGCCCAGCGAGGCGACGAACCGGCCGTACGCACGCAGGAGCGGCTCGGTCTTGTCGCGGTCCGGGTCGCCCCAGATCACCGCCTTGCCGCCGCCGTGGTCGAGACCGGCGAGCGCGTTCTTGTAGGCCATCGCCCGGGACAGCTCGAGGACGTCGTGCAGCGCCTCGGCCTCCGTCTCGTACGGGTGGAACCGGGTACCGCCCAGCGCCGGCCCCAGCGCGGTCGAGTAGATCGCGATGATGGCCTTCAGCCCGGACGGCTTGTCCTGGCAGAAGACCACTTGCTCATGGCCGGTGTCGGTCGAGAACACATCCATTGCGGCTCCTGTCGACGGGAGCGCGGCCCTTGTGGGGCACGTCGCGCCGTGGTCGAGCCGGCGGGATCACGCCGGCTACCCGACGAGCCTAATCCGAGGCGGGCATGCGGTACGTTCGCGGACGTGCCCGCGAATTTCGCCGCGTACCTTCGGGTCTACGAGCCGTTGACCGCCTTCGATCGCGAACGGCAGCTCTACTGGCGCCGGTACGTCAAGGAGGGCCGGGCCGTGGCACTCCTGGACGGGCCGGGCCAGCAGCGCACCGTGGTCCTGGAGGCGCTCGGCGCGGGCTGGACCCGGCTGCCCGACCTGCCCGACGAGGCGTACGTCCTGGAGACCGACGAGACGCTGCTGATCTGCCCGTGGAACCTGCGGGTACGGGTGGCCGAGGCGGCACTGTCCGCCCGCGACGGAGTACCCCCAGTGCTCGCCGACGCGTTCGTACCGCCGATCCTCGCTGGCCTGGCCAAGAGCGTCGTGGAGGACTGGCGCAGCGGCGCCAAGGTGCTGGAACGCGGGATGCCGCGGGTACACGAGCAGGTGTCGACGTGGGGCGTTCCGCTGCGCTGGTTCGTCTTCGTGGACCTCGCGGAGAAGTCGTTCTCGATACCGGAGGGGCACCGGGTGCTCCGGTACCGCACCGAGATCTCCAAGGCCCGCCGGCGCGCCCACCGGGCGCACTCGGTGTTGCGTAAGGCGCTCGGTGATACGCCGATCACCGAGGCGGTAGAGGAAAGTACCCGTTGGTTGGAGGAGTTCCACCCCCGTTCTCTGGTGGAATTGGACTACGGCGGTCTGGTGTCTCTTTTGTCAGATGACGTACTCGAGGACGACGATTCTCCGGGGTTGGTGGCGCGTGGGCTCGCCGCTTTGTCCAAGGGCGACGCGGATACGGCAACCGAGGCATATGAGCAGCTTGTTACCCGCTGGCGAGCCGTTCAGCTGCTCGAACGGTCCAATTAACCCGAGCACCGCTCGTGTCTAGCCGCTGACACGGCGTGATTAATGGGTTAAAATCAGACATCCCTTGCCGGTAAAAATCCTGAAAAATCAGTCATTGATCATCCGTCCATCCACGGACCTCCAGCCGTTCGGCCCATGTCGGACATGCGGGACTAGCCGGACCATGGACTTGCGATCGGCCGGCGGGACCCCGGCCGTCGTTTCTGAGGTACCTGTGGAGGAGTGAGCGATGGCGTCTCGCACGCATGAACCAGAGCCGCTGTTAACCCCGGCCGAGGTTGCGTCGATGTTCCGCGTCGACCCGAAGACCGTTACCCGGTGGGCGAAGGCCGGCAAGTTGAGCGCCATCCGGACGCTCGGCGGCCACCGCCGCTACCGGGAGTCAGAGGTGCGCGCCCTGCTCCAGGGACAGATTCCCCAGCAGCGCGTCGGCGACTGAACGACGGGCCAGGGGCGGGGACGCACCAGCTTTGCGTCTCCGCCCCTGGCCCGTCTTCCAGCGGGTCGTCAATGTCGGGTCGTCGAGGTGTGGACGTCGCGGACTATGCTCCAGACGCTCCCCTGTCGGTAGGTGTTCGCTTGTACCCGTCGTACCCGCCCTCGCCGTACGCGCCGCCCTACTCGCCTTATCCGCCGCCGGCCCCACACCGCCGGTCGCGGCTGGGTTTGAAGATCGCGCTCGGCCTGCTCGTGGTGGCCGCGCTGCTCGTCGGGGCGACCGACGGCGCGCTGTTCCTGGCCGGCCCGCGCGGCGCCGCAGCTGCGTTCGTCGATGGCAACCAGACGCTGATCGACCTGCTGTCCCGGCGGGCGGCGGCGGTCACCAGGCATGACGAGGCGGCGTTCCTGGCCGACGTGGACCGCGACGATCCGCGGTTCGTCGACCGGCAGCGCACCGAGTACGAGAACCTGCAAGCGCTCGGGCTGTCCACGTTCACGCTGACCCTGACCCGCGCGCACGACTACGAGATCAACGACACCGCCCTGACCCGGCGGTACGGCACCGGGCTGCGCCAGGTCGGGGTCACCGTCCGGTACGCGGTCGCGGGGCTCGACCCGGAGCCGGACGCCTTGCCCTGGATCCCGACGTTCGCGCTGGTACACGGCCAGTGGCTGCTGGTCGCCGAAGAGGGCGCCGGGGCCGGTGAGAAGTACCCGTTCGGCGTCGGCGGCCAGGCCTGGGAGGCCCGGCCGGTGGTCGTGGTCAGGACCGCCCACGTGATCGCCGTGGTCTCCAAGGAGGATCAGGAGATCGCCGCGCACCTGCTCGACCTCGCTGAGCGCGGGGTGGTCAACGCGGCGAAGGTGCGGCCGGACGGCTGGCCGGGCAAGGTCCTGGTGACCGCGGTCTCCGACCAGAAGGTCTTCGAGTCGTACTTCGAGGGCAGCCACGACAAGCTGGCCCAGGTCGAGGCGGTGACGGTACCCCGGTACAACGCGGTACCGGAGTGGGACCGCAGCGCAAGGTTCGCGCTGTCCCGCGTCGTGTTCAACCCGGCCACCCTCGGCCGGGGCGACGACGAACTGCAGCACACGCTCACCCACGAGTTCACCCATGTGGCGTTCGGGCCGGAGACCACCGGGGCCACCCCGGTGTGGCTGATCGAGGGGATGGCCGAGTACGTCGCGTACGCCAGCGAGACGGTGCCCGACGCCTTCCCGAGCCGGGCCGCCCGGCAGGTGTCCGGCAGTGCCCTGCCCGCCGACCGCTCGTTCTACGACAGCGCCGACAACTACCTGCTCGGCTGGCTGGCCTGCAAGCTGATCGCGCAGAGGTACGGGCAGGCCAAGCTCATCGCGCTGTACGACTGGTTCAAGGATCACGACGACGCGGACGCCGGCTTCCGGGCGGTACTCGGCATCAGCCAGAGCGCGTTCATCACGTCGTGGCAGAACTACCTGAAGACGCTCCGTGGAGCGTGATGGTTCGGCCACATCGGGTGGCGAACCGGCGGTAGCGTCCCATATATGGGCTGGCGCGAGGTCCGGAATCTGGGGTGGAGCACGGGGATCCTCGTCCTGATCGGGATGCTCGCCTTCGGGCTGCCGGCGGTCAACGCCGCCCTCCCGGCGGCCCGGCCGGTACCCGTGGACCAGCCGTACGCGCTGGGCCACGGGGTCACCGTCGTACCGCCGCCGCGCGCCCAACTGGACGTCACCACCTCGGTACCGGGCCGGACGCTGTTCGTGCTCGGCGGGGTGCGGTACCTGCTCGTGGTCGCGCAGTTCGAGGGCACGTTGCGCGAGGCCGCCGCGCAGGTCCGGCAGAAGATCACCGCGAACCGGGGGTACCAGGTGACCGGGACGGAGACCGACACGACGACGAGCCAGGGCGTACCGGGCCGGCAGGGCGGGTACACCTCGCCGGGGCGGGACGGCCGGTACGCGGTGTTCCTGCGGGCAGGTACCAGCGTGCAGGTCACCATCGCCGGCGCGGACCTGGAGCTGCGGCCGGCCCTGCCCGCCCTGACGGCGAGCGTCGCAAGCCTGGTGTTCCACGCATGATCGCCCATCGCGCGGCGGCGGCGGTCCGGCCCACACCGGCCTGGGTGCGGGCGCACCACTCGGTGGTCCTGCCGGCCTTCTGGCTGCTGGTGCTCCTGCTCGTGGCGGGCGGCTGGCAGGTGGTGAGCATGATCCGGGTCGGCGCCGGGGCGTACCCGCTCGCGACCGCGCTGGCCATCGGGCTGTTCGCGCTCTACGCCGTACCGTTCGTCCTCGTCGCGCGCAGCCTCGACTACTTCGAGCGGGAACCGCCGCCGCTGGTCCTGGCCGCCTTCGGCTGGGGCGGCCTGGTCGCCACGGCGGTCGCGGTGCGCGCCGACGCGGCTGGCCACGACCTGCTCGCCAAGTTGGTCTCGGCGCGCTTCGCGACCGTCTGGGGACCGGCGCTGACCGGCCCGAGCATCGAGGAGCCGGTCAAGGTACTCGGTGTCGTCGTGCTCGTGCTGATCGCCGGCCGGCAGATCAACAGCGTGGTCGACGGGTTCGTGTACGGCGCCTTCGTCGGGCTCGGGTTCCAGGTCGTCGAGAACGTCATGTACGCGGTCAACGCGGTGGCGCTGGCCGGCCGCGGCGACCGGGTGGGACCGGTGATCGCGGTGTTCCTGCTGCGCGGGTTTCTCGGCGGGCTGTGGAGCCACACGCTGTTCTCCGCGCTCGCCGGCGCCGGAGTGGCCTACTGGGTGCTGCACCCGAATCGCCGCGGGTTCGCGCTCTTCGCGGCCGCGCAGGCCGGCGCGTGGGGCTTCCACGCGCTGTGGAACTCGCCGTGGCTGGCCGACGGGTTCGGGTACGGCATTCCGGGGGTACTGGCCGCGCTGCTGCTCAAGGGCACCCCGGCGCTGCTGGTGATCCTCCTGCTGGTCCGCTCGGCCGGCCGCCGCGAGGCCGGGTACTACCTGCGCAAGCTGGTCGGCGAACCGAAGGTGGCCACCGAGCGGGAGCTGGCCGCGCTCGCCACCGGCGGTACCCGGTTCGCCGCGCGGCGGTTCGCCTACGTGCGCGGTGGCCGGCGGCTGGCCGGGTACGTCCGCCGGCTGCAGCGGGCCCAGGCGCGGCTGGCGCTGGATCTCAGCCGGGACCTGCCGGCCCGGGCGGCCGAGCACCGCGCGGAGGCGCTGGCCATGCGGCAGTGGCTGGAGGCGAAGGGGCATCCGGAGGCGTACGCCCCGGGCAACTCGGGGGCCGCCGGCGGCTGGTTCTGGGCGGCCGGTTGCGTCGGCGCGGCCGCGCTGGCGGTACTGGTCGCCGCCGCGATCCGTGCGCTCGGTGGTGGCTGAGCGCACGGACGCCGGCGCCGGCACGTCAGATCGTGGGCGCGTGCCCGCCGTCGCCGTCGACGACCTTGTCCGGGGTACCGTCCTGGTCCAGGTCGACCATGGTGATGTCCACCTGGCCGTCCCCGTCGGTGTCGAACTGGAACAGGTCGGGCTTGCCGTCGCCGTCGGTGTCCGTGGCCCACAGGTCCGGCTTGCCGTCCTTGTTGGTGTCGCCGACGATCAGGTCGTGGCGCTCGTCGCCGCGGGTCTCCACGGTCTCGTCACTCATGTTTGCTCCTTCGGTAGGCACCGCGGTACACCGTAGGCCATGTTCGTCGTCATCGGGGCCGGCACCATGGGCGTGGGCATCGCGTACGTCGCGGCCAACGCCGGGTACCAGGTCGAACTGGTCGAGGTGGACCCGCAGCGCCGGGTCGCCGCGCGGGCCGAGCTGGAGCGGCTGTGGGCCGGCGCGGTCGCCCGGGGGCGGCTGACCGACAGGGAGGCGGCGGATGCCGGTACGCGCGTGGGGTTTGCCGAGACGGTGACCGGCGGCGCGGAGGTGGTCGTCGAGGCGGTGCCGGAGCGGCTGGACCTCAAGCGGGAGGTGCTCGCGCAGGCCGCCGCGGCAGGCCCCGGGCTGCTCGCGTCGAACACCTCCAGCATCCCGATCAGCATGCTCGGCGAGGGCCTGATCGGCCTGCACTTCTTCAACCCGGTGTGGGCGATGCCGCTGGTCGAGATCGTGGTGGGCGCGGGCACGCCGCCGGCCGCGGTGGATGCCGCGCGAGCGGTCGCCGCGCGGTTGGGCAAAGACCCGATCGTGGTACGCGACCAGCCCGGCTTCGCCACCTCGCGGCTGGGCGTGGCGCTGGGCCTGGAGGCGATCCGGATGCTCGAGGACGGCGTCGCCGGTGCGGCGGACATCGACAAGGCGATGGTGCTGGGGTACCGGCATCCGGTCGGGCCGCTGGAGCTGACCGATCTCGTCGGGCTCGACGTGCGGCTGGACATCGCGCGTACGCTCGCTACCGCGTACGGGTCGCGGTTCGCGCCGCCGGACCTGCTCGTGTCGCTGGTCGAGGCGGGGCGGCTGGGTCGCAAGACCGGGCACGGCTTCTACCGGTGGGTCGAGGGGCGGCGGGTCAGCGAAAGTGACCGCCCCGGTTCATACTGATCCACTTCGCGTTGTCGCCGGTCGCCGCCGCGAGCCCGGCCTCGGCGAGGCGGCGCGGCTGGCACGGCCAGTACGCGGACCGTTCGCGGCAGCTGCGGGCAAGGCAGAACCCGTCGGCGTCCGGTACGTGGTCGGACCACGCCTGCCGGGCGAGGCGCCAGATCAGCGGATGCGCGCCGCGGGGTGGCTCTTCGGGTGGATCGAGCGGGTTGAACGGGATGCGCGCCATGACAGCTCCCACCGTGCGGTAGCTGTGGGCAACAGTCAATATTTATGGCCCACAATCGCCATTATCCGGTTAACGCGAGTAATCTGCCCAGGATCGGGGGTGCGGCGCACACCCGGCGAGAGGCGGACGGCGGTGGCGGACGGACCAGCGTACGAACGGATGGCTTCTCAGCTCCGTACGGCGATCCTGGCCGGGGAGGTGGCCGGCCGGCTGCCGTCACTGGACGCGTTGTCCACCCGGTACGGGGTGACCCGGGACGTCGCCCGCCGTGCCGTGGAGATCCTGCGCGGCGAGGGACTGGTGGTGACCCACCAGGGCAAGGGCACCTACGTGCGGGTGTTCGAGCGGATCGTCCGCCAGTCCCCGGCGCGGCTGTCCCAGGGGCAGTGGGGAGCCGGGCACAACATCCAGGACGCCGACACCGGGATCCGGCCGCGTACCGCCGACGTCGTGGTCGGCGAGGTACCGGCGCCGGACTACGCCGCGCAGGCGCTGGACATCCCGGTCGGGCAGCCGGTACTGGCGCGGTCGCGCCGGTTCCTGGTGGAGCGGCGGCCGGTGCAGCTGGCCACCTCGTACCTGCCGCTCGACGTGGTACGGGACACCCGGATCGCCTACACCGACACGGGTCCCGGCGGGATCTACGCCCGGCTGGCCGAGCTGGGCCACGGACCGGTGCGGTTCACCGAGCGGGTGACCGCCCGGGCGCCGCGCCCGGACGAGGTGGAACGGCTGGAACTCGGTACCGCCATCGGCGCGCTGGTCTTCGAGGTCACCCGCTGCGCGTTGACCGAAGTGGGCCGGTGCGTCGAGGTCAACCGGATGATCCTCGACGCCACCGCGTACGAGCTGGTCTACGACTTCGGCGCGTGATTATGCCGCCCGGCTGAAGACGATCCCGGCAGCCTGCATCGCCGCGATCACCTTGGCGGATTCTTGGAACCCGGCAACCATGATCGAATCCGCGTTGAAGTCGTGTGCCGCCCGGGCGATCTCCGCGAAGTCCTTCGCGTCGGGCTGGTACGTCCGACTGCCGATGTCCATCTTCTTCACGCCCGCCTTGACCAGCGCCTCGGTCACCCCGTCGCGCAGGCCGGTGCCGTACGGGTCCTCGCGCGCAATGATGAACACCCGCCGGCCGCCACCGCGCATGATGACGTCGGCGAGCGCGTCGGACTGGAACGCGTCGGAGGGCGCGGACCGGAAGAACAGCCCATGGTCGTCGAACGTGGTCAGCTTCGGCGAGGTGGCCGAGGGCGAGAACAGGATCCGCCCGGTCTGGATCGCCTTCGGGATCAGCGCGGTCGCGCCACCGGAGAAGTTCGGCCCGATGATGATCCCGATGTTGTCCTTGACCAGCTTGTCGAACGACGCACTGGCCTTGGCCGGGTCGGTACCGTCGTCGGCGTCCTCGTACTCGATCGGCTTGCCGAGGGCGCCGCCGGCCTCGTTGAACTCCTTGACGGCCAGATGCGCGCCGGCCCAGATCGGTGCCGCCGTGCCGGCCAGCTCGCCGCTGTTGGACAGCATGATGCCCAGCTTCAGCGGGTCGCCCTTGTACTTGCCGGTGGCCGGGTCGGGTGGTGGCTGCTTGGTCGCGCCGTCGTCGGAACCGGCCGAGACGAACTCGGTCTTCCCGGTATCGATCTTGTCGCCACGGCTGAAGTGCAGCGTCCCGTACGACGCGACCGAGGGTTCGCCGACGTCGGTGAAGCCGCCGTGCACGGCCATGCCGCGGTAGGCGATGTCCTTGCCGGCCGCTATCGTGTCGAGGCAGTCCTTGATCGTGGTGCACTCCACCCCGCCGGCCTGCAGCGTCGTCACGCCGTTGATGTACTTCGTGACGGTCAGCGGATCGCTGGTCCGGGCGAGCTGGACGGCCAGCGCGGCGATCACCACGGCGTCGTACGACTCGGCGGCGTAGGTGTACTCCTTGACGTTGGGGTCGACCCCCTTGATCCGCCGCTTGAAGTCTTCGGTGAGCGGGGTCAGGGGAGCGGTGCCGACCATGCCGCTGATCGTGTCGGGGTCCTTGAAGGCGGCGCCGAGCGTGTCGAACATGTTGCCGTCCGCACCGAAGAGCTGAACGGCGGTCGGTGCCGGCGGCGGTGACGCGGCGTTCCTCGTCCCGCACCCGGCGACCAGCAGCACGGCCGCGGATACGGCCGCGACCGCGACCTGCCGAGCGCGCATGGACATCCTCCCTGTGACGGGTACGGCCAGCACACTAGCGCGCCTTGCCGACCATGCGGCAGGTACCGTCCATCCATGGACCCGGTCAAAGAGGCAATTCCCGATACTCTCGGCGGACCCGGCGCGCTGGCCGAACGGATGGGCATCAGGATCATCGAGGCCGCGCCCGAGCGCGTCGTCGGATCGATGCCGGTCGAGGGCAACACCCAGCCGTACGGCCTGCTGCACGGTGGAGCCTCCTGCGTGCTCGCCGAGACACTGGGCTCGCTGGGGGCCGCGCTGCACGCGGCCAGAATCTCCGGCGGCAAGACCGTTGGCGTGGACATCAACGCCACGCACCACAAGGCGGTGCTGGCCGGTACGGTCACCGGGGTGGCCACGCCGGTACGGCTGGGGCGGACCGTTGTGACGTACGAGGTGGCCATCGCCGACGAGGCCGGCGCGCGGGTCTGCACGGCCCGGTTGACGTGTCTTCTCCTGTCCTCGTAAGGCTTTGCGCGAGCTGGTGCGCGCCTTGACCCCACCACCTAGGGTGGTGCTCGTGACCGGCGCCGAAAACGACCCGTACGACGATGCAGAACAGGTCCTTCGGTTGGCATTGCGCGACGATCGGGAGGCCGTCGCCGGTACGTTCGACGCCGTTGTCAACCGATCAGGCATGGCCGGCGCATACGACGTCGCGGTGTGCCTGGTCGCCACGATGGTCGGCGACCGGGTTCCGTCGGGCACCTGGGCGCTGGACTTTCCCGGCATCGATGAGGCGTCGTACGACACCCGGTGGGTGGCCCGGTTCGTCAGCGCCTACGTGAACTCCGACCCGGGCACCGGCGAGGCGCTGTTCGGCGCGGCCATCGTCGACGGCCAGCTGCCGGCCTGCCTGGTCGCCCTCGCCGGCTCCGCCGTCGCGACACTCCGCCGGCGGGCCTAGCCGCGCAGCTTGTCGGAGCGGCTACCAGTCGGAGGTCCTATCAGCCGCGCAGCTTGTCGGAGCGGCTATCAGTCGGAGGTCCCATCAGCCGCCGGTACATGACGTAGAGGTCGACGAAGCCCAGCCGGGCGTGCCGGAACCCTTCGGGGACGGTACCGATGACCTCGAAGCCGAGCGACTTCCACAGCCCGACCGCCCGCTCGTTGGTACTGACGACCGCGTTGAACTGCATCGCCCGGTACCCGAGTTCCTGCGCGCGGGCGAGCAGGAACTCGGCCATGCGCCGGCCGACACCGCGACCGGCCGCGGCCGACGCGACCATGAAGCTCGCGTTGGCGACGTGCGCCCCGAGCTTGGGGTAGTTGGGCCGCAGTTGCGCGGTACCGACGACGGTTTTTCCGTCCAGGGCGACCCACACCTCAGCCGGCGGCGGCAGCAGCCACGCCGCGCGGCCCGCGGCCTCGTCGCTCGCCGGGTCCCAGGCGTAGGTGTCCCCGGCCGCGACGACCTCGTGCCAGATGGGCCAGATCGCCGGCCAGTCGGCGGGCTCGGCCTGGCGGATCTCCACGTCCCCGACGATAGCCTGAGCGCATGCGTCAGGCGTTCGCGCATGAAGCGATCCTCGTCATGCAGCCGCAGGCCGATCTCCGGGCTCCCGGTGCGGCGATCACCGTGGCGCTGTGCGGGCACTGGGAGCACCAGCCGCCGTGCCCGCTCGCGGCGCCGCCGGCGAGCGGGACCATGCGGAGCGCCTGGCACGCGCGGCGCCTTGACAGCCTCGAACAGGCGTTCGATACCGTGGGCTTGATGTCCCGGAACCACGACCGTGAGCTGCGCGAAGCCCGTGCCTCGTACGTCGGCGCGGTGCGCCGGCTGGACCGGGCCATGCGCCGCTTCGACGAGTCGGACATCCCGATGGATCCCGGGCCCGGCCGCGAGCCGTACCCGTGGACCGCGCAGCACATCGGACTGATCCTGGAGCTGCGGGAGGCGATCATCCTGGTCGCCGACACGCGGCGGGACTGGGACCGGATGCGCCGTGAGTGGGTGGCGCCGCACTGAGAACTGGTAGATAGCTTTCCTGGCAGTCTTAACTTCGGGGCGTCCAGGGTGAGGCTGCATTCACACGCGTGCGGATGGCCTCGGGAGGGACCATGAACCGGCGCGCACCTCTGGCGACCGTGACGGCTGGCTGTCTCGTCGTGATAGCGGCCGTCGCCGGGGTACTGGCTACCGTGCCGGCGTACGCGGCAACCACGCAGCACACGTTCCTGACCTTCTGCGGCTGGTGGGACAACACGCCGCCGGGTGGCGACATCTCCTTCCCGAAGATCCACAGTACCGCCCGCGGCAAGGGTACCTTCGCCGACCCGATCACCTTCGCGACCGCCATGGCGGAGCTCTCGCCCGGCACCAGGGTGTGGGTACCCCGGGTCCGCAAGTACGTCATCATGGAGGACAGCTGCCAGGAGTGCGGCCCCGACTGGAGCGGGCACGGAGCCAACGGCGGCCCGGGGCTGCGCCACATCGACCTCTGGCTGGGCGGCAAGGGCGGTAGCGCGTTCGACGCGATCGACTGCGGCGCGCAGCCCACCAAGACGGTCGGCCAGTACAAGAACGGCTCGACCGGCCAGTGCCTGACCGCCCCGGCATCGGGTACCGCGCTCAAGACCGCCACCTGCAACAGCGCGGCCAGCGAGCAGTTCACGTTCCACGGCGCCTTCCTGATCATCAACAACAAGTGCGCCGCCATGTCCGGCGGGAACATCGTCCTCGCCACGTGCACCGGCGGCCCGACCCAGCAGTGGTCGATCAACCCGAACGGCACGATCTCGGATATCCAGACCGGCCATAAGTGCATCCGGGCGTCGGGTACCAACGTCGTGGCGGGCAGCCGCTCGGGCGCGGCGAGCCAGTGGGCGTTCACGCCGTCGGGCTCGCCGACCAACGACTTCGCGCTGTCGCTCAACCCGGCGTCGGGCTCGGTGACGGCCGGCTCGTCGACCACGGTGACGCCACGTCGGTGGTCTCCGGCACCGCGCAGTCGGTGGCGCTGTCTGCCAGCGGCGCTCCGGCGGGCGTGACCGTGAGCTTCAACCCGGCATCGGTGACGGCTGGCGGTACCTCGACGATGACCGTGGCGACGACCGCAGCGGCGGCCACCGGTACCGCCACCATCACAGTGAGCGGAGCGTCGGCCTCGGCCACCCACACGGCCGGGTTCGCGCTGACCGTCGGCGGGTCGGGCGGCGGCCCGGTACTGCTGTCGCAGGGCAAGCCGGCGCTGACCTGGGAGGCTGCTTACGCCAAGGCGTGCACGATCGAGACGTCGGCCGACAGTACGACGTGGACGAAGATCTACTCGACGACGACCGGTAACGGTGGGACGGACGACCTGACCGGGCTCAGTGCGGAGCAATTGTCAATACCTGTGGATGGTGTTTGTTGCGTAGGGTTGGTTCGGTGGCGCTGGTGGGGGCTGTGGGTGGGTGACCGGGTTGCCGATGAGGGCACCTCCGCAGCCCTATCCGCTACTTGGTGGTGAGTATGGGGATCACGTCCTGGTCGAGCAGGTCGTTGAGGGCCACCGG
>WNGG01002368.1_pt1 | contig 21320 bp, 17 predicted proteins | sample 5400661 | NCBI WGS metagenome assembly WNGG01 (sample SAMN13153372, study PRJNA577476) | soil metagenome | isolation source: 100 cm soil or saprolite under Garry oak tree replicate 1 | place: USA:California | collected 2016-06-15
AGTCGGGGTAATTCTACCGAAACGCAAGTGGCGACATAGTGGCGACGCAGGAAGCCGAACATTGAGTGGGGCAACGCCCTCACTTTAGCGCTTTCGGCCCTTCAATAATTCATCCACGGCTCGTACACTCGCTACACGCTTCAGTTGATACTCGGGATGGTATTTCTGAGCTAAAGACAGCGCCGTCGCACATTCGCAATCAGCTTCTGCAGGACTAATCTGCATAAGCGCCTGACATAACCTGGCATGCATGTCCGCGGAATTCGGCGCGAGATCGACCGCGGTTCGGAGTTCCTGGAGACCATCCTCGGAATGACCTTGCTGCAACAATTGCTGGCCTTTGGTGGCGTGTGTGAGGGCAGACGCTAAGGGCACATCAAACGTTCCTTCGAAAACCAGCACGCTGTTCGCAATTAGATCCAAGCGGTTTGCTCTGGTGATGGCGTGGTACGGATTGAGTTCGTCTGGCCCCCATATTGTGCCATTTGCTTCAAACGCGCTAATAAAGACGGTTCCGCTAATCGATCGAGGAACGATGCGCTCCGGGTAAAATGGAGTTCGAGGTAATAACCTGCATGGAATACCGTAATACTTCGGATTAATCAGGGGCACCGTGTATGCAAACCAGCAGTTGGAAATGTTTCGCCGTTGAATGTAAGCCCCAATCTGCTTAAGTTGCTGTGCCCAATCAACATTGGAATCATCAAGCAGTCTATGTGTGTTACTTGGACCGCCCGCTACTTCGTTCGAATAGGTGAGGTAATTGGGATATGCATGTAGTGACGATGTCGCGTGAAGGATTAGCAGGGCGGCCAGAACGAACTTGCCGAAACGGGAATACGACAGCAGGCGTGTGGCAGAGATACCACCGAGAACAATAACGAACGGAAATATCGGAAGAATGTGCCGTATCCCGATATTGAGACCCGAACGCATCGCAAACCCGAAATAGATTGTCGCTGGGACGATAAGGAAAAGAATTTCACGGCGAAGCTCCCTGGCGCGTATCGCCTTAGTCGCAGCTACACCGCAGAACAACAACAATAGTGGAATCGTCGATTTGATTAAGAATGCGAACGGGAAATAGAACCAGCGGCCACTCTCGTATATGCGCCCGAGCAGGAACATTGGCTGGCCGCGATCTGTTGCTTGGAATACATCTGCCAGACCCCATAAGTAGGATTCGGGCAGGATACGCATTCCCGCCAGCCGAAGGAGAGCGTCCGTTCTATTCTCCAGTGATCGAGCGAATTCATCCAGTGACGGAGCAAGAGCTGGCAGGCCTTCTGGACGTGCTGCGAATCGGAACGTGTACGCTGCCCACAGGCCGAAGAACCCAATTGCAGTGACGACTGCCAACGAGATACCCAATCGCATAAGGTGGCTGATAATCGTCGGTGGCTTCCAAAATTCATGGGAAACAGGAAAAGTTTTCCGCCGGTATACAAGTTCGAGAATCGCCAGGACGCCGATGGTCGGCAGCACAAGCAGGCCGCTGTGTTTGGCCGTCAACGCGAATACAACAGAGCATGACGCCGCGAGTAATCGAACGACCGTGGGCTGCTTGATAAACCGCCAGAACATGTACACGGACGTAAAGAAGAACAGTGTCTCTCCCATGTCGGTCGTTACCAGCGCTCCATGTGCAAGGATGTTTGGTTCAAAAACGAACAGCATTAAAGAGACTAAGGCGACCGCAGAGCCGAACATCTCTCGCGCGCAGGAAAAAACAACGACCGCCAGCATAATCGTCCAAGCAGAAGCCGTCATGCGACTGCGAAACAGAATGCTATCGGCATCATTTCCGTACAGGAACTTAACGCCCGAGCTGAAATCTGTCGGCTTCGTATTTCCTGTTGCAGGGATTGGCGGTTCCTTCAAATTCATCCAGAGAAGCGGAAGTGCGGAAATGGCCTTCACCAAAGGCGGATGTTCGGGGTTGACTCCGAAATCGCGATGCCAGATCCGCCAGCCAGAATAAATATGGACGCTTTCATCGCATGTCTGCGACAAGTGCTGAACTGAAAACAGCAACTCGCAAACGAGAATAATCAAGAGCGCCCCAGCGCCCAAGTAGACGCGCACGTGACGCTGCATTTTCGCGAAATCTCCTGTCCGGGTTTCGGGGATCATAGGCAAGTTAGGTTTGACGAACAAGAAGGACGTTAAGGACGGCGTCATCGCCTACAAAATCGCGGCGCACGCCGCCAATTTAGCCAAAGGCCATCCGGGGCGCAATACCGCGACAACGCGATTTCAAAAGCAAGGTTTGAATTCAGGTGGGAAGGTCAATTCAATCTCTCACTCGATCCCGAAACCGCGCGCGAATTCCACGACGAAACTCTTCCCGCGGAAGGCGCCAAGACCGCGCACTTCTGTAGCATGTGTGGTCCGCACTTCTGTTCCATGCGCATCACAGAGGATGTTCGGAAGTACGCAGCGGAACACCGCATGAGCGAAGAAGCAGCGGTCGAAGGGATTGAAACAGAAGGCAACGGAGTTCACGAAGTCCGGAGCCGAAATCTACGCGAGAGCGTAATGTTGTAACCGCTCGCTCAGCGCAAAACTCTGCGTAGGCGGCCATGTGAGCTAATGCCAGTCCGACTCAGACCTCACGGAGTCTTCAGGATCGCGATGATCTCCGTGTAGATTGGCTGCCCGCTGACTTCGATGTCTTTGTCGGAAACGTAAACGTTAATTTCTGATCGAACGCCAAACTTTCCTTCGAGGTAAATCCCGGGCTCGATCGAAAAACAAACTCCAGGAATGATGCGCCGCGAATCGCGCGTCTCGAAATCGTCGTCGGGAACGCTTTCGCCCACATAACCGGTCCACGTTTGGTCAGTCGCGACTGCATCAGGTTTGTTCAGTTTAGTGGCCGCATCAATCAGAACGAAATCGCCGCGCCTGATTGGCGAATTCTTTTCCTTCGTCGGCATGTAGTGCGGATTGGCGGTGTTCGCGTTCACCGCCACGATCATCGGCTCCTGCTGCATTCCTTCTTCATTGTAGCGACGGAGCATGAACTGCGCGATATCCCATTCAGTGGTTGGTTCATTGGCGCGAATCCGGCGCGCAATTTCCGCAAATGCCTCCTGAATGATGCGATGCATTTTGTGAGAACCTTCCACATGCATCTGATGCTGAGCTAGAGAAAAAACGGCCTCGAATCGTTGTACTAGTTCCGCGCTCGTGACGGGTTCGACCCCGAACGAGCGAACGAGCTCGATCGTTCCGGCATCTACGCGTGAGATGTAGGTACAAAGCAGGGACCGGTGTCGAAAATGTTGGCGACGAAATAGCCTCCAGGACGCAGAGCGAATTCTCCCCACAGCGCGGAGGCGTTGTTTGGGACATACACAGGTGGGGGTATGTGGGGAGGCAATTTACGCAGGTAAAACGTGCGATTAATAAGGGGGGATACCGGTGCAGAAGGGCGTGCCACTCCGCGAACCACTCCAGTTGAATCGACAATCACCAGCGGCTTTGGAATTGACTGCCCATGTTTGGATGCCTGACCGAAAACCCGCGCTGCCGGGGCACCGTTATCGCACTGAACCAAGGCGGCAACCCGGCACCAACCTTTTAGTCCTTCAGGCTTGTGCCGTCCGCCAAACAAATCTGTTTCGCTAAGACCGATCCAATCCTGTAAGCCATCGGTGAACATATCCAATCGGCGCGCTCGTAGTTGTTCCGCTAGGCGGTAAATCCATTCTGCCCCAATACTTCCAAGATCAAGGACTGGTATTAGTTCATCATCGCGGACTCCGTTGACGAGGCTGCCCGCAGCGGATTCGCCATTCCATCTCCTGGTTCTCCAAACCGCCGCTTCCTTATAGTGTGCGGGGAAAACGAGAACGGGTAGTGCGAGAGCAGCGAGATATACCGGCCAGCGTAGCCATTGCTTAGATTGGACCCGCGCAATGGCGACTAACAGCAGTCCGGTCCAGAAAAGCGTGCCGAGAAAAAGTAACGTGGCGCGAACGCCAAGGAGGGTAGGTCACGGCCTGTAAGGCCAACAACCGCACTGAGAAACGCTAGGAGCAACACGAAAAGATTAAAAACGGCTAAAGCGAGTCCTGTCCATTCGAGACCGCTTTTGTTTACATTGCGACGAGTGATCTGTGGTAGCACTGCCAGCATCGCCACGACCAATGCCAGCGCCCCAGCGCACAGCGCCAATTCTGAGGACGCGACCGAAGGGCGGAAAAACTTGTCGGGCCCCCACTGGAACGTGGCAAACGAAAATGGACTACCTAGCAGACGACACAACCAGATGAATTAGTTAACGGACGACAGCCCTAGAAGAGGTTCTGGAGGAGACGCCAATCGTGCCCCGGCAACAGGACAAAGATGATAGCCCCCAGTAAACCAGTATGCGGATCAGCGCCAAAACACGCAGAGACGCAAACAGGCCACCGCAAACTGATAGAGAACGGCTTGATCGAAGTAATTCAAAAACACATTCAGCCACAGCGTGACGAGTTCAGTCAGTATGAGGCGATTCGTTTCCATTAAAGAATTGCAGCGTCCAAACGAATCCTGTAGCATGTGATGCGCTGATTAATGCCGATCGCGCAAAATCTAGGACAGATTAACTTCGAGGGCTGCTTTGGACTCAAGGATCCCGTTTAATAAGCCATTCATCACGGGCAAAGAGATCGACTATATTGCGCACGCAATCGAGAGCGGCCGGATAGCCGCCGATGGAGAATTCACGCGTAAATGCGCGTGTCTTCTGGAAAATCGGTTCGAGATGCTTAGGGTGCTGATGACCCCATCCTGCACGGCTGCGCTTGAGATGGCAGCAATACTTTGCGACCTATCGGAGGGCGACGAAGTCATCATGCCCTCCTTCGCATTCGTCTCCGCCGCGAATGCTGTGGTCCGCCTCGGGGCGCGCCCCGTGTTCGTCGACATACGCCCCGACACTCTCAACATCGATGAAAGATTGATCGAACGGGCCGTCACCCGGCGCACGAAGGCTATCTTACCCGTTCATTACGCAGGCGTCGCCTGTGAAATGGGCCGGATTATGGCTTTGGCCGACAAACACGGCCTAATCGTTATCGAAGATGCGGCGCAGGGGGTCAACGCTTTTTACAATCGGCTGGCACTTGGCTCGATAGGCCACCTCGGCGCGTACAGTTTTCACGAGACCAAGAATTATGTTTGCGGGGAAGGCGGCGCACTGATTATTAATCGGCCGGAGTTCATCGAACGGGCTGAGATCATCCGCGAGAAGGGGACTAATCGGAGCAAATTCATTCGTGGAGAAGTGAACAAATACACCTGGGTCGATGTCGGATCGTCTTATTTGCCGAGCGAGATTAGCTGCGCATTCCTGCTGGCCCAGTTGGAAGCGCAGGACATGATTACCGAACGCCGTCGCTCGATTTACAACTTTTATCGCCGCAATCTCGGTCCGCTTGAAGAGCGAGGTCTGCTGCGCCTGCCTTGTATACCCGAGGGTTGTGAAAATAACTTTCATCTCTTTTACATTCTCCTCAACGACGCCGTCACACGCGACGAGTTGATCGATTATCTGCGGCATAAAGGTATTCAAGCAGTATTTCATTACGTGCCGCTGCATTCGTCACCGATGGCCGAACGCTTCGGCTGCAAAACGGGCGACCTCCCTATCACAGAAGACCTGAGCGCCCGCCTTCTCAGGCTACCGTTCTTTCCTAAGCTCTCTAACGAGGAGCAAATGCGCATTGTCGATCACATCGCACATTTCTTGGAGCGAAGATTCTCGGGTGAAATGGCGCAAGCTGGTCCCCTCTCGGAGGTCGACAATCAGAATGATCTCGCCTACGATGCACCCGATGCGTTTGAGTGACGAGGAACTTCGGCCCGATGTTTCGATAGTTGTGCCGGTCTACCGAAGCGAAGACTGCTTGAGAGCGCTGGCCGCCGCAATCGCCGAAGCGCTCACCCCGACGGGCCGCGATTATGAAGTGATTCTCGTCAACGACTACTCGCCTGATAATTCTTGGGCGGTCATTGAAGCTTTATGCCAGGCGTACCCGAACATCGTCGGCATCGATTTGCGGCGCAACTTTGGGCAGGATAACGCGATAATGACCGGCTTGCGGTATGCACATGGCAGATATGTCGCGATCATGGATGATGACTTACAGCACGACCCGAGCGACTTGCCCGCGTTGCTCGCAAAGATTGAGGAGGGGGCGGACGTTGTTTATGCCAATTTCGAAAGTAAGCAGCAGAAAGCGTGGAAGAACGTCGGCAGCTTGCTCAATGGCAAATTCGCCGAGTGGGTCATCGGCAAGCCGAAGCACATTTATCTCTCACCCTACAAAATCATCCGGCGTGAAGTCGTCGAAATGATTTGCAAGTACGAGGGCCCGGACCCGTACATTGACGGGCTGTTGTTTCAGGTTACCTCAATAATAGCCCAGGTCCCGGCCCGCCATCACGCACGCTATGCGGGCAGGAGCAATTACACATTTTGGAAATCCGCTAGCGTGTGGGCGAAGCTGGCATTCTCATTTTCCGTGCGACCGTTACGGTTGGTCACTTGGGTTGGCTTTATCTTCGCCGTGCTGGGGCTTTTCCTCGCGACGGTGGTTATTCTTTACAAGCTACTGCGGCCAGAGGATTTCCCGCCTGTAGCCGTCGGCTGGGCGTCATTAATCGTGGCCATTTTTATCGGCGGTGGGACGCAGATGATCTTTTTTGGCATCATTGGCGAATACACGGGGCGGATGTTTTTGAGGATCAATAACAAGCCGCAGACATCTATTAGAGAGGTCATGAACGCCGACCCCGGGCGCCGGCAAACGCGCACGGCTCAGGAGAGGGTGTTGACGAGCAGGAGGTAAGAGTTTGGCTGCAAGTCTGATCTAAAGGAGCAGTACACTTTACGACCTCGCGATGCTCCTGCCGTACGGTCGTCATCACAGCGTCCGATTACCGATCTGATCAAGATTCCCGGCGGTAGAGACAAGGTTTACCCATTCGAAAAGGCCGGCGCCCCCCGGCGCGAATCTGTTATTGACGAAATCTATTGAGACCCAGCCGGGGGGATCTCAATGCCGTGTTTGGAGAGCAGCTGCGCCTTAGCCGAACCTTCAGTATCCGCTCGTCTATCTCTTCCGGTACCTCCTGGGCTTGCGCATGCGCATCCTGTCGATTTGGTCTGCTCTCGAGGCCTTCGGCGCATCCAGAAACTGCCGCCGCCGCGCGGCACCCCAATTCGCGTATCTGCCCACCAAGGCGAATTCGGGAACGTGGATTTCAGGTCCTCCAAGTAATACAGGCCGAGGTAACTGTTACACATCAGGACCTCGAATTCTGCATTAAAGCTTAGAAATGCCTGGAGCAGATATTGCTCGGTCCAAAAACGAAATTCGTCCATCACCCAATCGCGCCGGTAATCAAAGGGGAGGAAGATGTCGTGGACGTGCACGATGACGCCCGGCTTGAGACGCGGCAACACTTCCAAAAACAGGTAGTTGACGTCCCCGCCTATTTTCACCGTATGCGAACTGTCGATAAAGAGAATGTCGCCCGAGTCGAGTTGGGAAAAAAATTCAAGGTCGATATCTTCGACCTTTTTCTCAATTAACGATCGCAATCCGGGAAATCCGCGCCGGAGAAAGTCCTGCGGAAACGGCTCGATACAGATTAGCGCTGAGTTGTTGTTTTTCGCGGCGGCCTCTGCCGAGATTAAGGAAGAAAAGCCGCTGCCGACTTCGATGATCAACCGCGGCTGAAAATGGCGGATCATACAATAAGCAACCAGCGCGTCCGTGCCGTCAAAGAGATCATTGTTTAAATGAAAACGGCCGGGTTCCCCCGTCGAGCTGGTTGGGAACTGTTCATATTCGTCCCGGAACTTCGGAAAGCGATTCCGGAGTAGATCAAGCTGCACCGATTCATTCATGTCGATGCCGACCAGTTCACTCGGCCGATCCCAAAGGTTTTGCGGCAAGCTTTGAGTGTCAGGGATGGGTTGGTAGAAGTGCACCGGTGTCACGTGAAAACCGTGCCGCTCCCAGACCGGAAAAATCTCGTAAAATTTCCCGCTGTGCAGACAACGAGGCATGACTGTTGCGATGAATTGCGAAAGATCCGTTACGTCGATGTTTCCGCGCATTACTTCCGCCGCTAGGTCGCGCAGAGCCGTTGGCGAGGGATCGATGAATCGCGGCATGATAGCAGTTTATGCTTTGCTTCCGATCGCAAGACCTCGTGGCCCAAAGGATGTGTCCAAGCTCTTTAAGTGTTGATCACTGAACAAGGCCTGTAGTTTTTCGCGTGCCGCGTCGGTGGAATATAGCGACCGCGTTCTCTCGATGCCGTTCTCGGAGAGTCGGTTCCAAAGGCCCTCCGATTCATAAAGTTCGAGCAAGGCGCGGGCAAAATCTTCCGGCTCATCGGCGACGAGAACATCTTCATGGTCAGTAAGCATCATTCCCTCGACGGCAAGCGAGGTTGCGACAACCGGTACGCCATAGGCCATACTCTGGTTGATTTTGCCTTTGACACCCGCGCCAAAGCGCAACGGCGCGACGGATAATTTAACGCTATCGAAAAAGGGCCGGACATCGGTCTGTAATCCCGTGACGATGATGTTCTCAGTCGCTAGCGCAACTACTTCCGGCGGCGGTTTCTCGCCGATGATGTAAAACTTCGCGTCGCTCAGATGCTCGTTCACCAATGGATAAATTGCTTCCGTGAAATAGAGCACTGCATCAGTATTCGGGGGATGCTGAAAACCGCCGATAAAGAGAAAATCGCGGCGCAGCGAGAAAGGCGTGGCAGATCCGGGAACATCAACAATGTTAGAGACGATCTCGATTGATTTGGCCGGCCATTTTTCTTTGAGTATTTGATGCTCGACGCTGCTGACGACCCACGTCTCGTCGGCTTGCTCGATTAGATCATATTCAAGCCGCTGCTTCTCCTGCGCTTTTTGCCGAAGCTCCAGGTTATCGGTTAGTTCCGCGCCGCGGCTCTCCCGGACAAAATGCAAATCGACGGTATCAAAAATGATGCGGCTTTGCGGCGCATGCAACCGAACATCAGCAATATGCTTGCGGGCAAAATCGCACCGGCTCAGTACCACAGCATCAAACTTCGAACCATTTGCGATGAGATAGTCGCGCACTTTTTTAATATAAGGGTGATAAATAACTTCGATCCCGCGTCTCTGGAGCTTGCGGGTATACAGAGGAATGTCCGCCAGATTATCTGGAATGAAAGTCACGCGATGGCCAAGTTGGTGGAGGAGTTTGAGGATTTGGAACATCCGCAGCGATCCTGAATCCCGGTCCGGCATCGGGACATGATGATCGATCACGAGAATGTTTTTTCCACCAGGTGGCGCCTGGTTTAGGAAGGTCAAATCGCCAGTTGCTGGTTTTGTCATCAGCTCAACGGCCCACGTTTCCGCAAACGTTGAGCGATTGATCTCTTGATGTTTTTTTGTTCCTGTCGAGAGATCAACGCCGCCGGTTACACCTTCGTAGTGAATTACCTCACTGAGCGGCTGATATAGTACCTTGTGACCGGCCCGGCGAACCTTGAACGATAAGTCAGTATCTTCATAATAGGCGGGCGCATATCTTGGATCAAATCCTCCGACGCTCTCGAAGAGCGATCTGGGAATCATAAGCGCTGCTGCCGAACAGTAATCAACTTCCCGAAGATAGTTGTATTCGGGTTTTTCTGGATCATCGAACTTGCCGTAGTTCCATCCCGAGCCATCTCGCCATATAATCCCGCCCGCTTCCTGTAAACGGCCATCCGGGTAAACGAGTTTTGAGCCGACGATGCCTGCTCCCGGTTCCTGAAGGAAGGTATCCACGAGCGAGCTAAGCCAGTTTTCCTTGACAATCGTGTCATTGTTCAAAAAAAGGAGATGTTTGCCGCGCGCCTTCTCCGCACCGCGGTTACAGGAAGCGATGAAACCGGAGTTCGTCTCGTTGCGCAAATAAACAACGCCGTTCATCCGCGGGACAAGATCAGCCGTCTCATCCGTGGAGCAGTCGTCAACAACGATTACTTCGAAGCGCAATTTGTCCTTAACGGTTCGTAGCGAACCAAGACAGGCATGAGTGTATTGAAATTGATTGAACACCGGAATGATGATCGAAACCTCGACATCTTCGTGCGTGGGGAAATGGATCGATTCAACAGGCAGCGATGGAAGGGGAGGTCCAACAGCCTCGGAGCTTTGAGTATTTTTTTCCGAATCGACGCCCGGCCATTTTGGTACGCTTGGGAATTGAAGCGCGCGGATCGCGTCTTCAATTTTGGCGATTTCGGGATGGGAAGCTCGCCATTCCGAATAGGCGGTCACAATTTTTTCGAGATGGCCATAACCGATCGAGACTTTGCCAGGAAATAATTTTGCTTCAATTGCGGCTACCGGATTCGCCAATTTCCAGCGGCGGGAAGAACGCAGATGCGCGGCGGCCTTTTCAGCATCATCGAGCAGGCGCGAGAGCTTCCTAACACTCCAAAGCTGTTTGCGCAGCCGATCTGTCAGCTCCACTCCGCGCTGCTCCTGTTCCGCCAGACTTATGCTTTTGCTGTGGAGAAGGCCGTTGATTTCCGCAAGACGGTTTCTCAGATCAGCCATATTTTCATTAAGCTTTGCAAGTTCTCCTTGGTGTGCCGCTTCGCTTCTTTGGTGCGCCGCTTCCTGCTCGGAGAGCTTTGCTTGCAGTTCGCTACACTTTGCGAAAAGTTCGTGCGTCTGGAGCCTATAGGCCTCCACTTGCGCCGTTCGTTTGGACTCTGCAACTTCAGAAATCGCTTCAGGCTCGAAGCCCCACGCCAAGAAGCGTTCAACTCGCCTAACCTGATCGACCTTTTCCCGGAATAAGGCTGCGACCGCCGGCCATCTGGCTTCGGCATCCACGCCAACAACTTGATTTTCAATAAACGGATCGGCGCATTGGCAATATTGCTGCACAACCGGGTCATTGTGTAAACGGCTGAGCAAGAAGAGAGTTTCCCCTTGTCGCTCGCAGCGATCGCAAAATCCTTCAAATGTAGGCGGTCTTGTCATGTAGCTCACTGCTGCGCGATGAAACACCACATGGAATCCAAATTTCGAAAGGCGGTATCCTAGCTCCACGTCTTCGCTGCCGAACCGGAACTGGCGATTAAAGACGCCGTGTTTAGCGAGAAACGATCGCTTACATGAAGAGCGTCCACCCCAGAAGTAGGTGAAATCGAGGATTTGCCCGTCCTTGAGATCGCCGTAAGCAAAAAGGAAGCGCCCGAGATCTGTGACGTAGCGCATCAGATACGTCACTGGAAGCGTTGGCGCCCATGTCGTGTATCCTAAGACGGCTACGTTTTCTTTTGGGTGCTGCTCGTGGGCTTTAAGATGTTCCTCCAGGAGACGGTGATCGGCGATATCGTCATCGTCGGCAAAAAGCAAAATCCTGCCGCGGGACGCCAGGATACCAGTGTTCTTCGCGGCTGATATGCCTGAGTTTTCGATGTGGAGATAATTTAACGGCATCCGCGAGGCGAAGCTGCGGCAAATTTCCGGGGTCGCGTCTTGCGAACCGTCGTCCACGACAACGACCTCGTACTGGTCCGTTGGCAAAGTTTGGGTCGCAAAGCTCTCGAGAGTCGCGGCGAGCATGGCCGCGCGGTTGAAGGTAGGGATTACAACACTTATCGACAGGCGTCCAGGCTGGTCATCTGGGGTTGGTTGCACACTTCGCCTCTCCGACGTGATTGATCCGCCGGGCTCAGCGTGATCTTCGGCGATCATTGAACTTCTCGTGCTGTTTTTCAAACGAATAGCCGGCGTAAAAGCCCATTGAGCTTACACCAAAAACTGGCTTTCGCTCTTATAGGATAAGAGTTTGGCGAAATCAAACCCGTTAAATTAGTTTGATTAGTTCTGTCCGGGTTCGCGCTGCTTCGCCAAGTGAAGGCATCCGTAAAGGGTTAAGTGATGCTATTGAGCCGTAGCAGACCTCCAAGCACGACAATGCCTGCCAATAACGAGACGTTTCTTCGAACAAGGGAGAGGATACGCCCTTCGAAATGAAGTTTCATTCGGCGTTACTGTGGCTCAATCGGCGCAGATCCAGTACGATAAACGGTCCATCAGAGAATACCTTGGCGGCCTCGATTTGGCGCGGAATTTCGAAGCCCTTGCTTCTGCCGTCGTCGAACGCTCTTTGAATCCAGTTGGAGAAAGGCTTAAAGTAGTCGGGCGGCTTATCAAGGATGCTTTGTTGAAAGATGAGATGCGTCACACCGAATTTGTCGCGTAGCCGCTCGAGCGGTCTTCGGTCGGTGGCAAAGTACGCTGCGATGAGCGGGACCATTCGACGTCGCACTTCGTCTGCGTAGCCTTTATGAAATGCGACGCTCAACTCTTCCGTGATGAACGCCTGGCGGCGGCTCACCCACGGCACATTGTCGAGACCCCTTGGCCAGCCGGCGATGAGGACGTCTTTCGGCAGATGCCGGAGAAAATCGTAAAGCCGCCGTTGCGATGTGACGTCTGTATTGAGCCCGGCGTCCATGCTGCCGCGCCCAGCGAATGGCAGGAGCACCATAGCAGCAATGATTATGACGCCTGCCGGTCGTCCAAACGCGACGAAGCGCCGCCCGGCGAGTTTGGCTCCGATGGCCGCGCCAACTGCGGGGATGAGCACAACGAGCACAATGGGTACTGCGTACTCAGCATAACGCTCAGGCTCGTACAAGGAGGGAATGAGCGCTCGCGCCACCAGGTGGCCGAGCCATGCAGCGACGCCTAACAGGAGGAAGCGGCGTCCTATGGCGTCTCGTACCGCTACGAACATGCCGCCGACGAGGAGCGCCCCTGTCAAAAGCTCGACTACCACATTGCCATTTGAGTTCGCGCCCGGATAAGCGCGAACCTTCGCCCATTCCTGTACCTTCTTCGACCATGGCTGTCCGACCGGCCGGAAGAAGCCGCGTGCCTGCTCGAGCGCTGCCTCTGGAAACGTCTTGTAAGGAGGACGATCAAGGTGGCCATGGCGTCCACCCGGTCCGATTTCGGGATAAGCGAACACGTCCTTTGGCGCGAGCAACGGACCGTAAGCTCGCGTCCCAAGTAGCATCGGCAACAAGACCAATGCGGAGATACTGGCGGTGGCGATGATGAGACGTGCCCGGCGGAAGAAGTGCCAGTCGGCTGCGTCGCCGCGGTCCTCCGCCGGCAGCACGAAGAGCCATATCGTGAGGGCGATTCCGGCTTGGATCGCGACGGGAAAGTAGAATGCCGCGCTTGCGCAGACGATAGCGGCGAGCAGTCGCGGTTTGCCGTACACTAGAGCCGCGGTGGTCAAAGCGAGCGCCGGAAATGCGAAAGCGCGCGGCAGACTGCCGGCCATTCTACTGAGAAAGATGCTGTTTGACAGGACGAGCGCTGCTGCGAGGAACGCGCCGAAGTAGCCCGCAAGTCGGCGAGCGGCTGCCGCCACGGCAACGACAATCACTACGAGAAGGACGTATGGCAAAACCTTGCTGATGGCAGCCGGGTCCCAGAGGCGGGCTCCGATCCTGTACAGAGCGCGGTAGCCCACCGGCAAGGAAGCGCAATAGTATGTGGCGAAGTAATCGTGGGGAAAGAGCCCTCGGTCATGATACCGGAAGAAGGGAAAGACCTGTATCCGCACGTCATCATTGAAGATCAATGGGTTCATTGAGCGCTCGACGTGCGCCTTAAGTGCCGGCCCGTAGACGATTGCCAGGGAGATCAGGAGTCCAGCGATGAAGGCGCCGTTGCGCAGAACCGACGGACGGAAGTAGGCGATAGCGGACGAAGCCAAGCGGGTCACGTCAACGCGGAGCCGGCGCGGATGTTCTGTTCTTGACCTCATGTTCTATATTTCTCCTGTGAGCTTGCCAGTCATGAACCAAGTGCTTGGGCCGTTTGCGATGTCAGTTAGAATTTCCGCTTTATGCAAGCTTGAGGACGATAGCGGCGTAATACTAGAATACTAGTCCTATCTTGTTTTCTTGAACGAAAGAGTACGAAGATGAAACTCGTAATCTGTGGAGGCTTTAGGCGCTGTTATGGTCGCCGGTTTTGAATTTATCCCGAATGCTGACAGGAAACCAACCGTTAGCCTTTCACCATGTCTGGCGCCTCCCGGAGATCGTAGATTAAGCATGTGTCTTCTTCGGATGCCAGGAGCCGGTAACGTTTGTCGAGATGCCCTTTTAGCTCGGGATATCGCTCGAAGAGTCCAAATGCGTTGTGCGGCGCGAGCAGAAACTCAGCGCCTTTCGAATGCAACTGCTCCAGCTCTTCGATTGCAGCTGCGCCATTGGCAGGATAGTGCACTCGCTGATCCTCGACAGAAACATATACCGTGCCGACCGAACCATCGCCAGTGCTCCAGCTAATAACGATCCTATCCGGCCCGCTTCCGATTGGGACTGGATTCGGAGTAGCTGCGATGAAGGCCCCATTCCGAGCGAGCTTTTCATCGGGATAACTCGGTGCAAGTGCGGCGCGGCTCCGCGTTACCGAAACCGATGCCAGAAGTCTGTCTTGTGCCGGACCTCCGTAGAGGCAGAACTTATAGACACCTTCAGGGCCGATCCATGCCGCTTCGGCCGATCCAGCCGCGCCGGACGCAAAAAGCTGTCGCTTATCTCTCCGAACACGCTCAGGAAAAGCCCACACTCGCTGCGCGTCAAATCGCGGGAGGTCTGCGTACACTGGGCTGATCACGATCGCAGTAGCCTTCGGCGGCAGCACAGCTGCTGCTAGCTCGCTAACTCGTCTGGCGAGCTTCGATACCTCTTCAACAATCTCATCCACGACCACTTCAATCGCTTGGGTGGCATCGACCAGCACCGCGTTCATTCTTCGATAATAGGCTTCTGCTCCCTTTTGCCATTCAAGTACCGATGCGTATTCATGGGGTAGCTTTCCCATAACGTTGGTCGTGCGTGCAGTAATTCTTTTTTTAAGCGTCGCTTCGTCAATAATTAAGGCAACGATTCGCGAAAACAGATCCCAGACTTCTTCATCGTTCGATGCGCCTCCACAGAGGAACACTGGATTGTCTTTGCCCTGTAACGCCAGACGTTCGACACGCTGTCGCGACAGTTTCCATGTGTGATGCCTATACCACTCTGGGCTGCGGTCTTGCGGGTTGATAGGGGTATCAACGATTCCTCCGGTTTCATTATTATAAGAGGTAGCGATCCCATTTTCATCGGTGCCAAATGCTTTGTAACCCCGTTTGAGGAGTTCGGTGCGGACCGCTGATTTACCAGAGCCTGAGACACCCGTGATGTATATGAGTGGCATAGTAATGTATCATATCAAAACTGCGTAAATCGACACAATAGTAATTAATCGCGGAGAACTTGCTCTTCGAGAGCTCAATAACCTTCTCGGAGAGATCGAGATCAGAGTAGCTGACATGATCCATCCTGCGCCTGAGGGCAGGCCAAATTCCGCCAGTGACTCCGCGCAGGGCATACCTGGGTGTCCTGTTGCTGGCTGGGGACAGTGCCCATGGTAGAATTCTCAGAAAAAGCTTTTACCACGAGTGAACGATTTCGCTAATGCTTCGCGCAAATCGAAAATGACACACGTATTCTCATCTCGCACGATGCTGGGGTATCGGGCCTCGACATACTCGCGAAATTTTTGATAATCATCAAGCCACCAGAATGCCGTAGCCGGCAATAACAGGTATTCCGCCCCTCGGGCTCGGATGGCTTCCAGGTGGTTGATCGCCTCGTCGCTGTCTTCCGGCCGACGGCTGTCATACTGTCCGCCGTGGGAAACATAAATCCGACCTACGGAGCCGTCGCACGTATTCCAACTGATGGTAGTCCGGCCGAATCGGTTGGGAGCGGGAACCGGATTTGGGACAGCTATCAAGTAGGCCTGTCCTGATGGAATTGGATCTACGTTACTCCCAGGATCTGCATCCACGACGCCGGTCACCGAAATGGCGGCGAGCTCTTTTGCGCAGTTGGGTCCACCGAAGAGCGTAAAGTCATAGCTCATTCCTGCTTGGATCCAAGGTACACTGACTGAGCCTTTATCACCTTGCGCAAAGAGTCGTGCTAGCCCATCCGCGTCAGCTTGTGGAAAGTGCCATGCACGGCGGCTGCCTAAACGCAGTAGTTCTCTCTTACCATCGGTGGCCACTGCGACAGTGGCACGCGATGGCAGACTGGCTTCGACAACCTCAAGGATTTGATCGCCCATTTGCAGAGACCCGTAATGCTCTTGCCAATGCTTTCTCCCAGCTCTGAACGCCTCGGTGTGGTAATTACTCTCCTTCACAAAATCCCATTGTGATTTGAGGACCTTCAGCGTATCCCGAAGCATCAGTGAGTAATCGGTGGACATACTTGAACCGTGGAGTCGGTAGTCTGCAACGAATTGGTTGTGACCGAAGACTGGAGAATCCTTCGAGATACGGAGATATAGATCATAATCCTCAGCAGCGCGTAACGAAGTGTCGAAACCCTTGACAATATTGAACGTGCTCCGCTTGTAAATCACCGAACCAGGACACCAAATATAATTACCCCGAAGCAACTCCAGATAATGGTCGCGTGCCACATTAAGCTGCTCTGGCTTCGCCAGTAGCGACCCATCCACGACAATGAGTCTGCAGTGGCCGTAAGCGAAAGCGCACTCCGGATGCTGACGCAGGGAGCTGACTCCAATTTCCAGAGCTTCAGGCAGGAGGCGGTCATCGGCGTCAAGGAAAACGAGGAACTCGCCGCGGCTCTCCCGCAGCCCCGTGTTGCGAGCGCTGGAAAGGCCGGCGTTTTCCTGATAAACATATCGCACCGGGGAATAGCGCCTGACCACATCCGCGGTGCTGTCAGTTGAGCCGTCGTTTACCAAGATGATCTCAAAATTCGGATAACTCTGGGCTAGAACGCTCTCGATTGCCTCGTGAAGAAAGTGTGCCTGGTTGTAACAAGGTATAATTGCTGAAACGAGACCGGACTCCGGCATAGACACACCCTTGAGTGACCCGTCAACCGAGATTGCCGCACTATGTTTGCTGGTATTTGCCGAATTCATTTTGATGATTCGCCCAAATTAAAAATGATACAGGTATTTTCCTCGCGCACGATGGTCTCGTACTGGGCCTCTACACGCTTGCGAAATCTTTGATAATCATCGAGCCACCAAAAAGATTTCGCCGGGATTATGAGATATTGGACGCCTTTTCTTCTTGCTGACTCCAAGCGATCCCAAGCTTCATCACTATCGGCCGGATTGTCGCCTGCGTACACACCGGCGCCTGATACATACACCTGCCCTTCGGAGCCGTTCCCGGTACTCCAAGTGATATTGGTCGCCCCCGGCTCCTCAGCGGCCGGGACCGGATTCGGAATTGCCGTTAACAAAACCCCGTCCTCGCGCGCAGGTTCTTGCGGCACCGATTCAGCGCTTGCTATCAGCACCGGATTTGCAACACCTCGGACCAAGAGCCGGGCCAACAGTTTTGAACGGTCCGTACCTCCATACAGGCTGAATTCGTACGTCATTCCGGCGTCAATCCAAGCTGGCGTGGCCACCGAACCTTCTGCTCCTTGCGCGAATAATTCGCCTTTGCTGCTTTGCTCCGCCTCCGGAAAATGTCGGGCTCGCCGGCCGTCCAAGCGAAGCAATTCGCTGCTACCGCCTGTGGCGACCGCGACGATCGCATCGGGCGGGAGCCGCTCGCGTACGATATCCCGAATTCTACCAACCATTTCGTGAAAGGGATAATCATTTTGCCAAAACCGCGTTCCGGCATCGTACGCCTCCCGGTAACGACTATTCGCCTTAACAAAATCCCAGTGTGCGCTGTGCGCGGCGAGTGCAGCACGCTGCATTGCTGTAACATCGCGAGACAGTCTACCGGAAAGGTGCCGCCGATATTCTGCAATTATGCGGTTATGTGAATACACCGAAAAATCCCTCGTGATGCGCAGATACAGCGGGTGATCCTCAACGCGCTTCAACGTGGGATCGAACCCGCCCACAAAATCAAAGATCTGCCGGCGGTATAGCACCGTAGCAGGGCACCAAATGTAAGTACCTCCCCGGAGTAACGCCAGATAATGCTCGCGCTCAATACGAAGTTGTCTTGGCGAAGGAAGGATTGCCCCCCTTGAATCGATCACGCGGCAGTGGCCGGAAACAAAGGCGCACTCCGGATGTTCGCGTATGCAGCTAACGCCGGTCTCGAGAGCGTGTGGCAGCAGGCGATCATCGGCATCGAGAAACACGAGGAACTCACCGCTACTCTGTCGCAGCCCGGTGTTACGAGCACTGGAAAGGCCCGCATTCTCCTGATAAACATAGCGCACTGGCGGATAGCACCTAACAACTTCGGCGGTGTAGTCAGTTGAGCCATCATCCACAACGATGATTTCGACGTTCGAATAACTCTGCGCCAGAACACTTTCAATGGCCTCCGCGAGAAACGGAGCGTGGTTGTAGCAGGGAATTACCACCGACACCCTGCCCGGGTGTGGCGGAGCGTACTCTTCCGTCGGTTCACGAAGCGGATCGGTCACTTGTTAGGACGTTTGCTTTTCCGGCGAGGCGTGAGTCTCAGCGGAATCGCATTGCTCTAGGCGTGTTCCACTGCCGTTCGCGTCTGCGCGCTCTAACTCGTCTAATGCTTTTGCCCGAATGAATCCTTTCATCTTGAAGGCGTTGAAAACCCACCAGTAGAGGCTGTTCAATTGATCCGTGAGTAATGCGCGTGCTTCTTCAGTCTCCCTGATTCCAGAACCTCCATCCGGCTTTTTTGCCGCTCGCGATCCGGGCATGTTACTGGATTTCTTGTTTTTTCGTGCCGGTTTTGTCGAACGCTTCCCACTCCGTCGTTTCGCCGGCATGCCAGGACCAGCGTCACTCTGCGCCTCATCGGAACCTGCTCTAGAGGACATCGCCATCGGTGTCCAAACAAACCGCGTAGTCACTGGGAGTCAAGCTCATTGCGTGGAGCCGGGCACGCGACAATCTTTGGTGGTGCAATAAAAGCCATGCGGATTACGCGCACGCCCCAAATTGGGGTTCTTAGGAAAACAGAAAACCTCGATCACGAGGCCCTATCGATCTCGCCTTGCCGCTATGCAGTATCAGGATTTCCACAGCTGCTTGATCGATTATTAATCTTGGCCAAAACTTCGTTTCACGTAAGATCGACACCCAGCTGAATGAAGGTTCATTTCAAATGCCGCACTCCCTGCGTTATTCCACGGAATGCCTTGTTATTGGCAGGCATCTTGGTGCTGGCAGCCGTCTTGCGGTTCAACCAAATTACTCAGCCCTTCGTTGATGGATTTGATTGGCGGCAGGTCAGCACTGCCATGATGGCCAGCAACTTCTACCATAGGAACTGGAATATTTTATACCCGGAGGTAAGCTGGACTAACCCGACAGCGTCTGGCTATCAAGGGCGTGAATTCCAAACGGTGAGTTATATCGCGGCCCTTCTCTACCTTCTCGTCGGTGAACATGATTGGGTCGGGCGTAGTGTGGCTGCATTGTTTGGACTGTGGGGCATCTTTGCACTCTATCAACTTGTTCGCCGGGTTTGGGATGAAGAGCACGCGCTTTTGAGCGCTGCCGTGATGGCTTTGTTGCCGCTCAGCATTTTTATCGACCGCTCATTCCTTCCCGACCCGGTTATGGTCGCGCTGATGACCACCAGCGTTTGGATGCTGATAGCTTATTTGCAAACAGACCGTTTGCGTTTCCTCTTGCTATTCGGCGTAACTGGCGCGTGGGGCTTATTAACCAAACTCCCGGGCCTCATTGTTGGCTTTGCAATGATCTATGCGACGCGGACGATCCTGCGGTTCCGGCACAGGCTGAATCGGAAGAAGCTAGCCGCGATAAGCATCGTCGCTGTACTGGCCCTTCTCCCGGTCGTGGCATACTATCTTTGGGCTCTGCATCTCGCTCATTCATATCCTCCGTATCATATGGCCGGTCACGGAAACTGGGTCTGGAGTAAGGGGAAGGGATTGAAGCAGTGGTTGGATAAGAATTACTATCTTCCGCTCCTGAGTCACAAATTAATGCTCGGCGCGCCACAGCCTGTTATGGTTCTCGTCCCGTTGGGAATAATCTTTCCATTTCTTCGTTTTGATCGAGAGGGCCGTAATCAGAATTCTCTGTTTAGGCCAGCGACATTGAGTAGCTCGGCTAAGGCTCCATGGCTCTTCCATTACTGGCTTCTTGGAATACTTCCTTATTATCTGATAGGGGCGAAGGAATTGGCTGTGAATCAATGGAATCTTCACATCATTGACCCTGCCGTTGCGGCGTTATCCAGCTATGCAATCATTACGATTTCATCGTTTATTGCCAAGCTCGCGCCGCCTTCCGGCAGATGGGTCGTCAAAGTAGCGATAATCACAGCTTCGTTGATTACTATTAGTGTGTTGGGAGCTATGCAGTTGCGGCTAATGTATACGCCTTATCACGAGCCAGGCTATGAATTGGGATTGGCCCTGCGAAAGATAAGTCAGCCCCGTGACCTCGTGGTCACGATGGCAACCGTCCTTGGTGACCCGATCGTTCTCTATTATAGCCAACGGCGCGGTTGGATTTTCCCTCCGCCCCCCCCAGCAACTGCAAACGTAATGGCGCTCCCTGAGGACGATCGCGAGTCGATAATGGCATTTGAAAAACTCCGTGCCGAAGGTGCCGTCTGGTTGGGGATCGTCGCTCGACAGCACGCTTTACTTCGGCAAAAGCATCCCCTCTTACTCGCGCATTTTCAACAGGTCTGTCGCCTATACCAAAGCAATCCCAAATGGTTCATCTATTCTATCTTGCCGCCTCCGCCAGGAAATTGAGGATACGGCCACCCCAAAAAAAACTCCGCGATGGCGAAGGCTCGTCCGCGATCTACCTTTCAACCTCCAGGATTTGATCGCCCATTTGCGGAGATCGTTGATACTCTTGCCAATGCTTTCTTCCACATCTGAACGCGTCGGTGTGGTACTCGCTCTTCTTCACAAAATCCAACTGTCTATCGCAGCTTATGTGCCACATAATCGTGCAACCATTGTGAAGTCTTTTGGTTTTTGAGTATGCCGGCAACGCGTATCCTTTCTAACGCCTTTATAGCCCAATATAATGCCTCTCGCTCTTCTAGGTGCTCTGCATCCAAACCGTACTGTTTTGCAAAAGCTTGTTTATTGCCATGACAGCCAGGCCACCAAAAGTCGAAGTTTGCAAAATCTGCCATCACATCTTTCTTGTTCGTCAAACCTAACTTGCCTATGATCCCCGAAACCCGGACAGGAGATTTCGCGAAAATGCAGCGTCACGTGCGCGT
>WNGG01002854.1_pt1 | contig 21319 bp, 24 predicted proteins | sample 5400661 | NCBI WGS metagenome assembly WNGG01 (sample SAMN13153372, study PRJNA577476) | soil metagenome | isolation source: 100 cm soil or saprolite under Garry oak tree replicate 1 | place: USA:California | collected 2016-06-15
ATCGACGAGCGGCCGGAAAACCCGAAATCGGTCGAATAGCGATGCGAGCATATCACGAGGGGAATCGCGTAGTGATAGAAGTCAGCGACGACGGCCGGGGCATCTATCCTGCGGTTGTAAGAGCCAAGGCGATTGAAGTAGGGGCGGTAACGGAACAAGAGGCGCAGCAGATGTCGGACGAGGACGCCCTTAATCTAATCTTTCTCGACGGGTTGTCGACCGCCAGGGAGATCACTCAATTGTCGGGAAGGGGCGTGGGCGCCGCGGCTGTCAAGAGTGCTATAGAACAATTACGCGGCAACGTGACGGTCAGAAGCCAAGTTGGTGTTGGAACGTGTTTCACCCTCCGGATGCCTTTGACCCTGGCGATCATCAACGGATTGCTATTCACTGCGTCCGGGCAGCTCTTCGCGTTGCCGCTGCTTGCAGTGGGCGAGATTGCTCGCGGCGAGAGTTCTGAGATCGTTCATCTCCACGGCGTCGAAAACTACCGATTGCGTGACCGGTTTGTGTCTTTGGTGCGGCCTGGAAAGGTTCTTTCATTCGAGAGGCAAGACGTCCACAAGAGGGACACTGAGCACTTCTTTATTATCGTGCTGACGGTCGGGAATAAACAATACGGAGTGGTTGCGGACGAATTGTTTGACGAGCGCGAGTTGGTGATAAAACCGCTCGACAGCGAGTGGGTGCAAAATGAGGCTCTTTCCGGAGCGTCAGTGTTGGGTGACGGTCGAGTCGCGTTGATCATGGACGCGGAAGCGATGTTCCGCAAGGCGGTGAAGCGCGCATATGCAGCCTGAGAGGAAGAAAACACGAGTCCTGGTAGTAGACGATTCGGCGGTGATGCGCAAGCTTATCTCGGGTCTGCTGGAGAAGGATCGCGAGATTGAAGTCATTGCGACTGCAATTGACGGCTGCTTCGCGTTGACCAAGGTGGAACGGCTAAAGCCTGACGTGGTCACGCTGGACGTGGATATGCCAAGGATGGACGGGATGACAGCTCTTGAGGAAATGGTCTCCAAGTATCGCACTCCGGTGATAATGCTCAGCTCGCTTACAACGCGAGGCGCCGCTTTGACGATGCAGGCTCTCGAGAAGGGAGCGGTTGATTTCGTCTGCAAACCCGAGAGCGCCGCCCGCCTCGCCGAGATGGCCGAGGAGCTGGTGTCGAAGGTGAAGGCGGCGGCTCGCGCAAACATTTCGGTATTGAGCCGAGACCCGCTCGATCTGCCGCCGGTCATGAAAAAGCCGGCGATAGTAGGGTGGGGAAGCGGCGCGGGCAAAATCGTTGCCATCGGCGCATCGTCGGGAGGCCCGAACGCGCTGCGATATTTATTACCGCGTATTCCGGCTGATCTGGACGCGGGTATTGTGATCGTTCAGCATATGCCGGAAAGTTTCACACGCATGCTGGCGCATTGGCTGAGCGAGATATGCGAGCTCGAAGTCAAAGAAGCGGAGCCGGGCGATCTGGCCGTTCCCGGCAAGGCATTCATTGCACCCGGAAGCTCGCACATGAAAGTCCGAAAGACAGCGGCTGGGTGTCAAATCTTGCTTGAGGGATCACCTCTGGTGAACGGGCACAGACCATCAGTCGACGTGTTGTTCAGGTCGGTCGCCCAAGAATATGGCGACTGCGCAACCGGAATAATTATGACCGGAATGGGAAGTGATGGGACGCAGGGGATGGAAGAGATCAAGGCCGCAGGCGGCTGGACCATCGCACAGGACCAGGAGACTTGCGCAGTATACGGGATGCCCCGAATTGCAGTGGAAAAAGGATGTGTAAACCAATCAGCTGACGAAAAATCGTTAACACCTCAATCAGCCCTCACTTGTTTGATCGTCGACGATTCTGCGTTCATGCGTTTTCACCTGAAGCGAATGGTAAGCTCGTTTGAAAATGTGATCGCCAGCGAAGCCGCCAACGGCAACGAAGCCATCAGGGAGTATGCGCGGGTCAAACCCGACTTTGTGCTGATGGACGTAGTGATGCCGGGTCTGGAGGGGGTCGAGACGGTGAAGCGAATTTGCGAAGCGGACGCCGCGGCAAGAGTCATCATGATAAGTTCGCTAAGCTACAAAGAGAAAGTGGCCGACGCAATTGCCGCAGGGGCGAAATGCTTCATACCGAAGCCTGTAACCGCCAGCGAGCTACGACAGGCGATCGCCAGCGTGTTGTCTCCGGGAGGCGGGCCGAACGGAGGAGCGATATGAGGCTTGACTTCGTAAAGACATTCGTCGACTCGACTGCCACCTTGTTCAGGGAAATGGTCGGCCCTGACGTCGTGATACCTTCGATGACGATGAAACCAAGCCCGGTGGCCGGGGGGGATGTGATGGCAATCATAGGACTCACCGGAGAAGCGCAGGGGCGAGTCATCTTCGATATGGACACGGCTACAGCGGTCGGGATCGCGGGACATATGCTCGGAGAGCAGCCGCATGGACTGACGCCGCTCGCTCGCAGCTCGATTGCCGAGTTGGCATCGATGGCAATCGGCCGGGCCATATCGCAGATCAACGACAACGGCAATCGACTCAAGATAAGCCCGCCAACAGTAATAACCGGCTCGAACCTTGCGAGCTACGACCAATGCCTCGAAACTCTCGTCGCTCCCATCAACACTGCTTACGGCGAAGTCCGAGTCAACGTCACCATTCAGGATCTGAATTGAGGGGAGCGGAGAATATGACACAAGAGCCTGCGGAGATATTGAGCCTTTTCAAGAAGAGCGAAGAGCTGGTTGAGATGCTCAGAGAGGGCAGGGTATTCACCGAAGAATTGATGCGCGAGAACGAGCGACTCCGCTATCGCATCGTTCAGTTAGAGGCCCAGAACATGAAATCGTCGGCAGCGGTGGTCGAGGAGCTCGAGCGCCTTAGGCTCGAAAATAGTCAGATGGCGCAGGAGCTCCAGTTCTTGGAACAAAGATTCTCGCGAGTCGAAGCTGAGAACAAAGACTTCGCGCAGCGATACGTGGAAGTCGAAGAGCAGAACGAAAGCCTCGCCAACCTCTACGTGGCCAGCCATCGGCTGCACTCGACGCTGGACTCAACCGAGGTCGTCGAATGCATCAAGGAAATCCTTCTCAACATGGTCGGTTCGGAGGACTTCGGTCTCTTTGTGTTCGACGACGATACAAATGAGCTTGTGCGCGCCGGCCATGAGGGAGATACTGCCGGTCGCGCCGAGAAAGCGCGCATAATGAGCGGAGAGGGAATCGAAGGTGGTGTTGCGATTCATGGCGAGACTTTCTTCGATGACCACGCGAGCGAAGAGGCGTATGCGTGCATCCCGTTGAAGATCAAGGACCGGGTAATCGGCGTGATCACCATTTACGCGCTGCTTCCACACAAGAAAGAACTCACCCAGCTCGATCACAAGCTGCTCGAGTTGCTTGCCGGACATGCCGCCAGCGCCTTGATCAGCTCGAAGTTATACGGCATGGCAGATCGAAAACTCCGAACGATGGAAGGATTCATGAGTTTGCTGCGAATGACACAAGGAGGCGCGAATGTCTAAGAAGTCTCTGCTGGTGGTGGACGATTCGGCAACCTTCAGACAGCTCCTGTGCATGTCCCTAACAAGAGTCGACGGAATCACCCAAGCTAACATAACCGAAGCCACCGACGGCCAGGACGCGCTGGAGAAGCTCCAAACCGGCAGCTTCGATCTTGTGCTGACTGACATCCGGATGCCGAGAATGGATGGGCTTGAGTTCGTGCGCAAGGTGCGCGTCGATATGAATGACCGCTCCCTGCCGATCATCATCATCAGCACCAAGGGCTGCGAAGAAGATATCGAGCTTGGGATGAGAGTGGGCGCGAGCGGCTACTTATCCAAGCCAATTTCGACCTCGCAGCTGAGGGAGTTGGTCACCAGCCTCATGGGCGAGAAGTGAACAGGCAATGCAACTAACCGGCGACTTGAGCGATTTTGCTCTGACCGACATCTTGCAGATACTGTCTTTGAGCAGAAAGACGGGAGTCGTGTTGCTCAACGGCGCTGGATTAGAAGAAGGGAAGATCATAGTCGAGAGCGGTCGGATCACGCATGCGTCGGCGCGGCCGGGGAAAAGTCTATCCGACAGCCTCATGGCCGCCGGCGTGTTGAGACCGGAAATATTGAAGGCTCTGACGCCCAGGGGCGAATCGATAGATTCACAATTAGAGAAGCTGCTTCATCGGGGAGGCGTGTTGAATGGCAACGGTCTGGCATCCGCTGTCCGAAGACACACTCAGCAAGTCATAGGAGATCTCGTCGCGCTTGAAAAGGGACATTTCAGGATCGCGTTGGGCGAGGGCACGCTTCCGCGGCCTGAAGAAGGGTTCAGGCTGGCTGAGGGGCTCGATGTGGGCGAAGCCCTCTTGAGCGCTGCCCATGATCGAGATGAATCAAACAGAGATTCTACGTTAGCCGGCAGCCATGAGAAGGACTATCTGAGTCTGAGCCGTGGGACGGATACATCCCTTTCTCTGGGTGGTGACCGGCCTGAACCTCCGGTCAATAGCCCGCGCGCGGCAACATCACATCCCCGAAACGACGAAAGTCTGGATCGTTCGGAATTGCTTTGCTCGCTGCTTGCAGAGATGAAGCAGCACTCGTTTGAAGCAGAGGTGAGCTTGCTGCTGATGCGGTACGCAAGCGCGCTGGCGGCGCGGGGGATATTGTTTGCGGTTAGAGGCTCGAACCTTTACGGGTTAGGCCAGTTTGGGCTGAATCAAAGAGGTGGCAAGAGCGCTGATGAGATGGTCCGGCAACTTAGTTTTCCATTGGTCGCCCACGATCTTTTCGAACGAGTGGTAAGAACAAGCGAACCGTACGTTGGACCGATGCCCGATAATTACTTTGTGGCGGATTTGCTCAGCCGGTTCGGCGGCTCGGGCTACGAACTCAGAGCTTTTGTGCTGCCTTTGACCTGCAACGAGTCACCGGCATACGTCCTTTACTGCGACAACTACCCCGGCAATTATGAGTTGAACGGCTTGACCGAGCTGGTCGCGCTGGCAACGCAGGCAAGCCTGGCGCTCGAACGTATCGCTCTTCACAGAAGGGTAGTGGAACTCGAGACCAAGTAGTCAGACGCTCGCAGTTTCCTCAAGACCAAGCAACTAGTTCCAACCGATAAGGAGAGTCTGATAATAGATATTATGTAGCAACGAACCTTAGGGGCTGGCGTCGGCAAGGGTTAACTCATCATTCGAACGCGCTTAGACCGGTTAGATGCTGGCCCAGAATCAGCGTGTGCACCTCGTGCGTGCCCTCGTACGTGTAGACCGATTCCAGATTGCACATATGCCGCATTATCGGATACTCGCCAGTGATCCCGTTCGCGCCCAGGATGCTTCGCGCCGTTCGCGCGCACTCTAGCGCTATCGATACGTTGTTCATCTTGGCCATGGAAACGTGAACGGGCTTTATCTTACCTTCGTCCTTCATCCTTCCGCAATGTAAGCAAAGTAACTGGGCCTTGCTGATCTCCGTCGCCATCTCCGCAAGCTTCTTCTGCGTAAGCTGAAACCCTGCAAGCGGCCTCCCGAATTGCACCCGCTCCTTTGAATACTTCAACGCTACGTCAAAGCACGACATCGCAGCCCCGACCGCACCCCAAGCTATTCCGTACCGAGCTTGTGTCAAACAACTCAGCGGGCTCTTCAATCCTTTCGAGCTTGGCAAGATGTTCTCTTCAGGAATCAAACAGTCTTCAAAGAACAGCTCCGACGTGTCGGACGCGCGAAGGCTGAGCTTGTGATGCGTCTCTTTGGTGCTGAACCCCTTCGTTCCTCTCTCAACTATGAACCCGCGTATCTCGTCCGCGTCATCGGTCTTGGCCCAAACAATTGCGATATGTGCCATCGAGCCGTTGGTGATCCACGCCTTCGAGCCGTTCAGCAACCAGCCGTCGCGAACTCGCTTGGCTCGGGTCCGCATGCCGGCGGGGTTTGACCCGAAGTTCGGTTCGGTCAAGCCGAAGCAGCCGATCACCTTGCCCGCAGCCATTTGGGGCAGCCATTTGCGCTTTTGTTCTTCGCTGCCAAACTGGAAGATCGGATACATACAAAGCGCGCCCTGGACTGAAGCAAAGCTCCGGATCCCCGAGTCGCCCGCTTCAAGCTCTTGCATCACCAAACCGTAGGCGACGTTGTTCATGCCTGCGCAGCCGTACTCTTCGGGTAGATTGGCCCCGAGCACCCCCAGTTCGGCAAGGCTTGGGATCAACTCTTTCGGAAAGCGCGCTTTTTCAAAACATTCGGCGATGATCGGAGTTATTTTCGACTCGACAAACTTGCGCACCTCGGACTGAGTCAGTCGCTCCTCCTCAGACAACAGCGCGTTTATCCCCAAAACATCCAGCCCTTCAAATGCCATTTCGTTCTCCCCTGTGTTAATAGGCGACGGAGCAGGCGAAAGCCTACTCTAGACGGCTTCAAATGCCATTTCATTCTCCCTTGTGTTTGTGCTCGGGATTATTGACGTGATCGATTATCTCAGCCAGGATCGCCACCGCGATCTCTTGCGGGGACTTTGCACCTATTCGCAGCCCGATGGGCGCGTGCACCCGTTGGAACGCTGCCTCTGAGATGCCTTCACCAGCTAGTTTCTTGAATACCGACACCACTCGCCTGCGGCTCCCAATCATTCCAATGTAACCGGCGTTGGAGCTGATCACATTTTTCAGACAGAGCTCATCGTATTGATGCCCGCGTGTGACAATCACCACGGCAGTGCTCGGTGATATTGTCAGCTTCTCTATGGCGTTGGCGTAATCGCTAACCAGCAACTCTATCGTCGGATCAGGCAATCGCTTGCGCGAAGCGAACTCTTCCCTGTCGTCCACCGCGGTGACGCGATAGCCGAGCAACGCGCCGATCATCGCTACCGCTTGCCCAACGTGCCCCGCACCGAAGACTATCAATTCGAGTTTCGGTTTGATTATCTCGACCGCGAGTCTTACTGCACTTCCTTCTTCATCGACGACGTCTATCAGATCGGCGACACCGCCTCTTATAGCCAAGCTGCCGACTGCCTCAAGAATGCTGGCGGTGAGTTTACCATCTGCTATCGTGGGCGATATCTCGTCGCCCGAAACGATCATCGAAACTGTCTTACCCGACTCTGGGTATAAAACTCTGGCAACGACTATCGGTTCTCCACGCGCCGCGCGATCCTCAATGATCTCAAGAAGGTTGTTCGGCTCAGCCATGGCGAGTAACAAGCTCCTACTGCGTGAGCCGGTAGGCGGGTCGGGCTCGCACTATGACTCCGGGGCGAGATACACGAACTGTTATCTTTCGCGTGTGGTCATCCTTCTGCCGGTTTGTCGGGTAATAACCCAGAAGATATTGATGACGTAATTCCTCGGCTATTCTCCCCAAGGCTGACTTCAAATCGCCGAGCCTGTCCGCGCGCTCGACGATTCCGCCGGACATTTCCGCCAACTGCTGGAGATATTCGTCGGCGCTCCTGTACGCTCGATCCAACTCTCGCTTGCTTTCTTCGAGCTTGTCGTACTTCGACGTTGTTCTCAATCTGGCTTCCATCTTGCGCTCGACGTCCTCGCGAGTCGCGTAGCGAATCGGATACACGATTATGTCTTCGCTCTCGACAACCGCATCCAGCGTATCCTCCAGCGAGATCTCGCTGCTGGCGGTGTCGATTCCGTCGGTGAACACAATTACTGCCTTTCGCCCCTGAACATCATGCAATCTTTCCCACACAGCTGTGTAAACTGCTTCGTACACCTGAGTGAACTCGCCGGGCTTGATCGAGTGAATCGCTTCTGTGAGCCTTGCGGTGTCGCTGGTGAGCTCAGAAAGAACCTCAACGCTATCGTTGAAGGACACCACCATCACTCGATCGCGCGGCCGCAGGTTGCTTATGAAAGCCATCGCCGCCGACTTGATCTGATCGAGCGCGGCACCCGTCGAGCCGCTCGAGTCCAACAGTAGCGCAACGCTGAAGGGTTCCTCGACTGAACCGAAGTAATCGACGTTCTGTTTTACTCCGTCTTCGGCGATGGTGAAGTCCTCGCGCGTCAAATCGCTCACGTATCTACCGCCGCGCTCGCTAACGATAACTGGAACCTGAACCAGAGTGGTGTGCAGCTTTATCGGCTCATCCTGGTTTACCGGCTTCTGACGTGACTGTTCCTGCGCGATTACCGGATGCATCAGGATCGTCAAAACGAGATAGCACGCGCATAGTGTTAGGCTGAGGTCTCGGATGAAGATTGATGGTATCTCCAGTTCCCTTCCCGTTTCAGAGTCTGTGCTGTTTTGGCAATTGATCATATCAACTCCGACCCATTCCCAAATAATTGAACCCCGCCGAGCGAATCGTCTCCGGCTCGTAAATGTTCCTGAGATCTATGATGTTCGCCTCGCGCATCAGTTGCTTGAGGCGGACGATATCCAAACTGCGAAACTGATTCCACTCGGTTACCACGACCAATGCATCGCTGCCGCGAGCCGCGTCGTATTCGTCTTCGCAGTATTGTATATCCATCAACACCCGCCGCGCAGCCTTCATCGCCTCCGGGTCGTAAGCTCGAATCTTCGCTCCAGCCTTACGCAAGTCGTGGATTATCTCTAGCGCCGGCGCCTCCCTTATGTCGTCAGTCTCCGGCTTGAAGGCCAATCCAAGTATAGCGATTGTCTTTCCGTCCAGTCGCGGAACCAGCAACTTGATGCGATCGATGATGGATGCCTTTTGAGCCTCGTTGACCCGCAGCGTGGCCTCAACAATTCGCACGTCGAAGCTTACCTCGCGGCCCAGGGCGACCAGCGCCTTGGCATCTTTTGGAAAACAGCTTCCGCCGAAGCCGGGACCGGGATGCAAGAACTTCGAGCCGATTCGCGCGTCCATCCCCATTCCCTTCGCGACGTCGTGAACGTCGGCGCCGAGTAACTCGCACAGTCTGGCGATCTCGTTGATGAAAGAGACCTTCGTCGCCAGGAAGGCATTCGAGGCGTACTTTATCATCTCGGCCGACTCTGGAGTCGTGATTACGAACGGAGTTTCGATTAAGTAGAGAGGCCGATAAATATCCTTGAGTATAGCGACCGCGTCATCGTCCGCGCATCCAATCACCACTCTATCGGGTCGCATGAAGTCATTGATCGCGGCGCCTTCTCGCAGAAATTCAGGGTTCGCCGCTACCGAGAACCGGCTCGGTGTTGCCTTGTTCTCTTCGATGATCTTCTTGATGCGAGAGGCAGCGCCGACCGGAACCGTGCTTTTCGTCACGATGACCTTGTAGCCGTTGAGCGAACCTGCTATCTCGTGAGCCACCTCGTCGATCTGGCTCATATCGGCTGAGCCGTCGCCGCTTGGGCTTGGTGGGGTGCCGACTGCCACGAATACGACGAGCGATTCCGAGACCGCCGCCCTCACATCGGTGCTGAAATCGAGCCGCCCCTCACGGACGTTCTTCGCCACCAGCGCCTCCAGGCCCGGCTCGTAGATGGGCATCTTGCCCGCATTAATCGAGTTTATCTTAGCCTCGTCTTTGTCGACGCAGGTAACTCTCATTCCAAAATCTGCAAAGCACGCGCCAGTGACCAACCCCACGTACCCGGTTCCGATTACAGCAATATGCATACAGCCCTCACGACAAAACGCTACAGAATGCTCCTGAAGTAATCCACAGTTCTCTTGAGTCCGTCTTCGAGTTTCACCCTCGGCTCCCAGCCCAGGAGTTTCTTGGCGCGGGTAATATCCGGTTGCCTCACCCGCGGATCGTCGACCGGCAGAGGGTGGTGCTGTATGTCACTCCGACTGTCGGTTAGCTTGATCACCATCTGCGCAAGTTCGCCCACAGTAAACTCGCCCGGGTTGCCGATGTTCGTAGGTAAATGAATATCATCCAGTTCGGGTGAGCTTCCTGTTTCCGGGCTCGTCAGCAGTCGCACGATGCCCTCAATCAAATCGCTCACGTAGCAAAAAGAACGCGTTTGAGTGCCATCGCCGTAAACCGTGAGCGGCTCGCCTTTCAAGGCCTGAACGATAAAGTTTGAAACCACCCGGCCATCGTTGGGCCGCATTCTCTCGCCGAACGTGTTGAAGATTCTGACAATGCGCGTGTCGACCTCGTGATAGCGATGATAAGCCATCGTCATCGCCTCGGCGAACCGTTTTGCTTCGTCATACACGCCGCGCGGACCGACAGGATTGACGAAGCCCCAATATTCTTCGGGCTGCGGATGAACCTGCGGGTCGCCATACACTTCCGACGTCGACGCCAGCAGGAATCGCGCGCCTTTCGCCTTTGCCAATCCGAGCGCTTTGTGAGTTCCGAGGCTGCCGACCTTTAGAGTCTGAATCGGAAGCTGAAGGTAATCGATCGGGCTTGCAGGCGACGCGAAGTGCGCGACCGCATCAAGATGGCCCGCCGCGTAAAGATATTCCGTCACGTCCTGCTTGACGAATTTGAACCGCTCGTTGCCGAAATGATGATCGATGTTGTCGGCCCGACCGGTGAGCAGGTTATCAAAGACGATGACCTCGTGTCCGTCCTGCATCAGGCGGTCCACGATGTGTGAACCTAAGAACCCCGCCCCGCCAGTGATCAAAATCTTCACGCGCCTCACTCCTCAAAAGCGCTGTTCGTAGAACAATGCAATCATGTCGACGACTCGCCTCTGCGCAGCTTCGCCAAGCTCAGGATAGATCGGGATCGCAAGCGCCTCCCGTGCAGCCCGCTCCGATTCCGGAAAGTCACCTGCTTTGTAACAGAGGTCTTTGAAGCAAGGCTGCAGATGCAAAGGTAGCGGATAATAAACCTCGGTGCCAATTCCCTTCTCTGCCAGATAGCTTCTCAGCTTATCCCGATCTCGCGCTCGGATCACAAACTGATTGTACACGTGAAGCGCGTCCTCATTCTCTTGTGGCAATCGGATGTTTTCGCTTGTCGCGAGGCCGCGTTCGTCAAACATACTTCTGTATCTCTTCGCGTTGTCTCGGCGCGCTTGCGCCCATTGATCGAGGTACGGAAGCTTGACTCGCAAAATCGCAGCCTGTAAGGAATCCAGTCTGCTGTTGATTCCCACCCGGTCGTGATGGTACTTCTTGCGGGCGCCGTGCGATCTCAAGTCTCGCAAACTCTGCGCGATCTCCGGATCACCAGTCGTCAGCAGACCTCCGTCTCCTGCTCCACCGAGATTCTTGGATGGATAGAAGCTGAAGCATCCGATTAGGCCGAGGTTGCCTGCCCTTCTACCTTTGTACTCCGCGCCGATCGCTTGAGCTGCATCTTCGACAACCGCGATCTCATGCGCCGCGGCTACCCTGTTTATTCGTTCCATCTCCGCACACTGGCCGAACAAGTGGACAGGCATAACCACTTTAGTCCTCTTCGTTACGGCGCGCTCGATGAGATCCGGCGCGATGTTGAAGGTCGCTTCGTCGATGTCAACGAACACAGGCTTGGCGCCCAGTCGTACTATTGAACCAGCGGTAGCAAAGAAGCTGAAAGGCGTAGTTATCACTTCATCGCCTGGCCCGATTCCGCAAGCCATCAAAGCGAGGAGAATTGCATCGGAACCCGACGCACAACCTACCGCTTCTGCGCATTGACAATAAACTGCAAGTTCTCGCTCAAGCTCGCGCACCTCGGGCCCAAGGATAAACTGTTGGCTGCTGAGCACTCGGTTTACTGCCGCGTGGATCTCACTGGCGAGACTCTGATGCTGGGCGTTGAGGTCGAGAAGGGGAATCTTCATCTGCATCTTTTCTTGCATCGGCTTGGCACTCTAAGGGGTAAGCAAGAGCGGGGCTCGCCTGCATCAGTCGTTCATCATATCCTGAAGCTTCTCCGCTCGTCAAAGATGGGACAATTTGTGCAGTGGAGCAGGGTGCAATTCAAAGTTGGACTCAAGGTTCTCAGATACCCACTGCCGCCAAAAGTGACGGGCCGTTCTTGACATTCCTCTCAAGCGTAAGTATCCTGCAATGCATCGCAGGAGGTTGCACTGACGTAGCTTTTATCGCTCAGTCTCACCTCGGCTAACAGTCGCAGTTTAGTCTAACGCCAAGTAAACACTTGGCAAAGGCGCGCGTCCGGCTATTGCGCAAGGCGCGTCGCCGTGAGCCGCTACCACGATACGAAGAAAGGAGAGAATCGACATGGCATACCCAAAAGTGAATATCGTCAATTCCACGGGCTACAGCGTTTCCGGAACGGTAAGCTACGCTAGCGCCTTTTGTAGCAATGACAATTACGGGATGGGGCCCTACCAACCTTGGACAGCAAGCAGTCGCGGCACTTGTTTAGTGACTGAGATTTCGGCTAATGTCACAACTCCTGGTGGAACAGTTGAGGCGACGCCCTATACCTCGTCAGGAACCTCATATAGTCAATTTGCGGTTCTCCAGACAAGTGATAGCCCCCTTGCATTTGAGGTAACCCGACGTGTTAGTTCAACAGCGCCGGATGATAAACCAAAGGACTATAAGGAGCCAACCACACAGCAGAAGGACTAACCGATAGTGTGGATAGTGAGGGAGGTGCCCCGCTCCGGTTACCATTCAAGGGCGGGCCATCTCCTTCCAAGCATCTTGGCGCAAGAGTCCATCGCGTGAATCTTAGGCTTAGTGGCAGCGGGAAGCTGCGGCACCGAGGCGCGACCATTGGTGCGACGTAACCGCTCTGCTTTGCCCCTCGTTCAGGCGGTCTGTTGGGCAATGTTAGACGCGGCAGCAACACGACCATGAAAGTGGCTGAATAGCCATGCGGCCTCACACGCCCCGGCGCCTAACAAAGGCGTCAACCGGAGTCGCCGCAGCGAATTTCGCATGATTCTTCGGAGTGTTATGCGGCGGCCCGGTTACGCTTGGCCTTAGGCGGCACTAACCATGGAATTCATCCATTAATATCGAGCAAGGTGCATACGCGGACGGTCAATAGATCGGTTCGCTGACTGTCTATAACATCCTCCGTGACCATGCTCGGTGCGGCTTCCTTTGTACCACAAAAAAAAGCCTCGACGCATCGACGGAGCGGTGGGTGGGCATTCGACCTCCCGGTTGATCTCAGCGATTACGAAGCGCTTGCTTCAGCAATCCTTTGTGACTGACTAAAAGCGAACGGCGAATCCGATGCTCAATCGAAAAGTGTTGCCGAAATAGGTATCACTCACCGGATTCGAAACAGGGTTGTAGTTCCGCCCAGGACGATTCGTATATCGAATTATGACATCGCTTATATCCAAACGAACGATCGTGCGACGCGTGGGATAGACCTCGGCTCCTCCTCCAACGTCTACAGCAAAAAAGGTATTGTCTTTGGTCGGGTTGATTTCAGGCATGCCGTTGCGACCGCTCATCACGGAAGTTATGCCGTCAAATCTGGAGAAGCCGGGCCGCACCTTCGCGAATATGCTCAACTTGTTTAATCGCTTTGCAACCTTCAACCCGAAGAATCCTTGCGCCCACCTTCCCCGCGTGGCTGGATCGCTGGTTTGAGGCCGCTGGAAAACAGAACCTTCGGCTTCGACGGCAAAGTGCCGCGTTATGTTGTATCCGATTCTGGCCCCGACTCCAACCACCAAGTCGTCAATGTCGTTCGACGACGGCATTGGGAACCGATCGACATGCGCGCTTAGGCCAACGCAGTGCACGCCTACTTCAATACGGCGGTTGTCGGTTTGTGCCTGCGCTGCGAGCGCGGAAAGCCCGACAACCACTGGTATGAGAAAGAACGCTCTCATCGCGATAAGCTTTGATGTGGCTCTTCAGTATGAGACTTTAGAGGTAACTCGAAAGTGGCTCTCAGAGCCTGTTCCGTGGCTCGGCCCTTCGGAAAGAAGCTCGAAGCTGCGCCCGCCATCCGTCGTGTGATAGACATAATCCTCACCCCAGGGATCGACCTCGGGCAGGTTGTCGAGATAAGGTCCAAACCAGTTATCAGATTGTTTGTCATTGTTGGTTGTGAATGCCGCCGGCCTTCGCTCGAGGCATTTGAGTCCTTCCTCGTTTGTCGGGTAACGCCCGACGTCCGACCTGAACCGCTCCAGCGCCTCCGCCATCAAGTTAAGTTCGCGCAAGGCAGCCTGCTCGCGAGCCATTGCCTTCTTGATCGCACGCTGGCGACGGTTGAATGCGTCCATAGCTACCAAGCCTGCTACCACAACCACAAGCGCGATCGCTACCGAGATGATCGCGCGTTTTCGGGTCCTCGTGCGCCGCACAATCTCTTCGTGCTTCTCGGGGGAGAAAACGATCGTGGGATCGGGCCGATGCGTAGTTTCAGTCTTGCGCGCCAACTCGACGTGCGGCCGCGCAGCTTCCGCGCCGCCAACCGGGAAATAACACTGCAAACAATAGCGCAGATCAGGCGCGAGCTTCGCGCCGCACTGCCCGCAGATTCGTTCGTGCGCTTCCTCAATTGACATGAAGCCGTTAGTCTAGAACGCCTGACAAGTAGAAGCAATAAGCTCCAGCTGCGCTGTTGCGACAAAGGCTTCACGGTTCAGCGTGGCGAATGTTAAATTGATTAGCTCGACGGAAATGAAACTTCGCATATTGCATCACGATCATTGCTTTGACGGTTTCGCATCGGCGGCTGTTTTCTCTCGCCTCTTTGCGGAAAAGATACGGCCCGGCGCGGACATATCTTACACAGGGCTGTCTCACAAACCGAATCAAAAGTTCATCGAAGAAGAACTTTTTGACGGTGACCAGAACGCCATCGTTGACTTCAAGTACAGCCCATCTCCCCGGCTGACGTGGTGGTTCGATCATCATCAGAGCGCGTTCCTTTCACCCCAAGACGAGACGCACTATACCTCCGGCAACTGGCCGACGAAGTTCTATGATCCAAGCTATAAGTCCTGCACAAAGTTCATCGCCGACATCGCCGCTGACAAGTATGCGTTCGTTGAGGATAGCCTGAGCAACCTGATTCACTGGGCCGACGTGATCGACGGCGCTCAATACGAAGACGCCAAAACCGCAGTCGAGCTTAACGCGCCGGCGTTGCAGTTGATGCTGGTGATCGAAGCGAGTAGAGACTCGGCCATAATGAAGAGAATAATACAAGGCATGCAAAGCGAGTCGCTTACTGAAATTATGTCAGATCCGGCAATCGATCGCGCCTTTCAGCCGCTATACAAGCGACACTTGCAAATGATAGATCTGATTCGCGAACGAGCCGAACGCGAGAGAGGCGTAGTCTACTTCGATTTGAGCAATCAGGATGCCGAAGGATACAGCAAGTTCATACCTTATTACTTGTTTCCCGATTGCGTTTACTCGGTTGGCGTGAGCTTGTCGGCAAGCAGGTCCAAGGTTTCAGTTGGGTTCAATCCGTGGAGCAAGCAGCCTCGCCGACACAACCTGGCATCGATCTGCGAGCGTTACGATGGGGGCGGACACGCTGTAGTTTGCGCGATTTCTTACCGGCCCGATCAGATCGAGTTGGCGCGGCAAACTGCCAAAGCAATTGCCGCCGAGCTGCGTTCATAACATCCCGATCGCTCACCGATTATCAAAAACCCAGCGAGTGGCGCTTTCACCGAACGACCCGTTGCCGGTAGTGAAACCGAAAACCACAGTTGGGTGAACAACGAAGAACGGCTCCGAGAAACCTTCCATGTCCCAATCGTATTTGGCCTGATATGCATCGCAAAACTTCTGGCGCGCTTCCCCATCAGAGTCTTGCTCGGCAATTCCTTCTACGATGAGCTGATCCTCACCAACCTCGCACGTGATAACGCATTGCGAATTGCCGGCCAGGTTACACACCTTGCGTGATTGCATTCCGCTGCTGAAGTAGAAAGCATCATCGAGCCAAACGCCCCATACCGACATGACATGAGGCCGTCCGTCGGGGCGCACCGTAGCAATCCAGTAGGTGCCTGCGTTCGTTAGGCGCTCAGTCGCCCAACTCCAGGGAAACAACCCCTTGCCGCTGTTCGCGTCGAGGATGCCATATCCAGGCATGTGAGGGCGGCCTGCTCTCGGTTGAGCGTCGGTGTGCTGATGGTTCTTCATAGAGTTTGACGTCTCCGCGCGTATTGTACACCGGGCTCGAACATTTTCGCTCCTGATCTCGGTTCGCACCGCCGCGTTTTGCTCTTGACAGAAGCAAATTTGGTGTATAATCGCACAGGGATTCAAGACGCACCGCGGCATCTAAAGCTTATTTCTGACTGGAGGGACCATGAAGAGTCTGCTTTTGCTTGTCGGCGTAGCTGGGCTTGGAGCAGGAGCCTGGTTTCTATACAAGTATCTGTACCAACCGAGGAACGCGCCTGAAAGAGCGAATCTGATTCTGGGTGGCGCCTTCTTCCTGGTGGCGCTTGTTTGCTTCGCGATCTTCTTTTTCAAGAGATTCAGAGAAGAGGGCGAACAGGACATAAGCATTACGAAGTTTTGACCGGCCGGGCTCGAAGCTGGCAATAACCGGGCACATCGGCTCGGGCGCCAGCATCGACTCAAGCGGGCCACCGCGCTTGGCGCCAGGAGTCGCTATTCTCTGAGTAACCGATTGGCAAGCCGCGCTATTCGACGCACGCCTTCTTGGATTGCTTCTAGTGAGTTGGCGTACGAGATTCTGATGTAACCCTCGATCCCAAACGCTGATCCCGCAGTTACCACAACTCTCTCTTCGTCCAGAAGCAGCTTTGACAACTCGATCGAATCCCGCACTCGCCCGCCGAGCAATCGGCTCACGTTGGGCATCACATAGAACGCGCCTTCAGGCATCGCGCACGTGACGCCCTCGATTTCGTTCAGAGCGGGAACTACCCAGTCGCGACGGCGCTTGTATTCCCCGATCATCGAACGCACCGAATCCTGGGGACCTGTCGCCGCTTCAATGGCCGCCTTCTGCGTCACAGAATTAGCATTCGAGGTCGAGTGACTCTGCACCTTCAGCATAGGCTGGATCCATTGTTTGCTCCCGAGCGCGAACCCCAACCGCCAACCGGTCATCGCGTGCGTTTTCGAAAATGACCCGCAAACCATCACCCTTGACCGGAGCTCTTCCGGCAACTGCCCCGCGGTAAACGGGATCGCCGGAGGGTAGGCGAAATAGAGGTAGCATTCATCGCTGATTACCCAAACATCACGTTCCACCGCTGTCTCGACGATCCTCCGAAATTCGTCAGGCGGAATGATGCGGCCCGTCGGATTGTTTGGCGAGTTGAGGATCAGTAATCGCGTGCGCGGTCCGATCGCTGCGCTTACCGCGCGAGACGTGAGTAGAAACCCATCCGGCTCGGTGTCAATGAAGACCGGCGTAACCTGCAAGAACTTTGCGATCTCAGGAAAGGTCACCCAATAAGGCGACGGTATGAGCACTTCGTCGCCGGGATTGAGCAGGGTGGCCATCGCGTTGAAGATCGCCTGCTTCCCGCCAATTGTAACGAGCACCTCTGAAGGATCATAGCTCGCGCCGAAGTCGCGCCGCATCATCTCGGTGATCGCCTTACGCAGGGGCGCGATTCCGCCTGTCGCAGTGTAGCGGGTGAAGTTGTTCTCAATCGCTTGTTCGGCGGCGTCTTTGACGTTTCGTGGTGTCGGAAAGTCGGGTTCGCCCGCGCCGAGGTCGATAAGGTCAACGCCCTCTGCTCGAAGCCGCTCGGCTTCCATCAACACCGCGAGAGTGGAAGAAACTTCCATCTCGGAGACGTAGATCGATTCTTTGAATGCGTTGCCGCTCGTGGACACTTTCCTCCCGTTAGTAATCCGTATCAGCTCTTGCCGTTAGTGAAATGTCTTTTGGCTCTTCTCGTTATGCCTTGCTTATCTTATCGCGCATTCTCTTCTCTACCAATTCAGGTACGAGACCGGTAATAGAGCCCCCGAGATTGAACACCTCCTTGATCAATCGCGAGCTGATGTATGAATACTCTTCTCCCGCCATCAAGAAAACAGTTTCGACGCTTGGCTCAAGCCTACGATTCATCAACGCCATTTGAAGCTCGTATTCATAATCAGAAATCGCGCGAATGCCGCGAACAACGAACTGCGCTTGCTGCGCGACCGCATAGTGAACCAGCAATCCTTCGAACGTGCCTACACGCACGTTCTTCCAAGGAACGACTTCGCGAATCATCTCGACGCGCTCGTCGGTTGTGAACATCGGATGCTTATCGATGTTCAGAAGAAGGGCGACGATGACCTCATCGAACAGCTTTGCCGAGCGTTCGATTATATCGAGGTGGCCCTTCGTTATCGGGTCGAATGAGCCCGGATAAATTGCGCGCCGCATCAGCTTAGCTCCCGGATTTCCAATGGCACAGTCTTAAGGCGAGCGATACTAACATGTGAAAGCGGTCAGCCGCCAGCGAGCAGCTGATAAAACGCAAGCGCGGAATCACCTTGTATTAATTTACGAACTACCCGCAGCTTGCCGTAGTCAGACTTCAACGGGGTCTTCGCACGGTGCTCGACAACCACGATACCATCCGCCAACAACAGATTGCCCGAGCCCAGTCGGCTCATGACATCTTCGTAGACTTGTGATGCATAAGGCGGATCGAAGAACACGATGTCAAACCCGCTGCGCTGCCCACCAATTCGTCTGAGGCCCGCCAGCGCTTCTGCGTTCATGATCCTTGCCTCATCTTTGATGCCAAGCGCGCTGAGATTCGCTTCAATCACCGCGCAGGCCCGTCGCGAGCGCTCGATGAAAGTTGCCGCGCTTGCGCCACGACTCAACGCTTCGATCCCGACGGCTCCCGAACCGGCGCAAATATCGAGGAAGCGGCTTGCTTCAATCTGAGGCGCAAGAACGTTGAACAACGTTTCGCGCAAGCGATCTGATGTAGGTCTGGTTTCCAAACCTTTTGCTGCGCGCAACGTTCTACCTTTATGAATTCCGCCAATGATTCTCACAAATGAACCGCCGATTCGATGATAGAAGCTTTCCGCGACCAACGCAAAAATCGGTGTCGGCTCGCGTTGACTTTTGGTGGTTCCCCACAGAGAATGAATGAACGAATCAATACCGCGACTTGAGATTCAACGGGTTAAGTCGATGAGAAAGCGTCTGCTTGCTTTGCTTTTTGTTTTGTCATCGCTGGTTGCCGCCTCCGCGTCACAAAAGACCGGCACACTCAAGGGTAAGATTGAAAATGAAAAGGGAAAGCCGCTTGCGGGCGCTGACGTGCGAGCGATGCGAAGCCGTGACCACTCTGTCAAAGAGACAAAGGCGGATCAGGCCGGCAATTATTCATTAGAGCTCCAGCCCGATGATTATACCGTGAGCTTTGACGCTGAAGGTTATCAAGGCGGGACTCTGGTTCAGATGCAACAGGTCGAGGAAGGTCAGGAGACTGCTGTAAAGACGATTCGTCTTGAGAGAGCGCGCCATCGCACGTCGCTTGTGCGCGGCGCGGTATTCGACTCGAATGGCTCCTCGTTGGGCGGCGTCCAGCTTAAGCTCGTCCGAGTGCCCACTGACGAGGAAGAGAAAGAACATAAACGCATTCGCTCGCTTTCAATGAGTTACACCACCAACAACCACGGCGAGTTTGCGTTCCGCGTGCCGTCCGAGCGAGCACGGTACCGAGTCACCGCCAGCGCTAGTGGTTACAAGACCGAGACGAAGCGTATCGACGTGAACGAATCAGAGTCCGCTCCGTTAGCATTTTCACTTGAACCGGTGAAGAAATAAGTGCGAACAGATCGACAAACCGATCACGCGAAGATTGAATCTGTCGCCGAACCCGCCAAAGACAAACGAGGCGAATATCTAACCGCTCGGCAGCTCGCCGAGGTGCTGCAAGTAAGCGAAGGAACAATCCATCGATTGCGCCGAGCCGGCCGTATTCCTGCGGTGTTGCTTACAGACAGACTGATCCGCTTCAACCTGCGCGACGTGCAGAAAGCGCTGCGTCCACAGGCCCCGGCTCAAGCTTCGGAAGCTGACCAGGACCAACAGCCTAGCCCCCAATTGTCATTTGAGGATCTCCGCTCGGATTTTTAGCGCTGAGTTAATTTGACTGTCGTCGCCGCATTTTGCTGCCTCATCGCTTGACACGCATCTCCATCAACGATTGAATGTCACCACTCGTTTCGCGGGAGGTCCAAGATCTGCAAATTGCTTAGATGTCTGACGCTAATCATCATCAGCATCATCACGATTGCTCCGGCGCTAAAAGCGCAATCTGTCAGGCGCGAAAAGATTACGCTAGAAGACCTACTCGCGGTCGAGGCGTTGGGTGCGCCTGTGCTGTCGCCCGATGGAACTCAGTTCGCAATGGTCCGAAACGAACAGATTGTCTTGATGCCTCGCGATGGAGGCTTTGCCTTTACCGCGGGGGCCACTCGTCCGATCAAGAGCGGCGCGTTAAGGGCAGTATGCGCAATCTAGATCGGCCTTCGTCGAGAACTATCAGAGCTCCGGCTTCGAGCATGGGTTCGTTGTTCTTCAGGACTTCGACGACCGCCGTTTCCAGATGTGCAGGTGTCACATCCTGAGTACGAACCTGAATTACGCTTGGGCTCTCAGCTTGGGTCAATGCCAGGGCCGTGCCAAAGTCGAGGTCGTGCGTGAAGATAACGTATGCATTCGCCCGCGCCCAATCCATCAATACAGAGTCTTCAGCACGAGGGTCTCCGACTGTTGACCAGTGAACAGCCGTGAAACGTGTTTACCAAGAACTCCCACCCAGTCGGGCGAAAGATTCATATCGATCAGAATCTTCATGCTGTAGCCAAGGGCAGCTCAACTTCTTCTGCGCGCCAGGCGGCATAGGCCAACGCTTCGCGCAAGTCCTCTTCTTCGAGGTACGGGTAGAGCTTCAGTATTTCGGCCGTTGAATAGCCGGAGGCCAGCAGTCCAACGACTGTGCCAACTGTGACGCGAAGGCCGCGGATGCACGGCTTGCCGCCCATCACCTTCGGATTCAATGTGATTCGCGTTAGCCCTTTCATAGCGCTGATTATAGCCTACACTTGACAGCTTCTCGCAATCAGGTTTGAATGTCGCCACTTCTTGTTGTGGAGGCCACTATGTTTCACAAGCTGCTTCGATACCTGATCGTCCTGACCGCGCTCGTGACAGCGGTCACTGCGCAATCCAAGGTCGAGAAAATCACTCTCGAAGACCTACTCGCGGTCGAGGCGTTGGGCGCGCCTCTGCTGTCGCCGGATGGAACTCACTTCGCAATGGTCCGCAACGAGCAGATCGTCTTGATGCCTTCGGACGGAGGCTGGCCCGTGACCTTGACCACAACTGCGGGCGCCAAGTCGGGAGTCGCGTGGTCGCCTGATGGGAAGATGCTCGCTTACGCGAGTCAAGGAGGAATCTGGCTTGTTGACGCCGGGGGCGGGGAGCCGAGGCGTCTGACCAATGCGCCCGCGGGC
>WNGG01002370.1_pt1 | contig 21310 bp, 18 predicted proteins | sample 5400661 | NCBI WGS metagenome assembly WNGG01 (sample SAMN13153372, study PRJNA577476) | soil metagenome | isolation source: 100 cm soil or saprolite under Garry oak tree replicate 1 | place: USA:California | collected 2016-06-15
GTTCCGTGGGACGGGACTCTTCTGCAGGAGGCCGGTTCTCCGACTGTTTACGCGGTCTACGCCGGTGCGAAATTCGCAATACCCAGCCCGGACGCTCTATACGCGATGGGGCTGGGGTTCCAACAGGTCCACACAGTAGCGCCGGGCGGGCTGAGCCAGATACCCAACGTGCCGAGGGAGGGCACGCAGCTGATGGAGCTGGGCAGCGCGACGGAATGGCAGATCACGGCCGGCGCCAGATTCCCTTTGCCATCGCCGGAAGTCAGGGACGCGTTGATCGGCGCGGGTGCTCTCGAAGCGACGCCGTACATAGTACCGTTGGGCTCCCTGGCACAGATACCGACCACGCCACATGACGGCGCACGGGTGCGGGAGCTAAGCAGCAGCGCGGAGTGGCAGGTGGCGGCCGGAGCCAAGTTTCCGCTCCCTGACGCTATGGTGAGAAACCAGCTCGTGCGCAAGAGTGCGCTGGAATGGCGGCTGAACATCGTTCCCGATGGCACGCTGGCGGCGCTGCCTACGGCGCCCCGGGACGGCGCACGCGTGCAGGAGCTGGCAAGCAACGCGGAGTGGCAGATCGCCTCCGGGATGAAATTTGCGCTTACGGACGCGGGACGGAGAGAGGCGTTGATAGCGGCGGGGTCGCTTTCGGCGGAGGTGACAGTAGTCCCGCCGGGCGCGCTGGGCGCCATTCCAGAGGGGCCGCAAGAGGGGACGCTGCTCCAGGAGGTAAGTGGCACCACGCCTTTCGTGATGCGCTGCGGCAGTCTGTATCGCATCCGGGATAATGCGCAACTGGACCGCCTGGTCGCAGGTGGACTGGCGCGCCTGCCAATCGTTAAGGTGAGCGGGCCCCTCTCGGAGCCGGACATCACGGCGAGAAAGCGGTGTGCCGGAAGCGGAATCGACGTGTGTCCGGTCGGCCGCTGGGCAGCGGCCAATCCGTTCGCGCCACCCGGGTGCAAACCGCAGGAGACACAGCCTAGCGAGCAACGATAGGCGCGGCCCGCTCCGCCTGGCGGTCCACGGGAGGGGGACGGGTATAATGGTCCGGGCCGGAGCTCATGGGAGGAGGTCACCCATGCACGCGACGCCATCCGATTGCGGCTCTCGCGTTCCCGACCGGGCCGAGAAGAAGGAGGGAACCCGAAATAGGCGCACGGCGGACAGGCATCCCGGCGGCTCGCTCGCGCGCAGGCTCGCCATCTTCGCGGTCCTCAGCGTTGTAACACTGGCGTCGTTGGTCGTGGGCCGAGGCGATGCGCCGGCCGCGCAGGCGGCGCCAACCCCGAACGGATATGCGCTCGTGCAGGACGTGACGACGGCGAATGTCGGCAGCATGGTCGATTTCGCATTGATTCCGGGCAAGCCGGATGAGGCAGTGGTGGTCACCCAGGGCGGCGTCGTATGGCGTGTCTCGCTGACCGGGGCCTTCGCCCGGACTGAGTTCGGTAACCTATCCGGCCTCGTAAGGTCGAGCAGTGAGGAAGGTCTTCTATCCCTTGCCTTCTCGCCGAACTTCACAGGCGACAGCCGCGTCTATGTCTACTACACGCCGCTGGCAACGAGATGCGCGCCGATCACACGCTGCTCACGGATCGCGCGAATGCCCGTGGTAAACAACGACATGGTGGAAGCGAGCGAGACGGTGGTACTCGATATCGACCAGGAGATCGCTCAAAGCAATCACAACGGCGGCCGCTTGCTGTTCGGGCCCGACGGTTACCTCTACTTATCGATTGGAGACGGCGGCGGGGCAGGCGACCCTAATGAGACCGGGCAGGACGTTAATGACCTATTGGGAGCAATCATCCGGATCAATGTGACCGGGCAGCAAACTTACTCCATCCCGGCTGATAACCCGTTCGTGGGAGTGGCCGGTGACGACCGGCTATGGGCCTACGGCCTGCGCAATCCCTGGCGCTACAGCTTCGACCGGGTGAGCGGAGACCTCTGGATGGCCGACGTCGGTCAAGATGCGTGGGAGGAGGTAGAGAAGATCGCAAAAGGCGGGAACTACGGCTGGGACTGCTATGAAGGCAATACTTCATTTGAGCCAGCCGGCTGCACATCCCCGCCGAGCCCCTTTATCTTCCCGCGGGCGGTGTACGACCACACCCTTGGTTGCTCGGTGACGGGCGGCTATATCTATCGCGGGACGGTGTTGCAGGAGATTTACGGTTGGTACGTGTACGGGGACTATTGCTCCGGGCGGATCTGGGCCGTGAACCCCGCAGACACCAGCAATCCGGTGCAGCTGGTCGATTCGCCGTACAACATAACATCCTTCGCCGAGCTGCCCAACGGGGAGTTGCTCGTGATTACCTTCCAAAGCGCCGTCTACCGGCTCACTTGCGCCGCGACGCCGGATTCGGACGGCGACGGCCAGGGCAACGCCTGCGATCTCGATGACGACAACGACACGTTCAGTGACGCTTCGGAAGCGGTTATCGGGACTGATGCACTGGACCGCTGCGCGGACACAACAACGCCAGACGACGAGCGTGGCCCGGCTTTTGGGGAGCCGGTGTCACCCTGGCCGGCCGACATAAACGATGACAGGCTCGTGGATATCATCGGCGACATCTCGAGGGTGACAGGCGCGTTCGCGCAGAGCGTGCCTCCGGCGCCCGCGCGCTACGACGTGGCGCCCGACCCGCCAGACCGCCTCATCGACGTCATCGGTGATATATCACGGTTAACGGGGCTATTCGGGACGGCCTGCGTGCCATAACGGCGGAGGCCAGTGCCGGTGGCCGGTCAGCAGCCTACGCCGCCTGAAGCTGCCCGCCTACACTGCACGCGCTTACAGGATCGGAAGGTAGCGCTTCAATTCGTAGTCTGTTACTTGTCTCCGGAAGTTACTCCACTCGATCTTCTTGTTGGTGAGCAGGCTTTCGTGAAGGTGGTCGCCCAGACAGCGGCGCAGTAAATCGCTGCTTTCGGCATATTCGACAGCTTCCCAGAGGCTGCCGGGGAGGTGGTCGATGCCGCGCTCCTTCTTCTGCTGATCGGTCATCTCAAAGACGTTCTCTTCGACTGGGTCCGGGCAAGGGTATTCCTTCGCGATGCCCTCGAGGCCGGCGGCGAGCATGGCGGCGAAGGCGAGATAGGGGTTGCAGGCGGGGTCGGCTGCGCGGTACTCGATGCGGGTCGCGTTCTCTTTGCCGGGCTTGTACTGCGGCACGCGGATGAGGTCGGAGCGGTTGCGGCGGGCCCAGGAGAGATAGACGGGCGCTTCGAAGCCGTGGACGAGACGCTTATATGAGTTGATCCACTGATTGGTAACGAGCGTGATCTCCTTGGCATGGCGCAGGAGACCGGCGACATAGCTGCGGGCGAGGGCGGAGAGGTGGTACGGGTCGCTCGCGTCAAAGAAGGCGTTGCGCTCGCCGTTGAAGAGGGATTGGTGGACGTGCATGCCGGAGCCGTTTTCGTCCCGCAGCGGCTTTGGCATGAAGCTGGCGTAAACGTTGTTCTTGAAGGCGACCTCCTTGACAGCCAGGCGATAGGTCATGGTGTTGTCCGCCATGGTGAGGGCGTCGGTATAGCGCAGGTCGATCTCGTGCTGGGAGGGCGCGACTTCGTGGTGAGAGGCCTCGACGGGGATGCCGAGCTCTTCGAGGGTGAGGACGGTCTCGCGGCGGAGGTCGGTGCCAGCGTCGAGAGGGGTCAGGTCGAAGTAGCCGCCAACGTCTAGGGTCTGCGGAGTGTCTGAGTTCGCGAAGTAGAAGTACTCGAGCTCCGGGCCGACGTAGAAGGTGTAATGAAGGTCGGTGGCGCGCTGGAGGTTGCGGCGGAGAACGAAGCGTGGGTCACCCTCGAATGGGGAACCGTCCGGGTGGATAATATCGCAGAACATGCGGGCCACACGGCGCTCGGTGGGGCGCCAGGGGAGGATTGCGAAGGTGGTAGGGTCCGGCATCGCCATCATGTCGGACTCGTCGATGCGAGCGAAGCCCTCGATGGAGGAGCCGTCGAAGCCGACCCCCTCTTCGAGGGCTTCGGGCAGCTCTTCGACGGTGATGGCGACGCTCTTTAGGGAGCCAAGGATGTCGGTGAACCAGAGGCGGATGAACTTGACGTCGTGCTCGCGGCAGGTCTGTAGGACGTAGTCTCGGGGGTCCCCGGTCACCGCCGCGCCTCTCGTGTCATTCTGAGCGCCGGGAGCTTTATGCGTTGAGGGACTTCTCTCGGCGAAGGAATCTGGTGGAGGAGCTGTGGGGTCAACATCTGGGTAGTGTCACCGCAGCGGCCCCATGAGCACTCTCGCTGACAAGAGAGCCGTTCACACCCCACACCACCGCCGGATTCCTTCGCGAAGTAACCGCCGACTAACAAGACCGTCATCTCGCTCAGAATGACAATTCGGGGCGCTCCCTCGCCGCGGCTAGGCGTCGAAGTAGAGGTGGAACTCCCAGGGGTGAGGGCGCAGGCGGACGGGGTCGATCTCGTTTTCGCGCTTGTAGGAGAGCCATGTCTCGATGACGTCGTCGGTGAAGACGTTGCCACGGCGAAGGAATTCGTTGTCGGCCTCGAGGGCGCGCAGGGACTCGTCGAGGGAGCCGGGGACAGTCTTCAGGCGGCGCTCTTCGCGAGGAGAAAGCTCGTACGTGTTCTTCTCGAGCGGGGCGCCTGGATCCATCTTCTTCTGGACGCCGTCGAGGCCGGCCATAAGCATCGCGGAGAAGGCGAGGTAGGGGTTCGCAGTCGGGTCGGGTGGGCGGAACTCGATGCGCTTGGCCTTGGGGTTGGAGGTGTACATCGGGATACGTGCGGCGGCCGAACGGTTGCGGGCGGAGAAGACGAGGTTCACCGGCGCTTCGTAGCCCGGGACGAGGCGCTTATAGGAGTTCGTCGTGGGCGCGCAGAAGGCCATGAGAGCGGGGGCGTGGCGGAGCAGGCCTCCGGCGTACCAGCGGCACATCTCGCTCGTAAGGGCGTACCCCTTCTGGTCGAAGAAGAGGGGCTTACCGTTCTTCCAGAGCGACTGGTGGGTGTGCATGCCGGAACCGTTGTCCATGAACAGAGGCTTGGGCATGAAGGTCGCGACTTTGCCGTGTTTGCGGGCGACGTTCTTTACGATGTACTTGTACCAGAGGACATTGTCCGCCATCTGCGTCAAGCTTGTGAATCGCATGTCGATCTCGTTCTGGCCGGCGGTGGCTACCTCATGGTGGTGCACCTCGACTGGGATTCCCACTTTCTCCATCTCGATGACCATTTCGCTGCGAATGTCCTGGAGCGTGTCGTGCGGTGGGACCGGGAAGTAGCCTTCCTTGTAACGCGGCTTGTAGCCGAGGTTGGGCTGAGTGTTGCTGCCGGTGTTCCACTGCCCTTCGATTGAGTCGATGTGGTAGTAGCCCTCATGCTCGTTCTGGTCGTAACGGATGTCATCGAAGACGAAGAATTCGAGTTCAGGGCCCCAGTAGGAAGTGTCTGCGAGACCGGTGGACTTGAGGTACGCTTCCGCCTTCTTGGCTATTCCTCGAGGGTCGCGGCTGTAGGGATCTCTCGTCACAGGGTCGACGATATCGCAGAGAATGGAGACCGTCGGAACGGAGCAGGCGGGATCGATGCGCGCGGTGGCGGGGTCTGGGATGAGGATCATGTCGGATTCCTGGATCTCCTGGAAACCGCGGATACTGGAGCCGTCGAAGCCGATGCCGTCCACCCAGATCGAGCCTTGTAGGTCGTCGAACTCGACCATGTCCTTGGGGGGGATGGAGAAGTGCTGCCAGAGGCCGGGCAGGTCTGTGAACTTGAGATCGATGATCTGAATGTTGTTCTTCTTGATGAGATCGGCGACCTTCTGCACATCTGTTGCGGTTGTCAATTGTCCCTCCTTCGGTCTTTCCCTGCGTTTGCGATTATATGCGTGCATCCCTGCCGATGGCAGGTGCGTACGTTACGGCTGTGTTACACGGCAGGATCCAGGAGATAGGAGCCAGTAGCCAGAATATCTCGCGAAAACGAGAGAATCGAACTCCTTGCTCCTTAGTCCTGCTTCCTGTTATCAGACTGCTGCGTCACCTCTTTCCCCGGTGCGGACCCTAATGGCGTCGGCCACGGGGATAAGGAAAATCTTGCCATCGCCGATATTGCCCGTATGGGCTGCGTCGCAGACGAGCTTGACCACGCGGTCGGCGTCGGCCTCCTTGACGACGACCTCGATCTTGACCTTTGGGAGCATATCGACGGTATAAGTCTCGCCGCCTCGCCCCATGTGAACGATGCCCTTCTGAGCGCCTCGGCCGGTGACGTGCACGATGTTCAGTCCGGTGAGGCCGGCGGCCGCCAGCGCTTCCTTCACGTCGTCCAGCTTCTCCGGTCGGATGATCGCTTCTAGTTTGTACACTTCGCTCCTTGTCTCCTAACGGCGTGCTGTCCCACCCCGCCCCCTGAAGGGGAAAAACTGTGGGACGCCCCCAGACCCCCGGTCTGACGACGCTTGGAAAAGGCCTTCGCCTCTTGCTCGCGATTGCCGTCCACTCCAGGTGGGTTCCCTAGCACAGATCCAGCATCTCGGGGCGCTCGCTCCCACGTCATAGAGGATTCCTTCGCAGAATTACGCGCATGCCTCGAAGAATTTCATTTCGCTCAGAATGACACATTGCACTAGGACCCGGCCCCGCTGCCGGCGCTCTCGGGCTGCACTCTCGGCGCAGCAGTAGGCGCGGGCGGCGGCCCTTCGGCGTACTGGACAACGGCTAGACCAGCACCTTCGTCGAGCACATAACCGCGCTCTCCGTGCTGGGTGACGTCGAGACCGAGCTCTTCTTCGTCTTCTCTGACCCTCAGACCGAGAGTAAGGTCGAGGACCTTGAGAATCGCGGCTGTGACGAGGAATGAGTAGACCCAAACGGTCGCAATCGCGGCGAGTTGGTCGAGGACCTGTGCGGGGTGTCCATAGAATAGGCCCTCATTGTCGGCGAGGCCGCTAACGGCCGCTGTGGCGAAGAGTCCCGTTGCGAGCGCGCCCCACGTACCGCCTACGCCGTGTACTGCAACCACGTCCAACGAGTCGTCAATGCCCGAGCGCTCCCGCACGCGGACGGCAAGGTAGCAGACGACACCCGCTACGCTGCCGATGACGATCGCCGCCCACGGCTGGACGAAGCCGGAGGCGGGCGTGATCGCTACCAGTCCTGCGACAGCGCCGGCGGCAGCTCCTATCACGCTCGCCTTTCCGGTAAGCGCCCAGCTGGCGAACATCCAGGAGAGGGCTGCGGCCGCAGCGGCGGTGTTTGTAACGACGAACGCGTTCGCCGCCTGGCCACTCGCGGCGCCCGCGCTGCCGGCGTTGAAGCCGAACCAGCCGAACCACAGGATGGCGGCGCCGAGCACAATGTAAGTGACGTTGTGTGGTTCCATGGGTTCTCTACCGAAGCCCTTGCGCTTGCCGTAGAGGAGGGCGGCGGCAAGTGCGGCGGCGCCGGCGTTGACGTGGATGGCCGCGCCGCCCGCGAAGTCGAGCGCGTTGATGCCGCCCGAGTCGGCGATGCCAAGCCAACCGGCGCCGAATATCCAGTGCGCCACCGGCGCGTAGACCAGCAGCGACCAGGCGGCCATAAAGACCAGGAAGGTGCTGAACTTCGCACGTTCAGCGAAAGCGCCGGTAATGAGTGCCGGCGTTATGATGGCGAACATCGCCTGGAATATGGCAAACGCCTCGTGAGGGATTGTCGGACCCCAGGTGACGTTGCCCACCACTGCCTTGTCGTCGGGGATGATGCCTACGTCCTTGAACCCGATGAAGCTGAGGTTGCCGATGATTCCCCCTTCGGTTGGGCCAAAGGCGAGCGTGTAGCCGATCAGGACCCACAGCACACCCACAAGCCCAACTACGATGAAGCTCTGCATGATTGTGCCGAGCACGTTCTTGCTGCGGGTGAAACCTGCATAGAAAAAGCCGAGGCCGGGCGTCATGAACATGACGAGAGCCGCCGCCGCCAGCATCCATGCGGTATCGCCGCTGTTTATCTCCGGTGGCATTGCCTATAAGTACCTCCTATGGGACAAATATTTTGATGGGAACGATAGCAGGCCAGCAGGCGGCACGGAATGGGGGTGATGTTACGCGTTTGTTACAGAAGGTAGACAAGGGGTTTCGGGCGCCGCGGCGCCGGGGCGAGGCATTCGGACTCGCGGGCGCAGGACCCTGACGACGGCAAGCCGACAATCGGAGGGCCTTCGCCCGCCCCTATAGAGATGGCAGATTCGAGTCAGCTGGTGCGAAAGCGATAGCCGACGTTGCGGACGGTCTCGATGAAGGGAGTGTGGCGATCCTCGATCTTGGCGCGCAGGCGGCGGATGTGGACGTCGACGGTGCGGGCGCCCCCGTAGAAGTCGTAACCCCAGACTTTGCTGAGGAGGATCTCACGAGTAAAGACGCGTCCACGGTTGGTGGCGAGGAAACGGAGGAGCTCGTACTCCTTGTAAGTGAGCTCGACGGGACGGCCGGCGATGTGGACGGTGTAGTTCGCGAGGTCCATCACGAGGTCGCCGTGCTTTAGCGTATTTCGCGTGTCCACGCCGTGACGCTGGTAGAGGGCGCGGCGGACACGCGCGCAGAGCTCTTCGGCCGTCGCGCCGTTGAGAAGGAAGTCATCGCGGATGGACGCCGGATCGACGGTTTGTAAGCCGGCGGACGGTAGCAACGTGATGACGGCTGGCGTTTCGCCGTCTGACGCCGCTTCGAGGTAGCGGCGAGCCCGGGGGTCTTCTGCGGCGGACGAGAGGTCCATGACGACGGCATCGGGCGATCCGGTGGAGGGCTCAGAGGCGCCGGGGAACAGGTGCTGGACGGCAAACCCTTCGGCCTCGAGCGGGCCCGTATAGGGCGCGAGGGTAGAGTCGCCGATGAGGAGGATGGTGCGCATCTGATTCATAATGCTATGAGTGCAACGTGGCTCGCACAACAGGCCGAAGCGGGACGCGCCATGATTCCGTGGGATGCTGCGTGGCAGACGGAGGGTGGACGTTAACCGGCGCGCATCGCTGATGCCGACACACCCATAGTGGATTCGACGACACGGATAGCAGCGCGGGTGACGGGCACGAGGCTGGGGCGGTGGACTTTGTCCAGGGTGTCCATCGCGTCGAAGAGGTAGAACGGCGCGGTGAGGTAGTTGACGAGCGGGACACCGGCTAGATAGAAGTCGGCGCCGTCGGTCGTTGGCTTCGGGCCGAACATCGTGGGCGGCACGACCATCGAGCGGCGCAGGTCCTCCGCCTCGATCGCGGAGCGTACGGCGTTCTCGAGGCGGGGAATGAGGGATGTGAACCACCAGCGTGACTCCGGGCGGCCCGTGGGCGCGAGTTCGCCCGTCTCATCGCTGAACTCGCTTGCCGCATGCTCGAGGTGGAGTTCGAGAACGACGCTATTGAGTTCGCCAGAGTGGGACTCAACGAATGTGCGCTGACCAGCCCCGCCGGCCATGTGCCCGGCGTTGAGCAGGAAGAGCAGGCGGTGTGGTCGTTCGGCCTGTGGCACTTGCGACCAGTACTCGGCTTGCGCCAGCACCAGAGCGATCCCGGAGCCATCCTCGACGGCCGAGGCCCAGGGGCCGTCGTGGTGCGAGCCAATGATGACCATCTCCTCGTCCGCGCCGGGAAGTTCGCCCACGATGTTGTAGGCGGTGATCATCTCACGGACGGACTCGGTAGATAGCATCGCCCGCAACGGCGCGGCGGCGAGCAGTTCGCGGAGGCGGCGGCCGTCGCTGCCGGAAATCCAGACGCCTGGGATGGGACGCTGGATGGCGTCATAGGGAACGTAGTATTGGTTGGAATCGCCGGGATAGTCGCGCAGCACCCCGATAAAGCCGGCGGCGCCGGCCGACACCGACGGCTCCATCACGTTCTGGATCTCCCGGCCGAAAGGGAAGATGTGCTTCGTCGAGGCGTAGCTTCCGTCGGGATCGTAGGACCAGGTCGCGCGCGACTCAAGGACCGTCTGAGGGACTCTGTTGAGGACGATTTCGTAGAGTGAGAAGGCACCGTTGACCGCCTCCGGTCGCGCTGGATCGAAGGCGACGAGTTCCGTCTCAAGACTTTTAACAGGAGCAGAGTGGGGAAGCGGAAAGCAGGGAATGCTGAGCGTGGAGCCGGGCGCGGCGACCGCCAACGTCGCCTCGCGAGGCTCCCAACACGCCACTTCGACCGGTTCCCCGCGAACTCGTTCGAGGCCGAAGGCGAGGAACTGTTGCTGGAGCCAGTCTTCCGCCCAGCGGTCGGCCGGGTAGCCCGGGCGGCGTATGCCTTGAGCGAAGACCTCTCGGATCCAGGAGAATATGTTGTCTTCGGACGGAATGAGGTCAGTGTGCACGGTGCAATCCTACAGGAAGGGCGAAGTACGAGGTACGCGGTACGAGGTACGAGGTTGGGCGCCAGCAGACCCTGAGTGACATACAGTATGGCGGGGTGAGAGATCCCTCGCCCTCCAGCCCTCTCGGTCGTCCCCACCCGTCTTAGCTCGGGATGACACTCGTGGGCAACTGCTAAAATAGGGTCGCAATGCTGCAACAGCCGACTAGCGTCGTACGGGAACGCAAGCCGCCGTGGCTAAAGGTGCGGTTTCCGGGCGGAGAGAACTACATCCGCCTTAAGAACATCATGCGCGAGGGGCGTCTGCACACCGTGTGCGAGGAGGCGCATTGCCCGAACATCGGCGAGTGCTGGGAGGCGGGGACTGCGACGTTCATGATCCTCGGCGACACGTGCACGCGAGCGTGCGGGTTTTGCGCGGTGAAGTCGGGACGGCCGGGAGCGCTCGACAAACTGGAGCCAATGCGAGTGGCGAATGCCGTGCGGGAGATGGGCCTGACGCACGCGGTCGTGACATCGGTCAACCGGGATGATGAGCCGGACGGAGGGGCGTCGATATTCGCGGCGACGATCCGCTGGATCCGGAGGCTATCGCCGGGGACGAGCGTCGAGGTCCTGATCCCGGATTTCATGGGGAACTGGGATGCACTGGCGGCGGTAATGAGGGCGCGGCCGGAGATACTGAACCACAACACGGAAACGGTGCCACGCCTGTACCGGCGCGTGCGCCCAAAGGCGCGCTACGAGCGGTCGCTGGAGTTGCTGCGACTGGCGAAGGAGCTGGACCCCGAGACGGTCACGAAGAGTGGATTGATGGTCGGGCTGGGGGAGACGAAGCACGAGCTGCTCATGGTGTTTGGGGACCTCGTCGACGCGGGAGTGGATGTGCTGACGCTCGGGCAGTACCTGCGGCCTAGCGCGAAGCACCTGCCGCTCGTTCGTTACTACCATCCGGACGAGTTTGCCGGGTTACGGGAGGACGCGCTGGCGCTTGGATTTCGTCATGTCGAGGCAGGCCCACTCGTGCGGTCTTCGTACCATGCGGAGCGGCAGGTGAAGGGCGTGCGGGGCCTCGGAATTCGCACCGATGTTATGCCCGTGGTGACCCCGACAGATTCCCTCCACGGCGGGCAGGCCTCTGCGGGGGAGTCGTAGCCAGCGTTCACAGGGCGCAGGTGCTCGGAATGACAAATGGCCTTCCCGGTCGGCTTTTCCGCATGTCGAGGCGCGGCCGCCGCTGATTCATGTTGGCACCGTGCTCCCAGGGCGGTATCCACCGCTGCGAACTCACTCTCGCTGCTATTGCTTGACACCTGACTAAAGCAATTTAAACTAGAGAGCCTGGAGGTGGTTCGCGCCGCTTGAAGCCAGGACGGGCGGGACTAATCAAGCCGGGGTTTATCGAACGCCATCAGGCAATGTACCGGAAGAGGGGGAAAGATCGGCCGGCTGCGGCGTCGCCCAGAAGACGCGAAGCTCCGCGCCTCGTCACGCAGCAACGGGGCGCAGGCGAACGGCTAGTTTGATGTCGTAGCGTTGGCCGTGCGAGCGGGCGTCTGAACGCCCTGAGCTACGCGCTCGCGCCCAGTCGCAACATCGGATGATACGAAGACCAAGTGCGGAGCAAGGAAGCGTGTCTGCGAGCGAGAGTCGCGAGGCTAGCCGCGAGCGCACAGGCCGGGAAGGCCGTGGCGGCGTCGATGTGAGCAGGCGGCCGCGCCTGTTATTGCCGGCTTCCGCATTAGCCCCGCCGCAAGCGGGGATTACGAGCGTGGATGAGCCACTTCGGCACTATCGCGATCTCTCTGAGGGAGCGGCGCTGGCCTACATCGTGACGGACGCGGGCGGCCGGATCGAGGAGGCAAACGCCGAAGCAATTCGCCTCCTCGGCCTGACTCCTCGCTTCGTGGGCCGGAAGTCCCTCTTCGATTACCTGCCGGTCAAGGACCGGCACCTCTTTCGCGAGGCGCTCAAGCAGCGGATGGTTGCATACGCGCCTCGGCGATGGGTCTCTCATGTAAAGCCTCGCAACCGGCAGCCAGTAGATATCGCGGTTTCGGCCGCAAGCATCATGGATGACGAGTCACACGTCATCGGCGCGAGCTGGGTTCTGCAGGACATTTCGGGGCTCAAGAAGTCCGAGGAGGACCTGACCCGGGCGCGGGATGAACTCGAGCGTCGGGTGCAGGAGCGGACGGCCGACCTGGAGGCGAGCAACCGGCAGAAAGACCGGATCGTCGAGGAGCTGCGACGCGCGAACGAAGCGAAGGACGAGTTCCTGGGCCTGCTCTCACACGAGCTGCGCACATCGATGATGCTAATTTACGGGGGGATCAAGGCAGTCCGGCGGATGAGCGGCCGGATTAATGAGCAGGAAGCGGTATCGCTACTCGAGAACGTCGAGCAGGAGACGGACACGATGTACCGGATGATCGAGGACCTGCTTAACCTCGCGCGGCTGGAGTTGGGGGAGCAACTGACGACCGAACCGGTACTGGTGCAGCATGTGATCCGTCGGTTCGCGCGCAGCTTTGGCGAAAGCCGGCCTGAGCGGGAAATTGTTGTTGATGTTTCGGACGAGCTAGCCCCGGCGCTGGCTGAGTCGACATATGTCGAGCAGGTGCTGAGGAACCTCGTGAGCAATGTAGAGAAGTACGCGCCGCCGGAGTCGCCGATAGAGCTTAGGGCGGCGATGAACGGCGGCGCCGAGATCATCATTTCGGTGCTCGACCGGGGCCCCGGTATTCCCGAAGAAGAGCGGGATGCCGTGTTCGAGCGTTTCTATCGCTCGAGCCAGATTCCGAAGCGCGTGCGCGGCATGGGCATGGGGCTCACAGTGTGCAGGCGGCTGGTGGAGGCACAGAGCGGGCGCATCTGGCTGGCGCCCAGGGAAGAGGGCGGTCTGGAGGTGAGCTTTACGCTTCCGGTTGCGCGGGATGGGTCAGGAAACTAGCCGCCGGGCGCTATCTCCTGAATCGCGAGGTCGATTATGGCGTCGCCCGGTGGAGCATTGGGGTTGACTGAGGGGTCGCGCGGCGAGAGGCAATCGACTACTTCCATGCCTTGAACGACCTTCCCAAAGACGGTGTACGAACCGTTGAGGTTGGGCGCGTCGCCGAGGGTGACGAACCACTGGCTCCCGGCGCTATTGGGGTCGTTGGAGCGGGCCATACCGACAACTCCGCGCACGAAGGGTTCCTGGCTGGGCTCCAAAGGCACGCTGTAACCGGGGCCGCCGTTGCCTCTGCCTGTCTGATCTCCGCCCTGAGCCACGAAACCGGGGATGACACGGTGGAAGGTGGTGCCGTTGAAGAACTTGTCGCGGGCGAGGAAGACGAAGCTGTTGACGTGCTCCGGGGCGAGGTCCGGCAAGAGCTGGATGATGAAGTGTCCGCGCGTGGTATAGACGTGGGCGATGAACTGATGCGACTTGTCGATGGTAAGCGGTGGGCGCTGAGGATAAGATTTCACTTGCACCTCCGGAGGCGTGCCTGAAGGGGCTTGGCAGCTTGTTGTTGCGGCGGTCGAGGTCGGTAAGGACGGGAACGCTACGCTCTTATTGGATGTCGCGGCGACAGTGGATTGTGACGAGTTGTTCGCCTCTTCGTTGCTGCCGCAGGCGAAGGCGAGAACAAGAAGCGCGGTGGCCGCGAGAACGAACGCGAGGCGATGGATAACGGCGAGGATGCTAGGGCTTTCAGGCACGAGGGCCATTATCTGAGGTTGCGTCGCGCTGGGTAAAGGGTATGAGGGAGGGCGCGGGTATCGATTCCATCGTTAAGCGCGTTCATATATCTGGTACGATGACCGTAATGAGGAAGATCAGTCGATGGACAACCGGCCGATAGGCGTCTTCGATTCGGGCGTCGGCGGGCTTTCGATCTGGAGAGCGATCCGGCGCATGCTGCCACAGGAAAGCTTGATCTTCTTCGCGGACAGCGGACACGTGCCCTACGGCGAGAAGTCAACCGCTGAGCTGCACGATCTGACTGGCCGGATCGCCGGGTTCCTGATCGAGCGGGACGTGAAAATGATCGTGGTCGCCTGCAACACGGCGACGGTGCACGCGATCGGTTATCTGCGAGAGAGCTTCCCGGAGATCCCGTTCGTCGGTGTCGTGCCTGTCGTGAAGACGCTGGCGAGGCGGACACGGACGGGGACGATCGCGGTGTTATCGACGCCGGCGACTGCGCAGAGTCCATACCTTGCGGGACTAATTGAGGAGTTCGCGCCGGACAAGCGGGTCATAAACGTCGGCTGCGATGGTCTCGAGAACATGGTGGAGGCGGGCGAGGTGGGCACGCGGGCGACAACTGCGCTGCTGGAGCGGCACCTCGCGCCGGTGCGCGGCAGCGAGGCGGATGTGGTCGGTCTGGGCTGCACGCATTATCCGTTCCTGCGCGGGCGGATCAAGCGCATGCTGGGGCGGGGCGTGCACTTGTACGACCCGTCCCGGCCTGTAGCGCGCCGGGTGCGGCAGTTGTTGCGGGAGCGGGACGCATTGGCGGCAAACCCGAAGCCCACATATGGCTTCTACACGACAGGAGACGCCGACGTCTTCAAGCGGGTCGCGGGCCGGCTGCTGCGGACATCTGTGCGGGACGTCGAGCGCGTCGAGATATAGCTGTCGGCTATCAGTTCTCGGTTTTGCGGCGGTTTCGTTGCCGGGCTCCAGTGGGCTGCTTAAGATAGATTCGGGGCCAACGTTGCCCGCCGGACGTGGGAGCGGTTTCAAAAAACGGGAGCCAACGTAGCTCAGGGGTAGAGCAGCGGTTTCGTAAACCGCAGGTCGTGAGTTCGAATCTCACCGTTGGCTCCAGATTTTCGTCTGAGCAGATCATTCGCGCACCTTTCTACGGCGAGGCGACCATCCAACTTGGGAAAAACTTCGACGCCTGTGCCTGAAGCGGTGTCCACCACGAGACAGTTTGTGCGGCAAGTGCACCGGTAACGATGCCAATTGCGGCACCGGCCGCGACGTCGGATGGCCAGTGCACACCGACGAACACGCGCGCGAATCCGATAAGACTCGCCAAGAAGATGGCGAGGAACCCAATCGATCGGCGCCACCAAATCAGCGTCCCCGCGACGGCGAAGCTTACGGTGGCGTGCTCACTGGGAAAACCGTTGTCGGCAGCGTGCGAGATGAGAAGCCTGGTATCGGTACGTGAGACAAACGGCCGAGCGTCGGAATACAACTGGGCGACCAGAGCAGCTAGAAAGAGCCCAGCGATCACGCTAATCATGATAGCCAGCCAGACTCGTTGCCGGAGCGCGCGTTCAGCTGAACCTCCAGGCAGAAACCACAGAGCGAACGCGAGTGGTAGGACTAGATAGATTAGATCGGTAGCCGCGAGTTTCATCACAGCGTCCACTGCGGCGACATGCCCAGCCCAGTCGTTGATCAGATCCTCGATGAAGTCATTCATGGTGAATACAACGATAGGGCGTCTTGTGGGTTTGCGTCAGAATTGCCCGGTGAGTACGGACATTCGCCCTCGAAGCCCAAATCCGGGAATCGAGCGTGAAGGTTTGGATGACGCAAGCAACCGGCGGCGTTATTCCTGCGAGCCGAACCGGTTCGAGGCCCTTGGCGTCAGGATGGGACCGGCTAGATCTAGCGTGTGTGCTCTGTCCTCGCCGCCACGCGTACCGTTAGCGTCCGTAATCGTGAGCGCTCGTCATTGGCTTTTGGGAGGCCCGTGGCATGTGCCGCTGCCCGAATCCTGGAAAGTGTCGCCACGATAGGCGGGCAGGAAATCCCAATCGTACCCGTCCGGGTGGAGAACAAACCTCATTACGCCGAAAGTCTCATCATTGCGGACCTCGCTATTTGGCCGAACGGTCTTGTAGTCGGCGTAGTGACTTTCCCCGCCTGTCCCCAGAACGAATTCTCGGATCCCGAACTGAGGGTCCGGCTCACCCGCCGGCGTTTGCGGCGCAAAGCGTTCGTAGTTGTGCTCATGAGCGCTGATCACCACGTCCGCTCCTTGTGCGTAGAGATCGTCCCAAAAGGGCTTCGCCCAGGGCGCGTTCCCGTGCGTTGTCCCCGAGGTAAAGAGCGGGTCGTGCCAGATGGCGAGGGTACAGGCCGCCGGGTGTGCCGCGAGGTTGGCGCGAAGCCACTCTTCTTGAGGCGAGCCGTTATCACACGCGATCTCCTTGCAGTGGTCGTTGGTATTAAGAACGACGATATGCCAGGTGCCCAGATCGTAGCTGTAATAGCCCTGAGCTGGATCGCCGGCAGCCGCGCCAAAGTAATTGAAATACCCATCGGCGTTCCCGGACTTGTATTCGTGGTTACCCGGAGCGGGTCGCGTCCTGTCCTTGAACCGACCCCAGGTCGGGTCGTAGCAGTGCTGAAATTCCGAATCAGTGCCTGACTCATATGCGTTGTCCCCGGCCGTGAATACCACCACTTGGCCGGTCGCGCCGGTGACCGCTCCATCCAGAAGTCTCGCTGTCGCGGCATCATTGTCCTGAGCGCAGGACGAGATGTCTCCCGCGCCTACCAGTACGGGGTCGTTCGATGGTGGTCTGATGGGCGTGTTTACTGTCGTGGCCTTGGTTTGGTGCGTGGATGAGCTGCCCTGGATAACCGTAGGGAGAATCCAGTACCCGAGGCCAGCACACGCAACCACCCCCACGACTGCAATGGGTCTCCATCCCAGCCTTAAGTCCCGTAACGGCAAGCGCAAATGCTCTTACCAGATTAGGACGCGAAGTCTTCCAAATTGTAGATTAGGCGGGATTTCAATCAATCATCGTGAGGTCATGTGAGGGATAACGTCTAATTCACGGGGTTTCCAAAGTCCCGGTCGTTCTATCTCGCACCTAATGCCATTATACTTAAACGCTAAATCAGCTTCATGAAGCCACTGTGAAGTCCCGATGAGAAAAGCCTGAACGCCAGGGGCAAGACCATGAGAATCCGCCGCGAAACGGGATGGGGTAACACCTAATCCCGACGTCTTTGAGGCGGGAGTCGTGAGTTCGAATCTCATCGTTGGCTCCAGAATTTTCGCGACTAAACCCGGAATCCGTCGGGCGTATTCGATGCTCCAGGCGAACTTCGAAACCTGAATCGGAACTCTTCCGGCACTCAGTGCGTCTTTACGTGTGGACACCATCATGAGCCGGATTCTTATCACGCTTGTCTTCTTGGTCTTACTGGCCGCCTGCGGGAACGAGAATGGCACACCGGCGACGACCACGACGCCGTCGACCGCGACGGCTACGGCCACCTCGGGCATAGAGGGGCAGGTACGTCTCGGGCCGACTTGTCCGGTCGAGCGGGAAGGGGTGCCGTGCGAAGAGCCGTATGCGGCGACGATCGTGGTCTGGGACGCCGGACGCACACAACGGGTGCTCATTGTCGATTCTGACAATGACGGGCGTTTTCACGTGAGCCTCTCCCCAGGCGAGTACTACATCGAGCCGCAGGGCGATCAGCAGGGATTGCCCCGTCCTGAGCCGCAAACGGTGACGGTACCGGCGGACACGTTTGTTTTCCTGACTCTGCGCTACGACACGGGCATTCGGTAGCGGCGCGCTTCATCACATCTTTATTTAGCAGCTTTACGATTTTATTTAGCAGCTTTACGATCGGTGACGTGTGAGCCACGTTTGGGGAGCAGATGGCGGAAGCGTGTCTAAGGGTCGACGGAATTTCGAAGGCATTTGGCCAAACGCAGGCCGTCTGGCAGCTATCGCTGGAGGCGGTGCCGGGAGAAGTGATCGGACTTCTGGGCGAACGGGGCGGGCAAGACGACGGCGATCCGGGTGCTGACCACGATTTATGCGCCGGACAGCGGGAGTTTTGCCGTGGACGGGATCCCGTCCACGAAGCCGAGCGCGATACGGCGACGGATTGGAGTGCTGCCGGAAAGCGCGGGCTATCCGCTTCACCAGTCGGGCGGTCGGCGGAGCGGACGCTGGCTGTGCCGCCGATCGCGGCTGATTCGACAGCGAGCCTAACCTGGACGGTGAAGACAGTGCTCGAGGGGGACGTGGCGGCGTATGTGGTCGTCCTCCCCGCGCCGCCCAACGCTGGCGGCGGAGAGCCCGCTGGCGATCAGCCCGGCTATTCAGATGCACGTGGAAGAGCACCGTGCATTGAACCCGGGCGGTGTGTTGCCGACGGTGGTGGGCGTCCCGCTGCTGCTTTTGCTAGTGTTTGGCGGGCTAAAGGTCGTTCGCCGCTTCGTCTAACTCTTACGGTTTTCGGCCTCGTGCTGCCGTAAGAGAGCCTCGAACGCAGTGGCCACGTTGGGGACGAAGTCATCTCCGTCCTCCTGGGCGGCCTTTACGATTGAAATGGCCGCCAGGAGGAGATCGTCCTCGGTGAGGCGTTTTAGTTGAACTTCGCGCATGGCTTTCGAGTCTTCTCCATGCTAGCGTGCGAAGGTTACGGCGCCGGTGAACGGGCCGCGCGGGTGGGTGAAGGAATCGTGAATTACGCGCCGGAAGGTATTCCAACGTTTTTCTGAGAGATTTCCTATGCTCCAAACAAGAGAAGGTGACTAGTGTAAGATGGCGCGATTGGGCCGTCCGCCCGAGTGACCAACTAATCGCAGAGAGTGGATATTCGAGAATGATTCCCAGATACGGACTGGCAACCGTTCGCTCGATCACAGACGAAGAGCTGCTTCTCCTCGCCCTTGCTTACGTGAAGCGAGTCCACGGGCAGGATCCAGACTTTCCTGCCAGGGTGGCATACTTGCATGAGGCGCTTAGAGAGGGGAGGGGCGAGTGGGAGCGAGGCGGCGCAGCGCGGGTGACTTGGCCGGAAAACGGACCAATCCCGAGCAAAAAGTGTAGCTAACCAGCCGGCGGCTAGCAACAAACAAACCGGGGACAATCGCCACACCCGGTTGGCGCCAATCTCCGAATGCACGACTCTGCGCGCCCCGATCCCAGTAGGGCGACGTCTTCGTTGTCATAATGGAGGACGTCGTGAACCTGCGAAATGATTGGCTGGCACTCATGGGCTTCCTCATTGTTGCTGCGGTTGCGTGCGGCGGTGGGACCAGCGCGTCGCTCTCGGGCAGCCTATCGGTGTCACCCTCGCCATCCGTAACGATGAGCGCGAAGCCTACGCCTCCACCGACGCCCATGCCTATACCGACAGCCTCACCGGCGGTGACGGCGACGCCGGCCCAGTTAACGACGCCGGCACCGACGATGACGCTGCCTCCAGAAGCAAGCCCGGCGATGGTGATCCGCAAGGGCGACGCGAGCCGCAAGATCGTGGCGTTTAGCTTCGACGCGGGAGCGGACGCCGGATTCGCGGCGCAGATACTGGATGCGCTGGCGGCGAATGGCATACACGCGAGCTTTGGTATGACGGGCCGCTGGGCTGAGCGAAACCCGGAATTACTGCGGCGGATCGTAAGAGATGGCCACCACCTGATCAATCATACATATGACCATGCTTCGATGACAGGCGCCGCGACGAAGACCCTGCCGCTAACGCGCGAGCAGCGCTGGGAGGAGCTGGACCGGACGGAGAACATCGTTATGCAACTGACGGGAGCGACTACCAAACCCTACTTTCGTCCGCCCTACGGCGCGTACGATGCTTCCGTGAACGAGGATGTGGGCGCGCGCGGATATGCCTATAACGTCCTGTGGACGGTTGACTCCCGCGGTTGGATGGGTGCGTCGGCGGGCGCTATCATCCAGCGCTGCCTGGAGCAGGCCGAGCCGGGCGCAATCTATGTTTTCCATGTCGGGTCGGGATCGCAGGACGGGCCGGCGCTTCAGGCGATAATCGACGGCCTTCGCGCCCAGGGTTATTTCATCGGCTCCGTACCGGACGTGCTGCCGAGCTAGGCGCGCTAGAGCCCAGTGCCGCCGTTCATTTGAAGCCGCGGCTGCTCATTCGTGTGCGCGGCCTCCTGAACGAGGGGCGAGACGCCGACCGGGACCCGACCGGCGATTGGCTCGAGATGGGTCATGCGGCAGGATTCGTCAACGGTGCAGCTTCGCTCGAACCAGCGGCGAGTGGCTTCGTCTTTTGTGAAGAGCAGGATCTGCAGATTACGCTCGCGGACGAGGTCCAGCAGAAGGTCGAGGAAGTTGTCGATGCGGAGGTCGTCGAGGTCGACGAGGGGGTCATCGAGCAGGAGCGGGACGGGTTCGGACATCGAGCTCATGTGTTGGGCGAGGCCAACACGGAGGAGCAAGTAGGCGGCAGCCTGGGTGCCCTGGCTGAGGACGTCGACGTCAACTAGACGGCCGGTTTCCGGGACTTCAGTTGTGACGCGGAAGGTGGCGGGATCGAGCATGGCCTTCTGGTAGCGACCGTCGGTGACGCGCGATAAGCCATCGCTTAAGAAGCGGCCGACGCTGGGGGCGAAGTCCCGATGGGCTTCGGTCATGGCCTTATCGATGAGCTCCTTAGCAACGGTCAGGGCGCGGCCAAACTCCTCGAGCGCCGCGACCTCATTCGTATGCTGCTGGATCTCCTCCTCGACCTCGGCGCGAGAGCGGAGCCCGCTGAGGCGCGTGCCGGTGCGCGTGCTGAGGCTTTCGATTCGAAGCTCCACGTCGCGCAGCTCGCGCTCTTCTCGGGCGAGCGTTTCCTTGAGAAGCTCGGCGTTAGCGTTGGAGCGCGCTCCCCCGAGCGAGGGGTTCGCGGCGGTATGGGCGGCGATTTCCCGTTCGCGCCGGCCGATCATGTCATCAAGCTCGGCCGGCGATCTACCTTCGAGGACGATGCCCCGAGTACTCTCGACCTCACGGAGCGAGCGCGTAGCCTCTTGGTGCACGCGGTGCTGTCCGCAGGCGGCTTCGAAGGCGGAGAAGAGGTCTTCGAGCGTACCGCCCCGTCCGACGATCGCCGTCAGGCGCTGAGTCAGCTCACTCTCCCGTTTGCGAAGGCGATCACCATCAGCTATGAAGCGGTTGACGGTCTCGCGGAGGGATTCACTCTCGGCGTCTAGCGCCTCCAGCTGGCTTGAGATCACGTCGAGCTGTT
>WNGG01007340.1_pt1 | contig 21297 bp, 21 predicted proteins | sample 5400661 | NCBI WGS metagenome assembly WNGG01 (sample SAMN13153372, study PRJNA577476) | soil metagenome | isolation source: 100 cm soil or saprolite under Garry oak tree replicate 1 | place: USA:California | collected 2016-06-15
GCGTGGAGCGACCAGGAGGGTGGCTCGCTCAACGACGAACAGATCCAGCAGATCGTCAACTTCATCATGAAGGGCACCGACCAGGAATGGGCGGACGTCGTCACGGTGCGCCTGCACACCGATGGCTCGGAGGACGGACACCTGCCGCTGGAGCCGAATCCGCCCAAGCCCGAAGTTCTCACCGGTGCCACACTCGGCAAGCAGCTAACTCTGAACAACCCGACCGCGCCCTGCGTCACGTGCCACAGCTTCACGCCGGGGACGCCGAGCCTTCTGCCGCAGGCGCCGAATCTCGGCCACTACGCGAGCGAAGGCCCGATCATCGACCAGAACAAGGCGAAGAAGGCGGCGGGCGATACCGACTGGCTCTTCCACTGGATCGCGAACGCGAAGTCCATCAAACCGGACACACCGATGCCGATCTTCAGCGCGCAGGCGGGCTCTGGAGGCACGCTGAGCGACGCCGACATAAGAGCGATAATCGAATACCTGAACAGCCTGAAGTGATCGCCGAAGTCAGCGAAGCCAACGAGTTCTACATGGTCCTCGTGACCGTGTTCATCCTGATCGCTGCCATGTACTTCCTTCAGAAGTGGTGGACGAACTATCGCTGAGTGAGGGCGAGCAGCAGCGGCCGCAGCCGACGCTGGCGCACGAACGAGGCGGACGAGCGGAGCGAGTATCGCTGAGTGAGGGCGAGCAGCAGCGGCCGCTCCCTCGGCAGAAGACCCTCGCGCTCCTCGTGGGTCGCGTCACCACGATCAAGCTCGGTTACTGGGCCGCCCTCACGCTGATCGAGCTGGCACTGCCACGACTTTTAGACCAAGGATTTACCGATCGGTTTCCGCTCTCCATCGCGCTCGCCGCGGTCACCACGGTGCTCGCGCTTGCGTGGGCCAGGTGGCAAGCGCGTGTGATCGACCGTCGCGCGGGCGGTATTGAACGCGGATTCGCCACGATCGCGACGACATTCGCGGCCGCTTCCGTAGTCGCGTCTCCCGGGAGCCTGCCGCTCTTGCTCGTCGAGCGCGCGCGGTCGCTGGAGGGGTGCGCGCCCGGGGTCTCGTGCCACCTCGAGGCGATCTTGTTATGGGTCGCACTCTTTGCGGTCGGCTTCGTACTCATTCCGGCCGTCTTCGCGTTCTCACTACGCAGCTCGCAGTAGCTCGCTTGAACGCCGACCCGAGAACGTGTGGCAATCTACCGCGCGAGGTGGCTGGGAAACGTGTGCTTGTCGTGGACGACGATCCCGATATACGGGAACTCCTGTTCACGGCTTTAGAGGACGAGGGCTTCGAGGTCGTCCCCGCTGGGAACGGCCAGGAGGCGCTTGCGATCATCCAGACGTTCCGACCGGACGTGATCGTGCTCGATCTCATGATGCCGGTGATGGACGGATGGCAGTTCGCTAACGAGCTGCGGGCTCGCGACGAAGGCGACGAAGACATCCCGATCGTCCTCTTGTCCGCCGCACGCGACCTCGCGACCCACGCCAAGGCCCTCGCCGCGGCCGACATCATCGAGAAGCCGTTCGACCTCGCCGAGCTCCTTCCCAAGATCGCGCGCGTCGCCTCCGCCGCCTAGACCTCCCGCACTACTAGCATCACCGGCGTGAGGGCGTCGCCCGTTCGGCCGCTTGCGGTCATGGTCACGGCGCTCCTGCCCACGGCTCTGCTCTCCTGGTACCTGAGCGATCCGGCACGCAACCAGCCGATCGTCATCCGGCTCGAGCACTTCGTGATCACGTCGAACGTTTCCGTAGTCGCCGCGCTGGTCGCGTTCCTCGTCGCGCGTGCCGCACTCGGCGTCGGCCACTACCGGGCGCTCCTCATCGCTCTCGGGTTCGCCTGCATGGCTGCGATCTTCGCGGTCCACGGCCTCTCGACGCCCGGCGTGTTGCAGCAGGGCGATCGCGAGGCGCCGGCCCAGCTCGTTCTCGGCGTGTCCGCGGAGCTCGCGCTCGCCGTGGCCGCCGTGTTCTTCACGGTCCGCTATACGCCGCTCGCGGGATGGCTCGAGCGGCGGCTGCGGCCGGAGATCCTGGTGACCGCGGTGGTCGCGCTCCTCGGCCTGTACGCGGTCGTCGGAGTTGGATGGCCGAACGAGTTCGGCGGGATCGCGCGGTGGGTGCTCTCGTCCGGCGGAGCCGCCGCGGGCTATCAGCCGTCGGCATATGGCTACGGCACCTCGCCGACAGGCGACGTCACGGGCGGCGCGGGCTGGGTGCCCTTTGTGATCGTCGCCGCGGTCATCGTGCTCTACGGCTACTCCGCGCTCGCGCAGGGCCGCGACTTCATTCGAACGGGGTTGCCGCTCCAGGGCGCGCTCGCCGTCGCGTACGTCCTGCTCGCGCAGGCGCAGGTCTCGCAATTCCTCGGGCCGATCTGGACGCCGTCGTGGTGGGAATACCACGGGCTCATGCTCATCGCGGTTGTCCTCGCGATGGGCGCGCTCGTCCTCGAGCTGGACCGGCGCCGCGGGCTCGAGCGCTTCCTTCCGGCGACCGTCGTCGAGCGCGTCATCCAGGGGGACCCGCTCCGACTCGAAGGCGAGCGCCAGACCGTCACGATCCTGTTCACGGATCTCCGCGATTCGACGTCGCTCGCCGAGCGACTCACGCCCGAGCAGACGATCGCCGCGGTGAACACGTACCTCCGCGCCATGGCGCGGTGCGTCCTCGACAACGGCGGCATCCTCGACAAGTTCACCGGCGACGGGGTCATGGCCATCTTCGGCGCGATGACCGATCCGACGAACGGCGCTCTCGCCGCGGCGTGCGCCGCGCTCGCGATGCGCAAAAGCATCGGCGAGCTCAACGCCGAGCGAGCCGCGCGCGGCGAGGTCGTCGTGCAGTTCGGCATGGGCCTGCACACCGGCGATGTGGTCCTCGGTGCGATCGGCCTTCCCGAGCGCTCGCAGTACGACGCGATCGGCGATGCCGTGAACACCGCTTCGCGGATGGAGACGCTGACCAAGGAGTTCAAGGTCGACTCGATCCTGTCGAGCGACACCGCCGCGCGTCTGCGGAACGACGGCATCGGTCTACGGCCACTTGGCGAGGCGCACGTGAAGGGCAAGGCGAACGCGATCGAGGTCTTCACGCTGAGCTAACCTAGGTCGCCCAGTCTGTTACGATGTTGACTACAGATTTGACTACGTTGGTCGGTGCCTCATGAAGACGAGCCCTGTCCGAGTCAAGGCGAGGACGCATTCTCTTTTGAAGCAGATGGCTCAGCACCAACGCAGGCCGATCCCGGATGTCCTCGACGACGCAGTTGAGCGGTACCGCCGCGAGCAGCTCTTCGAGGCTGCGGATGTCGCGTATCGCCGCGCCGGAACGAAGAAGGATCGTGATCTCGACGCGTGGGAGAACGCGCTCGCTGACGGCCTGCGGGAGGGTTAACTGGCCCGGAGTCCGCTACGCGGTGAAGTCTGGACGGTCGATCTCAGCCCGACCAGGGGTCATGAGCAGGATCTCGTCCGCCCGGCGGTGGTGGTTTCGGCCGATAGCTTCAACCGAAGCGCTGCGGGCCTCGTAATGGTGCTTCCGCTCACGCGAACGCAACGCGGGATTCCTTTTCACGTCGAAGTGCGACCCCCCGAGGGCGGGCTCCGCAGCACGAGCTACGTCCTCTGCGACCAGATCCGCACCGTCGCCAAGGAGCGCCTCGGCGCGCGACGCGGTGAGGTCGCTGAGACGACGATGCATCGCATTGCTGAGCGGCTTCGCGTGCTGCTCGATCTCTAGGTCAGGCCTGGCCATCCGCGTTCGAGCGCTTTCCACCCTGAATATCCCGCTACGTAGCGTGCCCGCCGGGTCAAATTTCGAACCCGAAGGGAGCACGCCATGTACACGCGAACCTTCGTCGCCCTCTGCACGCTCGGTTTACTTCTCGCGTCCTGCACACCGCCCCGGCCGGTCGCGGCTTCGCCATCCCCAGGCATCGAACAGATCGGGCACGTCATCGTGGTCTACCTCGAGAACCGGAGCTTCGACGGTCTGTACGGGAGCTTCTCTGGAGCCAACGGCCTCCCGCCGGCAGGCGCGATAGCACCGCAGCTCGACAAGGCCGGCAACCCGTACGCCGCGTTGCCGCGCGCGATGGACAACTCGAAGACGCCCGCGGTGGTCGACGCGCGCTTCCCGGCGGACCTCGTGAACCGGCCCTTCGATCTCGCGACGTACGCGCCGCCGGACCAGGCCATCGGCAATCCGGTGCACCGTTTCTACCAGGAGCAGCTTCAGATCGACGGCGGAAAGATGGACCGCTTCGTCGCCTGGACCGACGTCGGCGGTCTGGTAATGGGTACCTACGACGCACGGGAGCTGCCGCTCGGGCGGCTCGCCGCGCAGTACACGCTCATGGACAACTTCTTCCACGCGGCATTCGGTGGCTCGTTCCTCAACCACATGTGGCTGGCGTGCGCCTGCACACCGACGTGGCCCGATGCACCGAAGGCGCGTGTCGCTCAGCTCGATCCCGATGGGCGTCTGGCGAAGGACGGCGACGTGACGCCCGATGGATTCGTGGTGAACACCTCGTACACGGTGAACGCGCCGCATCCGAAGACCACCGCTGCGGCGGACCTCCTGCCCTCGCTCACGAACCCAACGATCGGCGACCGCCTCACGGCGAAGGGGATCGACTGGGCGTGGTACTCCGGTGGCTGGGACGACGCGATCGCCGGGAAGCCCGATCCCACTTTCGTGTTCCATCACCAACCGTTTGCCTACTTCGCTCCCTACGCCGACGGGACCGACGGCCGTCGGCAGCACCTCAAGGACGAGCGCGACTTCATGACCGCGTTGCGCGACCGAACCCTTCCCGCGGTCTCGTTCGTCAAACCGCTCGGAGCTGACAGCGGTCACCCCAAGTACGGCGACGTCCGACGCGGCGAGGATCACGTCGCGGCGCTCGTCAAGGCGGTCCAGGAGAGCGACTACTGGAAGGACACCGTCATCGTGCTGACATATGACGAGAACGGCGGGTTCTGGGACCACGTCGCGCCACCGACGATCGACCGATGGGGCCCGGGCACCCGCGTCCCGACGATCGTGGTCTCGCCCTTCGCAAAGAAGGGCCATGTCGACCACACCCGTTACGACACGACGTCGATCCTGCGGCTCATCGAGCTCCGTTGGAGTCTCGATCCACTCGGTCCGCGCGACGCGGCCGCGGACCCGCTGACCGGCGCGTTCGGCTTCTGATGAATATCGGACCGCGATGAAGAGGCCCTCCGGAATCCGCCGGAGGGCCTCACGCGTACGCTTGAGCCGTGCCCATTCTCGCCGCGATCGGCATCGTCACGAAGGAGCCCAAGCAGGCCGTGCGCTTCTACCGGCTGCTCGGGGTCGACGTGCCTGACCCGAGCGGCGATCATTTCGACGTCACATTGCCGAGCGGCGTCTCCCTCATGTGGGACACGCTCGAGCTCATCAAGCAGCTAGACCCCAACTGGACCGAGCCGGCGGGGCACCGCATGGGCCTCGCTTTTCAGTGCTCCTCGCCGGGCGACGTCGACGCGACACACGCGCGGGTTGTCGCCGCAGGTTTTCGATCGAAGAAGGAACCCTGGGACGCCTTCTGGGGCCAGCGCTACGCCCAGGTCATCGACCCGGACGACAACGTCGTCGATCTCTTCGCGCCACTTCCCAACTGATGGCCTAGATAGAGAAAGGGGCCGCTTTCGCGGCCCCTTCCCGTGATGAATGCGTCGAGCCATCTAGGGAAGCGTGGCTCCGTAGATGTCCTGATCGAGACCGCCCACGTGCGGGCAGAGATCGCCGCTCCAGCTACCTCCGCTGACGGTGCGGCACTGCACCACGTCGGCACCATCGTTGTCTTCCGCGGTCCGCTCGCGCGGGTCCGCGCCGGCAACGGTGTTGCGCCAGTCGGTCCACGTCGCGAACGCCGTGGGTCCGATGTTGCTCACCCAGAGGTAATCGCCGGCGAACGGAACGGTCCGGTTCGAGAACTGTTCGTAGTTCGGGTTCGACCGCACGGTCGTGAGGATCACGCCGGCCGACCACGTCGTGCCGTTGTTGATCGACTTCGACGAGATGACGTCGACTGACGGCACGGTTACGCCGGTCGAGCTGTTGCCGATCGGGCGCGTGACCGAGTACTCCGTGTCGAAGCGGCTGTCCCACCAGATCGCGAAGAGGACCCCCGCGTCGGCCGAGATGTCCGGGAAGACCTGATGTCCGCGCGTCTGGTCATCGATGACCACGGGCGTCGTCGCGGCACCGGTCGCGCCGTTGTAGCGGAAGAAGAACGTCGCGGCCTGTCCGGCCGTTCCGGGACCGTTCGTCCCATACGTGGTCCCGGTCGGGACCTGCGCGCCCTTGGTCGCGTCGTACACGAGATAGATCCACTCGCTCGAGCTCGTTTGATCCGCTGTCGAGCGAACCTGCGTGTCGCGGCGGAAGAAGGTGTACCCGGACTGGCATGCCGAGGCGAAGTCGCCGCAGTCTCGGGCGAGCGAGCCGGAGGCAGCAGCCGCGTCCTCGCCGGCCGGATCGTCCGGCGCTGACTGCGTCGGCGTTGGCAGCGGGTCGGCCACGTCGACCGCGTCGTTCGGGACGAACGTGCCGATCGTGTTCGGCGGCGCGAATGTCGCACCGCAGTCCGTCGACTTCGTGATCTGGATCGAATCGAGGTCGTGCTTCTTGGCCATGAACGTGCGCCACGTAACGTAGACGTGTCCATTCCCGGTGACCGAGATGTCGGGGAACTGCACGTCGCTGGCGCTCGAGAGCTTCTTGGGTGACGACCATGTGGCACCGTGGTCGGTCGAGCGCGAGAAGTAGATCGCGACGCCGCCGTTGCCGGTGAAGCGGGAGTACGCGAAGTACACGTTGGCGTCGCAGCTCGACCCGCTGCGGTCAGCTTCGATCGCGGTCTTGTCGTTGAATTTGCCAAGAAGGTTCGGAGCGGAGCTCCCTCTCGCGATGACCTCGGACCCGACGAAGCGCTTTCCGTCGTTGATCGAGGCGCCGGTTTCGCCCTGCGGGTTGTCGAAGGTCGCGACCCAGACGTCGCCGAAGGTCTTCTTCGTCCCGGCTGGGTCGTCGGAGCTTTCCGATCCGAAGAATGCGCGGCCGTGGTTGTCCCACGCGATCACGGGATCGCCGGAGCTCGCCGTGCGGATGTGCGAGAGCGCCCCGTAGGGCGAGGTGTCACCGGGATAGCCCGGGACGAGCGTGCTCTGGAAGGTCGTTCCGCCGTCCTGCGAGCGGTAGTACCCGAGCCAGATCGGCCCGACCGGGTGCTGGACCGTCGCGCCGAAAGGCTGGTACACGCCGCAGTAGTCGTTCGAGCTCCCAAGGATGACGCTCGGGTTGCGCGGGTTCATCGCGTTCGACGGCTCGTTCTGTCGACCGCGCGCGATCCGACATTCTTTCAGGACCGCATCGTCGTACGGCGTGCCGGTGTTTTGCGTGTAGAGGCTGATGTAGTTGCCAGTGGTGTCGTCGTGCGTGAGCCGTGCGTTGGTGACGGCACCGATCGAGAAGCTTGGCGCGACGAGCGTGATCGCGAGGACCGCGGCAGCAATGAAAGCTGGCTTCACTGGGACCTCCCCCTCAAGATCGCAACGATGTGCGCCCGCGAATCTTATAGACCTGATGAAGCGGGTGGCTGCTTGGACTGCGTGTCGCTTGCCGGAACAAGAAAGACGATCCAGTTGTGGAGGGAATCCACAGCGCGAGAGGCTATCCCTTCGCGTCGAGCACGGTCAGTCCCAGAGGTCGCGCGCGCAGCCACTCGCGCCCCCGCACCAGTCCGCGCACCGTCTCCACGAACTCGCGGCCCGCGCGCGAGAGATGTCGATCGCGCCGGTTCGCGAATCCGATTGTCCGCGTCAGCGGCTCGGAGAGACGCACGGCCTTGAGCGGACCAGCCGGGTCGATGACGAGGCTCGGGACGACGGCGACGCCGAGCCCCGCCGCCGCGAAGCGCAGCACTCCGTCCATCTCGCCGCCCTCGAGCGCGAACACCGGCTCGAACCCGGCTCGCCGGCATGCGGCGATGGTTGTCGCGCGGAGGTCGTAGCCGTCGCGGAACATCACGAGCGGTGTGCCCTTGAGCTCGGCGATCGGCAGCGTCTTGCGCAATGCGAGCGGATGGTCGTGGGGGACTGCGACGACCAGCTCCTCCCTGAGCAGCGGCGCTGTCTCGAGTGCCTCGTGACGCAGCGGCATGATCACGAGCGCGACGTCGAGCGCGCCCTGCTCGAGCTCCGCGACGAGATCGCGCGATCCGGCTTCGTGAACGACGAGGTGAATGCCGGGGAACGCCGCGTGGAACTTCGCCAGAGCCGGCGGAAGGAGCGTGATGGTGAGCGACGGTGTCGCGCCGACCGCGAGCCGTCCGCGCCGCAGGTCGGCGAGCTCGCGGACCTCTCCGGTGGCGCCGTCGACGTCGACGAGGACGCGACGCGCCCAGGGCAGGAAGATCTCGCCCGCCGGAGTCAGCGCGACGTTGCCCTTCATGCGGTGGAAGAGGGGAGTGCCGAGCTCCTCTTCGAGAACGCGGATCGCGCGCGACACCGAAGGCTGCGCCACGCGCAGGCCGCGCGCGGCTTTGGTGAAGTGCCGCTCCTCGGCTACGGCCACGAAGTAGCGGAGCTGGTGGAGCTCCATGCCTCATAGCCTATCGCTATCATGGCGAGCGCCTTGAGACCTTTGCGTTCTGACTCCGGCGCGCCCACCATCCAAAGCGGTGGCACAAGCGACGGCGGTCAAGGTCCGCGATCGACCGGCCGAGCGAACGGATTTCTGGTGGGTCGAGCCCGTCGTCATCGTCGCGGTCCTCGGCGCGTTCGTGCTGTACTCGATGTACGCGGGGCTCGCCGGTACGAACTACTACTTCGAGCCCTATCTTTCGCCGCTCTATTCGCCGTGCATCACCGCGAACTGCGTGCATCCGACGCTCCCGATCGTCGGCTCGTATTGGAACCTCTCGCCCGCGATCCTCATCGTCGCGTTTCCGCTCGCCTTCCGCGTGACCTGCTACTACTACCGTCGCTCCTATTACCGCGCATTCTTCTGGTCACCGCCGGCATGCGCCATCCCGGACGCGCGCAAGAGCTACGCCGGCGAGACGCGCTTCCCGTTCCTCATACAGAACCTCCATCGGTACGCCCTCATCTTCGCGACGACACTCCTCATCTTCCTCTGGTGGGACGTCTTCCTCGCGTTCAACTTCAATGGCCACTTCGGCATCGGGCTCGGTTCGATCCTCATGCTCGCGAACGTGATCCCGCTATCTCGTCGGCGGGTACCTCGATAGCTTCCACGGCAAGTCGCTGCGCTTCCGCCTGTGGAGCTGGGCCAATGCCTTGAACGCGCGGCACGCGCGCTGGGCGTGGGCGAGCCTTCTCGTCGTCGGAAGCACCGACGCCTACATCCGCCTCCTTGCGATGGGCGTGCTGCACGACCCGAGGATCGTGTTTTAGTGGCGGATATCGAGCGCCACGACTATGACGTGGTCGTCATCGGCGCTGGCGGCGCGGGGCTGCGCGCCGCGATCGAGGCAGACGCGCGCGGCGCGAAGACCGCGATCGTGTGCAAGTCGCTCCTCGGCAAGGCGCACACGGTCATGGCCGAGGGCGGCATCGCCGCGGCGCTCGGCAACGTGTGGCCTGAGGACAACTGGAAGGTCCACTTCCGCGACACCATGCGCGGCGGGAAGCTCCTGAACAACTGGCGAATGGCGCAGCTGCACGCGCAGGAAGCGCCGGACCGCGTCCTCGAGCTCGAGGAGTGGGGCGCGCTGTTCGATCGCACGAAGGACGGCCTCATCCTGCAGCGCGATTTCGGCGGGCATCGCTATGCGCGACTCGCGCATGTGGGCGACCGCACCGGCCTCGAGATGATCCGCACGCTGCAGGACGCGGCCGTGGCGAAGGGCATCGATGTCTTCATGGAATGCACGCTCCGCCACCTCCTCACCGATGGTGAGCGCGTGACCGGCGCGATGGGCTACTGGCGCCAGTCCGGCAAGCTCATCGCGTTCGGCGCGAAGGCCGTCGTGCTCGCGACGGGCGGAGTGGGCAAGGCCTGGCGGGTCACGTCGAACTCGTGGGAGTACACCGGCGACGGGATCGCCATGGCGCTCGAGGCCGGCGCCGATCTCATCGACATGGAGATGACCCAGTTCCATCCCACCGGCATGGTCTGGCCGCCGTCGGTCCGCGGCCTTCTCGTCACCGAGGGCGTTCGGGGCGACGGCGGAACGCTCCGCAACAAATCCGGCGATCGCTTCATGTTCAAGTACATCCCCGCGTTCTTCCGTGCGGAGACCGCCGACACCGAGAAGGAAGCGGACGCGTGGTACGAGGACAAGAAGAACAACCGCCGAACGCCCGACCTGCTGCCCCGCGACGAGGTCGCGCGGGCGATCAACTCCGAGGTGAAGGCGGGACGCGGCACCGAGCACGGTGGCGTCTTCCTCGACATCGCGACGCGCCGTTCCGCCGATTACATCAAGCGCCGTCTTCCCTCGATGTACCACCAGTTCAAGGAGCTGGCCGACGTCGATATCACCAAGCAGCAGATGGAGATCGGTCCGACGCTCCACTACATCATGGGCGGGATCCGCGTCGACCCCGACACGGAGGCCGCGACGGTGCCGGGACTCTATGCCGCGGGCGAGGTCGCGGCGGGCATGCACGGCGCCAACCGTCTCGGGGGCAACTCGCTGTCAGACCTCCTCGTCTTCGGACGGCGCGCCGGCGAAGCCGCGGCCGAGTACAGCAAACGCGCGCGCGCACCAAAGGTCGACGACGCGCAGGTGAGCGCGTACGCGCAGCGGATGGAGGCGCCGTTCGAAAAAGGCGGCGACGAAAACCCGTACAAGATCCACTCGGAGCTGCAGGACACGATGCAGGAGCTCGTCGGGATCATCCGCCGGCGCGACGAGCTCGAGGACGCGCTCGCGCGACTCGAGCGGCTCCGCTCCCGTGCGGCCCGAGCCAGCGTGACCGGCTCTCGGGTTTACAACCCGGGTTGGCATCTCGCGCTGGATCTCGAGAACCTCATCGGAGTCTCGGAAGCGGTGACGCGGAGCGCCCTGCTCCGCGAGGAAAGCCGCGGGGGCCACACCCGCGACGACTTTCCGAAGACCGACGCGGACTGGGGCACAAAGAACGTCGTCACGCGAAAGCGCGACGGCAGGCTCAACATCACCACCGAGCCGATCCCGAAGGTGCCCGCTGAGCTCAGCGCCCTCCTGGGCGAGGACAAGCCGACGGGCGAGGCGGCGACCGGCGCCAAGACAGCGGTCGCGGCGGGCGACGACTGATGCCCGACGTTCAGGTCTGGGTCTGGCGCGGCGACGCTTCGGGCGGCGACTTCATGCCCTACAAGGTCGAGGCCGACGAGGGCATGGTGGTGCTCGATGTCGTGCACCGCATTCAGGCGGAGAAGGCGCCCGACCTCGCGGTGCGCTGGAACTGCAAGGCGGGGAAATGCGGTTCGTGCAGCGCCGAAGTGAACGGTCACCCGAAGCTCATGTGTATGACGCGCATGAACGAGTTCGCGCCGGACGAGCACATCACCATCTCGCCGGTGAAGACGTTCCCCGTGATCAAGGACCTCGTCACCGACGTCTCGTTCAACTATGAGAAGGCGAAGACAATCCCGCCGTTCAAGCCGAAGCCCAGGGATCCCGACGGCAAGCGGCGCATGTACCAGGAAGACGTCGAGCGCGTGCAGGAATTCCACAAGTGCATCGAGTGCTTCCTGTGCCAGGATGTCTGCCACGTCATCCGCGACCACGAGGAGAACAAGGAGAGCTTCTCCGGCCCGCGGTTCTTCGTGCGCCTCGCCGCGCTCGAGATGCATCCGCTAGACGCCAACGAGCGCGTCGATCTCATCCGCGCGAAGCACGGTCTCGGTTTCTGCAACATCACCAAGTGCTGCACCGAGGTTTGCCCCGAGGACATCCACATCACCGACAACGCGATCATCCCGCTCAAAGAGCGCGTCGTGAGCGCGCACTACGACCCGATCGCCTGGGCGCTTCGCCGCATGCGCGGAAAGAAGGACGAATTCGCGCCGCCCGAGCCGAAGCCGCCGTCCGCTTGACTGCTCGCGTGGTGTTCATGGCGACCGCGGCGGCGCTCCTGACGCTGCTCCTTTTCGTCGCGGTGATCCGGCCCGCCATTGATCGCGGAGGGCTCGGCGAATTCCTCGGCATCGCAGCCTTGTTCATCGCGATCCTTCTCGGCGAGAGGTGGCTCCGCTCGCGCTGACGCGATGAGCGCTAGCCTTACGACCGTGCGTGCCTGTCCTTACTGCGCCGAGCAGATCCAGGATGCCGCAATCCTCTGTCGCTTTTGCGGGAGAGACGTGCCCGCGAGCGCGGGTCAACCCGCGACCGCCACCGCGCCAAGGCCACACTTGCCGACGCAGCGCTACTCGATCGACGAACGGATCAAGCGACCGACGACACCCGCCGATCCGAAGCGGCGACCCTCGCTGTGGGCGAAGATCGGCGGCGCGCTCGCGCCGAGTGAGTTGCGACCCGGACGCCCCGGCCAGCGCGAAACGATGCTCCGCGAGTACGCCGACGTTCGCAAATATCAGGAAGACGTCGATCGACTCGTTCGCGCAGGTTGGGAGATCGACCAACAGGTCGATCGGCCGGAGAAGATAGTCGTTCGGTGGTTCCGAGAGCCCTAAAAAGTAGAACCCGCTGAACTCTGTCGCACTGATAGGCGCCTGATTCCTGGCAGAAATCGCCCGGTAATACGTTTCGGAATGCTGGAAGGGCGACGATGAGACCGATCCCGGCCCGTGCATATCTCTTCATCGCGATCACTTGCCTGGTCGCAGTTCCGTTCGTCGCGCTCGGAGTTCAGGACGTGCTCGGGGACGAGCCGCCAACCGTCGCCTTCTATATCTGGGCTCTCTGCGTCCTTCTGTCGCTCCGGCCGATCCGCATCGCCACGAACGTCGAGCTCTCCGCCTCGGAGGTGGCGGTCCTCGCCGGCGTCGTGCTCCTCCCTCCGGGCACGCTCGCGCTCGTTGCCGGGTCTGCCCGCTTCGTGAACGACCTCGTGACGCGGAAGTCGCCCATCCGCATCCTCCGCAACACCGCCGCGCAGGCGATCAGCGCCGGGGTCGCAGCGATGTCTTTCCAGCTCGTGATCATGTCGATGGTCGATCGGATCACCGGCACCATCGGCGAGGTCATCGTCGCCGGCGCGATCGCCGCAACTGCCCTCGTCGTGCTCGACCTCGGCCAGATCATCGCGCTGCAGTTCATCCTCGGGACCGAGCGTCTCACGAAGTCGACCATCGGATGGATCGGCCGCACCGGTCGCGCGCAGCTCCTCTGGGGTCTCGCCGCGGTCATCACGATCGAGATCGTTCTCATCCAGCCCTGGTTCCTGCTGCCGGCGATCCCGCTCTTCCTCCTGGGCTACCTCGACATCCGCGCGCGCTTCATCGCGGAGCGCCGCGCGCGCCTCCTCGCCACGCTCGTCGAGGTCAGCCACGCCGTCGGCGCGTCGCTCGACCCGAACGAGGTCTTCCGGAACGTCTACCGCCAGGTCGCCGCGGTCATGGACGCCGACAACTTCTTCGTCGCGACGCTGAGTCCTGACGGCGCGACGGTGCGCTACCGGTTCCTGATGGACGGCGGCAAGGAGCTCGAGCCGGTCGAGCGTCCGAAGGAAGGCACCCTCGTCGGCGCGACCATCGAGCGCGGCCCGCTCCTATTAAGGGAGGTCGAACGCGACGCGCGACGCCTCGGAATGCCGGATCTCGAGTCCTGGGGCGCCACCGTCGAGCAGTCGATCATCGTCGCGCCGCTTCGGCAGCGTGACCGGTTCGTTGGCGCGATCTCCGCGCAGAGCCGCCGCCTCACCGCATACGACGAGGGCGACCTGCAGCTTCTCGCCGCGATCGCCAACGAAGCGTCGATCGCCCTGGAGCGAGCGAACCTGTACGACCGCACCGCGACACTGTCCCGCCGGCTCTTCGAGCTCCATCGCATCGGCCTCGCGATCTCGGAGAAGACCGAGCTCGTCGACGTCACGAAGCTCCTCGCGGAATCGGTCGTCGACCTGCTGAAGCCCTCCGTGTCTGCCGTGTACATCGACAAGGGCGGGGACACGCTGGACTTCGCCTTCACTACAGGAAAGGCGACAAGTGACGTGCTCTCGCTGCCCAAGACCTCAGCGGTTATCTCGCGCGTGCTCGAGACAGGGCAGCCGGTGACGTTCGCTCGCCGCTCCGACGCCCCCGAATCCACGAGAAAGCTCCTCGAGCGTTTCGGCCACGAGGCGCTTCTCGTCCACCCCTTGCGCTCGGCGGACCAGACCATCGGGGTTCTCTTCGTGACCTGGCACGACCCACACGTCTTCACCGACGAGGAGCGCGAGCTCATCGGCATCCTCGCGGGGGTCGGAGCGTCGACGATGCGGTCGATCCGGCTCTACCGCGAGCTCGACGAGGCGTACCTCTCGACGGTATCGACGCTCATGTCCACGATCGTCGCGCGCGACCACTATCGCGAGGACCACCAACGCAAGATCGCGGCGGACGCGGTCGCCGTGGGCGAGCGTCTCGACATGACTGAGCACGAGCTCCGGGACCTGCGCTACGCCTCGCTGTTCCACTCGCTCGGCAAGATCGGCGTGCCCGCCGCGATCCTGTCGAAGGCGGGCCCGCTCACGCCCGAAGAGAAAAAGATCATGCAGGAGCACCCGCTCCTGGGCGCGCGCATCCTCGAGTCGATCCGCTTCCTGCGTGGCGTCGTGCCGATCGTCCGCCACGCCTACGAGCGCTGGGACGGCACCGGGTATCCGGACGCGCTCGTCGGCGATCAGATCCCACTCGCGGCGCGGATCCTCGCCGTCGCGATCGCGTTCGAGTCGATGCTCGCCGAGCGGCCGTACCGACCGGCGCGCCGCGAGGATCAGGCGCTCGCCGAGATCAAGGGCTTCGCCGGCACCTACTACGACCCTACCGTCGTGAACGCGTTCATCTCGATGGTCGAGGCACGCGGGATCATCCACGCCGCGGAGGAGGACGTCGCCTCGACGAGCCGCGAGCTTTCGATCCTCTCCGAGCTCACCCCGGAGTTCCACACGATCCTCGACCTGCAGCAGCTCCTCGACCGCACGCTGGTCGTCCTGCTGCGCGCCGTGCCCGGCGCTTCGCTCACGATCCTCCTGCACGATCAGCAGTCCGACGAGCTCGTGTCGCGCGCCGTCGCGGGAGCGTGGACGACGATCGATTCGCCCGCACGCATGGCGAGCGACCGCGGCATCTCGGGGTGGGTCTTCACGCACCGACAGGGCCAGATCGTCGACGACGTGCGTGCCGACCCTCGTTATATCGGCGATCCGCGGGTCCGGAGTGAGCTCATCGTGCCGCTCGTCTCGCGCGGGCAGGCGGTGGGCGTGCTCGTGCTCAGCCACCCCGCTGTCGCCGCATTCAGCAAGCGGGACCTGACGCTCATGGAGACGGTGGGGGCGCAGATCGCGGCCCAGATCGAGGTCGCGGAGCTGCACGAGCGGTTGAAGCGCGCGGCGAACACCGATGCGCTCACCGGGATCCACAACTACCGCTATTTCTACGACCGCCTCGAGGAGGAGGTCGCGCGTGCCGAGCGGCGCCAGTCAGCGTTGGCGGTGGCCTTCTTCGACATCGACGAGCTCAAGAAGGTCAACGACACCTACGGCCACCTTGCCGGCAACGAGGTGCTCCGGATGCTCGGGCAGACCATCACCGAACGGGTGCGGACCGAGGACGTGCCGGCCCGGTACGGCGGCGACGAGTTCGCGATCGTCATGCCGGACACGGCGCGCGAAGAGGCCGAGAAGGTGGTCATCCGTTTGATGGAGATCCTCGACGCAACCGACGTGAAGCTTCCCGGCGGCGGCGCGATCAAGATGCCGGCGCGCTCGTGGGGCGTGTCCTCGTATCCAATGGACGGCCGCACTGCTGAAGCGCTCGTCGAGAACGCAGACACACGAGCCTACGCACGCAAACGCGTCGGGCGCTGACCGCGGCCTGACACCGAGGCGCCCCGCGGACCGCGCTAAAGTGGCCGAAGAGGAAGCGCCGTGCAAGCGACGGCCGTTAGACACGCAAGGGGTTGCAGGGAATGGGAAACGCTCTTCTCGACATGCTTACCGTTGAAGGCCAGGTCGCCTTCGTGCTCGCGTTCGTCGTCCTGACGGCGGTCGGCCTGGTCATGCTGCTATGGCGCCCGCGCCACGCGACGTACCAGCCGCACGATTGCCGCTCCATGGGTTGCCAGTGGCTCCGGGACAAGCCCCTCTAACGAGGTCCCCTAGCGGCGCGACACTCCGTCCAGTCGCGCGACGCTTCCGCGGATCACCAGCGGTGCCCGGAGCGTGTGGCGCGTCCCTTTCGTCTTGCGCGCCGACGCCGCCCGATCGCCGATGAGCCGCGCGGCAAGCTCGCCGACCTCGCGCATCGGCTGACGGACTGTCGTGAGCGGGGGATCGAAGGCGCTCGACACCGGGATGTCGTCAAAGCCGACGACCGAGACATCCTCAGGCACACGCATTCCCCGCGCGCGGAGAGCGGCGATCGCGCCGAGTGCCAAGAGGTCACTCTGCGCGAAGATCGCGGTGAGCTTAGGCGCCGACTCGAGCAGTCGATCTGCTGCGCGCCGTCCGCTGTCGAGACCCCAGTCCACGCATGGCTCGACCAGCGCGCGGTCCGCGGAGATTCCGGCGTCGCGCAGGGCATCGCGGTACCCGTCGAGGCGCGCCCGCGCTGAGGGCCAGTCGAGGGGTCCGGTGATCGTGGCGATGATCCGGTGCTTCTGCGCCGCGAGGTACGCGGTCGCCTCCTGACCGCCGCGGCGGTTGTCGATGTCGACGTGGTCCGCGCCGGCGAGCTCGATGTCCGATGCAACGAGCACCGTTGGGATCCGCGCGACCGCGTCGGCCAGGAGATCGTCTTCCGCGAGCCGCAGGCGGGGCATCGCGACGATGAGACCCTCGACACGCCGCTCGAGCATGAGCCGGAGGTAGGTGCGCTCGTCGTCCTCCGACCCTTCCTCGATGCTGCCGATGATCAGGAAGTACCCGCGCTTGCGGGCCTCCGCCTCGGCGCCCGCCACCGCCTCGGAAAAGAAATGGTCGCTGACGTCGGTCGTCACCATGCCCAGCGTGTGAGTCCGGTTGGATGAAAGGCTCCGGGCCACCGCGCTCGGGACGTACTCCAGCTCGCGGATCGCGTCGAGCACGCGCTCTCGCGTTGCCGCGGTAACGTTCTCCTGGCCGTTTATGACCCGGGAGACGGTCTGATGGGAGACGCGGGCCCGCCGCGCGACGTCCCGGATCGTGGCGCCCTTCACCCGCAACCCTCCCGGCTCTGTTATCGAAACTCTACGCGCTCGCCTCCGCAGGCGGGCCTTGACAACTGTGAAAAAGTGGCTATGTTACCGGTCACATCTGGTCCCCGGCGCCCTGATGCGCCGTGGGGAAGGAGGGCCTGATGTCGGGTATCTCACGCCGCAAGGTGCTGATCGGAGCCGGCGCCCTGGCCGCGGCCGCCGCGGCTTCACCCATCCTGGCGGCCTGTCAACCGAGCAAGACTGGCAGTGGCAAGGTCGTCGTGATGACCGATCCGAACGAGTTCAACGACGACGACCGTAAGACGCTCGAGACCGCAACGAAGCTGAAGATCGAGGTCGTTGCGAGCAATCTGACGACCCTCTACGCGATGTTCGCCGCAGGGAACCCTCCGGATGTGTTCCGGGTCCAGGCGGCGGGCGTGCCGCAGTACATCTCGCGAAAGATGGTGAAGAACCTCCAGCCGTACTTCGCGAACAGCAAGCTGCTCAAGCCCGACGACCTCGCACCGGCCAACAACTTCTACAAGTGGGACGGGAAGCAGGTCGGAAAGGGCGACCTCTACGGGATGGTGAAGGACTGGTCGCCTGATTTCACGCTCTACGCCTATACGAAAGCGTTCGACGATGCCGGCGTGAAGGTGCCGAGCGACGCGACCGCCCTGACCTATGACGAGCTGCGCGATCTCGCGAAGAAAGTGAACAAGAAGGACGCTGGAAAGCGCGTCTACTGGGGCTTTGTCCACTCGAATAACGACCAATGGATCGACCGCACCGCGATGAACATGCTGGCCGAGAAGAACCAGTCCCTCTATACCGACGACTTCTCGAAGATCGCCATCTCCTCGAACCCCGAGGCGACGAAGGTGATCCGTTATCTCTACGACCTCGCCGCGGACGGCGTGAACCAGACGCCGATCGACCCGAGCCCGAACTGGATGGGTGCGGACTTCAATGAGGGGCAGATCGCGATCCTCCAGTACGGCTACTGGTACAGCGCGATGGCCGAAAGCGATAAGACCAAGGGCAAGACCGTCTTCCTTCCGGCGCCGACGTGGTCGGGTGTTCGGCGTGACCCAACGATGACTGCGACCGGCTGGGTCATCTCGGCCCAGACCAAGGACGCGGACGCGGCGTGGGCCGTGTTCGAGCAGTACATGGGTGGCAAACCGGCGCAGGATCGCGCGAAGAGCGGATGGGGCGTGCCTGGCCTCAAGTCGATGTACGCGCAGATGCCGCAGGAAACGGCTTTTCAGAAACAGGTGCAGAAGGTTCTGCAGGCCGAGCTCGGCAAGTCCGACTTCATCCTGCAGTTCAACCCGTATATCGGCGAGGAGACATTCTCGACGAGCTGGAAGAAGAACCTCGAGCCCGCGCTCAAGGGCTCGATCAGCTTCGACAAGTTCGTTCAGAACATCGAGGCGGAGGTCAACACCGCGATCGCGGACGGCAAGCGCATCATCGGCGGCTAATGGCCGGAGCGACGCACGTTCTACCACGCGCCTGGCCGCGGACGACCGCGTGGCGCCGCCGCGGTTTCCGCCGCGCGGTGACGTTCTACCTACTCATCTCGCCGTGGCTGCTGGGATTCGTGCTCCTCGCGGCCATCCCGCTTGCCGGCGCGTTCCTGATGTCGTTCACCAACTACGACGGATTGAACCTCGATTACGTCCGCTTCGTTGGGACCGACAACTACACGCGGGCGCTCGGCGACAGCGATGCGCAGTACGCGCTCGGCCGGACGCTCCTGCTCATGGCGGTTGTCGTGCCGGTCGGTCTGGCGTTGCAGCTCGCGCTGGCACTCATGGTGAACCAGCCGATCCGCTTCTCGAACGTCTTCCGGACGATCTTCTATCTGCCGTACGTCATCCCTGTCGTCGCGGCTGTGTGGATCTGGAAGATCTTCGTGGACCCGACCGGCGGTCTCGTTAACGCGGTGGCAGGAGCGGTCTCGGCGGGGACGAACTGGCGCCTCCTCGTTGAGCAGCCGACCGCGGTGCTCGCGCTCCTGACGATCTGGGGTGCCGCGGGCGGAGGGATGGTCGTGTTCCTCGCGGGACTCCAGGGAATCCCCGCCTAATATCGCGAGGCAGCGATGATCGACGGCGCGAGCCGCGCGCAGGTCACGCGCTACATCACGCTGCCGCTGCTCACGCCGGTCATCTTCTTCAACCTCGTGACCGGGATCATCGTCGCCCTCCAGATCCTGGTGCAGCCGATGCTGCTGTCGCCCGGCATCCTCGGACTCAACCCGGGGACGGTGCCGCCGCGCGACAACTACCTCTACGCGGTGCACGCGTACATCGAGATCTTCACAAAGCAGCTCTTCGGCTATGGCTCCGCGCTGCTCTGGCTCCTCTTCGCGGTCGTCCTCGTGCTCACTCTTTTGCTTTTCAGGACGAGCCGGCGGTGGGTCTTCTACGGGGTCGAGCCATGAGCGTGGCAGTCCGCCGCCGTCCGATCTCGTCCGCCGAGACAGGCCTTCGCTACGGGCCGGTCGTCGTCGCTGCGGCCGTGTTCGCGCTTCCGATCTTCTGGCTCGTCGTGACCTCGCTGAAGCGACAGTCCGAATACGCGTCGTCGCTCTTCCCCTCGGCGCTCGAGTGGGCGAACTACGCGCTCGCCGTCGAGCTCGCAAACTTCGTCCACTTCGCGACGAACTCGCTCATCCTGAGCACCACCTATGCCGTGCTCGCGGTCTTCGTGAGCGCGCTCGTTGGGTACGGCTTCGCGCGCCATCGCGCGCCCGGCCACAACAAGCTCTTCGTGCTCGTCATCGCCACGTGGATGGTCCCGAACCTCGTCCTCTTCGTGCCACAGTTCGTGCTGTTCGCGCGTCTCGGCCTCACGGACACGTACTGGCCCTGGATCCTGTGGGGACTCTCCGGAAGCCCGTTCGCGATCTTCCTGTTCCGGCAATTCTTCGCGACCTTCCCGCGCGAGCTTGACGATGCCGCGGAGGTCGATGGGGCGGGGCCCCTCCGCATCTTCCTTCAGATCTACCTGCCGAATGCGGGACCGGCGATTGCTGCGAGTGCGATCTTCATGTTCCTCTGGGTGTGGGGCGACTGGCTCTACCCGGCCCTGCTGCTGCGTCAGGACAACGCCACGCTCGCGGTGCGCATGGCCAACGCGTACGTCGATCCGCACGGCAACCCGCTCCAGACGGTGACGATGGCCGGTGTCGTCCTCTACGTGCTTCCGCTCATCGCCTTCTTCGCGTTCGCGCAGCGGTTCATCGTCCGCGGGATCGTCACGACGGGGATCAAAGGATGAAGATCACCGAGGTCCGCCCGCTCGTGCTCGGCGCCGCCTGGCGCAACCTCACGTTCGTCGTCGTGCGCACCGACGAGGGCATCGAGGGTGTCGGCGAGGTGCGCATGATCAACCACACCAGCGCGCTTCTCGGCTATCTCGACGAAGCCGTGCCGACGCACGTGATCGGCGCTGACCCGTTCGCGTTCGAGGCGCTCGCACGTCGGATGATCCGCGACGATTACGCGCGCGCGGGACAGATCGCGATGTCCGCGCTCGCCGTGATCGACATGGCCTGCTGGGACATCGTCGGGAAAGCGCTGGGCGTGCCGGTGTACCAGCTCCTCGGTGGCCCGATCCGCGACCGGATCCCCACGTATGCGAACGGCTGGTACACGGTCGAGCGCACGCCGGACGACATCCGCGAAGCGGCGCGCGCGGCGGTGACGAAGGGTTACCGCGCAGTCAAGCTCGACCCATTCGGCACCGCCTGGCAAGAGCTGCCCAATTCGGAGCTCCGCCGGGCGATCGGGCTCGTTGAGGCCGCCCGCGAGGGCGTCGGTCCGGACGGCGAGGTCTTTGTCGAGATGCACGGACGTTTCACGCCGGCGCAGGCCATCGCGATCGCACGCGAGCTCGAGCCGTACCGCCCTGGCTGGATCGAGGAGCCCGTGCCGCCGGACAACATCAGCTC
>WNGG01003943.1_pt1 | contig 21290 bp, 20 predicted proteins | sample 5400661 | NCBI WGS metagenome assembly WNGG01 (sample SAMN13153372, study PRJNA577476) | soil metagenome | isolation source: 100 cm soil or saprolite under Garry oak tree replicate 1 | place: USA:California | collected 2016-06-15
GTCGAATCGTAGTTAGGCTTCAGAACACTTCCATGTCCGAAAAAATCTCACTTGAAGGTCCAGTCGAACTAATTGACGGCCGGTTGACTCTCCAGATTTCGCTGGCAGCAGGCGGTGACAAACTTGGGCCGCTTGCTCGAGGTATTGGCGAGATTGACGGCGAGAATCTCAACGTGGTGATACAGCCTTGGCTTGCAGAAAAACTGCGAATAAATGTTGGCAGTCTTGTCGTCGTGGACAACTACAACGGGAAGTTCACTATCACTCGGAGCGCAAAGGATGCTGGTTAGTCTCCCTGGCGACTCCGCAAGACCAGGGTCGCGATTGTTTTGAAGTAATGAGCGATGTAGGCGAGATAGACAATGAACGAGATTAACTGGGCGCTGATTAACCAAACGTGGCCGCGGCGAGCAAGGAACAAATCCGGCCGGGTCCAGATGGCGACGGCGCAGCCGAGATTGAAGCAAGGGAACAAGCAGCCAGATATTCAGTAACTGATCGGCCCTGGCGCGCGCGTAAAGTGCCTGTTCGGCGTCGTTGCTCGATTCCGCAACGCGGGCGCGGATCAGTCGCATGTCATAGATGAAAAGTAACCAAACAACACCCGCATACGCAGCGCTGAGCTGGAACCATGCCAGCGGACGGTCGAGCCGACTAAACAAAATCGCCTCGCCGAGCACGCAACCGATGTAGAAAAAGTTGTGCCCAAATTCCAGTGGCCATTTGATCAGGGTTAACGTGTGAATGATCGATCGCGACCAGAAGATAAAAATTACGCACAAACCTGCGGCCACATAGAGAAACGCGTCCCAATGTCGCCACGACAAAATAGCGCGCGCGTTGTCGGTCAGGAAAAACAGTGCAACACCCTGGATGATGCTGGCCAGGGTCAGCTCGATATTGACGACAACAGAATCGAGCTCGCGGCGGCTCCCAGTCAGCGGATTCACGCTGCGACTGGTAATCGCCCCGCGATCATGATGTCAAGGCTATGGCGCCATAGCCCCGAAAGCTTTAAAAGTGACGCCGAGCGAATTCGCGGCCTGATCCGGCCTTCAGATAGCGTTTAAAACGACGCGCCTTAGCTTCCGATCGAAACGCGAGTGCCGTTTCAATTTTTCACGGTCTGCGTTTCGCTGTATGTGGGCACTTCCCACTGTTGTGCTCGCGAGTCGGGCGGCGAGATTGCGCGTTACGCCGCTGTAATGCACCTCATCATTCGCCTCGCTAACGAGTATGTAGACATAATGGAAGCCTTTCATTGAACCAACCGCGGCCCCTGCGAAATCATTAGCGAAGAAGGCTGGCCTGCCAACCCGTAGCCTTGGAGCGGTTAAAGGAAAGTTGCTACAGTACAGCCCGCCTTCGCCGAGGCTACGGCGTGGCAGCCATCGCTTTGCGCGGCGCTACAAGCGAAGGCTGGAGGTAAGGGGATTCGAACCCCTGACCTTCTCATTGCGAACGAGACGCTCTACCAACTGAGCTATACCCCCCCTGTTCGTCGGTGAACGAAGAGTAACACGAGTGGTTAATTTTTCATCAAGGGAAACCAGCTTGCGTTCGCCTGCGGGCAGTTCGCGTGGACCACCCTATCGTCGCACGAACATCATTCTTCGCCAGCTGCTTTTAAAGCAGCAAGAAGATCATCAACGAAGCGTTTGTATTCCCGCTCGCGGGATTCCTCGTCAGGTTGCCGAAGTAACGATGACGGATGAACCGTTGCGAGCACGCGCGGTGCGAGTTTCGACGATAGTACTTTTCCGCGCTCACGGGTCACTCGGAACGAAGGGCCGAAGATCGCTTGCCCGGCCGTCGCGCCGAGGCAGACCACCAGTTTCGGTTTTACCAAACGTAGTTCCGCTTCGAGCCACGGACGACAAGCGGCAATCTCGCGCGAATTCGGTTTTTGATGAATTCTGCGCTTCCCGCGCGGCTCCCACTTAAAATGCTTCACCGCATTGGTGACGTACACTTCCTTGCGATCAATTCCGGCTTCCGCCAGCGCCTGGTCCATGATTTTCCCGGCTGGTCCGACGAACGGCTTGCCAGCGACATCTTCGTAATCACCCGGCTGTTCGCCGACCAACATGATCGGCGCGCTCTTTGGGCCTTCGCCAAACACCGTTTTTGTGGCACGCTTGTAAAGATGACACGCCGTGCATTCGCGCGCCGCGTCGCACACCTCGTTCAAACTGGATGTATCTGGAGGCTGCGCCGGTCGCGCGTATTCTTTGTCGTCCGTTGGCATCCCGATTATAAATCGAAACTCGCATTTGAATTGTATGTTGTAATGGCTGCTGACCGCAGCAGCGATAAAATAGGGGCGGTTCGCCCGAACCGCCCGTCGGCGATTGAGGTCAATCGCCCCTACCAAAATGATGCTTGAAACACCGCGCCTCATTCTCCGCCCGTTTCTTGAGGAAGATGTCGATCTTCTGGCAGAACTGATGGCGAACCCGGATTTCATGCGCTTCTCGCTGGGCCCATACACGCGCGAGCAAACGCAGACCGTGCTGCAGAAATTTCTCTCTTGGAACCAAGCTGTGTTGCCTTCGCAATTCGCCGTCATTTTTCGCAGAAACAACGAACTGATCGGCTACTGCGGGTTTCTTCACCAACAGGTCGATGGAACAAAAGAGATCGAAATCGGCTATCGGCTTCATCGCCAATATTGGAACAAAGGACTTGCGACCGAAGCGGCTCGAGCCGTGCGTGACCACGCGTTTGCCGATCTGAAACTGCCGCGCGTCATTTCGCTGATTCATCCCGACAATCTGCCGTCGCGCCGTGTCGCTGAGAAAAACGGAATGAAGCTGGAGAAACAAACCGTTTTTCGCGGATTCCCGACGCTGGTTTTTGCAAGTACGCGTGAGCAGTGGCTTGAGGAGCGCGCAGATCTGCACCGATGTTGACCCCGAATCTTTTGGTTGATCCGAAATAGCTATGCGGTAGAGTCCAGCGAGGCAATGGAGTTTGCCGTCCCGCCTGAAGCGCGGAGAATCGCGTGAGCTAATGACTCCTTCCAGTCGGAAGGAGTTTTTTATGTTCGAAAACATTTGGTTTATCGCGGCGGTCTGGATGGGCCTGGCCCTCGTCGCCAGTCTGATCTCGATCCGCACGGGCATTTCGGTGGCCTTAATTGAGATCTTGGTTGGCGTGATCGCTGGCAACGTTGCCGTCGGCTTGGAAGGCGGAACCCTGCAGATCGGTCTGGCGACCGTGCAAACCAGCGCCGGGCAACTGCATCATGTTTTGCAATCAACAGAATGGACGAACTTTCTGGCGCTCTTGGGCAGCGGGGTCCTTACCTTTCTCGCCGGGGCCGAAATCGATCCACAATCGCTCAAGTCCAATTGGCGGGTAAGCGCGCTGATCGGAGCGCTCTCCTTTGGCATCCCGTTCGCTATCGTCTGGTCTTGCGCGCAATTCGTTTTCGGCTGGTCTCTGCATCAGGCACAAATCGCTGGCATCGCGCTTTCCACGACATCCGTGGCTGTGGTTTACGCGGTGATGATCGAGGGCGGTTTAAGCGAAACACCACTGGGCAAAATGATCCTGGCGGCGTGTTTTATTACCGACTTCGGAACCGTGCTCGCGCTCGGCACGCTGTTTGCAAACTTCAACATCTGGCTGTTGGCGTTCGTGGTCGTCACGCTGATTGTGTTGTGGTTCATGCCGAAATGGACCCGGTCCATCATCGAGCGATTAGGTGCCACGCGTGTAAGCGAGCCGGAAGTGAAATTCATTTTCCTCATTCTGTTCTTTCTCGGCGGATTGGCGACGACAGCGAAAAGCGAGGCAGTTTTGCCGGCATATCTGATTGGTTTAGTTGTCGCGGGCGTTTTTCTGCGGGACAAGACGCTGGTGCATCGGATGCGCAGCATCGCCTTCGCGGTGTTCACCCCGTTCTATTTCATCAAAGCTGGCCTTTACGTTTCGCTGCCAGCGCTATGGACCGGTCTCTTAATCATCGGAGCGTTTCTGTTTTTGAAAATGGTGACAAAGATCGTGGGCGTTTTTCCATTGGCGCGATTGCACTACATGAAAGTCCGGGAAGCCAGTTACACGACTCTCTTGATGGCGACCGGGCTGACATTTGGAACCATCTCCGCGTTGTTCGGTCTGCAAAATCACATCATCGATGAGATGCAATACACGATCCTAGTGAGCACGGTAATTTTGAGCGCGTTTGTGCCGACGCTAGTCGCGCAGAAGTTTTTCCAACCCAGCATCGAGACGATGCAGGCGTGGGGTCGCCTTTATCGCCGGCGGCTGGGGACCCTTTCAGTTGAAGATGTGGATGACGGAACTGACGAGCAACTGGTGGGAGCTGAGCGACGACTGCCGTGAGTCGGCCTGAAGGACTCGAAGATGAAATTGGTAATCGTCTCGGATATTCACAGCAATTACGAAGCGCTCATCGCAGTCGCGCACGCGGAGAAAGCTGATGAAATCTGGTGTCTCGGCGATCTGGTCGATTACGGGCCTGAGCCGGCCGAGGTCGTGCAATGGGTCCGGCATTGTCCATTGCTAGTCTGCGAAGAAACATCCAGTCTTCGTCGCCTTTGCCACAGCATCGAACGGCAGCTCAGCTGGTCCCAGCACAAGCTCGATGTCATCGAGCGCAAAAACCGCTTGCTCGTTTATTTGCACCAGCGCAGCGAGCCGGTCGCGTTTGATCACGTAGCGCACTGTGTACCGCGTGTCGCGCGATTCATCGCGCGTCTAGGCGAGCAGATTCCAATCTGGATCGCGTGCCGCTCAAACCAGCCGCTACAAATTTACACGTGTCGAAGTGGCGCCACTGACTCTCCTCGAGACGCGAGGATTCGTCGAACAAGCTGTCGCGCGAAGAAATATCCAGGCCGATGCGCGAGCGCACGCCGACGAACTGCACCGGCTCAGTGGCGGCAACCCGCGCATCCTCGAAGGACTGCTCATCGAGCTCACGGCGCGCGAGTACCGCATCGAAAGTCCGTTTGGTCTTGATCCTCTTGACCTCGATCGGCGCATTCGCGAAGTCGATTTGGCGACCAAAGAATCCGTTGACGTACCCATAGGAAAATGAATCAAGAAGCCGGGGCAAACAGTTTCAGTGAGCACCATCAGCGGCATGTGCGCACCACGTTTCAGTACATCGATAAGTTGCTCTCCGAAGCCGAGCATACGATGGCCGATGCCGGTTCGCCGTCGCCTTTCCAGATGCATTCGGACGATACGACGCCGATCCAGCGCAAAGTGACGCATGATTACATACTTCGTATTCGCGAAGCGATGCGACGCGTTATGGATGAACTAAACATTCCGCCGTCCGAGCCGCACTCAGGCGCAGTGTGGGCCGCCGCGATTAATCTGATGTACTGCTCGATCTCGCTTAACGAACTGACGCCAGAGCGTATGTGTAGCTACGGCCCGCTTTCGCCCGACGCTGCTTACAAACTGGACTGCATCCGCGCCGAGCTCGATGGACTGGTGGCCAAGCTGCGAACTTATTTGGGCAAGGGCGCCGGTGGCGATCTGCAACAGCGGCTCCAGCAATTAGGCAAAACGGGTGATGAGATTCGTTTGCTCAGCGAAATCGAAAGGATCGTCACGGCACATGGTCTCGTCGAATTTCGCAGGACACTGAGCATGCTGCTTGACCGAATGGAATCGGCAGCCTTTGAGGTCGGCGTTTTCGGGAGAGTCTCCTCCGGCAAGTCGTCACTCCTCAATTACATTTTACAAACAGACGTGCTTCCGATCGGCGTTACGCCCGTGACGGCAATCCCGACGCGGATCAGCCATGGCCCAGTGGCCGAGGCCGGAATTGAATTCGCCGAAGCGCAGCCGCAAATCATCCTGTTATCCGAGCTGGCCGAATTTGCGACAGAGCAGAAAAATCCCGGGAACAAAAAGCATGTTACGCGCATTTTCGTTAAACTGCCGTCCGACCGACTGGCGGAAGGCGTTACGTTCGTGGATACGCCTGGGCTTGGCTCCCTTGCGGTTGCCGGCGCGGAAGAGACGATCGCATATTTGCCGCGATGTGATCTTGGAATTGTTTTGATCGATGCGAGTGCAGGCCTTACCCAGGATGATCTCGTTGTTGTGCAAGCGCTTTATCAGGCAGGCGCCAACGCCATGATTCTCATTAGCAAAGCCGACCTGTTCAGCCATGCCGATCGAGAACAAATGATCGCATATGTAAAAGCCAATCTGCGGGATCAGCTTCGCGTCGAGCCACCGGTGCACGCCGTCAGTGTCTTCGGTGCGGATGCGGCGTTATGCGATCACTGGTTTCAAAGCGAACTACGCCCATTCCTAGCCCAACATCACGAACTCGCCATTACTTCGCAGAAACGCAAAATTGGCGGTTTGCGCGAAGCCGTCATCGGCGCTTTGGAGCGCGGGCTGCGAGCCGCGCCGGAAGCGGTTTCAGGCGAGAGTACCGTCCTATCTAACGAAGCTACCGAAGCCTTACGCAATGGCGACCGCATTTTGGAACGCGCGCAAGGCGAATCCTTTTTTCTCACGCGGAAGATCACAAAGATGCAACGGGCAATCATCGATGTCGCTGCAGAGCGAATCGCAGCAGCGTTGATCGAGTCAGACGATGCGGATGCAGCGTCAATTTTTTCCGAGACGCTAACGAGTCTTATTGCCGAACCGGTAGCCGCGACTCTGCGTTTAATCGAACAAACACGCGAGGCCCTGGCAAAGGCGATGGAACTCGCTGCGTCGGCTTCCGGTCGGAGCGCTCCTGAGGAATTACCGCAGCCGGCCGGTATGCCAATGGTGGACGTTGGCGAAATTTCTCAAAAGATTGTTATTGAAAAGCCCGTGATGGTCTCACTACTCGGCAAGGGCATGCTGAGATCGCACGTCAGGCGAAAGCTGGAGACCGAATACGATCGCGCAGTGTTGGAGTTTCTGAGCCTTTATGCAAATCGCCTTCGCCGTTGGATGGAGCAGAGCATCAACGGGCTGCGCAACGCGTTTAATGCGTTCGCTGATATGCACCGCGCGCACTTTGAAGCGACGCCTGCTTCTGCTCTGCCCGACGCGTCGGCCATCCAAAACGATCTTCGGATTTTGCGCGACTGGGACACTGCTGAGGCGGAGTCTGCGATTCGCGGCATCTGAGCAGACTTGGGCTGGTAGTACGTTGGCCTGCGTTGATGCCGTCTCACCAAGGATGGTAATCCGGTCAATTGCCAATCGTGATCTCAATGCCATGCCTATTAGGCTTTAGCCCGGCGTTCGTTTGTGGTAGGTTTAAAATTCAATGCACGGCGCGTTTTATCAATCGGAAGCTGATCAGCCGCACCCAAGCCGGGCGCGGGCAATCATCAAAGCGCATCCGGAGGTTCGCCGGTTAATGACGCGCAATCCGTGGACTGCTCACATTGCCGTCTCAATCGTCATCCTGCAAACAGCGATCGCGTACGGAATGGGCACGCTTGGATTTGGTTACTGGTGGCTCAGTCTGCTCATCGCTTTTTGCATCGGCGCGTTCGTCAATCACGCCAACTACGTCATCATCCATGACGCGACACATAACCTGATTTTTCGGAACGCAAGCTGGAACAAAATGGTGGCCATCATAGCCGACCTTCCAAACCTCACTCCCGGCGCAATGGGATTTCGGGTTTATCACTTAAAACATCACTCGCACCAGGGCGACTATCAATATGATGCTGATCTGGCGAATCATTGGGAGGCGCGACTGGTAGGCAATAAATGGTATCGGAAGGCGATTTGGCTCATGCTGTTTCCATTTTTTCAAGTGACCCGTCCGCCTCGGCTGAAAGCGATTAAGATGTGGGATCGGTGGTTCTTCATCAATTTCGCATGCGCAGCGGCTTATGATGCAGCGGTTGTTTATTTTTGCGGCTTGCCCGGGTTTCTTTATCTCGTATTCGCGTTTTTCTTTTCGATCGGCTTGCATCCGGTAGGTGCTCGCTGGATTCAGGAGCATTACACCTACGATTTCGACCAGGAGACGTTCAGTTATTACGGGCCGATCAATCGCGTCGCGTTGAACATGGGCTATCACAATGAGCACCATGATTTGCCGTCGATCCCGTGGAACAATCTTCCAAAATTGCGCGCCATGGCGCCGGAATTTTACGGTAATCTGAAGTATCACTCATCGTGGAGCCGACTTCTGTTCCAGTTCATTTTCGACAAACGCTACAGCCTCTATTCGCGCGTTGAACGAATGAGAGAATCCAGCGACTGCGCGACTCAACCGGCTCCAGACACGACAACCAGTCAAATTGGCAGCCTTGATCTCAGTGCGAGGCCAATTAAGTTCTAATTATGGCGGAGCGGCATTACATTTCGACAAAGAACGAAACCGTTCGAATGTTCAAAAGCGATTTCATGGAGTTTTTCTCACATGTGCATCCCGCTACGCCTTTGGTCCTCTACTTTCCGGTCGTCGGTTACATGCTTTACCTAGCGTTTTGGCAAAGCCGATTGTCGATTCTGGCCGTGGCCGGTTTGTTCCTGTTCGGTGTGCTGATCTGGACTCTGCTTGAATACATTATCCACCGGTACGTTTTTCATTATGAACCAAAGACCGCTCTGGGGAAACGATTGCACTACATTATTCACGGCGTTCATCACGATTATCCCAACGATGCCCGGCGTTTGGTCATGCCGCCGAGCATCAGCATTCCGGTTGCGATCTTATTTTGGGCGCTCTTTGCCATTAGCCTTGGCCGGTTCGCGCCGGCCCTCTCCGCTGGATTTGGATTTGGCTACGTTTGCTACGACTCGATCCATTACGCGATCCATCACTTCGAGATGAAACGGGGGGTGTGGCTTTGGCTGAAACAGTATCATCTCCGCCATCATTACAAAGATGATCACGTTGGATATGGCATCAGCTCCCCGCTTTGGGATTACGTTTTTGGGACAACGCGGAAATAGCGTTGGGCTCTCGAAATTGGGGTGCTCGGGGATGAGGCGAGCCAAGTGCACTAAACTCTTGTCCCAAATCCGAAAATTAGTAGAATAGCTGCCCCGATACGGAACTTCCAGCATGCAAATTGGGCCGAGGCCTTTAGGGCGTGGCAAAATGCACCTGAAAGCGCCTTAAGGATTGATTTTCAATGAGCGGCAATTTGAATCGGCAACTGTCGGCGCAGGAGTTCGACGCGAAACTAAGTCTGGCTGATTTCATAGTAGGCGACAGCGATGATCCGCTGGTGCCGCCACTGGCATTTACACAATGGCGCCAAGCCGGTGCCTGGGAGGCCACGCTTTACGAACCGGAGTTGCTCGCCACGGCAGATGCTCGGACGACGATCAATTACGAAGGGAAACCGCGTTCGGTCATCAATCTTTGCTCATACAATTATCTTGGGCTTGCCAATCATCCTGAGGTGCTGGCTGCCGCGCACGAGGCGCTCAGGACCCACGGAATGGGGGCATGTGGTTCGCCGTTGCTCTCAGGAATGACCGATCTTCACAGGGAACTGGAACGTCGTGTGGCAAAATTTCTCGGCCGCGAGGATGCGATGTTGTTTAGCAGTGGCTTCGGTGGTGCGCTCGGAACTATCTCCGGTCTCTTACGCAAGACCGACGTTGCGATCCTGGATAACCGATCGCACTTGAGCCTGCGCGACGGCGCCGTGCTTTCGCGCTCGCGCGTCGATCGCTTCGAGCACAACGATCCGGCTTCGCTCGATGCAGCGCTCAGCCGGAGAAAAGGCAAACGGCAGCTTGTCATCGTTGAAGGCATTTATTCGATGGATGGAGATTTTGCCAGTCTGGACGGATTGCTCGACGCCGCCGAGTCACACCACGCGAGTGTCTTCATTGATGAAGCGCACTCGATGCTGGCCTGCGGGGCACATGGGAGGGGCGCGGCTGAACACTTCGGCGTTGAAGGACGGATTCCGCTCGTCTACGGCACTTTCTCAAAGGCGTTCGGCGCGCTCGGCGGTTTTGTCACCGGCCCGGTCCAGACATTGGATTACTTGAGATATTACGCGCATCCCTACGCGTACTCCTGCGCCTTGCCTCCCGCGATCGTCGCCGCGGTTTTGGAGGCGCTGGAAATCGCCGGGCGCGAACCGGGCCTGCGCGATCGGCTTTGGTCGAACGCGAACTATTTCCGGGAGCACTTGAACGCGATCGGGATCGACACCGGGGCGTCGAGCACTTACATCATGCCGCTCGTTGTCGGCGATCGGGCACGAATGTACCAATTGGGTCATGAATTGCGCCGCTGCGGCCTCTTCGTCGCGCCGGTTGATTTTCCCGCCGTGCCCGAAGACCGCATCTGTTTTCGCGCCTGTGTGACGGCCAACCATACACGCGAGGATCTGGACGAAGCGCTCAATATTCTCGAGGACACACTCGTTCCAACAACGCTACAGAACGCTTGAGTGGGCAGCGTCTGAGCCTAATGCCGGAACAAATCGAGTCAGCGCCCACTCTCGAGGCCACTTACAAGGCACCCGAGGTCGAGGGAGTGCTCGATCTCTATTTTTATCGGCCAATAGGATTCCGGCTGGCTCAGTTTTTCGAGAGGCTCAAAATGACACCGGCAGGCGTGACTTTGTTCGCCGGCCTCTTCGGAATCGTTGCGGGTCATCTCTATTTTTATCGGAATTTGCGCGTCAACATCGTGGGGATGGCACTCCACGTTTGCGCTAATGCGCTCGACAACGCCGACGGTCAGCTCGCCCGCCTGACTCATCGCGAGACCCGCGAAGGCCGCATTATTGACAGCCTTGCCGATCACATTGGCTTCCTGAGTATTTACGTCCATTTGACTCTCCGTTACCTCGCCGAGGGTTCATCGCCTGCAATCTGTCTTGTTGCTATGGCGGCCGGGATCAGTCACGCATTGCAAGGCGCCGCGGCTGATTATTACCGCAGCACGTATCTTTATTTTGTCACGAACCGAGCGCGCATGGGATTGGATTCCGCCGCTGTTCTGCGATCCGATTACCAGGAGCTAAGTTGGCGTTCCAAGCCCTGGAACAAGTTCCTGCTCGCATTGTATTTGAACTTTACTCGCCAACAGGAAATGCTTGCGCCGCAGCTGAAAAAGTTGCGCGATGCAACCAGCCAACTGTTCCACGGTGAAATCCCAGACTGGTTAAGGACGCGTTATCGAAACCTAGCGAGCCCGACGTTGAAATGGTGGGGTCTCTTGATGACGAACTCACGGATGTTGGTTTTGTTTGCTTTGCTGTTCATCGGCCAGCCGATTTACTATTTCTGGTTCGAACTCATCCCGCTTAATCTTCTGCTCGTCTATCTGATTACTCGCCAGGAACACATGGCTGAATCGCTGTTGGAAGTTACCGAGCAATGGGGAAATTCCGCGTAAGTCGATTTTCTATTCGTGTCGAATATTGAAGTTTCAGAAGTCGGCTCGCGCCGGGATCGCGATGCGTTCATCAAATTTCAATGGCAAATTTACGCCAATGATCCGGCGTGGGTTCCGCCGTTAATCATCGAGCGAAAGGCCTTCCTCGACCGCAAGCGGCATCCGTTTTACCAGCACGGTGACGCCGCATTGTTTCTCGCGCGGCAAAACGGTGAAATCGTTGGCCGGATCATGGCGAGCGATGATCCGAATTACAATTCGCTGCACGAGACGAATGTCGGTTGTTTTGGACTCTTCGAATGCGTGAATGACCGTGACATAGCTGCTGCGCTCTTTGATGCGGCGACCGCTTGGCTGCGAAAAAAAGGCCGAAGCGAGATCATGGGCCCGATCGATTATTCAACCAATTATGTCTGCGGCCTGTTGATCGACGGATTCCAGTTTCCCCCCACGATCTTGACCGCGCATAATCCGCCGTACTACCGGCCCCTGATCGAGAGCTGCGGCTTCACAAAAGTCAAAGATTGGTACGCGTGGTGGTTCGCTGATCCGTCAAAAGCCGTGGTGCATTTGCGGCAACTCGCCGCGCGGTTTCGCAGGCGCTGGCCTGTCACGATTCGCCCGGCTAATCTCAAAAATCTCCGCGACGAAAGCAGACGGCTTCGCGAAATCTACAATCAAGCGTGGGAAAAAAACTGGGGCTTTGTTCCCTTTACCGAGGCTGAGTTCGATCACCTCGCGCACGAGATGAAGCCGCTCATCGTGCCGCAGGCAACGTTGCTCGCGGAAATTGGCGACAAGCCGGTCGGCTTCGTCATCGGCGTGCCCGACATCAACGTCGCCCTCCGGCGGATCAACGGACGATTGACCCGTTTTGGTTTTCCCATCGGCTTGATCAAATTGCTGTTCTACAAGCGACGCATCCGAAAAGGCCGCCTGATTGCTCTAGGTGTAGTCGAGAAATATCGTCGTGCCGGAATCGCCGAGATGCTGGTGTTACGCGTAATGGAAGAAACAATGGTCAAACGGGGGTTCACCGGCGAACTAAGCATGACGCTCGAGGACAATTTTATGATCAACCGTTTCCTCGAAGCGATCGGCGCGCGGCGTTACAAAACGTATCGCACCTATGGCAAGAATCTGTAGGGGAACAGTCTGCTTCTCTCAGGGATGAAACTCAGCGGTCGCGCTCGCCGCGGATGAATTGCTCAACGCAGCGATAGGCTTCGTCGTCGGTCATTTGCACGGGCGGATGCTTGGAGAAGTATGCGGAAGCCGAATGCAACACGCCGCCGATGCCGCGATCGAGTGCGAGCTTGCAGCAGCGGACGGCGTCGATCGCTACGCCGGCCGAGTTTGGCGAATCTTCCACCGAAAGTTTCACGTCGATTTCCATTGGCACATCGCCAAAGAGTCGGCCTTCCACGCGGATGAAGGCTATTTTGTTGTCGAGCTGCCACGGTACGTAATCGCTCGGGCCAATGTGGATATTTTCATCCGCCAGACGCTCGCTCATCACAGATTGGACGGCTTCGGTCTTTGAAGTTTTCTTCGACGCTAGCCGGGTGCGATTGAGCATGTTCAGGAAATCGGTGTTGCCGCCAGTGTTCAACTGATAGGTACGCACCATTCTAACGCCGCGCTTGCGAAAAAGGTCCACCAGCGCCCGATGCAGGATGGTGGCGCCCATTTGCGCTTTGATGTCGTCTCCGATGACCGGCAAATTTCTGTCGGCAAAACGCTTTGCCCATGTTGGATCGCTCGCGATGAAAACAGGGATGTTATTGACGAAACCAAGTCCGGCTTCCAACGCGCAGCTGGCGTAGAAGCGGGTCGCCTCCTCCGAGCCAACCGGGAGATAATTGACCATCAGCTCTGCGGAGGAGTTCTTCAATTCGGCGATGATCTGTTCGCGAGTGGATTCTTTCTCCAGCGGCAGGAACGTGCGCAACGGGTCCTGGTCGCGCATGTGAGGAGCGAATCCGTCCAAAACGCAGCCCATTTTCACGATGGCTCCTGTGAGTTTGACCTTGTCGCAGAAAACCTTTGTGCAATTGGGCGGCGAAAAAATCGCCTTACTCACGTCAAGACCGACTTTACGCCTGTCAATGTCAAAAGCAGACACGACTTCGATATCGCCCGGCCGGTACGAGGCGATCTGGCGATGCATCAACCCGATGCCAGTGTCGTTGGCTGAGGAGCCGTCATAAAAATTTATCCCCTGAACAAGAGAGTTGGCGCAGTTTCCAACCCCAACGATGGCGATTCTTATTTTTCTCATTTCTAAATTGTTAAAGCTGAAAAGCTATCTGAATTAGATTATTCGTAGCAAGACACAAATCAGGCCGCTTCAACCACAATAGTTGTACCTGTCTGCAGCAGCTGCGAGTATTGCAAGCGCGGAATGTGTCCGAAGTCGCGCCGGGTTGCAAGAACTGATATAAGGGGAAAATTCACGGGCATTCTTGGTTGCAAAGAAGGCCCTTGCAAAGAGATGGACCAAATGCGCTTGAAGTTCGCGGCAATCGCCACGTTGATCGCTGCCGCTGCGCCCGCTTCTATCCAGGCAGCGATCCCCACCTACACCATTGAACAAGCCGTCGCAGTCGCCGAGGCGCACAATCCTGAAATCGCGATTGCGCGGAAAAAAGTGCAAGGAGCGCGCGGCGGCTTCGTTGAAGCGCGCTCAGGATTTCTACCTTCGTTAACCTCGAGCGGGCTGTACGATAAACGGCAGCAGCAGAGCGAAACCCGGCTGCGGAGCGAAGATTACAATGCGACACTGCGACTCGAACAGAATCTTTACACTGGCGGAGCAGTAACCAGCCAGGTGGCAATCGCGCGTTTAAATATTGAGAAGCAGAACTATGAGTTGCAGGAGACTGCCGGTCGGGTGGCAATGGATGTGCGGATCGCGTTTAACGAACTTCTCCTGAATCGGGCGAAGGTGCGGGTGCGTGAAGATTCGGTCCGCGTTCTCGACGAGGAACTCAAGAGCCAGCAGCAAAGTTTTAGCGCCGGTATTGTTGGTAAATTAAACGTGCAACGCGCGGAAGTGGCGCTGGCCAACGAGCAGCCGGAACTTTTCAACGCCCAAACGCAATTGAAAAATTCCTACCTCCGGCTCGGCGACCTTTTTGGCGGAGACGCCCGTCCTGGAGCTGAGGCGGCGCGCTTTGAGGTTTCGGGAGAATTGCAATATCAACCAAATCATCCCGATCTGAACGACTGCCTGGCCAGGGCCAATGCAAATCGAGCGGTAATTAAATCCCGGCAGAAGGATATCGAGATCGAGGACCAGCAATATGTTCTGGACCGGAGCGAGCTGCGGCCGCATGTCCGAGCTTTTTCCGGGTACGAGGTTTACAGCGAGCGTGATCCGGAGGTCGGTCAAGAATTCAATTACGGGGGTGTGGTGGGGATAAACGCGACGTGGAACATATTTGATGGGTTTGCCGCCAAGGGGCGCATGCAAGCCACCCGCGCCCGGCGCGAAGCAGCCGTGCAGGCGTTGGCGGCTGCTCGGCGCGCCGTCGCCTCGGAAGTACGCAGTGCATTTTTTGATCTCCAACAGGCTGAACGGGTGCTCGAAACAGAGACAAGTAACGTTCAGGCCGCAGATGAAGCTCTCGAGATTGCCAAAAGCAATTTCGCCGCCGGATTGGGAACACAACTCGACATCCTGCAAGCAGCCTCTGATGTCACTCGGACGCGCACGACTCGACTAAGCGCAATTTACCTGCACAACGTGGCTCTTGCGCGTCTCGCCCACGCCTGCGCCAGCTCGGCGGAAGCACTCAATTTCGGATCAAAAATGAAAAACGCGAAGAACGACGCTCGTAATGCAGCACAGGCTGCCGATCTGGCGCGTCCGCCCGCAAAATTAAGCCAGCGATGAAGCGACGTCTTTTATTTCCGCGGAGTATGTACGGTCAACCTGTAGCGGTCGCTGTGTGGGCGACGCGACGCGCGCGTGTTAAACGCATCAGCACCGCGCTTCCCACAGCGAAGCCGCTACAACAAACGCGAAGCGCCAATGTGAAAGACACGTACGCACGTCTTGGCCTCGTCATCACGATTTTGATGGCCTGTTTTGCATGTCCAGCCGACGCCATCACCCTGGAGACCGTTCTACAAACTACTCTGGAAAAAAATCCGGCCATTCAGGAAGCGAAATCAGGCCTGGAACAGGCGGCCGGACAGCGTCTCGTTTTTCGTTCCGTTGTTTGGCCCCACGCCGAATTGGGCGTGCCGGCCGGTGTTCAGGTCGGCCACCGGGCTGGTGAGAGCGGAGTAAAAGGGTTCGGCCTGGGGCGCGGCGCCTTGACGCAGACTTTGTTCCACGTAGCTGTGCCGCCGTCGCTCCGACGTGGAGACGTCGAAATCTTGATTGCACAACAGCAACTGAATGTTGCAGTAGTGGAGCAGCTTCACGCTGCGCGCCTGGCGTTTTACGCGGCGCTCTATAATCGGTCGCTGGAGTCCATCCGGGGCGAACAACAGCGACGGCTGCAAGAGAATGTGGCTACGCAGAAAACTCGCTACGAAGCCGGACTCGCCGATCGGAGCGCGTTCACAAGCGCTACTGTCCAAGCCTCTGAGCTGGATCCAGAAATTGAAAGCGCGCATCGGGCGTATCTGGGCGCGCAATTGAAATTGGCCGAGGCGATGGCGATCGATGCTGCGAAGAGATCGTTGCCAGAGCCCGACGGCGAGCTGCAGTTTGCCCCGATGCGCACGGATGTTGATTCCGAAACAGCGGCGGCTTTAGAGAGGAGAGCCGATCTTAAACTCGCGCGTTTGTTCGTGCGCTCCGCCAACGAAGATCAACGGATCATCGAAGCTGGCTATTACCCTGCGGTGATCGGAAGCATTTCAGGCGAGTACGTCCCAGTCACAGGAATTCATCGCGAAGGCTCAACGAGCAGGAACCAGGATTTTATTGGGTCAGAAATTCGCGAGAAGGCCGCGTACACGTGGCGGGTCGTCGATAATGGCAAAGTGGGAGGCGCAGTTCTCAGGGCGCGCTCGGCGCGCGAGATAAACGAACTGACCTGCCGGAAGCTGGAGGCGAATGTCCCTCGCGAGCTCTCGCGTATCGCGAACGATCTTAAGACAACGGAGGTTCGCGAAAGATCGCTCGCCGCCGCCACAGCCGCTGCGGAAGAGAGTGCACGTATCGTACAGCAAAATCTGACCAGCGGCTTGGCGTCCCCCCTCGAATACCGCATTACACAAAATGGCTTTTTGCAGACTAAAAGCGGATTGTTAGATGCGATCTATCAACACAATCTCGCCGTTGCCGAGTGGGACCGCGCCACGGGGCGTTATTTTCAATTTTCCGACGACACCACAAGATCGCAGTAGATGCAGCAACCAGAACCGAAGGGCTGTAGCGGCAGGCCGTGTCGGCTGCGTTCCTACTCTGTGCGCTGCCGTTCGCTAGGCTCCAAGCATATGGCGTGGAGCGCGGCGGCCAGGGCGGTCGTGTCGCCCTACCATCTGGCGCCTAATTGTTCGTCCCTGATCGAACGAGAGTTTCTGCTGTGGTGTCTTGCAATGATGTTCGAGAACATCTGCCAAAAGGCGAAGATGCGAATAAAAACGCTCGGGCAGCGGTTTATTGCAAAGAAGTGTTACGGACACCAGACTAGTTTTCGAATTGAAATTGCCGGAATCAAAAGGGGTTCTCTGGGGCGGCGTAGCAGCTCTCGTGCTGATTTTCGCAGTGGCGTCCTATTTCGTCATGCCAGTGGCGGAAGTTGTGGTGGTGCGTCGTGGAACCGCCATTTCTGCCGTTTACGGCACCGTGCGGATCGAACCGGCGTTCGTTGTGCGCATTCGAGCGCAAAATGACGGCTTTATCCAACTGGCGGAATCTTTCTCCGCCGGTCGTGGGGCGATCGGCAAAAGCGTAGAAAAAGGTCAGTTGCTGGCGACGATCGCCGACGAGGAAACCGCCCGGGAATTAAAACAAGCGCGCGCCGATTTGCAGGCCGCCATCCAGCGCGCCGCGCTCCCGCTTCCCTCTTCCGAGTTGCTCAAGGCAGCTGAAGACAATCTTCAACGGCTCGAGAAGGTCGTCGGCTCTGGCAACGTGCCAGCAGTCGAATTCGAGAAGGCGAAGAGCGAAGCGAACCGCCTGCGTGGCGCTTTGGAGACAGAGCGAATTGAGCGGGACCGCAATCTCAACTCGCTCGAAGAAACGACGAAAAAACTGGAGGGGGAGATGAAGAACGCCGAAGTCCGGTCGCCGATCGATGGACTTCTCACCAATGTCCAGACGATCGATGGCGAACTCGTTTCGGACGGCAACGAGCTTTTCACAGTCTCTTCACGCAAGAATTATGTTCGCGGCGAAGTAAACGAGGAAGACGTGGGCGAAGTGAAACCCGGAATGAAAGCAAAACTCCAATTGTACGCCTATCGCACACGGTCTTTCACTGCACGCGTCACCTCGGTCCAGCCGGCAGCCGATCCAACCACGCAGCGATATACCGTGGTGCTCGAAATGCAAAATCCGCCGGACAATCTAATGACTGGAATGACCGGAGAGATGAACATCATCACCGGTGCCCATCAAAATGCTCTTCTCGTGCCAACGCGCGCGCTCCTTGTCGATCAAGCGCTCGTCGTGAAACAGGGAATTGTTAATCCGCGCACGGTGAACGTTGGATTTCGCACCCTCGATTTCACAGAGGCGCTGAGTGGCTTGACCGAAGGCGACCGCGTAATCGTTTCCGCCCAGGACAAATTCCGTCCCGGCGAAGCAGTACGGCAGCGAATGGTCAGCTCACCCCTCATGCCAACGGAACCGTGACCCCACCGCTTTACATCGCTCTGCGTTTTTTGACCCATCGCAAACGGGCCTTACTTCTGAGCCTCAGCGGCGTCGTTTTCGGTGTGGCGATTTTTATCTGCACGCAGGCGCAGACCCAGGGCTTCGCGCGCTACTTCATTGATTCGACCATCGGCAGCAACGGCGCGCTGGTTATCAGATCGCGTTTCCGTCCGCGCTACGAGCCGCTGATGGTTTCGGCGAAACGTTCTAACGGAACGGTGGGGCGCCGCCTGTATTTTGAAGGCATCACCAACGCGAACGAAATCATGCGGGTAAGCAGACAATTCTCCAATGTGGTTTCGTGTTCGCCGATTCTGCGTGGAACAGTCAGCGCTCGCGCGGGATTTGAAAATGCGACTGTCGATCTTTACGGCATCGATCCGGCTCTGCATGCGCAAACGACGGATCTTCTCCACCAGTTGATTGACGGCAACTTCGACAACTTTCGAAACAATACGAGCTCGATCATTATCGGTTCGCGTCTGGCAGAAATGCTTCAGGCTGGCATCGGCGACACGGTGCAATTGCTCGCGCCAAATGGGGAGTACTGGCGTTTCACTGTTGCCGCAATTGCGCGCGCGGGGATCGGATCGATTGATTCCACCCGGGTTTATACACATGCCCGGATCGCGCAGGCCCTTCTGCAACAACCTTCCGGCGCGTCGATGATCATTTACAAACTGCGCAATCCGAATCGTGCGCCCGCTCTGGCCAAACGTTTCGAAGAACTCTTCCAGCATAGCGCAACAAGTTGGCAGGACCGCGAGGAAAGCACACTGCAGCTTTTCCTTACCCTGAGAATGTCCGTCGCGATCACCGTTTCTCTTATCATCCTGCTCGCCGGTTTCGGTATTTTCAATGTGCTGACGATGTCTGTGCTGGCGAAAGTAAAGGAGATCGCCATTTTGCGTTCGATGGGTTACCGCCGGATCGATATCAGCGCGATCTTTTTGTGGCAGGGCGCGCTGATCGCGGCGGCCGGATCGCTGCTCGGCTGCGCGCTTGGCGCGCTGATGACGTGGGGAGTGTCTCATATTCCCATCCGAATCCGCGGTTTGCTGTACACGAATTACTTTCTGGTGACATGGGATTGGCGGCACTATCTCTTTGCAACATTTTTGGCCATCCTGGCCGTCTTTATCGCGAGTTATGTTCCGGCGCGTCGTGCCGCTGAGTTGCCTCCGGTTGCCACGATTAGAGGTTCCAGATGAACGCGGATACTTGCCTCAGCTGCGAAGCGATCGAACGCTATCTGGGCGAGGCGGAGGAGCGCGTTCACGCGCTGCGCGGTGTGTCGCTCGATGTCGATGCCGGAAGTATCCACGCCGTTGTCGGCCCGTCCGGCTGCGGGAAAAGCACGTTGCTCTATGTTCTCGGACTGCTCGATCTGCCCGATGCCGGCCGCGTTTCGATCGAATCCGAGCCCGTGTCTCATTTGAGCGATGATGAACTGGCTTTTAAACGGAGCAAGTTCATCGGCTTCATTTTTCAGTTTCATTTTCTGATGGAAGATTTTACTGCGCAGGAAAACGTGATGATTCCGATGCGCAAGCTCGGGCAACTTTCCGATAGCAAGATGCGCCAGCGCGCCGCGCGCCTGCTGGAAGCGGTTGGATTAGGTGACAAATTGCGGAGGCCCAGCCGACATCTTTCGGGAGGCGAACAACAGCGGGTAGCGATCGCGCGCGCGCTGGCCAACGATCCGCGCGTAATCCTGGCGGACGAACCGACCGGCAATCTCGACACCGCCAATTCCGAGCGCGCGTTTGAACTACTGCAAAACATCGTGCAGGAGGGCGGGAAAGCCTTGCTTCTGGCGACCCATAATCCCGTCATCGCCGATGCTTGCGATTGGATTCACGAAATGAAAGATGGCTGCATTGTCGCCAGCCACCCGCGCGGCGCGCGACGTTCGATCTTTTAAGTCGCGTTCGAACCATTCGCAGGAGTCCGATTGCGAGGCATAAGGATACGCTGCAGACAGTTGGCAGTGCGCGGCATCCGCCGTTAGTCTCGCGGGGCGATGGAGAACATCCTGCCAATCATAATCGCGGATGCACCCGAGGCGTTGATCGAATTGTGCGGCGTCAATTTGCTCGAACGTTTGCTGCGTATTTTGCAACGGCTCGGATTTCGCCACGCGGTTGTTTTTTCGACCACGCCGGAAATCGTCGGAGGTGAATTAGCGAAGCGCTCATGGCCGCGCGAACAAGTAATTGTCCATCTCGTCTCAGGCACAGTTGGATCCCTTACTGCCCAGGTGCTTTTAGAACAAAGACCGTCCGAGCGCTTCTTAATAGTACCAGCAAACATTTATTGTGATTCGCGTTTGCTTGCCGCTCTCTGCGCGAAGGATTCATCCGCCGCGCTTATCGATTCAAATCCACCGGAATTCGCGCGATCTTTAGTCCGAAATCCGTGTGGGCCGGTCTTGGTCACAAGGGATTTTCTCCTTGCATTTTCACCCGCCGCGCCGCTTTTTGAGGAACTCAAAAACAAGATCGACTACCGCAAGATCGATGTCGTCGACACAGCGGAGGAAGACGATTACATCGTCAGCATGCGTCGGCGCGTGCGGCCACTTTGTTTCCCGGTGTCGGCGGAGCAGGACTGTCGCCTGGCTGAGCGTGTCATTCTTGATTCCGCCCAAAAGGGAACGCTCGACTTGCCGGCTTACATCCACGGACCGATCGAAACGCGAATCATCTCACTTCTTTGCAAAACGCGAATCACGCCGAACCAAATTACGATTGCGGGTTTCATCATCGGAAGCAGCGCTACGGCGGCATTTGCGGTTGGCCGTATCGGACTCGGAATCCTCGCTGCTCTGACTTTTGGTATCGTCGATGGACTCGACGGGAAGCAGTCGCGCGTCAAAATTGAAACGACCGAGCGCGGCAAGTGGGAACATCATCTCGATTATCTCATCGAGAATTCGTGGTGGGCGGCTATCGCCTTTTATTTGTGGCGAAGCGGCCAGTTTCCAAACGTGTTCTATTTTTTCGCTTTGCTCATCGCATCGCATTTACTGGATGAATTCGTCAAGCGTCGGGCAAAGATAGCGAAGGGTCGCTTGCTCGACGACGTTACGCCGTTCGACCGTGCTTTCCGGCT
>WNGG01002381.1_pt1 | contig 21278 bp, 18 predicted proteins | sample 5400661 | NCBI WGS metagenome assembly WNGG01 (sample SAMN13153372, study PRJNA577476) | soil metagenome | isolation source: 100 cm soil or saprolite under Garry oak tree replicate 1 | place: USA:California | collected 2016-06-15
ATCGACGAAATACCATGCGAATACTGTGACGTAGACGGCGAGCGTGATGCCAAAGCTATCTTGCTTCAGCAGCTTTATGCAGCTTTCCACCGTCAATACCAACAACGCGACGGCAGCGAGATAGAACGTTAGTTCATGGATGACCATGGAACGGAAAACTGAGGCGCTGAGTATAATGCACAAGAAGCAAAGTTAAAAGCCGTATCAGTCAGCGTGAATCCCTACAGGGTTGTCCCCAGCCCTTGCAGCCTGTAAGCAAGTGCCTCAATTGTGAATCTGTCACGCACGCGTGACGCGGCAGCAAGCTTTTGCAGCCGATCAGTGTCCGCGATGCAATCGCGAACCGCGGCTGCAATACACGCGGCAGTCGGTTCTTCAAGAATGATTCCATCGACGCCACTCTCCACGGCTGTCCCGCAAAATTTCGAGGCGATAACGGGCAAGCCATAAGCCTGTGCTTCGAGCTGCGTAATGGCAAACCCATCCGAGAGCGTCGGAAGAATGAACACGTCTGCATTTCTGTAATATTGAGCTGCCTGCTCGCGCGTTGCCGGGCCAAACCATTTCACTCTCCCGGCATCCCCGATTGCGCTGGCATTTGCGATTTGCATAGGTCCAACCATCCAAAATTCAACTGGCTCATCACGCAAGATTCGAGCAGCCGCCAGCAGTCGTGCGATACCCTTGCGAAGATTAATTTGACCGAGAAATAAGACGCGCAGAGGCCGCTCGGACGTAAAACGATCCGGGTATGTTCGGCGTTGTAGCCTTGTTGTCCCGTAGTCCTGTGGTCCTTCTCCTTCGTATGCCAGCGGAATAACTGATAACTTCTCACCTGGAATTCCTCCGCGAATCAATCCTTCTCGCGACCATTCAGAGTTAACAACAACACGGTCGGCAAGCTTGCACTCCTCACGCCACGAAGCCCAGTATTCAGGCGGCGCCGGCTGCCAGCCAGCCGCCAGATCAGGAACGCGCGCGGTCTCTTCTGCTACGATCGCTTCTTCCTCGGGGCCAGGATCGATCTGGACAAGCAGCGTCTTCCATCCGTGTGCTTTTGCGTACCGAAACGGGTCTAGGGCTGTGTAGCTATAGCTCAATAGCACCGGAGAATCAGAGGTCTGAAGTCGGAAGTCAGCAGCCTTCGCCGGGGCTCCGGCGGCCAGGGAAGTTAGAGCGCTCACGACTTTTCGTTGGAACCAGCTGTTGCGCGCAACTATCTTTGCCCATCCTCTCAAGCCACGTGCGCGTGCAAGCATCTCAAACAGAATTAACGACGAATTAAACGCGTTCACTCGCACGTCGCGCAGCTCGCTGTGAAACCTCTCTCCGAGCTTTGACCTGCCACGGCACACTCTCGCAAGGAAAGACGAGGGCGGCACCCACGCATCGATTAGTAGACGTTCAAGCGACCCAAGACGGAATAACGCCCGGGGGATCGCATAGTGTTCCCGCGCGCCGAGCTGACAACAAATCCACTTCACTGTTTCAGGGCAACGCAAGCCAGCGTTTGTAACTTCCCCATGAAACAGGCCTGCGCCTTCGAAGACAATTCGGAATTCCAGCCAGTGCCTGCCACCACCAGGCGGGTTCCCGAATTGCCCAGGACCACCCTCGCTTGCACGCATAACGAAACTGGGAGAAAACGCGCCAGCCAGCTACTCCAATTGCAAACGGGAAAGGACATCGCATTACTGTGCTCCAGAATTCATTGCGCGCGTGACGATGATGAATGCGGATTTCATTACGTGCCTGCCCGGAATAATGGTGCCGAATCGTGATAACCGGAGAAAAGACCACGTCATAACCCGCCGCCACACATTGCAGGGCGTAATCCGGCTCTTCATACATGTGGAAGAATCGCGACTCAAATCCGGGCAGTTGGAGATAAGTGGATCGGCGCAGCACCGCGCCGGAGTTAGCAAAAGAACGAGTCAAGTGTTCCGAGCCAAACTTTGTTTGCGCGAGTGTTTGGGGATACTCATCCGTCCGCTGAGGAAAATGGAGCACCGCTAGTTGGGGCTGCTGTTCAAAAAACGGGACGATGCGCGCTATACAATCTAACTGCTCCGGATAACTGTCGTCATCCAGGGCCAGAACCAAATCACCTCGCGCCTCGCGAATCATCCGATCGCGCGAAGCCACCGAACCGAGGCCAATTGGATGCACGAACAGCCGGGCTTCCGGCAACTCCGCTTTCACCGCTTCAACCACGTCGCCTGTGCAGCCGTCCATCGTGATGAGCACCTCCAGCGGCGGCGGATTGAATTGCAGCAACGCACGGCAAGTCCGCCGTAAATCATCGATACGGCCCCTAGTGCTGATCATCACGGACAGAGTCATGGAGACATAGTTTCCAAGCGATCAAAAACTCATACAACCGATGTCGGACATCATTGAGAAACAAGGTCAGGCGCACAACGCGTGATCGAATCGGAAACAGGTCGGTCCGATCTCATCGACCGGTCAATTCAGCATGAATTCTTTCCTCAATTTTTGCGTGATGAATCTTGTCCTTCGAATCGCTCCGAGCGTCATCCGCAGGTTGGACTTCCTGGCGCTATCGCCACTAACACCGGTGACGTTGCCGGCGCTGGCCCGATAAATCACCGCGCTGAACGGAACGGTGTGTAGCTCGTATCCAAGGCAGGAGAATTGGGCGGCATATCTTTGATGGGTATCATTGAGCAGCAGCGTGGTGGTCCCGGAACCGGGCACGAGTGAATAATGATCACTGACGGCAAACCGCGAACCCGCGTCATCCAGCACCGCGCCTTCCACCTCGGTCAGAAACGGCCCGGTCCGATCGGCCAGGTCGCTCCGGACGATCAAGCAAGATCCGCACACACGGTCAAGATACTCGGTGCGTTGAATGAGGTAGCGGGCACCTGAATGCCAAAACCAACCGTATCGAATAAGATATCCAGCCTCTGTTCCGGCATCATCGAGCCACCCCACGAGCCTTGAACTGATGAAATCATCCGCATCCAATTTCATAACATATCTGGGCTGCCAGTTTGATTTGGCATATCTCCACGCAGCATCAATCTTGGCCAGCTTATCCAATCGGAGAGCAGCGCGATGACTGGGATGGGGTTGAAATGGAAGCTTGAACAAAAGAAAGTGAATCCTGGAATCAAATCCCATTTCAAGGTCGGGCTCTTCGTTGCCGACCACCACCACCCGGTAATTTTCACTGCCGGAATTTCGAATCGACCGGAGTGTCTGCTGCAGATAGGTGCAGGCGGTCGGCCACTCGGGTCTCACGTCTCGGGGTGCAAACGGAATCAAAAAAACCACGGTGGGCTTGTCATTCACACAGAGTTCCCTCTTCACCGGCTGAACATATTTCGGAGCCTATGGGTGAATTTTTTGCGCACGACGCCAAAATCTTCACGAACGATCGCAAGCCACGCCCCCAACTCATGCTTGTGGCGGCGGTGATGCTCCAGTCGGGCAATGGTGAACGGGCGTGAATAGCTATCGCGATCAAACAAAAATGGCTTGCGCTCGCAAAAGTGCGCTATCCGCGGACGCCGGATTGTCTTGGGGAAATGCCAATTGTTATGAGCACAGTCCTGTTTCAGTTCGTCTATGCCGTGATGTGCGCCTACGTGTTGCAGATCTGATACGCCAATCTTGAGTTCTTTGCGCTGAGCCATCGCATATACAAGATAGTTCAACATTCCCATTTCACCCCAAGCGAACAACCCCGGCGACTGCCGGCCCCACGACTCAGTTCTATCCCACACCTCAAACGGGATTGCATTCCGTCGGCAAGCGAATACTCCCGCGCTAAAATAAGCATGCCCCCGCCATTCGAAGTCCGGATCAAACCGGAGCAATTTCATTGGGTCAAAATAAAAATGCGGCAGCCACGTTGGGATTTCTGTGGCGTCGAGGGGGATTGAAATCTCACTCCAAAAAACTTGAAAATCGACATCCATCCGGATTTGCGCGGTAAAGTCGCCCCAAATAATCGCGTCCGAATCCAGCCAGACGTAATGTTCAAATGGCCCTTCCCACATGGCCGCCAGTTTCGCCCTGTAATCTCCTCCGATAAGCTTCCGCATATCCGGCGACGACAGGTCGGCGACACGAAGCGGGATGACGTCATATTCCTTTACCAGGTCTGAAACATCGAACGCACCGTCCACAACCAGGCAAATTGGAACCGCCGGGCAGTAACACCTCATACTCGCCAATGAGGCCTGAACCATAAACTTGTCCTCGATATGGCAGCCGGTCACGAAACCGAATGGCGCTTGAACGTTCACCGTATCAGGGCTGATTGTTTGCGCGGTGCGTTCTCACGGGACGAAACGCACTCTCGATAGACTTCTTGGAACAGATCGGAGAAGGAATTCAATTGGTTGCGAACCCGTACCGTCTCACGGCCAGCCTCGCCAAGTTTTTCGCGGAGTTGCGCCGAATTTCGTAATCTTGTGATAGTCTTGATCAGTGCTGCGCCATCTTGCGGCGCACATAGAATGGACGCCTTGCCTTCCGGTGCGGCTTCAGGAATTCCGCCCACTCGAAAGGCCACCACCGGTGTTCCGCAAGCCATCGCTTCCACCAGTGTCAGTCCGTAGGTTTCCATCAACGAGGCGCTCACAAAAACATTCGCAGCCGCAAAGAGCCGCGCCAGATCATGTCGTTCGTAAATGCCACCTGTAAACCGCACGTTCAAACCCTCCGGAACCGGAACGGTGCCTTCGCCGAATGCCAAAACGATTACATCCCGGAGGTCTGGCAAACGCGACAGTTGCTCAAACAACCACGGCACATTTTTGTTTGCATCCGTCAGCGACGCGCCGCCTGTAACGATGACAAACGCATCTGCTGGCAACTCCAGATTTTTTCGGCACAGGTTCTTGTCCTGCGGTTTAAAAACGGCCGTGTCGATTCCAGCAGGAATTACTCTGACGCTGCCGCAGGCTTTGGCTATTGGGCTTCGGGCGGCGATTTCGGCCAGCCAGTGGCTGTTTGCGACCATCCGCGCTCCACAATTCCTGTATGCCTGCAACTTCCGCGAATGCGGAGCCTTTGCCAGGAATCGGTTTGCAGGCCATCTCAAGATGGGACAGGGATTGCAAGGGTGTGTCTCGTTGGCGTAGCGATCGCATCCACGATAGAGAAAACAGCCCCCCGTCACGTGCCACATATCGTGAAGACTAATTACCACGCCGATCTCTCTCGGCAGCATGTTCAACCACCGGGGAACGTCGAACCAGTCGGCGACCGTGTGCAGATGCACGACATCCACTCCTCGCAGATCCTCGGACGCCGGTGGAGACAACAGTCGCCGCGTCCCGTGCCACGGCTCAGTGGACAAGGAAACATACGATCGGCGAACAATGCGGTCCAAGAGGAGTCTGCCGGTTTCTGCTGACTGCGAATTTTTGCAAAGCACATGGCTCTCAATCCCATGCTGCGCTAATGCCGTGGTAAGAAGCGCCGCATATTCATAGCTGCCGCCAGAGGCATGAGTGTTGAGATGCAATACCCTCATGCTGCGGACTTAGAGACGGCCAACTTGAACTTCATACCTTGAATTTGCTCGGCGCGCTTGGAATAAAGCCGGAGCCGGCGCGGCGCGTTGAGAATATAGCGGAGCCAATAACGCGCCGATTTCTGATACGCCGCACACTTTTCTTTCTCTCCGGCGATTTTGTAAAACAACGACACCAGCGGAAACCCGAGCGCCCGAAAAGGTGCAAGCGCATTGCGAAAGAACTGTTGGCGCCGCGATTTTTTGAAATCCGCGATTTGCCGATTGACAGACAAACCGGCATCCACGGCAAATCGTTCAAATAATACCTGAGCTGGGCCTCGCGTTCCACCGAGCCACGGCGCCGATGTCGTGTAGTGAAGCACGCAGTCCAGATCGTTATTCTGCTGCGCATCAAACCGCCACGACGCTCGATTCCAACATTCGGGTAACGCTTGGATCTGTCCGTTGAGAAGAAAATTGATCGCAGATTGATCCCAAAATCGGTGAGCCGACTTCCCGTTCAAAAATTCGACAGCGCGTTCAAAGAAATGTTGTTTCCTTAGTTCATCCAGATTCATCAACATCACCCCGCAATTAAAGTAAGCGCCTTCGGCAGGAAGTCCCAGCGCATCAGCTATCGTCGCGCAGTCTTCCCCAAGTGATAACGTTTCAGAGTCAGGAACTGCGGCAAGGACTTTGCCCGCCGACAATTCAAGATTGAAGAGCTCCGATAAATCGCGGAATACCAACACGTCGCAGTCGAGATAGATTAAACGTGGCACATCCAGTAAGTGTGGCAGCAGTAGTCGGCAATAAGTCATGTGCGATCTGCCCGGTCCCAGTGTGGCCTTACTAAAGACCGATGGATGTACCGTCACAAACTCCAGGCGCACAGGCCCGCCCACCCGGTCAACCAACCTCGAAAGGGTCTCCGTCGATGGCCGGGATAGACCGCCATCGAGCACCTTCAAATTCACTTGCCTTGCCGCGTCCAGGTGGCTCAACGCACTTATCACCGCGCAGTACAGTCCGGGGAAGTAGCGTTCGTTACTGGCTAGGGCAAGGACAACTGGTTCCATCGGAATCTTTTTAGCAGACGAACGCTCCAAAGAATTGCTCCACGAGCGAGGAGGAAATAAAAGATGGCCTTGAACACGTACCTGTCATACATGCGAGACTCGGTAGCCATTTGCATCAGCATCCCGAATTGCAAATGGTGTGAAATAAACGAACCGGGAGATCCCTGGGTATCCACTCGTTGGCTCGGTGGAAGGCGGCTTCTCCCATTTCCGGCCACCTGTCACGATTCATCCAAGCTCGCTCCAATGCTTCACGGATGATCTCGGGATCTTCACCGACGCTCACGAACCCATCTTTGTTGTCTCGCAGTAGCTCATGATTTCCGCCAGTTCGCGTGATCACCGCGGGCCGGCCGCAAAACATCGACTCGACTAGGGCAAGTGCGAGTCCTTCTGCCCGCGAAGTCAAAACATGAATGTGATGATCTTTCCAAATTTTGGCGAAGTCACGTTCAAACCCACACAACGTGACGCGATCTTCCAAGCCATAGTATCCGATTACGTCTTGAAGATATCGTTCATCCGGGCCGCTCCCGAAAAGATCAAGTCGCCAGTTGCGTCCCTTCCACTCCGCGGTCGAAAGCGCGTGCAGAGTCCGATCCTGGCATTTACTGCCTACTTCGTACCGGCCCACTGTCGCAAATCGCACTTGCTCTAAATCACCAGGCCAGGGTAATGGGTGCTCCAACCGCGTTCTGATTGGATTGGGTAAAATCGCAATAGGCAGAGTTGATGTTAGTTGTCTCTGCAATAGCTCCGCATTGTCACGCGAGACGCAGATGATTCGCCGCGCTGAACGATAAAGCGCTCGCAACGCCTCGCGTTCGGCTTGGCCGGCGACATACGACTCCGCGTTGCCCTGAATGATGAACACCCGGCCGCCTGTGTGCGCTCTTAAAAACCTGTAGAGATCTTTGTCGCGATACGGTGTTGCTGGAGGGCCGGAGGTACATACAACTTCAGGCTGCCACCGCTTCAACTGCCGAAATCGGGAATACAAACCACGCGACACGGTGCGCGATGTGTAGCGATTTAGGGGGTTGTATGCGAAAACCACTCCACCAAGAGCATGGAATTTGGTGAGCTCTTCAGACTGCGCGATTGGCGTTTGTACCATGACGGCGACGGAATGGCCACGGTGCAGTGCTTCTGTCGCGAACAGTTTCCACATCTCTTCACTACCCGCCCACGAGTAATCGCCAACGGTAGAAATTATCCCGATTCGCATTCGATCAGTTATTCTTTCGCAGGACTCGGAAAGCTGCTGCGAATTCGGCGCGCCGGAACTCCGGCCCAAATTTCTGCTCCGGGAATCGAACTAGTGACGACACTTCCCGCGCCAACCACCGCGTTGTCGCCGATTGTAACCCCAGGCAGCACTACGACGTGAGAACCTAGCCAGACGTTTCGACCGATTGTAATCGGCTCTCCTTCATATCCTTGCATCCGAATAGGTAAATCATGTTGGTCGAAGCGGTGATTGCCGCTAATGATGTAACAATAAGCGCCAATTAAGGTGTCGCTTCCGATCCAGATCGGCTTCCAGGCACCCAGATAGGTGTTTCTCCCAACAAACACATTAGCTCCGGTAATCACCGACGGTTCACTGCCAGCTTCGGCCGCGCACCAAACAGTGCACTCGCGCTCAATGACGGTACCCGTGCCGAATTTCAGCCATGGCTTCACGTCAGCGCGCCCAGTCAGTTCAATCGATTTGTGAATCGACACCCCATGCCGACGCATTTCTCGGAGCCAGGATCGGCGCAGGCACCATCGTTGAAGGCGCTGATAAGAGCGAGTGATGGTCGTTTTCAAAAACCTTCAGCGACGTTGCGACCGTACCAATTTCTCGCACTCCCGGAGTAACACGGCGTGGATTCGGCTGGGTTCGAATCGACTCTGATACATTCGGCGTGCGTTTGCGACAAGCTGTTTCTGACGTTCTGAGTTACGAGCGATATTTTGAAGAGTAGTAATACAACCTGCCGCATTGGGCGAAGTGTAACATTCTGCCGCATCAAATTCGCGAGCAGCACGAACTGCAGAAGAATACTCCGGTCCCCAGACGATAATTGGTTTTTGAAATGTCAGGTAATCAAGAAACTTTGTCTTGAAGCTGGTTCGCTCAATTTGAGCGCACTCATTACCAAAACCCATCGGTAACAACAGCAAATCGGCTTCTTGAACATGGGTCTTGAGCTCATCAAAGGTTACTTGTCCTTTGTAAACACCGGTTGTTCGTACAGCGCTGTCAAAGTTTTGACTCCAACTAGCGTGGCTGCCGAAAATTTCGAAACGCAACTGGGAGCCGGAGCTTGCTCGCACAAGCTGCTCGAGCATTGGTCCGTACCAAGCCGAAAGGCTGCCTGCGAAGAACACGGTGGCCGGCCCGCTACCAGAAGTGAACGGAACGAATTCGCGTTTGTTGTCGAGCACGCTACATCCGGTTGGATACAACACATGCGCGTTAGGATGTGGGCCGAGTGCCTCGAGCATCCCTTCCGAGGTACAGAATGCGAGATCGCAATCGCGGTAGAACTTACGAAAGGCCCTTTCGATCGAACCGCGAAAGTACGGGTGCATCAGAACTCCGAAATCAAACCAATCATTGAAGCTGGCAACTAACGGCACACGCAACCGTCGTGCAACGCGCTGCGCAACTCGTGCTGTCCAGTTCCAGCTACCAGCAATCGTAAACACCAAGTCGGGCTTAAAAACCCGTGCGGCCTCCCACACGCGACGCGGAACAAAGTAACCAGCGATCAATTGATTATAGTGCCAAGACCACCTGTATAGCCGCGTGCGCAGCATTCTCTTGAGCCCCTTCGGTACATCGAACAGTAAAAATTGATATGGCACCTCGTACTGCTGCACCTCAGCGCTGTCCGTGGCGACGAATATCTCAAAATCGTTTCGCTCGACGAAATGACGATAGAAAGACATCGCCCCGCCCCATGTTGGAACTGGTGGCGTATAGCTCAGGTAAAAAACGCGAATTCGTTTATCGCGCGGCATAGTCAGACCCGGAAGGTTGCCGATCGAACCTGCGGAATCACGGTCCATCAAATGCGCTGTGTCATTTGCGTCGAAGGTGCGCATGCCGCATCACTCGATCGACGGGCTTCCAGCCTGTCGCGACGCAAACGGAGTTTAAGCGCGTCGCGGTAAAACATATGTCGCATCCAGTTGACGTAGTGGCGGGAGTAGTAACCCTCATCCCACATGTCGCGACGGCGAAATTTATTGACGTCATCGAATTCAACTAAGCTCAGCTTCTCCGGCAATAATTCTCCGTCTATTTTTACGGCCGTGGCAATGATGGTTTGCTCGCATGAGCTGTCCTGAGGATTCGGCAATGCTTCTTGCACCATCCTGCGCAGAAGCTCCGGCGCCATAAGTTCACCGTGCAAGGCGACGATGCCACTATTAACAAATGGTGGGTCCAACACCTGCGGGCAATGCCGCAGCGCCATCTCTCGCCGCTGATGGCAGTTGTTCTCGCGCAATGCCCGAGGTTTGTCCCACAACGCGGGATCGCTCAAAAGCGACGCTGGATCTCTGAACCAAAGAATGTCAGCATCCACAAAGAGCACCGGCTGTTTCTTTGCCTGGGTTACAATCGCAGCGAGCTTAAGCCCGTAGAGACTTTCTTGCGCGTAATTCGCGAGCTCCGGGAAACCCGCAGACGAAGCCGCCTGGCAAACCTCCTGCCGCGTCAAGACGGTGATCGGCGTGGACCACCAGGCAAACACTTCCGCAAACTCATCCGCCTTCCACCAGTCGTCCGAGACGACAGTAATCTTCGGCAAAAAATTCCATGCGCGGTGCAGCGAAAACAGACTTTCCCGCAACATCAGCCAGTGCGCGCGGTCGCTTACTGTGAGATAGGAGACGTTCGCAGTCGGTTTGGCTGCTTGAGGAAGAATTGGCCACCGTGAAAGGACGGTTTGTGCGATCTCGCCCAATCGCACAGAGATATTCATTCCACTGAATGGCCGCAGAAGGCCGAGCGCAAATTTTCGCGAGAGCGCCTTTCGCTGCGCGGAAAGAGTCGATTGTGCGTAGTCAGTCATTGCCCGCCAAATGGTGCTTGCCTCGAAGGGATCGGCGTGCAACAAAACCATCTCATCGGCCCCGGACGCAATTCGTCAGCATATTGCTTCAGATAGGGCAGCAACCAGAGTCTTGACCACAGCGCGCGCGGTTCACGAAAATCCCAAAAGGTTCGCCTTTGAGTTCGCACTTCTTCGATACGGTGACTTGACCTTAGCCGTGAGGAGACGGTCTCGCCCAGCTGTTGATCGATAAAGTCATGAATTTCCACGATCATATACGCATTTGCCAGGCCGGGGATGTTGCCAGGATCCAGCAGATCGCTTTCTGTCCCTTCTACATCGACAATAATAAGAGAAGACTTGCCATTAACTGCCGCGGCGCGGAGCTGTTCCGGTCCGCAATACCCCATTATTCTTACCCGCGATTGCAGCCCGTTGAGTTCGACATTGCGAGTTAGGAGTCTCCGTCCTTCTTCGCTGCTTTCAAATGCCGTCACAGTTGCGTGCGGCCATAACATTGCGCAGCCGACCGCGTAGTATCCCTCCCCTGCTCCAACGTTGATAATGTGCCGGAAGGGGATAACAGACCATTTCAAAAGAAAGGGCGCGAGCTCGGATTCGTAAACGCCCATGATTTTAGGGGCGGCTGCGCCACAGATAGCTTGGCCCTCATACAGCATCCCCTTAAACGGGCCGCCGGCTACAGTTTGCGACTTTTTCAACCGCTCCAGAAACCGGGGCGCACTAATTGAGCGCCGAAATCGTGGGGGAAAATAACGTGAGATTATCGCCACGGATTCACAATTGCGTCCACTCTTCAACGCAATCCATAACCGGCCTTTACCGCGCCGGTCACTTCGCCCAGGTCAACCAGTTGATCGCAATTCGCTACAGCGCTGAGTCGATGAGCGGCCACAACCATGGTCAGTTTACCCGCAAGAGCGCGTAAGGCCTCGAGCAGCTTTGCTTCAGTCGCTATGTCCAGTGCGCTGGTCGCTTCATCCAGAATCAATAGCGACGGACGATGGTAAAGCGCGCGCGCAAGACCGATGCGCTGCCGCTGGCCGCCGGAAAGTCTGACACCACGTTCCCCGACGTTCGTGTCGAAAGCGTCAGGCACTTCCGCTTCAATGAAATCGAGTATCTGCGCCATGTCGCAAGCTTCGCGCAAGCGCGCAGCATCCACCTCATTGTCCAGCAGGCCAAACGCGATATTGCGTGTGATCGTATCGTCGATGAGAAAAATGTCCTGTGGGACATAACCGATTGAAGCCTGCCACGCGGGCACCAGCGCAGGCGTAAGGGGCCGGCCATCAATCAGTATCTCGCCTGCCGTCGGCTGGTACAGGCCAAGTAATAAATCAACCAGAGTTGATTTTCCCGAACCTGTCGGACCAATCACACCCAGTGAAGTGTTCTTGGCGATGGTAAGAGAAAGGTCGTCCAGCGTCGGCCGCGGTGCGCTGGGATAACTAAAACTGACCTCGCGCAGAACGATCGCGTCATTCCAACGAAAAGGCGCCGCTGGTGTGACACCGTCGCTCCTCATTACCCGCGGGATCGAGCTGTCTGTCTCCGCGGCAGCAAATTCGTCGTACACTTCGTCTACTGCGTGACGCATCGTGCTGATCTGAGTGAGCTGACCGTAAAGCAATTGGAGCGAAGGGAGTAACCGATAACCCGCCAACGCCATCACGCCGAGGTTCGGCAGGATGTCGGAGAAATCGCGTCCTTTCGCTGCGAGCAACAACACAGCCAGAACGAGACCGCCGAAAGCGAGCGGTTCTACAAGATAGCGAGCGCTGTTGGCGAAAACAGGCAGTTGCGCATACATCTGCGCCATCACCGCTGAATGCTTGGCGAACCGGCTGAGAAAATGTTCTTCGGCGCGATGGACTTTTACCGCTTTGATCCCGCTGAGCATTTGGTGCGCTTCCCGGTACGAGCCACCGACAGACGTTCTTAAATTTTCATTCGCTTCCCGCCGTTTCCGCGCGAGCAGACGAAAAATGATCACGTAATATGCGCCCAGCACGATTGCCGCCGAGAGAGCAATCACCGGCTGAACGAGAAAAAGCGTGGCCAACAAAAGTACCGCCGTGAGGCTGCGCGCGACGCTGTCCAGCAACGGCAGGAGCACGCCGCTGCTATAGTTCATCACGTCGCCAACAACTTTTTTTAGCAGATCGGCGGAGTTGCGCTGAAGAAAATAGGGGTACGGCTGCGAGGCCATTCGGCGCAGCAGGCGGACGCGCAACCAGTGGCCAAAGTTTTGCGCATAACGAGTGCGAACGTACTCGGCGACGAGATTAACGACATTGGATGCTAGGAGTGCAACGATTGCAATCACTCCGGCGACCAGAAGCAGCTGCCGGTTTTGCATCGGCGGAAACAACTCGAGAAAACGCATGCCGAAATGAGAGCGACGGATGCGCTCGGGATCGGCGGCAATTGCCAAGAATGGAAAAATCGATGTGATCCCGATGACTTGAAACAGAGCTTGCGCAAGTGAGAGCGAAAAAACCCCAGCCAGCTTTGCTTTACCGTATGGTCGCGCAAGAAAGAGAACGCGCCGAATTAAATCGGTAACATTATGAAAAAACCGGGACAAGGGGTTCCGAGTTACACGTTCAAGAAAAATGTCCGTACCACATTTCCTATCGCGGGATCGTGCGGACTATCTGCGGGAAAGACCCAGGTGTCAAAGATTACCGGCCTACCGGTCGGGTGGCTGATCCACCAATCACACATTCCATACGCATCGGCGGCAGCTTCTCCAGTTTTGCATTTCACGCCATCAGCGAACAGGATTGAGCCAGACTCGGCAGCTGCACTAGTCTCACCCTAGGAAAATCAATCTGGGGTCGTTGACGCATCGGAGAGCCTCCTTTTCGAAATGTGGATCTGTTTGTGGAGGGGAATCGCTTCGGAGGAAGTCGCTTTTGATATGAAACTCGGTAGTTAAACCGCGCTTCTTGCGGCGTCTCCTGCTAGGTTAGAGGGATGCAAAAGGCTATCAAATTCACCCTTGCTAAGGCAATTCCGACCTATCTCGTTCAGCAAGTCACTAACGAGCTCCGGCTTGCCACCAGACGCATGTTTACTGCTCGGTCATTACGGCGACGACTGGGGTCACAAAGGTGCATTCGGGTAAACATCGGTTGTGGTCGCAATCCGACCCCGGGATGGATCAATCTCGATGTCATTCCCCATCCAGGCGTATACTTTTGGGACTGTCGGTCAGGGTTGCCGTTTTCCGATGGAGCCGTCGCGGCGATTTACTCGGAGCATTTTGTCGAGCACCTCGATCTCGAGAGCGAGGCACGCCCATTTCTTCGCGAATGCCTGCGGTGTCTCCGACCTCGGGGCGTCTTGCGTATCGTGGTGCCAGATGCGGGGGCGTACCTGCGAGCCTATAGCGGCCCATGGGAGCGACTGGCAGAGATGCGACCACTGGATCGTACTGCGAATGGATGGCGCGACAGGTGGCTGGGCCAAATCTATCAAACCAAGATGCAGTTCATGAATGCGATTTTCAGGCAGGGATACGAACATAAATACGCCTACGACGACGAAACTTTGATTTTGATTCTGCGGGAAACCGGTTTCCCGCACGTGGTAGTACAGCAGTTTGGCACATCAATAGATTTGAAGATGGCACCAGACAGCGACGATCGGCGGACGGAAAGTCTGTACGTCGAAGCAGTTAAAGGATAACACTCGCACACGTTGGACAAACTTGGGTACCGAAGTGCGAAGCGATTGCGAAGCACATCTCATCTCTGATTTCTAATTTCTCGAGCGAAGCGATGGAAGAGCATTTCCATAGCGCGCGATCAGCCACGGCAATTCGAATCCGCGCAGCAGGCGCGGAATGAAAATCCTCGGCTGCGCAAACGCTCGCCAGAGCCAGCCGAGATAAAACCGGTCCACCCAATCGGGAATTGCAGCCTGGTCGCCCGTGATGAATCCGAGCGCGGCACCGATGCAATGGATCGCCGGTCGATACGACAAATTTTCGCGCAGATAATAGCCGAGCTTCTCCTGTGCTCCGCTGCCAATGGCGACGATGACCTGCGCCGGGCGACGCCGTTCGATGAGCGCAAGAAGATTTCGATCTTCAATTTCCAATCCGTACCGAGGGGCGACATAACAATTCTCCATGCTGATTGAAAACGCTTCCCGGCGCGACCAATCGATTAATTTTTGTCGCGCGCGTTCGCTGGGAAGGACCCCAAAAACTTCTCCGGTTCCCTCACGTTTCAGCTTTGCAAGCAAATGCTTCAGATATTTGAGCCCCGAAATGCGCTGGACGCTTTTGCGTCGCAACAAGCGCCACAGGAGAACCATCAAACCGCTGTCAGCAATCACCAGATCAGCCGCCAGCACGGCGCGCCGATACATCTCGTCTTCGCGCAATCGCGCGAAACAGGTCCCGGACGGAGCGACGAGAAATCCTCCGCGTTGAAACATCGACGCTACCGCTTCATCCACGTCGCCACTGAAGAAACGGATGCCAAGAATCTGCACACTGGAAGCCATCAACGAACACCGAGTATCCAACATCGAACGCCGAATTTCGAGAGTAAAGGAGCCGTCCGTCGAACCTGCGAGCGTGGTTTGATCCTCGAGCGGCAAGCAACGACTACCAAACCTCCTGAAACATTCCCGGTTCGCTTTGGGCACAAATTTGGTAAGCTCTCGGCCGGTGCAAAACCTTACAACCGCACACAAATTCACTGACGCTGCGCCGCTGTCTCGCAGGCAATTTCCGCTCCCGCTCGCGCTGAGCGTTTTGTTTTTAGCTGCTCTCTGGTTTGCACTTTGTAGACAACTCAGCGGCGAATGGTCGGTTAACGAACAATACAGCTTTGGCTGGTTCGTCCCGTTTTTCGCTCTCTATCTTTTCTGCCTTCGCTGGCAGGATCGACCGCAAATCGAAATTGGAAATTCGAGATTCGAATTTCGAAAAAGACAAACAACTGCTGCATTACTCGCAATTCCCCCGCTACTTTTGTTGGTGCCGGTGCGCCTTTTTGAAATTGCGAACCCGGAGTGGCGACCGCTCGCCTGGATTCACGCGGCGGCGGTGGTAACACTGACGCTGTTATTGATCTGGTGCGCAGGCGGTCCGGCGTGGCTTCGCCATTTTGCGTTTCCGGTCGCGTTCATTTTTGTCGCAGTGCCGTGGGTGACGGCAGTCGAGGTTCCCGTCATTCAAGGGCTGATGCGCGCGGTCGCCCGCGTCGCCGCCGAAACAGCGATGCTCCTCGGAATTCCTGCGCAAGTTCAGGGCAACTTGATTCGCGTGAGCAATGGGCTGGTGGGCGTGAACGAGGCGTGCAGCGGCATTCGTTCTTTGCAAACGTCGCTTATGATCGGCTTGCTGTTCGGTGAACTGAAACGGCTTTCGATCTTGCGCCGCGTCGCACTCGTCGGCGGGGCGGTTGTCGTCGCGCTGGTTGCTAATTTTCTCCGCGCCGTTTTTTTGGTCGCGGTCGCGGCAACGAAAAATATTTCAGAGGTCAGTCGCTGGCATGATCTTGCTGGCTACACCATCGTCGGTCTGGTTTTTGTGGGCACCATGGGTCTGGCGTATCTGCTCGGTGGGAAGAAGCCTGCTGTGGTGGCAGGCGTGTCGCCTGCGAGAGCGAAATTGCAGCCGACACGGCTGCCTCTACAGGTTCCTGCTCCCTATCTGGCGGCGGCCCTTTGCTGGTTCTTGGTCGTAGAGATTGGAACGGCGACGTGGTATCGCGTTCACGAAACCAATCTTGTCAGCGGCATACGTTGGAGTGTGCGATGGCCCGAACAGGTGCCCAACTTCCGCAAATTGAAAATCGACGAAGAAATTCGCAGCATCCTCCGTTTCGATGAAGGCGAGACTGCGGCTTGGACGATCACGCCAACAGCGGAAACGGCCCATAGGGCCGTGGCTACAGCTACGCCGGTCGACCCGTCGAGCCCGAACACGATCGCCTGTTACTTGTATGTTTTTCGCTGGAAACCGGGCCGGAACAGCGCGCTCCTGGCGAACTTGCACCGGCCGGATGTTTGTTTGCCCGCAAGTGGGTGGACCAAGGTGGCGGACGACGGGGTGGGCAATTATCGCGTCAGCGATTCATTTGAGTTGCCATTTCGCCATTTTGAATTTCAGCGCAGATTCGAAAATTCCGTTCCGCAGACAGCGCACGCATTTTATTGTTTATCGGAAGACCGCGCTTCAGGACCTTCCACGACGCGGCAGCACGCAGACGCAAGCCTTATGATGGCAGGAAACCCTTCGTCATGGACACGCGCCGAACGTCTGGGCGCGGTGCTGGACGGACGCCGCCATTTGGGACAGCAGGTCATGGAAATCGTGTTCCTAAGCAAGGAACCGCTTTCCTCGACGGACGCCGAATCGCATTTGGGCGAGCTCGTTCGTGACGTCGTCGTTTTGCCTGAGCCGGAAAAATAGGTAGGGGACGTTCACCGAACCGCCCGGGGCGATTGAGGTCAATCGCCTCTACCTGTGTAGGAGGCACGGTAAAAAAATCTAAAAAAAGTCTTGCCACGCCAGCGGGAATTGTTACAAGGGGCGTAATTCTTCGAGCCCTGGGAGAAAACATGCGAAAATTTAAGACACGTCGGCCGCGCGCTTTACCATTTCGTTCGCTCTTCGTTGTGGCGGGCGCGCTGCTGCTGATGGCCGCTCTCGCCCCAAAAGCGAATGCGACGGTACTGGTTTATTTTAACTTTGAAGACGCAGTGTTAGGCGGCGCCCCGGATTTTACGTCCGATGTTGTCGGCGCCCCGGATTTTAATCCTGGCGGCGGATTGGTGCTTACGAATCTCACGACCACTGCCACAGTTTTCGCAGCCACTGCCGGGTTTTTGCAAAATAGAACTGCTGGTGATATCGACACCGCCAATCCGGGTCTGGCGGTCGGTTTTAGAACAACCCCGGTGGATAATGGCAGTTATATTCAGTTTGCCTTCAATGGGACTTTTTTTGCGAACATGTCCTTGAGCTTTGCGGTTAATACGGCTGGCAACGGCTTCAACAATGTACAGCTTTTCTACAGCACTGATGGAGTAAATTTCATCGCGGGCCCCTCGTCGTTCATACCAACAGCCGGGGTACAAATCATAACTTTAGTCGTCCCTTCGGCCGTTGATACCCAGGCAAATGTCACCTTGCGCATGGTTTTCACCGGTGGGACGTCAATGGGCAACAATCTCCAGACCATAATCGACAACATTCAGCTGAATGGCTCGATCGTTCCTGAGCCGGCGACGGTCGCGGGCGGGTTACTCGGCGTTCTTGGGCTATGCTGGCATCAGCGGCGGCGATTGATTCGGTCCGTGCGTTGGCGGCGCGCTTAGCGGAACGGTCAGAACAACCCTGTAGCCACGGCGCTGCGCGCCGTCGAGAAACGCGATCGTTTTCAGTCATGTACGCCCACAGGGGCGTGGCTACAACGTTTGTCAGAGCGCGACTATAACAGTCAATCGCGTAACGTTGCAGATGCCGCCGCGTCATTGTAAACGTCTCCCGTGGCTAAGCGCCCGTCACGTCCCGTTGCAAACAAAAACGATCTCGACCTTACTCCGCCGGAAGAAATTCGCGCCCGACGGATTCGACTGTTCGTTTTTGTGGGCGCGATCGCGACCTGTGCGCTGGGCGTGGCGCTCTACTTCGCTGCACCGCCGATTGGCGGAGCAATCAAGGCCTGGCAATCTCGCCGACTGGCGCATCAGGCGTTCGCGCTGATCGAGCAAAAGAAGTGGAACGAAGCCAATGCCAAAGCGCGCGATGCGTACCTGCTGCGTCCGACCGAACCCCAGGCGTGGCGTGCCATTGCGCGGTTGGCGTCCCGCAGGGGTCAAGGCACAGCAGTAATGGAGTGGTGGAAGAAAGTGGACGAGGCACATCGCCTAACCATCGAAGACCGCCGCGACTATGCGGCGTCTGCGCTTGCGGCCGGCGAGCTGGTAGTTGCGGCGCCACAAGTCGATCTGCTTTTGTCACAAAAGGGTGGATCTGCGCCACTTGACCTTCTGCTCGCCGCGCAGCTTGCTGCCCGGCGCGAAAACGGCGTTCTTGCTCTGGATTACACAGAGCGGGCAACAACCGATCCACGCGCGAAGCCGAATGAATTGCTTGCGGGCGCTGTTCTTGTTCTCTCCATGACGAAGCCAAACTCGCCTCCTTATTCAAAGGCGTGGGAGAGCATCGTGAAGCTTGCGCGGGATCCGGCCAATCCGGCGTCTCTCGACGCATTGGTTTTTCTCGCGCGTGAGCAGTCGCGAGCGCCCTCGCGCTTTTCTGGCGAAGAGACTCCATTTTCCCGGGACGTCAGGGCCGCCCCGCAACCTGAAACAATGGGACCGCTGGAAGTAGCGGATGCTCTGGAAAAGCATCCCGATGCGCGTCCTTCCCATCAGCTACTGGCGCTTGGACTTCGCGCCCAGCACGATCCAGCGCTCGCCAGCCAATATGTCGCGGACGCAGTCGAGCGATTCCGCAGCGGGGACGATGAAACTATCGCTGCACTCGCCGCGTGGTTAAACAGCGTGGCTCGTGCCGACAAAACTTTGGAGGTGCTGCCGCTGGATCGAGCGTTACGGGGCCGGGATCTTTTTCTCCAGCACGTTAATGCTCTCGCCGCCCTCGAGCGCTGGAACGAGGTGAAGGAAATATTGAATAGTGAACGCTTTCCGCTCGAGCCGGTTTTTCAACACATGTATCTGGCCGTCGCGCGAACCCGGCTGGGGGAAACGACTGCTGCAACAGACGAATGGCAGCGCGCTCTGGAAGCCGCCAACACTCCCGAGAAGTTACTCGCGTTCGCAGATTATGCCGAGCAGAACCACGTCAACGAGGTCGCCGACAGGGCTTACTCTGAAGCAATCAGACTCGCGCCCAAAAATCGCGCAGCATACGCCGGCCGGCTTCGTGTGGCATTAGCGTCCGACCAGACAACTGAAGCCCAAACTATAGCGGGGGAGATTGTGAAGATTTGGCCCGACGACGCGGCAGCGCGAAATCAGGATGATTATCTGCGGTTGCTGCTGGGCGCATCGGGCGAGCAAGCCGAAGCGGCAGAGCGACAAGCTCAAATTCTTGTCGCACAGGAACCATGGAACTGGTCAGCCCGTGCAACACTTGGACTGGCGCGGCTTCGCCTGGGCCGAAACGCGGATGCCCTGGCGGTATTCCGTAAGGTGCGAGTGACTGGCGCCGAACCGCCGGGCGTGCTCGCAGTGCGCACGGCAATTCTTGCGGTAAACGGTTACGAAGAAAGTGCCCGGGGCGACGCGCATAATCTGGGAGCAGAACACCTCTTGCCTGAGGAACGCGCTCTCATCGCTCCGTTGCTGCAATGAAGGCGACGACCGCTTCAACCCTTTAACGCTTCAGATTTGCGATTGACGTTGGTCCGCATTTTTTGTTAGTCTCCCAGGCATGCGACGACTAGCGGTTGAAATCGTGATTATTGCGGCCGTGATTTTCTTTGGCTGGAACAAACCTTTCAAAGATTGGGCGGACCAGGCGAGCACCACAATCACATCTACATTGGACGGCCTTGGGGGGGCGTTACAAAAAGACCAGGACCAATCCGTGCGCCGCTACGAAGCCCGGCCTGGACGTTCTGCTACACCGCCCCGATAGACCTGTCGCCGCAGGTTCAAAGGTCAGCAGGCGACCTGCTGTGAAACACCGCTATTCAGTTACTTCTTCAAGCTGCGTGCCGAGCACATCCACGGTCCGGTCGGTGTTAAGATCACGACCCAGCGCGATGTGAAGCCAATAGCGCTTTTCGCCTTCAACGATGAATTTTGCGAAGTCGGTCTCTCCCGGCGCGCACTTTCCCGTCTGCGCGATCACGTCAATCATCAGATTCCAAGTCCGCGCCTGTCCCATTTCAGCCAGCGCGCGCGCAATTGCTTCTTTCTGTTCCTTCGTCCAGGCGGCATTCGCACCAACTCTGACCAGTCGAGCGACGTCTCCGCGGTTTAATACGGGGCGCAACTTGGTTTCGTCAACGATCCGCTGCGCCACCGTTGTAGCTTCACTGGCGGAGATGACGCCTGATGACGGAGGAGCCGCGATCGTGTCGTTCTTAAGCGCCGCTTTCAAAGCTGCGGCGATAACGGGAACATTTCTGGTGTTGAGATTGAGGATGCCAGCGCGCGGATAGCTGTGCAGGATGGAATTATAAGTAAAAAAATCGAGAATCGCTTTGTCATTGCTCGTTTCCGTAACAAAATTCAGCGGTTGAAAACCATTTGCGGTATCAAGCCCGTAGCCGAACTCTCCCACGTTGCTGAATGGATGGTTGAGCACCATGGGGACGGCCGGAGGGCGCGGTTTGGTGCTTCCCGTGTTTGGGTCAATTATCCAGGCGTAAGGGTCCTTATCTACGTCGTAACCAGGACTACTTGGATTATTCTCATTCTCCCAGCCGAGGACGAATCCTCCGCCATATTCAATGATCGTGGTGTGGCTGCCCGTTGCTGGGTCCCGTTCGTTTGTATCGCCGGAGTCGTCGTACTGATCGATCAATGACGCAGCGACAGACAGGGTCCGTGCAACGCGCCCCAAGTTGGTATCGTTGGAAAAAGCATCCCAGCCGGGATTGGCTACGTTCAAGGCGTAGTGCA
>WNGG01002382.1_pt1 | contig 21264 bp, 20 predicted proteins | sample 5400661 | NCBI WGS metagenome assembly WNGG01 (sample SAMN13153372, study PRJNA577476) | soil metagenome | isolation source: 100 cm soil or saprolite under Garry oak tree replicate 1 | place: USA:California | collected 2016-06-15
CAAAGCGACGACGCAATCCAATCTTCCCAAGCTATGGATTGCTTCGCGGAGTTTATCATCGGGCGCGCATTCGCGCGACCCGTTGGCTCGCAATGACGATCTCAATCAAGCCGTTCTTGAAACAACGTGACTTGTCTGTTCGACGATCGATTCTTCGACATCGCGGAGCTGATCCTTGCCGAAGAACATTTCGTTGCCGACGAAGAACGTGGGCGAACCAAATGCTCCGCGGTTGACCGCGTCGGTTGTCAGCTCGATAAGCCTTTTCTTGACGTCATCCTGCTGTGCGCGCGCAATCAGCTTTTCGATATCGATTCCGGAAGAGATAAATGCGCTTCGAAACACCTCAAGGTCGTCCATTTTCTTCGGTTCCTCCCACATATGATGGTAGGCGGCGCGGAAGTACGGATCGAACACGCCCTCGAACCGGGCGGCGACGGCGCCCCGCATCAGCATCAGCGTGTTGACCGGGAAGAACGGATTTTGGCGGAATTTTGTGATGCTGTGGCGACGAATAAAGCGTTGGGTTTCCAGCGCCTGATACTCGGGCTTGTTCTTGATTCCGCGAAGCGACTCGGCCGGCGACATATTGTTGGTCGCCTTGTAGATGCCGCCGAGCAGCACCGGAACATATTCGAACTTCACGCCGGTGCGCCGTTCGATCGCCGGCAACGCCAGTTCCGCCAGGTACGCATTCGGGCTGCCGAAATCGAACTGAAATTCAACTTTCAGGGGACTAACCACCGGCTTCTCCTCGGGCGCGCGCGTTGTTTTCGGGGGCTGGTGGAAACGACCAGCAGCCGCGCCTCAGCTATAGATTGTTAATACAGTTCTAAAAACGAACTGTCAATAAAAGCCCGTTTCTGATAGTTTATTCGAACAATAAGGGCTGCTCGGGTGATTGTTTCGCGTTGAGTACCTATTTAGAATGGCTGCTACGGTCGGGGTTCCCGGGTTCGATTCGACGTGCCGTGCTGATTGGAGAGAGCAGGAATGAAGTGGGATGCCCTGGAGGAAGAACCATGTTCGCTGGCCCGCACCATAGGTGTGATTGGCGATCGCTGGAGCCTTCTGATCTTGCGGGAATGCTTCCTGCGAACACGGCGGTTTGAGGGATTTCAGTCCGCGCTCGGAATCACGCGCCACCTGCTCGCCGAACGGCTTAAGAAGCTGGTCCGGCAGGGCGTGCTGCGTCGCATTCCCTACCAGGAATCGCCCAAACGGCACGAGTACATCCTCACTCAAAAGGGCCTCGATCTCTATCCTGTCATGATGGCGCTGGTGCATTGGGGCGATACCCACATGGTCGACGAGCGTGGTCGGCCGCTGCTGCATGAGCATCGCAAGTGCGGGAAGACGTTCGACCCCGTGATGATATGCTCTGAATGCGGCGAACCGCTGCTGGCCAAAGAAGTCCATACCCACCCCGGTCCCGGCGCACGCTCGGCTTCAGCAAAGCTGCCACCTCCCGACAAGCCGGCGAAACCGAAGAGGCGCAAGCAGGCGGCGGCCTGAAGAATGCATCTCGGGAGGCGCGCGCGCCGTGCCGCGACAGCCGATCGTACGGTGATTTCCGCGTCCTCACGCCGTCGACCTCACGCATGACGAATAATGGCCGGCGAAGCGGCGGCGTATTTCCATCTTCTGGATCTTGCCGTGGGGCGTGAGAGCGCTCGTCTCACCCAGACTCCCCAATATCTCGTCATTGTGCTGTCCGACGGATGGTCCTTTGGTGGGCGCGATCTTGAATCTGACGCCGGTGGCGATAAGTAGCGGGTGGTAGTAGCGGGCTGTTACACAAAGGGAGCTGGGTTGGTGGAGCACCGCTCGAACTCTGGATGTTGCGCTGCACACATGAGATCCGGCCGGCGAACCTTCGACCAAATCGAGTTGCGGCTCTCTGCGTGCTGCGAGTTTCCGCGAGGCGGCCATTTTCGAGTTCAAACCGGATCCTTGGGCCGTTCCGTGACACGCGTCATCGATGAACAATCCAAAGGCTTCGGACCTTTGGACTCCTCCTTTGCGCCGGTAGCCAAGAAGTGTAGGCTGAGGCCGATCGGCGGCGCTAAAGAACCGCACGGGACGTCTGGGATGCGAACGCTGGAGGGATGTTCGGTTGGATGGCGCAGCCGTCCTCATGACAAGTGTGACAGGTATTCTACTCGATAAAGGCGCCCGCCGTCCGGGTGCCTTTGGCGGTTTGAAGTTGCACTTTGCGTGATGAAAACGGCAATTGCGACAAGCAGCCCGCATTCCGGTGATTGATCACGAGGCCTGTTAACGTTCGGGTCTCGAACTTTGTCACCTCGGAGGAGCCGGGATGGACCAACGAGAAGTGCTGGCCGCGTGGGAGAAGTTCGTCGAGCGCGGAGCTTTATCGTCCGATTTGAGATCGTCGGTCGCAGCATCCTGGCAGAGATCCAAAAACCATCGGGTCACGATCGACCGCGCGCGGGCGCCGCTTGTTGCAGACGCCGAGCTGTTTCGTCACCGCTCCAAGCACGCTTCACTTCGTCATGCCGCCCGCTGCGCGCTCGATAATTCGAAAACGTTCCTGAGCGATGCGAATTCAATCATGATCCTCACCGATCCCACCGGATTGATCATCGATACCCAGGGAGATGACAGGGTCATTGACGCCGGTCGGTCGGTTCATCTGGAACATGGGGGACGCTGGAGCGAGGCCGACATCGGCACCAACGCCATCGGCGCTGCGATAGCGGAATCAAAACCCGTCCAAATCCATGGCACTGAGCACTTTTGCTCGAAGGTGCAGCGATGGACCTGTGCTGCCGTTCCGGTTCACGATCCTACCGATGGCGAACTGCTTGGCGTGGTGGATATCTCGGGCCCGGCCAGCACCTTTAATCCGCAGAGCCTCGCTTTGGCTGTCTCCGTCGGTCATCACGTGGAAAGCGTGTTGGCGCAATCGGTCCGACAAGACCGCGAAAAGCTGCTGTGCCACTTTCTCGCCAAGAGAGCGCTGTGGATGAGCGACGAATACATTGTGCTTGACCGTCGAGGCGCGGTCCTCCACGCCACCGAGCGCGCTCTGAGCGCTCTTCAGAATAGCCAACCCGGCACTGACGGCGATGCGCCAACCCGCTTTTTAAAGACACTTGCCTTCGATGAGTGGCCGGTCAAATTGAAAGAACTGCTTCCGAACGCGAGTTTCGATCTCGTCGAGAACGAAACCTCAGGCATCGGCGCTATATTGGTGCTGCATGCAAGGCGGCGCTTGTCGGTCGTCGATCGCGATGTTCAGAAGTTGAAACCCGCATTTGAACGCCGCGAGACCGCGAGTTCGTCGCGCCCTCGGAACGATCTGACGCCGGGACCTCAGCACCCCCAGGACAACGTTGGCAGCGCGACCTCCAGCTTCATCGCCCGCGATCCGACAGTGCGGGCCATTGTCCGTCAGGTCGAGACTGCGTCAGCACGCAAGATGCCGATCCTCATCCGCGGTGAGACCGGTACCGGCAAGGAACAACTCGCCCGCCACGCCCATGCCGCCAGCGGACGGACCGGCGCCTTTGTCCCCGTCAATTGCGCCGCCCTTCCCGAAAGCCTGATCGAGGCCGAGCTCTTCGGTTACGCTGACGGCGCGTTCACCGGCGCGCGGCGCGGTGGCGCAGTCGGACTCGTCAAGGAGGCTGACGGCGGCACGCTGTTCCTTGACGAGATCGGCGACATGCCCGTGGCGCTGCAAGCCGTGCTTCTGCGCCTGCTTGACGACTGGACGGTGCGCCCCGTTGGCGGCGTCAGAGCCAAGGTCGATGTCTTCCTGGTCTCCGCTACCAACGCTAGCCTCGACAAGGCCATCGCCGAGGGCCGCTTCCGCTCCGACCTGCTCTATCGCCTCAATACCCTGGAGGTGACGCTGCCGAGACTCCGTGATCGCAGCGACTTCGAGGCCATCGTTCACCATCTGCTAGGCGCTATCGATCCAAATTGCGAAATCACACCGGCGACGATCGCTCGTCTCGCCGCGCGTCCTTGGCCCGGCAACATCCGCGAGCTGCGCAATATGCTGGCACGCTTCACCCTCGCCAACGCCGACGGCTTCATCGACGAGGCCGGCGTGGAAGCCGTGATCGACCAGGCCCCGCTTACGACGCCTGGATCACTGCACGACATCCAGCGGGCTCGAATCCTTGTGGTCTATGCCGAAACCGCTGGAAACATCAGCGAAACTGCGCGACGTCTCGGTGTCTCACGAAATACGATCTATCGGGCACTTGGACAAACAAAGCCAAGATGACCAGCACAAGATGACCTGCAGGCGCGCTGCACCCGCCGCGTAAAATGTTCCCTGGGGCGCGCGCGTGTCCAGAATATTCGTTTGTCCTCTTGTCTCCGATCATTTCCAACGCTCGCCGTTGTCTCCTATCAAAGTAACTCGGCGCCGCCACCCCGGGCCGGTCCCGCCGTTGGATCATAGTCGTCCGGCTTCTTGGCGATCAGCGTTTGCGTCGTCAGGATCAGGCCGGCGATGGAGGCGGCATTGCGAACCGCGCTGTAGCAGACCTTGACCGGATCGATGATGCCGGCCTTGACGAGATCGACCGATGCGCCGTTACGTGCATCGAGGCCGTGGCCATTCTTGCCTTGAGCGACCTTCGTCACCTCTGTTTCACCGTTCAGGCCGGCATTGGCGGCAATATAGAAAAACGGACGGCTCAACGCGCGTTGAAGCAGCTCCGCCCCTTGTTTGGCACCGCCTTTCAATCCATCGATCATGCCGTCGAGCTGCGGCGCTACTCTGAGCAGCGCGACGCCGCCACCCGGCACGATACCCTCCTCGATCGCCGCACGGGTCGCATTGATCGCGTCCTCGATCAGCTGGGTGCGGCGCTTCTGCTCGACCGGCGTCGCGCCACCCGCAAGGATCATGGCGGTGCCACCGGACAGCTTGGCGATCCGCTCCTGGAATTTGTCGCGTTCGATATTTTCAGGGGCCGCATCGTATTGGCGCATGACCTGCTCGCGGCGGGCGGCGATTTTCTTTTGATCGCCACCTCCCGCCGTGATCAGCGTCTTCGAGGCCGATATCCGCACCTGGCGCGCGGAGCCGAGATCGTGCAATTCGGCCTTTTCGAGCTTGCCGCCGAGATCGACCGAAATCACGCGGCCTCCGGTGGTAATCGCGATATCCTCGAGCATCGCCTTGCGCCAATGGCCAAACTCCGGCGGATGGATCGCGGCAACCGTGAAATTGGTTTTCTCCCGGCGCGCCAGCAGTTGCATGATCACCGGCGGCGCCACTTCTTCGGCGATGATCAGCAAGGGCCGGCCGCTCTTCTCAATGAGCGAGATCACACCGGCCAACTGCTCGCCGGTCTGAATTTTGTGATCCGTCATGAGGATGAATGGGTTGTCGAGAACCACCTGCATTTTCTCCACATCCGTAACCATGTGATGCGAGAGATAACCGCGCTCAAAGGCCATGCCTTCGATGACCTCCAACGTCGTTTCGACCGTATTGCCAAATTCGACCGCGACAATCCCGTGATTGCCGGCTCGCTCAAAGGCTTCGGCTACCATTTCTCCAAGCGCCGCATCATTGGCGGCAATGCTCGCAACTGCACGCAGACCGGCCGAGCCCTGCAGAGCCTTGGCCGAGCGTTTCAGCGCCGCGATGGTCTCGGTGACCGCCAGTTCGAGCCCCTCGACCAATTCTACCGGATTAGCTCCCGCGGCGAGACACTTCAGGCCGTCCTGCACAAGCACGTCGGCCAGCACCGTGGCGGTGGTGGTGCCGTCGCCCGCAACGTCATTGGTCTGCTTTGAAACTTCGCGCAGCACCTGCGCGCCCATATTCTCGAACGGGCATTCAAGCTCGATTTCGCTGGCGATGCTGACGCCATCGCGCGACACGATCGGTGTGCCGATCGGCCGGTCCATGATCGCGTTCATTCCCTTTGGACCAAGCGTGCCGCGCACGGCTCTGGCGAGTTTGGCGACGCCCCTGCCCAGCGCCGCCCGCGCGGCTTCATCATGCAGCATGATTTTCGGCATTTGGATGTCCTCACCTTTTCTGAAGCGTTGTCTACCTGGAGCCTTTCACGATCCGGCACTCCGGTGTTAGGGCACGTGCTGCGAGTCCGGCGTTTTCGACGAAGCTTTCGATGTTGGCACGAAGGGCGTTTCGAGATCGAAGCGCACGGAAAGCAGACCGCGGCAGAGAGCGCTATTGAACTCGGCATTGACGCCGACGCGCCGCAAGCCCGAGATGTAGGCCGATAAATTGCCGGCCTTCAGACGCGCTCCGTCCGCGTCGATGAACGCAAGCGCGTCGGCACGCAGCGGCCCAACGACGGCACGCCGTTCACGATAGCGCCGCACCAAATTTGCGCCCTCGTCATCGACTGGTAGACAGTCGAGCTCCATCAACGTCAGGCTGACGATCGTCTCCGGCGGGCAGCCCACGGCGGCAAGATGGTGGAGCACTGCCACCTGACGGCGCTGGAACGCCTTCACCAGGAACGTCCGGCGTAACTCATCCAGACTTCCGTCAGCTTCCACACCGAAGGTCTCCTGAAAGGAAAGACCTTTGGCAAGACCGGCATTGATCTTATCGGCATACATGTGCTCGCCGAGCACGACGCTAACGCCTTCGACCCAGTCCAGCGTACTCACAGCCCGGCGCATATCGTCCGCCATCAGGAACGAGAAATTGGCAGCGCACCAATAGGTCGGCAGCCGAAATTCGATGTAGACCCGGTTTTCCGGATCCACATCGGCCTTCGTGACGAAGTTCAGGTCGGTAACGGACTCATCGAGCTCCGGGTCTGTCACACCTTGCAGGCATGCCCAAACTTCGGCTTGCCTCTCCTGGACCTGCCTGTTTCGCCATTGTTCGTTCTGTTCGGCGTGACCGGTCATGTCGATCACCGCGGAGCGTGGACGGCTTCGGGCAAGTGAGCATAGCCGCCACCTGCCTTGATCTTGTTCTTCTGGGCCTCGACATCGATGCCGTAGAGGCGCGCAGCATTGAGGCCGAGAATCTTGGCTTTCGTTTCCATCGACAGCACCGAACCGGTCTCCTTGGTGACATCGGCCGGAATCTCGAACGCCATGAACTTGTCGATCAGCCATTTCGGCGTCCAGATGCCGTAGTCGCTACCGTAAAGGATCTTGTCTGGCCCGACCCAGAACAAGAGCTCGGAAATGACATGGGCGAAATACCCCGGACGCGTATGGATGAATGGCAACGCCACCGCGAGACCGGCATAGACATTGGTTTCCTGGGTCGCGATCCAGCAGAAGTCGTCCAGTCGCGGCAGGCCGCAATGCTCGACAATGAAGTTCAAATCCTGGAACGACGTAGCAACGTCATCGACGTCGGCCACATCGAACGCATCGCGGTTAAGCGGAATAATGGTCGGCCCCTTGTGGACATGGATATTCTTGATTCCGAGCTTTTGTGCCGCCTCGAGATATTTGTACGACGCCTTGTCGCTCAGCTTGTAGCCCTTGGATTCGCCGCGCCATTCCGCGGTGTAGAGCTTGACGCCCTTTAGTTTGTGCTTTTCCGACAGGGCATGCAAATCTTCCAGGCCTTTGTTGCCGTCGCGCGGATCGAAGGCGCCGTTCAGGATGAAACGATCCGGATGGGTCTTCTTCATTGCCGAATTGCGCTCGGTCGTGTTGAAACCGTTCTTGTAGAAATCCGTGAGATAGGTCGGCTGCAGAATCGCCATGTCGTCATAGCCGGTCACGAACAGATCTTCGAACATCGTCTTTGCATCATATTTTTCAAACTTTTCTTTTTCCCACTTCTCCGATGGCGGACTAAGGTTCGAGTGGTACGCATAGAAGCATTCGATGAATTGCTTGCCGTGGATATTCTTCTGGTTTGCCGGGCTGCCATCCCAAAAATGGGTATGCCCATCGATGACGAAAATTTCTTCACCCTTGGCTGTCCTGTACATGGCGTTCTCCTGCTCCCGCTCGGATTGAGTGTTATGAGGCTCGCCGTTGGCGTAGCCGGATTGGCTTGGCCGGCACCCATGCCGGCCAGCGTCGTTCGCAGCAATCTTCAAACGATGTATTTCATCATCTCGTTCATGTCGCCGAACAGCATGACGGTGTTGTCATCCGTCATGACCATGCGGCCGTAATGCGTCGAGGTGGAAATTTCGAAGAGATGCGGGGTCATCACCCGACCCAGCTCCTCCGAAATCTCGTCCATCTTGAATTCCATTTTGCCGTCGCCATCGATGCGGATCATGGCGGGCATGTACGTCACCCTGATATGATCGTGGCGGCTCATAACGTCGGCAATAGCGCGCGCCTCGACGCTGTCGTTCATCGTGACTCCACATTGATGCGACACCGTGTCTTCGAATGTGATGTCTTTCATCGATTTGAAGATGTTGTCATTTTCGTGCAGCATGTCGATCTCCTGAAGGGTTGAGTAAAAAGACGTCGGGTCGGCTACGATGAGAGATTGGCTGGTACCTTCAGGCCAAGCTCGGCGGCGATAGCCTTGATGCGGTTCTTCGCGTGCACCAGGGCGTCGCCGAATGTCGCGATCTTGACGCGTGGCTGCGACCAGATCGGCTGCAGATGATTGGAGGCCTCAAGTGCGAGGTCGGCGTGTTTTACGAGCCACTTGTTGAACAGCGCAACGTTCTGTGCTCCGTAAGTCGGATCGGTACCAAGGATGTGAAACAGCTCGACGGTGTTGGCGAGATTGCGCTCATAATCCGCCTCCGCCGCGGAGACGACGGCCGGGGTGATGAAATCGTTCTGCGCCGAGGCTGCCTGCATCAGGAACCCGGAGCGGAACAGCTCGCCAACCAGCGGCTCAAATACCACGTTGGTCGCGAAATATTGCTCCAGGTAATCGTTTGAACCCATGATCGATTCAATTGACTTGCGGACGCCCTGCCAGACCGGATCCTCCAGCCAGTGCTGCTTGCCAGCGGCAATGTCGAAGCCCGGAAGGTCGAGACCGATTTCACTCAGATAGAGCGTGATATCCTGCGCGAAGCGCAGCTTGTAGGAAGAGTTTGTGAGGATCGCGTTGTTGACCATCTGGGTATAGCCGTAGCGCTGCGCCTGCATGGTTGAAGTGCCAAGACCAAATTCGGCGTGTTTGTACGCGCCGAGATGGTTCTGCAATATCTTCACCCAGGCTGCGTCGAAGCGAGCCGGCGCGCCGGATTTTCGGCCGTTCTCAATGGTGTTCTGCACCATGCCGCAAATCGTCGACTGGCGCTGGTAATGCGTACGCTCCCATTCCTGGTCGACGGCGCGGAATTTATGCCAATTGGAGCTTTTTGCCGCTGTCCAATCCTTGCAGTATGTCGGCGTCCCATCGGGGAAGGAGATGATCCAATCCTGCAGGAGATAGCGCTCGGGATCGGGCTGAACGTCGACCGTCATGTCTTCGTAGTGTGTCGCTTTGCGACCCTTGGGCTCGAAGTAATTGTACTTGCGGCTGTCGGAGCCCGGAAATGTCGCGGCTCCCGCGGCCCCGGATTTCACGAATGCCGGCTTTGTGGCCGCTCTGCTCGATTGTGCGCTCATTGCTAACTCCCTTTTGCTATTTTCTCTTGCGACGAACTTCGAACGCCGTCATCGCACCGCCGGCGTAAACTTGTCGAAATAGATATGGTCGGGTTCGACGCCATTCATTTGCAGAATCGGCAGCACGGCATCGATCATCGGTGTCGGTCCGCAAGCGTAGGCGTCGATCGCACCGGTCATTTTCTCTTCGCGCAAATGGCGCAGGACGACCTCGTGGACGAATCCGGTCTCCCCGTCCCACTTGTCATCCGCCTCCGCATGCGACAACGCCGGTACAAATTTGAAGTCCTTCAGCTGCGCCGCGATTGCTGCGAGTTCCTCGAGATAGAAGAGATCGGCGCGCGCGCGGGCCCCGTAGAAAAACCGCACCGGCCTTTGTTCCTTGCTCGCGATGTGATCCGCCAGGATCGACCAAAGCGGCGACATGCCCGAGCCGCCACCGATCAACAGCATCGGGCCGGGCCTCTCCTCCCGCCGGAAGCAGGTGCCATAAGGCCCCTTCGCAGTGACGGCGTCGCCGACGCCCAATTGTCCATCGAGCAGGGACGAAAACGCCCCATTAGGATATTTCTTGATGATGAAGCGCAGGTTTGTGCTTTCGCTGGGCGCGTTCGCCATCGAAAACGCGCGGGTGATGGCGCCATCCTGAAGCGTCAGGTCGACATATTGGCCGGCCCAGAATTTCAGCGGCTTCTCGATTTCGATTTCCAGCAATCTGATGTCTGCCGTCAACGCGCTGATCTTTGCGACGCGACCGGCAAACGCCTTTACCGCGATCGAACGGCTGAGCAGGTCCTCATCGTAGTTGAGCAGTTCGAAACTGACATCGCTGTAGGCGTGCGTGCGGCACAGCAGCACGTGGTTGGTTTCGCTCTCATAATCCGGCAAGGCGAACGTCGAATACTTCAGCAGCTCGATGTCACCGTCAATCAGTTTTGACTTGCAACTGCCACATTGTCCTTCCTTGCAACCATGCATAAGCGAGATGCCCTGGCGAAACGCCGCGTTAAGAACGGTTTCGCCCTCTTCCACTTCCATCTCGATGCCCACCGGCTCGAACCGAACCCTGTGGACCTGCGCTTCTGTCATCGTCTCAACCTTGTCGTATTCTTGATGGGGCGGAATTGTCGGAGCGCTATCCGAGGGATGGGGGCCGCCGAGGCCGCCCCCATCCGGTTGTTATGCTCAATGGCAGGGATTGACCTTGAAGCCCTTGCGATAGTCAGCCACCGCGACCTCACGCTCTATCGGCGAGAGCGCCCGGAATCCGCGGAGCGGGCTGCCAAGCTGGTGTCCGCGCACGTGATCGAGCGTCCACATGTCCTTGGCCTCGAAGCGCAGATGCGGCTGTGCAACCAGGGTTTTGCCGTCGGGTCGCACGAACCCGAGATCCTTGATCGCGTCGGCGATGTCCCAGCCGTGATAGCAGTCTTCCCATTCGCGGCGACCGCTGAAGCGGCCCATTGCCGGCGTGGCGCGGCCTTCATACTCGGCGGCAAACGCCACCTTGTGGGTCCAGCGGCACCCTTCCGAGCAATAGGTGTACATCTTGCCGTCAACTTCATCGCAGACGAAGTCTTCGCGTATCAGGCACGGAACCATGCAGCTCCAGCAACGATGCGGGTATGAATAGCCCACCTCGCTGTTGAAGAGGATGTTGGTTTCGCCGGGAACGCTCAGCTTCGCATGCCATTTCCAGAAGTCGCCGAATTCGGCGTACCAACCTGGATACTTGTGCTCGAACCACTCGAAGTCCTTTTCGGTCTGGGCTTCGATGCGCCAGAAGTTCGCCGACCAGCCGACCGTGAAGAATTGCGCGGTCTTGTGGACGTAGTTCTTCTTGACGATGCGATCCCAGGCCGCGGCGACGTCGTCGTGATGGATCTTGATGCCGTACTTCTCGAGCGGCAGCATGTAGGTCCGATAATAGTCTTCGTAAATCCAGCGATGCCAGAGCTCGGCATAGGATTCCTTGTTCTTGTCGCGATTGGTCGTGCCGTATTCGATGAAGGTCCCGATCGCGGCATCGACAATCGCGTGATTCTGCCAGAAGGCATATTTCAGATCGCGTTCCAGCAACTGATGGTTCGACGGATCGTTGATCATGGCCATCAACATCGAATGACCGTTGCCGATGTGGCGGGATTCATCCGACTGCACCGACAGGAACACCGTCGGCAGGGCATAGTCGCCGTTGCGCGCCGCTTCCGACGGCATCGCCACAAACAGCGTATTCGTGAATGCCGTTTCCGCAACCACCGTCAGATAAACGTTGGCGGCAGTGATGGCGTCACCGGTCAGGAAGCCTTCGGCGAACTGACGGCCGATTGTGGTGGCATAGCATTTGCCGAACGCGGCTTCGGTAATATCGAACCCGGCGGGATCGATATAGTTCTCCATGTACCATTTCTTGAGGTTCATCTGGATCGTCGAGTGGCGGAACTCATCGACCATCTGCATGGTGAATCCGGTGCGCAGTTCCTCGCCCGGCGCCAGCCGACCGACCATCGCCATCGAGCGCGCCGCCGAGATTTCCGGGAACGGGATGATCGCCAGGAACAGCTTCATCCACTCGACCCAGCGGGGCTCGACGTTGCGGAACATGTCGCCGCGCAACGCCGCATCCAGCGCGCCGTAAACGCGGTTGTCTTTTTCTTCCTGCATCGGGAAATACGAGCGCAGCACCTGTTTCATCGGGTCGCGCGGCGTCTTCGAGATTTTGTAATCGGTCGGAAAGGTCATCGCCTCCTGCACGTAGCTTGGCGTCCAGCCAAGGTCCGCGACACGGCTTGCCGCTTCGCCAATGCTTATTCCTTTCTGGGCCGTTATTTTGTTCAGTGTCAGACTTGCAGTCATTTCCATCTCCTTTGAACGTTGCGTTAGCTTTTGCATTCTCGCTTAGTCGTCGGGTCAAAACTCCTGGTCTCCTGAGCGCATTCTCGAAATTCACATCAGCGAAAACAAACTTTGAGTTCGGTAAATGTACTTTGATTTGCGGAATCGCAGTTTCAGTTCAGGCCGGTTTGACGGTGCTGACCGTCTCGCCACCTCCGTTGGTTCGGTTGATAAGTGGCTTGCCTTCAGCGATGAATTTCGCCGAAAGGACGAAGGTGCCAATTGCGAAATCCTTGCCGTGCCGGGCGATCATTGCCTCGGCGATCTCGGCCACTTGAACGAAGAAGGCGTCTTTCGACCTTTCTTCCTCACTCAATTCCAGTTGCTGAGGCGGCGCGGTTTGCGCAACATTTCCCGCAGCCTTGATTTCGATCCTGGTCATCACGAGTGTCCCGAGCGTTGGTGTTCATTGGTCGACGGACCGCTTTCAAATTCCAGCAACGACGCATTGAGCCATTCGCGTTCGGCCACCAGGCGCTGATGCTCCTCCTGCAGCGTCCGCAGACGCGTAGTCGCCCTTTCCAGTTCGGCCTGCGCTCCGGCTCCGGCATCTCCCTGCGCAACATCGCGCCGGGCGCATTCGAGTTCGATTTCTGCCCCGCCGCGTGCACTTTCGTTTCTCAGCTGCATCTCATTGTTCCTGATCATGCCTTCGATCAGCTTGTGCCGCGCGAGCATTCGCTCCCGAGCGCGCTCAAGTTCGGCCGCTTCCTCGGCGGTAATTTGTGGTCCGCGCCCGCTGGCGTTTGTCACTCGCATTCCTCGCGTTCGACATTCCGGAATGAAGCTGAGCATCTTGCGGCGAATTTCCTACGGAATCAGAACAGCGCGCCCATGGATGTGGCCATGGTGCAGATCATGCAGTGCATCGTTGGCCTGGCTGAGCCTGTATTCCCTGGTATGGAGTTTGACGAGGCCGCGGTCCGCGAGCGCCATCAGTTCGACCAGTTCGGCATAAGTGCCAACCAGATTGCCGACGATGGTCTTTTCCGTCGTGATCATGTCGATGGTCGGAAGCTCGATCTTGCCGCCATAACCCACGATGTAATAGTAACCGCCGTTCGCCGTCATCGACAGGCCCTTGGCAATCGCGTCGCCCTCGCCGACGAAATCGATTACGGCTTCGGCGCCACGCCCACTGGTCAACGCCAGCACGGCTTCGACTTCGTTGCCGTCGGCTTTCACGACATGGTGCGCACCGCACTCCTTGGCGAGGTCGAGAGACTTGGCGGCGCGGTCGATCACGATGATTTCCGCCGCACAGAGTGCTGCGAGAACCTGGATGCCAATATGGCCAAGTCCGCCGGCGCCAATCACCGCGACATATTCTCCGGGCAGCAGATGGCGGGATGCTTTCTTGGCGGCGCGATAGGCCGTCAGCCCGGCGTCGGTGTATGGCGCGACATCTTTCGGCGCCAGCGACTTGGGTAACTTGATGAGAGAGCGCTGGCCCGTGAGCAGGTATTGCGCGTAACCGCCGTTAGCGTTGATGCCAGGAAACGCACTATCCAATGCGTGCATGTCATCGCCGCGCCGGCAGGCAAGACAATGTCCGCTCGTCACCAAAGGATGACAAATGACGCTGTCGCCAACCTTGACACCCTCGACGCCGGGCCCGATCGCCTCGACCCAACCGGCATTTTCGTGCCCCATGATGTACGGAAGTTTGACGTCAACCTTGCTGCGCCAAATGCCTTCGACAATATGCAGGTCCGTGCGACAGACGCCCGCACCGCCAATGCGCACGATCACGTCCATCGGCCGCGAAATCTTCGGGTCTGTCACATCCTCGTATTTGACAAACTCTTTTGCCGTTAGCTTTTCGTCAAACGCATGGAGCACCGCGGCTTTCATTTATTTATCTCTCCCCCTGGTGTTTTTTATTTTGTGGTCATGGCGCCTGCGCCACCACCTCACCAAGGAGTGAGCAAGGGCTGTGCCAAGCCCTTAACAAGCTGATCTTTCTGGCGTTCTCTGCATCTCTTCGAGTTTGCTTCGATCCGCATCGGAGCACACCTGACGGCGTTACTGTTCCGGGACGGAACACTTCGAGGACGGCAACAGCGATTACCGAGGAATTTGGATTTTTGATTATTTGATCTATGATCGGCAAAAGCGCGGGCACGCGAAGAAGACCTGAACCAGGCTAATATCAAGAGGCAATTGCCGAACAGCAGTTGCGGGAGGATCGATGATGCTGCCTGCCAGGCGCGTCGAGAATGCATGGATGACGCTTGAGCAGCGCGGAGCGCCGCCGACGGAACTGCTGTCGGCCGATATCTACGATAGCTGGATGCGCTGCATTTCGTTCGGCCTCGACACGCTGCGCCCGCCTTCACCCGAATTCGTTAGCCCTGCCATCCTGCGCCAGGAGCAACAGCGTTGTTCGCTCGTCCGTGGCCTCGCGCTCGCGGAGATGCACACGCTGCATCAGCAGATCGCCGGCTCCAATTTCATGATCGCCTTTGCGAACGCAGATGGCTTGCTGCTCGACATAATTTCCGACCCGAGCTTCAGCGACGCTTCGAACGCAGCAAGCATTCGGCCGGGTACCGTCTGGACGGAGAGTATTTGCGGTACTAACGGCCTTGGCACGGCGGCGCATCTCAAACGCGCGATTGTCGTGCATGGGCGCGATCATTTCTTTTCCCGCTACAACAATCTTACCTGTGTCGCAGCGCCGATCTTCGCGCCCGACGGCGAATTGGCCGGAATATTGGATGCTTCGTCGGATTGCATGTCCAGGCAGGCTCACACCCAGGCGCTCGTCGCCATGGCGGCGACCCAGATCGAGAATGGGCTGTTCCGCGAACATCATCGCGGAAATATCCTGATCGCGTTCCACAACCGCGGCGAATATTTGCACACGCTGAACGCAGGCCTGCTGGCCGTCGATAACGAGGGCAGGATACTGGCGGCGAACAGGGCCGCGAGCATCTTGCTGCACGGCTTGCCGGCCTCACCGGGCCGCCGCTTCGCTGACGTCTTTCGTACGAAATTCAGTACGTTTGTCGATGAGGGCCGGCGCAAGGAACGCCAGCACCTCGAGGACGACGTCGGAAGCCAGTTTGTCTCGACCATCGAGAACACGCGTCAGTTCCCAATGATTCAAGGAGTTTCCAGACCCCGGCCGCCGCCACCTAAAGAAGTCGCCCCGCAATTCGTATCCGCTGATCCGACCATCGCGGGAGTTGTGCGGCGGGTTGAGAGCGCGGCGGCACGCAAGATGCCGATCCTCATTCGCGGCGAGACTGGTACCGGCAAGGAACAACTCGCCCGCCATGCCCATGCCGCCAGCGGGCGGGCCGGCGCCTTCGTCCCAGTCAATTGCGCGGCGCTCCCCGATAGCCTGATCGAAGCAGAGCTGTTCGGCTATGCCGAGGGCGCTTTCACCGGCGCCAGGAAAGGCGGCTCCGGAGGACTATTCAAAGAGGCGGACGGCGGCACCCTGTTCCTCGACGAAATCGGCGACATGCCGGTGACGCTGCAAGCCGTCCTATTGCGCTTTCTGGACGATTGGACTGTCCGGCCGGTCGGCGGCGCCAAGCGCCAGGTCGATGTTCTCCTGGTGTCCGCCACCAACGCTGATCTCGACGAGTCAATTGCAAAGGGCCGCTTCCGGTCCGACCTGCTGTTTCGCCTCAACACGCTGGAGGTGACATTGCCGGCCTTGCGTGAACGCTCGGATTTCACCGAGATTGCGCGGCATCTGATCGAGAAGATCGATCCCTCCGCGGACCTGACACAAAGTGCGATTGATCGATTGGCGGAACTGGATTGGGATGGCAATATCCGCGAATTGCGCAACGTGCTCTCAAGGCTGTCCTTGGGCGAGCATGGAAACCTGATCGACGAGGCTGCAGTCGAATCTGTCGTTGGACATTCATTCGATGAGCCACTGCCCGGCAAAGCGCCAGGCCATCGCCGGCTTAAAAACGACTTGCACGAAATGCAGCGTGCGCATGTGCTGACGGCATATGCAGAGACGGGCAACAACATCAGCAAAACTGCGCGGCGGCTGGGCGTGTCGCGCAACACGATCTACCGCACTCTTCGTGACAAACAGAGCTGACGTGATCGCCAAAAACGAAGGCTTAAGGCGGCGCGACCTGTCCTTCACGAGAAGTGCGACATACAAGAAAATCTGATCCATGATCAGGTTCGATGGGAGGGTCGCCGTGTTTGAACCGGAAAACAGTCTCGAAGCCCTGATGCAGGCTGCCGCGAAGGACCCCGATGTCGTTCCTGCATTCTATCAAGCGCTGCTGGAAACCGAGATTTATGTTCTGACGCCTGAAGCGCCAATGAAACCTGGCCGCCGCCGCTCGCTCAAATTCCAGGAGAAGATCAACATCGCCACGGTCGAATTCAAGGGCATGAAGTGGCACCCCGCCTTCACGTCGAAAAAGCGCATATCCGACTACGTAAAGGAGCCCGAGACCTGCCTTGGTGCCGCCGCGCGCAATCTGTTCGAAATGTTGCCCAGTTCGAATTTCTGGCTCAATCCGCTGTCGGAATGCCAGAAGCCGCTGCCCGCCTCCGAAATCGCTCTCCTGATGAACGGCAAGATTTTTGAAACATTAAAGGGGCCACCATAGGAGTCGCGTCGATCCAGACCATCGAGCTTTCTGTCGGCAACCGGCTCACCTCCCCCGGGGGCGTTCAGTACGCTCTGGTGAAATCACCGTCTTTCTTCATCAAACACGGGATGGGGCGCATTCAGGGCCGCAAATCCATATCGATGCGGATGAAATCGCCGCGATAGGTGACTTCTCCGAGATAAATAACGGTTCGATCGGCAGTCGTGAAAACCCGCCGGACTTCGGCAACGGGTGAATTCAGCGGCACCTGCAGCAGCCTTGCTGCTTCGAGGTCGGCGGTGCCGATCGTCAGCGTCTGCCGTGCACTGCTGATGGCCGGATCACGCATATCTTTCAAAATCGGAATTACCGTTTCCTTGCGAAAGCGTTTGGGCGATTTTCGGAATATCTTTTCATCCAGATAGATCGAGATCACGCAATACGGCCGCGCGTCGCGCGAGTGCACGCGCCGCATATAGACATAATGCGCCGCCGCCTTGCCGTCTTCGGGCAGCAGCGGCGCGTCGGTGCGGCTTTCCGAAATGTTGATGATCTCCGGCGATGTGTCGCGGTAGACCTCGGCGAGGTCGGACAGCGTGGTCTCGACCTTGAGCCAGCGATCCTGCTTCAATGTGCCGGTGATAAAGGTGCCGCGGCCCTGCCGGGCTTCGATGATTCCATCGCGGGCCAGCAAGTCGACCGCCTGGCGGATGGTGACACGGGAGACGCCGAATTCTGTAGCGAGTTCTTCATTCGCTGGCAGCCGCAGGCCCTGCGCCCATATTCCTCGGGAAATACGCTGGCGAAAGATATCAGCGATCTGGGCGTATTTCGGAACATGGCTGTCGGAAATCAAATCCATCTCACGTTCTCGGCTTTCAAATTCGGCGGTTCAGACCGCGTGGCCGGCGATCATGACATGACAAGGGCGGCGCCTCTTTCCCCGATCATCAGGCTGCTCGCATTGGTATTGGCTGACGTGATCCGCGGCATGACAGATGCATCGATCACGCGCAATCTTTCGACGCCGCGAACGCGCAACGCGGGATCGAGCACCGATTTGTCGTCGCTTCCCATCCGGCAGGTGCCGACGCAGTGAAATACCGTCCCGCCGGTGGTTCGCGCGAAATCCCAAAGGCCGGCCGGGCTGTTGACAGCCTCGCCCGGCACCATCTCGATATCCCAGAGTTCGCGAAACGATTTCTGCTGGTAGATGCCGCGCAGTATATGGAGGCCCGCGACGATCGTCTTCCGATCGATCTCCTCGGCAAAATAATTAGGTTCGATACGCGGCTGCTCGAATGGATCGGTCGAACGGATCGCAAGCTTTCCGCGCGACTCCCCATGGCATTGCCAGACCGACGCTGTGAATCCGGAATAGCGATGCAGGGGATCGCCGGGCTTGTCGACCGACAACGGCATCACGTTGAACTGAACGTCGGGACGCCCATCGACGGCGTATTCCGTGCACGCGGCGCCGCCGACCTGACCGGCTCCCGCACTTAGGGGACCACTTCCTGCGAGCAGCCATTGCAACCCCATCTTCGCTAGCCCGTACGGGCTGCGAACCTGATCGTTGAGAGATATTCGCTGCTTCAGCCGGACGATCATTCGCGCCTGATAGTGATCCTGCAGATTGCGCCCAACTTCCGGCGCGTCGGCTACCACGGGAATGCCGAGCCCGCGCAGCAGATCCGCCGGACCGACGCCGGACAGTTGCAACACCTGCGGCGACTGCAGCGCACCAGCCGACAATATGACTTCGCGGTCGGCTGCCGCGCCGAACGCCTGACCGCTCCGGATCCATTCCACGCCGGTCGCAACGTGGCCTTTGAAGACGATTTTGCTGACCTGCGCACCGGTGACGACAGTCAGGTTCGGACGATGGGCAATAGGTCGCAAAAATGCCGATGCCGAGCTGGTGCGCCAGTGCCGTCCAATGCCGAGCTGATAGGCGCCGACGCCCAGCGTGGTTGCACCATTGAAATCCGGATTGCGCGGGAGTCCGAACTCCACGCCGGCGTCCACCCACGCCGCGGAGGCGCGGTTGCCGGTGCGAAGGTCGGACACTTCGAACTCACCAAGACCACCGTGATACTGGCTTTCGCCGCCCTGGTAGCGTTCGTAACGGCGGAAATACGGCAGCAGTTCGCGATAACTCCAGCCTTTCGCGCCCAGACGTTCCCAGTCGTCGAAGTCTTCATGCTGGCCGCGAATAAAGATCAGACCATTAATGGACGACGAACCGCCCAGCACGCGGCCGCGTGGCCAGACGATCGAGCGATCGCCCGTCGTTTCGCTCGGTTCAGTCTTGAACAGCCGCGAGAAACGCTCGTTGTAAATCGTCCGGTAGTAACCGACCGGAAGCTTGAGCCAGAAATTGCGGTCGGACCCGCCGGCTTCCAGCAGCAACACCCGGCAGGATGGATCGGCGGAAAGACGGTTCGCGACCACGCAACCGGCCGATCCTGCGCCGACGATGATGTAGTCATATCCCTGCGCAGCCATGTGTTCTTCCCGACAGATCAGGCTGTCCGATATTGCTCGATCGACGACAGATCCGGCTCGATGCCGAGGCCCGCATTGTCACTCAGCGTCACCATGCCATCCCTGATATCGGCGACGGGACCGCAGAAGCGATCGCGTAACGGGTTGTCGTTGGCATCCACTTCCAGCAATCCGTCGCCCCCTACCCCCGCCAGCAAATGCGCCGACGCCAGCAAACCTATCCCGCCGCCGAGATAATGCGGACAAAAAATCTTGCCCGATCTCAGGATATCGCGCGCAATATCGGAGCAGACGCTCAACCCGCCCCACTTCGCGATATCGGGCTGAACGACCCGCAACACGTCATCACCCAGCGCCTGCTCGAAACCTGCGCGGCTCGTGATATTTTCTCCGGCCGCGAGCGGCAGGCCAGCGCCTTCGCGCAGGTGTTGCCATTCCTGCCAGGGCCGGTCGGCGCGGATCGGCTCTTCGAGCCATGCAAGACCAAACTCGCCAAGATGCGGCGCGATCTCCAATGCACGTTCCGTCGACCAGGCCTGATTAGCGTCCGCTGCCAGCATGCCATCTCCGATGAGTTGGTGAAGCGAGGCCAAGTTAGCGCGGTCGGCGGCGAGATCGAAACCGATTTTCAACTTCAGCGCGCGATGTCCTCTGCTCAAGGCAGCTTCCGCCATCTGCCGCGAGCCCGTCGGATTAATGCCGCTGGCATAGACCCGGATCTGGTTGCGGTTACCGCCCAGCATCTTCCACAACGCCATGTTGCGGCGACGCGCGCACAGATCCCAAACCGCGAGATCGATCCCTGCGATCGCCTGCGCAAAGGGACCGAACTCGCCGGATTGCAGCGCAAGTACCGAGGTGTCCTTTGTCAGGGTGTCGAACACATCCGAAGGGTCGTTCGCAGCAAATCCCGACAACGCGGGCGCCAGCACTTCGTTGACGAGCCGTGCCCGGTGTTCCGCGCCAGTCGACGGAAAGTTTGCCCAGACCTCACCCCAGCCGACTTGCCCATCTTCATCTTCGACGCGAACGAACACGGCGGGGCGATTCAGCATCCGGCCGAACGAGGTGACGACCGGCGTCGATAGCGGATAGCGATAACAGAAGGCTTGCACTCGACGGATGGCAAACGTCTGCAATGTCATTTCTGCAATCCGAAAGTGGCGCGAAGGGACAGGCCGCCTCTTGTATGGTCATCCTATTTATAAAATGACCGGCCCGCGATCAACCGCGATTACGTCGGAAGCAGCGGCGCTCGACGCCCAGGCGCGCGCCAACATGCAAAATCTGCTGCTCAAGGCTGGCCATCGAAGGCAAGACCGTCATGCTGATCACGCATTCCGTGGAGGAAGCGATCTACCTCGCCTCGCGCATCGTGGTGGTGACGGCAATTGTCGCGTTACGAAGCGACATCCGGGAGCTCGTCATGAGCGAGTACCGCGCGCAGCAGGCGCTGGCCCTGCCCGCTTCATTTCGGAATAATCACCATACAACATGAAGCAGAACGCAATGGATCGACGACAATTCTTGACGACGACGGCAGGTATCGCGCTCGGTGGGCGGCTGGGCGGAGGCCAATGACTACATCGTCGCCAACAGCAGTGAAGCGATGGAGTCTCTGCAGAAGGCCCACTACAGCCAAACCCCGCTGGCGGACATCTACGAGTCATTCAAGGCGCAAAAGATGTTCACCTCACGCGACTGGAAACGGCTCCACTCAGACGGCACGGTCACCAATTGGCTG